>Ga0180437_10001227_pt1 | contig 44290 bp, 60 predicted proteins | sample SS_ome_4_FD_132410 | JGI IMG/M metagenome (GOLD analysis project Ga0180437, IMG submission 132410) | Hypersaline lake sediment archaeal communities from the Salton Sea, California, USA - SS_3_D_1 metaG | ecosystem: Environmental > Aquatic > Non-marine Saline and Alkaline > Hypersaline >... | reverse complement strand
TCGAGCAACGACTTTCGGTAGCCCACGTGGTCGATGTTCAAACCAGTGCCGTCGGAGTTCGGAAGCCCGCCCGCCTTGCTAGTGCTCATTGCTGCAAGCTCGGCACAAACGGCGGCTCGGCGGGTCTCTAAGTTGGCAAGGTCTTCTGCATATCCCATCGTGGGCTACCTCAAGTCGATTCTCTCTCGGGGTTGGTATCAGATATCGAGCTTGACGACGACCGCCTGCGCTCGATAGGCTTCCTCTTGCGGGATGCCGTATGTCTGAATCGCGAACGCCTTCGCTTCGATCTCATCGACTGCGAAGCACTCATAGGGCGCGAACTCTTTCCGCTTCGTCTTCCGCTCGCCTTGCCCGATGGAGGGAAGGGAGAGCGTTACTCGGAACGGATAGGTCAGGGGGGGGAGCCCCTTGAGCTTCACGTAGACGTGCCGATTGTCGAGCCCCGTCAATGGATCGCGAACATATTCGGGCGGGATATGATACCACACGAACTCTCGCGATCGCCAATCGTCCCGATTCGGCGGAAGGTCGGGGTTCTCCTTGGGGTTGTTGCGGAGCTTCGGCGTCGAAGGACGCTTCGGGGTTGCGGCTTGCTCTTGCTTTTCTTCGGTCATTTTTCATCCCTCATTCTTAGGAAGCACCCCGCCCGCCCAAAGGCGAGCGGGCGGGGCTCGGAAAGGAGAACGACTTGCTCGCTCTCAATATCAAGCGGTGAGCTTGACGACCTTTCGAGGCTCCATGACAGCCGCGACGCCGCGTTCGCTCGCCTTGTACTGCACGACGATATCTCGCTCGAACTCATCCTGCGAGCCGACCGGAGCCTGCGTCACGGTCAAGGGCCAGTTCTCCATATAGGCGAACGCCTTCTGGAAGTCGCCCACAAACCAGGTTGTCGAGCTTGAGCCGACGCTCGAAACATAGGCGTTCGAGACCGGAGTCATGCTCGGAACGCCCGGCTGTGCAAGCGGGTTGCCAGCGAGCGTCTCGTTCGACGTGTTCGTTGTGACGCGAACCTCGGTCGCCGAGAGGATGCGGTTTGCCGTCATGAGCAAGGCACTCGGAACCAGGATTTGGTTCGGCATGATGACGACCGGCTCGCCCGTGTTGGGATCGGTGATCGCATCGAACGCCAAGAGAGCCGCTTCGATGTCGGTCCAATCCTGCAACGCCGTTGAGGCGACCAGGTTATCCCAATCATGCGTGCCTGAGTTGTTGCCGTAGGTATCGATCGAGACGCCCTTGCGAACATAGGTGTTCGTGACGCCCATGACGAGAGAGAGGATCCGCTTCTCTTTGTTGATCCCCATCGATTGCCCGACATCAGCAACACGCGAGAGAAGCAGAGCGGTCCGATCGAAGAAGATAGCCTCCTTCGTGACCGGAACGATGAGCCCCCGCTTCTTGGTCTCGGGCGTCTCGATCCACTCCTCGGAAACGCCCGCTCGCGGGAACGGCTGAGCTTCTGGAACGATCTCGGCGACATCCCCAAGCTGCGAGATGCCAGCGATCTTCTCGCCGTCCAGCTGCGTCGGAATGTTCGTCGTGAGCATCGGACCGATGAAGGCCGGGTTCTCGAACGCTTCGAGCAAGTGGTTATAGAAAATCTGCCCGGTGATGTTGGCGAACGCTCCCGTGTCGACCGCCGCTTCCTGCAAGCTGACGCTCGTGTTCGGCGACGCTGGATTGAACAGCCCGACAAGCTCTCGCCCGTCATCGACGAAGGTTTCAAAGAGAGCCCGGATCGAGATATCTCGGCGGTTGATCTCTCCGCGACGAAGCCCCTCCCCGATATCGGAGAAGAAAAGCTCGGGCGTTCCATCGGCGACGGCGGCATCGAAGAGCCGCCGCTCTTGGATCAATTCACGATAGTTCATTGTCTACGCTCCTGTGGAAATGGATTGAAGCCGCGAAGCTGAACGCCCGCGATAGCTCCGCTAGGTTTCGGTTCGAGCCTGCACGCACGTCACAAAGTCGCACGTCAGAACTTCCGCGTTCGCTCCGCCATTCTTGACGGCAAGGCAAAGCTGCATCTCTTCCGCGTTGGCATAGGTCTTGTCGGTCATCTTATAGACCGGCTTGCCATCCACGAGGAAGATGATATCGACTTTCGCCGAGCTCGTCGGGCGAATCTGGATCGCGAGGTCGTGATCGACCGCCGTTGTCGCTGGGATCGCGGCGCCCGTCAAGCTGTTCGCTGCCGTGAGCTCCGCGCTCGTTTGCGTTGTGCCGTCGGAGTACATCACGTTCCAGTTCGTGCCGCCGTCGATCTTGTAGAAAACGGCGCCCGAGAAGTCGGCCTTCGGGCCCGCTCCGTTGTCTTGAAGCGAGTTCGCGGCGACTCCGTTCATGAGCCCGATCATCACGTTCGCGTCGTCGGTGTTGGCTTCCGTCCAGAGAACGACGGCTCGGAAATCGATCGGCTTCTCGTCGGCGATGAGCCACGTCTCGTGGGTGCCCTTGAGATAGCTCTCATCGTTGTCGGCTGCGGTGCCATCGCTCGCGGCTAGCGAGATGATACCGTCGGCGGCATCGCCAACGGTCGCGGTGCCGCTATCGGTTGCGACGAGCGTCCAGCGATCCGCGCTCACATACTCGTCGAAGTCATCGACGAAGATATGATAGAGCGGGAGAAGATTCACGATATCGGGGAGTTGGTTCAGCTTCATGACCATTTTGTGGTCTCCTATTTTGTGGCTCATTTAAGCGGCTCCATGAGCCACAAGCCGGGTGATGTTCTGGTTCTGAGACGCTAGTCTCGCTTGAGTCCTTCGGTCAGGGAACGGTATCCGCCGCTGCCCTTCTGTGCGGCTCGCCCGACCTTCGGCTTCGCCGCGCGGCGAACGCTCGGGGGCCACGACTCGATGAGAGCCAGCATTGCGGTCTCGTCGGCTTGCTGCTCGAGCAAGGCTCGGCGGTCCGCATCGATGCCCAAAAGCCCGTGCTCTTCGAGCAAGGACCGGGCGGTGTCGCGCTTCTCCAATCGGTCGAGCTTTCGGCTCATGCGGCGAAGGATGCGAGCGGACTCGGCGACTTCCTCGCTCCCGCCCCCTGCTTCGGCGCCCGCATCGGCGACGGCGGCCTGTACTTCCTCTTGCTTCGTCAGGAGGGCTCCGATCTTCTCGATCTTCGCCGCCGCATCGAGCGAGGAATCTTCGACGATCTTCAAGACCATTGCCTTGAACGCCATGTCGACCTGCTCTTCGGGGCTCGCTTCCTCGACGGCTGCGACTTCTTCCGCCGCAACTTCCGCGTCCATCGCGACCGCTTCGGCGGCTTCGGGTGCTTCGCCCTCTTGCTCGAAGAGCTTAAGCAAGCGGTCTGCGACCGGATGGCGAGCGTTCTTTCTGAGTAGGGTAATCGCTTTCATTGGCTTCGGCTCCTTTGCTGCGACCGACTCGAAGAGCCCGCTATTTGTTGCGGGCGTTCCAACGAGATCGACCGAATAGACTTCGACGACGGACTCGACGATGAGCGTACCGTCTTTCTGCGGCGAGACAATACCGTCCGCGTTATGAGATAGCCCGAACGTCTCGGGCATCTTCTCGGCTCGCTCAAGCAGAAACTCCGCGTAGGGATGCGAGCTAAGGTAATGAAGGTCGGCGAAGACCGCCCCTTCCTTGATCCTGCAATCCTTGAGCACTCCGAATGTATCAACGACCGGGCGATCGGTTGCGGCGTTCTGCGGAGAGGGGTGATCGAGATTCACTCGTCGCCCCTCATAGAGCTCGCGAGCTTCTCCCATCGCCTTATCTGTGTATCTCCGCCCGTTCTTCGAGTCCGAGCCGAGCACGCGCACGCCGCGAATGACGCCCGCTTCTCGATCGACCGAGAGCCCTTCAGAGAGGGCATGCTCCTTGAGCTTAACTCGCTGTGTCATATTTCACCTATCTTGTAGTCTTTCCAGCACCGACAATTGGGATGAGCCGGAGGGCCAGTAGGGTAGTCCGCGATCCAATAGCTCTCGGGCTTGCCATCGAGAGCCGAGCAAACGGGGCATGTCCGCGAGTCGTTGTATGCGTTCCAATATGCCGTTAAGTCGTCGACGTTGTTAAAGGCGATCCAAGCCGCCACCATCGCGGGCGTTGCATCGGGCGGGAGCTCGGCAACGCTGAGAGCCGCCGTATCAACCGCCATCAAGTCGGGCGGGATAATGAAGGCGTCGTCTTCAATCTGCGAAGCCGCCGCTCTTGCCCGCCTGATTATCTCAACCGCTCGCTGTTCGCCGAGCGAGCCCGCTTGGGTCACCTGCGTTGCGGCAATCGCGTTCGCCCGAGCCTGATTGAGGGCCACTCGGGGAGCGTCGCCACCTTCGAGGTCTCGCTTTATGTTCTTTGCTATGTTGTCGGCAAGCTGACGGCTCGCCGCTGTTGCCCATTCGCCCGCCCTGCCCGCCGCTTCATGATGCAAGCCACCGACGCGAGCCGCCGCTTCGTCTTGCATCATCAAAAGGATGAGCGTCTCCGAGAAAGTCTCGGAAAGAGTAGGCTGCAAAATCATCACCACGCGATCGGCGAACCGATCCCAATCGATCGGCGTCCTCGCTTGGAGGTCAAGAGCCGCTTCGGCGAACAGCCCGCCGAGCGGCGTTGCAATCTGTTGCTCTTTCCGCGTCCTCTCTGGGATGTCGGGCATCAGGGGTAGCCCCCCCACCCTCTCGAACAATTCGCTATCGACTCCATCATGGGCGGGGCGGGCGTTGCCGCATTGATCGCGACCGCTCCGCTCTCCCGCTCATCGTCCAGGTCAAGCCCTTCCTTCGCCGCCCACGTGGGCTTGCTCATAATGCCATTATCGTGCAAGGACTGATTGATTGTATGCTCTTCGATCCGATTGCGGACCGCAACGGTCGGCAATGTGACGTTGACGGATAGCTGAGACCGAAGCACCTCGATCGGCGGGAGCCGCCCCGCCGCCGATGCGATGGCAAGCACTCGCCAAACAAGCGGCAGATAGGCTTGATTGATGATTTGAGCTTGCTGCACCTCGATGTATTTCGTAAAGGGGGCTTCCGCGACAAGCGTGCTCGCGAAGTTGCCGTTGCTCGCATCGCCCGATACCATGTACTCAGGCATATTCCACCGCGTGCCGATGACCCGGAGCCCTGCTTGCAGGATCTCGATATAATTCCGCCCTTGCGGTTGCCCGAGCGGGCCATACAGATAGTCCGCCCCCTTGATATCGAGCACCGTCCCCGGGCGGCTCGGGGCGGCTCGACGGCTGTTGCCCGTCGTCGGATCGGTTCCGGCTTCCGCTGTCAAGCTCGACCGCACGTCTCGCATCTGCGAGTCGTTGGTGCCCGGATTGTATTGACGGATATATGCGATTGCCGCTTGAGCCGATGCCCCGACCAAGGAATTGCCAAGCAGTCGCTCGGAAGCGGCAAACTCGCGGATGCATGGATAGAGATCGGAGAGCCCGCGTCGCACATTGCGGTCGACATTGCGGCGATAATAGAGCATCGCGTCGGAAGCAACAACGTCCCAATCGCCCGGTTGCTCCGAGACGAAGAATCCATAATGAGGGCATGATCGGCGAGCTCTCCCCCAAGGGGATGCGATGCCATACTTCCAGTCATAGGAGGGCCAGCCGAAGAAGTCCTCGACGACTCGCGGAGCATCGGGCTCGGTGATCCAATCAGGCTCGACGAAAGCGATATCGCATCGCCCGCCGCCGATGTCTGGAAGCTCCGCGAAGCATTCGCCGTCGCGGAAAGCCCGCTTGAATATCTCTCGGTCCGCATCGCAGATAAATCCGGTCCGCTCGAAGAACTCGTCAAGCACTGCTTGGCAAGCAAGCGTGAGCTCGCTCTCGGCGCCCGAGCCCGCCGAGCCCTTGAGCCCGATCTCAACCGTGATGCCTTGCCCGATTGTGTAGTTGGTTGCGGCTTCGGTGATGCCGATCCCGACTTCATTGATCGCCGAGACGATACGGCAAGCTCCGCGAATCTCGGCGAGCTCGCTCTCCGTTTGCCAGATGGGGCGATTATCGCCACGGTCGCGGTCTTCGGGATTGCTCCGCCCTGAGTAGCTATCGAGATCGGAGCCGCGAGGGTCCTCGTCCCAGTGGCGACCGCTCATGTCCGCGTATCGCATGGAGCTATAGAGGGCGGCTTCCTGGACCACCCGCTCTTGCGGAGCGGAGTCGAGCACGGCGATCTCCTTTTCGAGAAGGAGCCGCTCTTTTTCGAGCTTCAGTTCGTCAACTTTCCCTTGGAGATTCTCGCTCATGCGGGGTATGGTACTCGGAAGCTGTACCATTTTGGAAGCCGATTTCGGAGAATTTTGTATATTTTGCCACGGTGTTCTTTGTTACCCCGGTGACCCTCGCGATCTCCCGTATCGTCATTCCGCCGAGCCGAAGCCGACGGATCTCTGCTATCATCGCTTCCGAGATATTGCGTCCCGATGTCATATCAAGTCCCCGTTTGTAAGTCGAAACAAAGATCGCGAAGGAGCTCAAGGGCCATTTGCAAGGCATCGGGACCGTCGTCATGATCGGCATGAGGGAAGTCTCGAAGCTGCTCGACGCAGAGCCGAGAGCCCGGAGAATCGATAAAGAGAATATCGTGGTTTCGCAAATAGGGATCGAGCCAATCCACAATGCGAAGCTCCTTGTTGATGCTGTTCTGAATGCCGAGAAGCGGCATATGCGGGAGCCGAGCGGCGTCGAGAGCCGCCAAGATCTCGTTGCCCATCATGCTTTGAAAGCCGTTCGCCTCATAGCCGATCCGATTCGCTCGGCGGCTCGCGGCAATCGCCACGGTGTCTCTCGCTATCTGCCCGGGGGGGCGTCGCTCAAGATCGCAATCGACCACCACCTTGTATCCATCGCGGGTCTTCGCTCGCCCCGCCCATATAATCGCGGAATAATCCCCGCTCTTCGCCGCCTTCCCGAGCGAGGGATCGACGACAACGACGGAACATTCAACGGGCGGGGCCCGATCAATCCATATGCCGTCGAAGTAGCCTTCGGGCCATTGCGAGCGGTCGCTCTGAGACGGTCGCCCACAATACAGAGCTTGCCACCAATAGGAGCTAAGCCCGTGCCGAATCCGCTCAAGGTCCTCGCGAGAGAATCGCTCGGGCCAAAGCGGTTCGCCCGGCTCCCGCCCGAGCGGGTCGGCTTCCTCCGCGAGCGCAGGGAAGTGCAGGTGCCGAGCGGGGGGCCCGTCGCCGCTCTCGCTCGCTCGGAGGATCCGCCCCGCGAGATCGTCGCGATGCCATCGCGTTTGGATAATCACGGCGATGCCGCCCGGCTCAAGCCGGGTTAGAGCGGTCGATTGATACCATGACCAAAGCCCTTCGCGGAAGGCTTCGCTCATTGCGTTCTCGTTGTTCTTGATCGGGTCGTCGATAATGAGCAAGCCGCACCCCCGCCCCGTGATTGCTCCCTCTTTGCCAACGGAGTACATTCCGCCCGTGCGGTTCTTGAGCTTCCAATCATGGCCCGCGTGATGATTGGGATCGATCTCGGGGTGCGTCATGAAGGAGTCTCGACCATGCTCGGCGATGAGGTCGCGAGCGGCTCGCCCGAAGCCCTTCGAGAGATCGGAGCCATAAGAGCCGAGAATCACTCGCTCGTTTGGATAGGTTCCGACGTGCCAAGACGGGAGATATTTTGAGCAAAATTCCGACTTTCCGTGTCTCGGCGGGGCGTCAATCACGAGTAATCTCTCGGGCACGAGACGCTCTTTCATCGCGAGTATCGTCTCACTGATCGCCCGAAGATGATCCCTCCGAATGAACGCCCCCCGGCTCGCGTGCTCCGCCCAAAGGATCGGGCTCCCCGATCTGACTCCGAATCTCGTCAGCGTTATCTTCGAGCTTTCGGATAACTTCGGGATCACGGCGAGCTTCCTCCAATAGATCAAGAAGCGAGATATCCCCCTCGCGATGCACGTGCAGATGATACTCCGCGAGGTCGAGCCCTTGAAGCTGGTTCTGCTCCCGCATCACCATAAGCGTTCTGATGGCCCTGATACGGGGCGTCGCGGGCGTCTCTGGATCGGTGATGATATTACAAAGAACGGCGGGAAGAGCCGCCATAACGCTTTCTGGGATCTCCCACTGGTTTCTCATCGCTCGTTCCAATAAGACCAAGTCGCTTCGCTTCATGAAAGCCGCCGAATGATTGGAGCGTCCGGGTCGGCATCGCACCGCCCTCTCTCGATTGGATATCGAGCGCATCGCCACTATGCTTCGGACGCATGTTCGCCTTTATACATTCCGGCTCCTTGCTCCGCAATGGCGGAGAATGGCAAGACCGGAACGGTGAGCCGCTCTTCGGCGGCTTTGTTCAAGAAGTAGATATAGCGAAGCTGGAAGCCCTTCGCGGGCTCCCACCCCGCCGCGATATAGGGACGCATCGAAGCCGAGCCGTCGTGCTCGACCGGATGCCCGGCTTCTGCGCTCCGCCGCATGGCTTCCTTGACAACGGGGAGATGCGGAAAGTGGAGCGTTATATCGCTCAAGACATCGCCAGCCGGAGAGAGCCACTGTGTTTTTGTTCTTCGTGATGCCGATGAGCTTAAAGCCGCTCGCCCGATAGATGGTGCCGTCGCCGCATAGCGTGCCATCGGAATAGGAAAGCACCCACTCGATATGAGCATATCGCTTGCGGATAAACCGCATAGCTTGCGAGATCGCCCGGCTCTCTCCATTGCGAGGGAGCCAATCAGCGAGGGCCATCCGGTTGAGCTCAAGCATCCCGTTCCAACTCGTGCCTTCGACAAGCCCGAGCGTCTTCCGCTTATCGAGCGATGGCCCGAACTGAAGAGCCCCTCCGCATTTGCCGTCGAGAAACACCCCGAGATGGAGCTTTGAGTTCTGAACGATCTTGCCCGAATAATGAAGCCGCCGAATGATGCGGTTCGCATCGCTCGACGAGATCGGTTTAATCCTGATATCCTTTGCCCTACCCATCGAGAAACGCCTCCACGATCATGGCGAGCGCGTTCGAATTGGCGTTCTTGCTCGGGCTATCTTCGAGCGGCGGGAGCTCCTTCGCCTTCGCGATGGCTTCCTTTAAGCGGGCGACCTGGTCGTCATGCAAGACGAAGCTGATGTGCTGGTAGGGCTCCCGCTCTGTATCTTCGAGCTCTGGGGCTTCGGTCTCTTCGATGTCATACACCGATCCTCCAAGCTCGCTCATGAGCTCCATGAGAGCATCAGAGCCGGTCGACACACCGCGAAGGAGATCGTCGAGCGCTTCGGTGTCGGTCTCCGCCATCGCTCCGATGGGATCGAGAACGGCAAGGAGCTTGTCCGCTTCTTCCTCGCTGAGATCAACGACGATAATCGGCACGAGCTCGTCGCCGCTCATATCGGCTCGGAGATGCCCGTCGATGATCTCGAAGCCTTCGGGCGTCTCGCGTACAATGAGAGCCCCAGCGAAGCCGATCTCTTCAAAGATCCCGCCCATTGCTGCCTTCTGCCGCTCGGGATGCTTCCTCCAATTCTTCGGGTTCCTCCGAAGCTCGGAAGCTGGGACTCGCCGAAAGTCGGTCGTGCGGTCTCTCATTGAAGTCTCACTGTGAGAAGATGGGAGAGGGGGGGCGGTTGCTCGATGCCCCCTCTCCCCGGTCTCGCTTTCGCATCGATTGCAGCCCGCACCGGGGGGAGGTTGTAGTACCATTTTGCATTATCGAACGACGATAGTCAAGCGTTTTGTTCCGCCGAACGAAACAGTTCGGCCATAAACCGCTCGGCATTCTCGGCGATCGCGAGAGCTTCTTCGACGCTCTCGGCGACTCCGTGCGGGATATTCTGCCGATCGAGCCGAGCGGCGATCCGCTCTTGCGACGGCTCCATCTTCTCGCCCGGTCGCTTAACTTCGATCCAGACGGTGACGCCGTTGCGGAAGCACCATAGGTCGAATATGCCCGGCTCTTGATAGGGGCCACCGTGGATCTTGACGACATCCCACCCGAGCGATTCGAGAGCCTCAACGATATTATCTTGAATGCTCCGCTCGCTCGGTCGCTCATCCTTCGGCTTCGGCTCCTTCCGCCCGGCTGCGTCGATCGCGTTGAGCTCTCGGGCTTCTTTGCGTGCAGCTTTGATTGTATCGTCAAATGAGCCCAACCAAGGGACTACTCTCCGCAATCCGGTCGCGGAGTCGAGAATCCAGAGTTTCTCTTTCGGCTCCCTCATGATCTCAACTCGGAATCTCTTCGGCATCTTCTCGCCCTCCTTCGATCATATCGATTAGAGAATGCAGGTGCCACGTTGGCGGCTCGACCCGATGCTTCGAGATGAAGCTCACGCCTTCTTCGGTCATGATTAGCACCCACCCTTTTCGCCCGACGAAACGCTTGAGCTCCGAAAGGAGCCGCTGGTCTTCTGGCCCGAACTCGAATTGAGGAAGCTCCACGGTCAATCTCCTGGTTTCATTTGGAAGCGGCAGTGCGGATTGCTGGCGAGAACCAAGCGGCTCTTGGCTCTTGTGACCCCAACGTAGGCCACTCGCCGTTCTTCGTCCCGAGCATCGGGGCACAAGTCCCGAGCTCGGGCGATCGGATAGGACGCCCCGAGATTGATAGCAACGCTCTCAGCTTCGGCTCCTTTGACGGAGTGGATTGTGCCGACCTTAATGCGAGGATCGAGAGCGACGAGCGGGCCATGCCGATTGATCACTCGCATGAACTCGGCTCCCCGCTCGATGAGCGTCGTCCACTCGCCGCTCTGTATCATCGAAAGAAGCAGGGGCGTCGCCCCATAGGAGCCGAAGAGCCCGAGCGGAATCTCATCGGGCCATTGCTCCCGCTTTTTTGCTTTGGTCTTCGAGCCTCTTTTGAGAAGCTCGCCCTTGGAGCACTTCGACGGGATGCTCTCGAAGATCCGCTTGACCTCATGAGCGTCGGCAGTCATACCGGAAGAGAGGCAGAGAAGCCCGTGCATTGCATCGACCTTTGAGCGGGCGAGCCATGCCCCGTTGCCCTTCGTCGCGGTCCAGGGATACTCTCGCTCGGATAGCAGCCGTTGCCATCGGCGGGCTTCCCAGTTAGTGCGGGCAATCAGAAGCCAGTCGCTCTCGGGGTCGACTTCGGTCAAAGCAGCTTCGAGCGAGCCGAGCCGCTGAACGCTCGCCGCTCGATCTGCGGGAGCGATCTCGCGGTCGAAATAATCCGAGCTCTTCTCGATGCACTTCTCGCCGAGCGAGAGGATCTCCCCGCCGCATCGCCACGACTTCTTCATGATCTTTTCGTGCTCGGCATCCCACGCCATGAAGCAAGCGGCATCCGAGCCCGCCCAACCGTAGATCGATTGGAACGGATCGCCCGCAACATAAACCCACTTGACCTTTGGCGAGCCAATCAGGCGGCGACAAACGCGATCGAGAAGCGGCGACGTGTCCTGTTGCTCGTCGAAGAACCAGACGGGGAGCCCGGGGACGAAACCTTCCGGCTCCGTTTCGGCGAGCGAAAGGTCGGCACCGAAGCGGAGCCCCGCGAAGCGGGAGAGAAGATCGGAAAAGTCACACCTTCCGTCAAGCCGCTTAGCGAGCTCGAATCGCTCGGCGATAGTCCGACAATAGCCGAGCGGCGGGAGCTCGGAGTTCGCCCGGCTCATCCGCTCATATGCAGCTTCGAGCGGCTCAAGGCGAGCTCGGGCGGCATGCCAAATAAAGAGAGCCAAGTCGGCGGTCGAGCCGAGCTTCGCTTCGCGATCGCCGTCTCCTTCGACGAATGATGCTTTCTCGCCGATGGCATCCGTTAGCCATTCGAGCGACTCTTTATCGCCCGAAAGGAGCTCCTTCGATTTAATCTCAAGGCATCGGTAACAGACTGAGTGAAGCGTTCGGAACCAACCGTATTGCTCAAGCTCCTTGACGGTGCATCCGAATTGCTCGCTCGCTCGCTCGGCGGCTTCTCGGCGAGCCGCCCGCGTGAAGGAGACGAAGCCGATCTCTCTCGGCTCGATCCCTCGCTCAATCACTCGGGCCATGAGCCGCAAGAGCTCCGAAGTCTTGCCAGTGCCCGCCCCTCCTATCAATCGTGCTATCTCCATCGGCATACCCCCCGAACAGTTGTTCGATTTCTGGAATTTTCCAAGAAACGTATAGGAGAATCTGCTTTCGCTTTTCAAGTCGCAGCAGTGTTAGACTCATTTCTTCTAAATGCTACCCTGCTACCTGTTCAATCCTGAAGCTAGGTCTCTTCTTCTCCTTGCTTTTCAAGACTCAAACCTCTCTAATGCTAACAACTATCACGATTTGAAAAAAGCGAAAGAAGTTTCTCCTATACATATCCGCCATTTTTGGTGAAAAACCTTAGCTATCTTTCCGCATCGCATACATCTTCCGAATACGGGCAATATCATCGGGCGAGACCTTCGTGATATTGAGCCGCACCCCATCTATCTGATATTGCCTAGTTTGCCGTTTCGGGATAGCGAAGATGCGAGATTTTGCCGAACGAATGTTCGGCTCGGTGAACTGCCCCTGGTCGATGAGAGCTCGAAACAGCTTGACCCAAGCGAAAGCGATCGAGCCATCCGAGAGCTTGACGGGCTCGCCGCTCGAAGCGGGGCGGTCGTCCTCCGTCTCGGGGGCATTGTCGAGCCGAGTTAGAAAATGCTGAATAAGCACCAATCCTTCGACCTGATCGATGTCGGGCTCGGCTTCCTGCCGCTCGTCCATGAGCCGAGCCTTGAGCCCCTTCCGCCCTTGCTCGCCGTTCCAGACCGCCGACCAAGCTCGCGGGCGATCGCTTAGGAGGACGACCTTTGTTGCCGAGAGAACAGCTTCCGCCATTTTATCGGCCTTCGTGAACTGTTCCAGAGTCAAGTGGATGTCGCCGCGATCGTTCGCGACGTGATTGATCCAAGCGGGGACCGTGAGAACATAGGCGACCGGATCGCTCTTGACTACAGTCAATTGCCAGTCGCCCGGATGCCATCCGAAGCCCTGCCCGTCCTCGGGATCGGGACCGTAGGCGAGCCCGTGCTCAAGGTAGTGTCGCCGCTGCGGCGGGCATGAATGCCAGCCGTCCCCGCCCTTCAGTCGCGGAGCCCCTGAGACGCCCGGAGAGCCCATCTGAGAGCCTTCGCCGCTCGGAGGGCTCGGGAGAGCTTGAGGGGGCGGGGAGCCGCCCTCTCGGGCAATGCGGCATGCTGACGCGACGATCTGTTCGACCTCGCTCCTATCGAGCGGGGGCGAGCATCGGAGGGCATTCATCCCGAGCACTATTTCCAGAAGATCCGCCCGGGCATCCGAGTTCGCAATATTGCGGAAGTTGACCTCGCGGCAAGCGAAGGCGAAAAGGATATCGTTCCTTTCTCCCTCCCGCACTGCATCGGCTTCGAGAATGGCTCGCCCTCGCGAGCATTCGCCTTGCTCGGGCTGCGAAGGAGGGAGCGACCCGGGGAGCCCTTGAGCCCCCGCTGCGGGCTTCTGAACGCCCATGAGCTCCGCGAGGGCTGCGGGGATCTCGATCGGATCGCAATCATCGGGCGAGAGCCCCGCGAGCCAACGATACTCCCGCCCGCTATAATGCCTTGACGGCGGAAGGACGCTCTGTGTCGATTTGCCAGCGCCTCCGATCCGCACCTCAAGCCCTCGGATCTCCATCTTTTGAACGGGTGGAAGGCTTTCAGTCCATCGAAATAGTCGATGAATAGACCGCCCCGATTGATAGGTCGGAGTAATGATGCCAGCGAAGAGCTCTTCGGCTGTGAGCCGCCCCTCTTCGCAATCAAACTCCACATCGATCACGCCCGAGTCAGGCCCGAGAAGGAGCCCGATATTCGCGAGCTCGGGCCACTCCGAGATTGTTTCCTCGTCGCTCGTCGCTGAGCTCGCCCAACCTTTGCCGACCGGATGCTTGCCGGCGGACCGCTCGTCATGAGCTCGCCCGCAAGTGCATTTGCCATCGGCTCCAATGCCGTAAAGCTGGACGATCTTCCAGCCTATCGCGGCATACTTCATCGCTGCGTTGATTGTTTCCATAGAAAGTCCCCGGATAGAAAGAAGAAGCGGCGAGCTTGCAGCATAGCAAGTCGCCGCTGATATTCAAAGCCTATTCGCCGACGAGGTGTTTAATCCATCGCCGCACGACGCCTGCAATGACTAGCTCGTCATACTCTCGGGCTTCGGGATAGATCGTCGCGTCGCATCCGAGAACCTCCCATACGGTTTCGGCAATCCATTGCTTGAAAAGCCCTTGCTCGAAGCATGCCCAGTGCTTCGCGATGAGCTCGCCGAGCACCTTTGAATGGCTCGGGCGTCCCGCGATCTTGAGCAATGCATCCGTGAACCTGATCGCCGCAAGCAGGTCGTCGCTTGCTTCGCGGTCGCATTCGGATGTAATGAACATTCGCGGCGCCGCATCCTCCGCCGCGTCGTTGAGAAGGACGAGAGCATGAAGCAAGTCCTCCCGCGAGACGTCGTCATAATCGGGCACGTCGACCGGGGGCTCGGGCTCCCAATAGGCGACCGCATCCATGAGGCGAATATCATCGCCCATCGTAAGCCAAGTGTCCTTGTTTGGCGTGCCGCTGCCGCGATCATATCGAACGAGCTCGGGCCACTCTCCGCCTTCTTCGATAGCCCAAACGATCTCGCCCGCTTCCGGGCGGGGGCCACCGTCCTTGATGTCAGTTCGTTTGTTCACTTCCGTTCTCCTTTTGCGCTGTCGGCCTTCGCCGCTATTTCTCTCATTCTCATCATGAGCCGATAGGCTTCGTTATGCGACCGGAACCGCCGAAACAGAACGCCGTTCCAATAGACGCCCCAGATGAAAACGCGACCGTCGAGCCGCCGAACTTCAATCTTCTGGTTCATCGCCGCCCTCCTTCGGCTTGAGGAAGCGAGCCTTAATCGGCTTTGCGACGGATCGGCCTTCTCGGCAATTGCAACTCAGCAACCCCGACTGGTCGATCCATTGAGGGGTGAGCCGCCACTCATTCGCGCCCGCCGCTCCCTCGAAGAGCATGCCGAAAAACACGCCGTCGTGCTTTGGAACAGTCTCGAAATAGACGGGCTCGCCCGGCTGCACCTTGAACTCGGGCGAGAGAACAGCCGGATGCCAATCGGGCAGGATGAGCGTGCCGATCCCATAGACGTCGTATTTGATTTGGCACTCGCATGCCTCTCGCCATTCGCTGAAGACCAGAACTTTGTTATCATGCCGATGGGACTCTTCGTCGAGCCATTCGACGACCCACTTGTCGATCCATTCGACATCTTCGCGGATGCGATAGACCGAGCCCCTTTGCAGGCATGCGGGGTGCGCGGGGCTCATCACGGGCGTCCAGTCGGCGCCCGAGTTGTTCATGATAATGGTATCGCCCGCCTCTCTCGCATCCCTTATAAGATCTTGAAGCTCGGGCGGGAGCCACTTGAACGGGAGCTTCGCTTTCTTCGCTTTCTCGAAGAGCTCTCGATCAACCTTCGCCATATATTCGTGTCGTTTCATTGCCGTTTCTCCTTTACCATTCGATGCGGACATGATGAACGCACCACATTGTTACGAGGGCGACCGCAGCCCCCGCTATCACTCCCCACATAAAAACCTTCCCGACGTCCTCGTCGCTCATTCCTCGCCCTCGCTTTCTCGCGGCTCGAACTCGCCGCAAAAGTCGGAGTGCATTGTCTCGGGCCATCGCGTTGCATAGATCTCGTTGGTGTATGCTCTTCCAGCCATGCCGGAAGTCGCAGCATACGTTGTGCTATCGCTGTTTGCGTGCTCTCGCTTCGGAGCATACCGTCGGCATTCGCCATATATGTGACCGTCCGAACAGCGAACGACGAGCGTCTCGGGCTCCTTGACCGAGCCATCAGCGTTGAGGTAGTGCATCGCCTTCCAGTGTCGGCATGTGAAACAATCTCGGATCATCCTTCGTCCTCCTTCGGTTTTCGGAACCGGATCTCGTAGGCTTCGGCGGCTCGATAGATGCAATCTACGTCGATGCTTGCCGTCGCGAAATGGCCTGCACCCTCGGCGGTGAATATCAGGTTCGCGTGCCAATATGAGCCGCCCTCGAATCGCCAGCCAGCATAGATCGGATCGGGCACGATGAGTTGCCAGAGCCGTGAGAACGCCGTCTCGCTCGTCCGATAGAGCGGATGCCATGTGGGGAGCTCCCGCGAGAATACGCCGAGCTCGCCCCCGCATCGCGAGACCTTGCAGACCGCGTAGTCATTCTCGATCTCGGCAGAGGGCGAGAGCCGAACGTGCATGATGGACTCGGGGCGAAGCGTGATATCTTCCGCAAAGCTCCATTCATCGTCCGGGTTGGTCATATCCTTCGCTTGCAGAACTCCCGCCCTGCACGCCGCATCGAAGATTTCCCGCTCTCGCTTGCTCATGTAGCGGAAGCGAAGCGGGCATTCTTTGTATCGCTGTAACTCTTCCTCGGTCAGGTTGATTTCTTTCGTCCAGTGCATTCGAGTTTCTCCTTTGCTTGATAGTCGAAATAATGCCACGCCGTGTGCTCATCGCACCAAGGGCAGTCGTCGCCCACGCACTCAAGGAATGAGTAGCCGAGATTCTGCCGAATCCGATACCCCGCCGAGAGCGCGGCGAACAGCTTGCAAAGCTCAAGCTCGCGGTCGGTTAGCTCCATGCTGAATACTCCCCGCTCGCCCTCGACGTAAGTGAGGATATGCCATCGCTCGCGGGGCTCTTCCTTGGGGAGATCGAAGAGCTTGCTTTGCTCAAGCTCTTCTCGTTGCTCCTCAAGCTCGCGAGCGGCGGGCTTGAGGATCTCGAAGCCGACGCCGAAGATGCGGAGCTTCTTTGTATAGCCGTGCCGCTCCGAGAAGAGCGGCTTGGTTGTCGTCGCATGAAGCCCCCACCCGAAGAGCCGGAACCAAACCGTTCTTGGGTGGATGCTCATGCAGAAGATTGCTTCTCTCATCGCACCCTCCGTCGGATGCGACGCTTCTCGGTCGCGGTAAGCTCATCTTTGAGCGTCGTGATCCGAAGCTCAAGGCATCGCCGCGTCAAGGTCGCTGCCTTGGAGACCCCGAGCTTGCATCGGAGCCGCTGAGCATGGTTGTCGATCGTGCTCGGCGCCAAGCAGAGAGCCGCCGCCGCCTCCTTGACGGTACAGCCGAGCGAAAGGAGCCGGGCGACCTCGGCTTCTCGTCGGGTCAGGTTATGCTTTGCCATTTGTTCGTTCTCCTTGTGTTGAATGATGAGCCCCGCCCGCCCGAAGCGGGCGGGGCTCGGCGGTCGCGAACGGGCTCTCGTGCAAGAAGCCCGCGAAACGCTCGCGAACGCTATTCTCTCGCCCTCATCGGATCGGCTGTGAGCTCATCGAAGAGCGGCTTGGTATATTCCGCCACGATCGCGAGCCCTTCCTCATGCGTGAGAACCGGCTCGGCGGACAGCTTGAGGATGATCCGCGAGTAGGCGATATTCTCGTCGTTCGTCGCCTTCTCCAATGTCACCGTCGCCCATCGCCGCCAGTAGGGGATCTCGTATCCATCCGAATCGATGCGGCCTTGCGATTGCTGCACGACGCTCTTGACGCCTCTCAGGCTGCCCGGCTGCACCGTCATCATGATCGGGAGCCGAGCCCCCTTCGGGAGGATGGCGAGCACCCGCTGCTCCTTGAAGCGGCGACCCTTGCCCTTCGCGGCGGTTTGCCATCGGCAGTAATGCAGCCGTGTAAGATCGAAGTCGTCGGTCGGCTTGCCGTCGGCGTCCATGATCCGGGCTTCCTCCAAAAGCTCGGGCGAGATATCGCCGAGCACTTCGCTCGCCTGCTTCGCGGTCCCATAGACGCACTTCTTCGTCCCTCGGCAGTTATTCGAGATCAACACCGGCGTGGTGCCCTCGACCGCTTCGCCCTCCGTAGGCCAAAGCACGCCGCGCGGTTGATAGAGTACGAAGTTCCCCTCGATCTGCGAGACGCTCTCGATGTTCCCGAGCCCGTCGTCGAGTTGCCAAGCCGCCGCTCCGCCCGAAGGAGTCTTCGCCCACACAAGCGAGTCGAGCGAGATCGGCTCGGCGGCTTCCTCGTAAAGCTGCATCGCATCGGGCGAGAGATCCGCCTTCACGAGCTCGCTCGGCTTCGGATCGCTCGGGATCATTGCGTCGTCTTTTTTCTTTGCCATTGTAAATTCTCCATCTGAAAAGTTGGGAAGTTGAGCCGCCCCGCCATTCGGGGCGGCTTGGGTTGTTGCTATCCGATATCCACGCCGAGAAGCTCATCCGTTCGGGCAAACGCGACGAATCCGACGCTATGCTCTCGCATGCCCAGCTTGGCGAGAGCATGGTGCCGCATCGCGAGACCGTAATCGTCCGAGACCCAAAACAGTTTGCCATTTTCATCGGCGAAGAACCCCAAGCAGACGAGCTTGGCATAATCGCCAACGGCCACGCACTCGGCGAGCGTCCACCTGGGCTGCGAGCCCGGATAGGGGGCAATGATCGTGCCGCATCTCGCGGACCAATCAATACGACAAACGGTGCCGGGGATATTACCCCAAGGCGTTGCGACCGTCCACTGGAATGGGTCGAGCCCGCTCGGGAGCTTGCTCTGCTCTTCGGGCTCTTTGAGCCATTCGATCCATTCGAGCCACCCGGGCGAGATTCGGACCGCCCAGGTGCCGTCTCGATCGAGCTCGGACTTCCGCTCGGGGACCGCCGAGAAGTCTTGCCAGCGATAGCGGGTCGCGATATCGCAATATTGCATCGCGGCGATTCGCCACGCCTCAAGCAGGCAATCGAGCCGCTTGTCGCCGATTGCTCCAAGCTGCCGCATGGGCGGCATCGCGGGGTCTTGGCACGAGATAATCATATCCTCGCCCCACTTGTCGATGAATTCTCCTTGTGGTGTCATCGTTCGTTCTCCTTGCTCTCGAAGCTCGCGGACACAGCGAGCCCGGGGATATCCTGCGAATAGTATGAGATGCCTACCGAATGCTTCGTGCCCCTGCATCCGGCAAGCATCGCGAGGAAGAAAATCGCGGCGAGTCTCATGGAGCCCCATCCTCCCAATGATCGCCGAACTCCATTTCGTCGCGTTCGGCGAGCCACGCTTCAAAACGCCGCCGCTCCCTCGCATGGCGATAAGCGGCAGTCCAGATTGTGAGCATGCCGCCCGCAACGAAGCAGGCGGCAACGATGAGCCAAGCCATCGCTTAATCCTTTCGGCTTCGGAGAGAGACCTTCATCGAGACTTTCGCGAGCTCGCGGAATTGAGCCGGAATTTTCTCGATATCGTAGTCCCCTTCCTCGGTGCGTGCGAGCTCTCGGATGTGAGCGCTCGCGGTTTGGGAATTGATCGTCGTTTTTCCGAGCTCCGAGCATCCGGGCAGAGCAAGGAAGTCGCCAACGTTCGCGGCGGGAACGCTCGCCCAAAGCTCGCGGTGGATATAGATCGTCCGCCCGTTGATATTGAGCCGCTGCGTGCCGCTCTCGCCCATGAGCTCAAGCAAGAGCTCGGCGAGCGACTCCCGCTCCTTGCTCTTCGCTTCCGCCCTGCCATTGAGCTCGGCGATCTCAGTATCAAGATCGGCAATCTCGCCCGCGAGCTTGAGAGGATCGGGCGGCTCAATTCCGTCGCTCATCCCTGCGAAGGTATCGTCGAGCGATTCGAGATCGGTCGCCGCTTCGGCGGCTTCGGGTTTCGTTTTTTCCATTGCAGTTTCTCCTTGTGCATGAAATGAGAGAGCCCGAGCCCCCTCCGAGAGGGCTCGGGCTTCGCAGCGATGAGGCTAGCAAGCCTCAATATCGGCCAGGTTGTAGATTGCTTCGGCGACGACATCGTCGGGGTTGAGCTCGACTCCGACCAGCTGGAAGGTCAAGAGATACTCGAAGTGCTCGTCGAGCTTCTCATTATAGAGCATGCAGGAAACCGAGAAGCGGCGGGGCATCTGATCGCATCGCCCGCGTTGGCGGCATGCGACCGATTCGACAACGGCCAGAAGCGGCAGGTTGGACCAATTGTCCGCGAAGCCGTCGGCATCATAGCCGAGCCCCCCGGGGGTTTCGAGCTCATCCACCCATCGCTCGATGGTATCGCACCAGATACAGGTATCGAGCGATTCGTTCTCAAGGCTCTCGCGGGCGGCAGTTGCGGTCGTCATCGTCATGGCTCATTCTCCGAGTTAAAGTTGAAAAGCAGGCGAGCAAGTGCTGCTCGTATGCTGGAAGTATAATCGGCTATCAAAGAGAAGGCAAGCATATTCGCCCCTATTCTCGGAAGTCCATCGAAACTCCCGTTTCCATGCGGCGGATTACCTCCTTCGGAGACGGCGGGCGAACGACATTGGTCAGGATGTGGTCAAGCGAGCTCGCGGTCCGATGGCCCGTGAGCTCGGAGATCGCCGCATCTTTGCGGTTGAGCATCCGATAGAGATCCACATCGATGGTGCGGCTCGCCATGATATGAAAATAACGGACTGCCCGCTCTTGCCCGGGGCGAAGGATGCGGGCGAGCGATTGGGAATAGTCCCCGAACGAGTAGCCGACCGAGAAGTACACACAATAACAGGACCGCGTGAGATCGATTCCGGCCCCCCCGCTTTGGATCTGGACCGCGAAGAGATAGCCCGTCTCGCCGTGGATTCTCTCGGGGAGAATGTTCCCCGCCATATCGGAGCGGGAGCCCGAGAGCTCGCCGAAGGCTCGCCCGCTCTTGCGGGCGGCTTCCTTGACGGTCTCGATATCCGAGCGGAAGCGGCAGAAGACAACGACCGGCTCGCTATGCTCGATATCTTCGGCGAGCTCAACGAGCACTTCCAGCTTGCCCGAATCGACGGGCGTTAGTTCGTCGGCGTCGTCAAGCCGGATCCACCCGCTTGTGAGTTGCTGCATCCTGAGGAGCCGCACAAGAGCCGTCGTTGGCGTCACCTTGCCTTCTTCGAACTCAGCTTCAAGCGATGCGTGAAGCTGAGCATAAGCCTTTGCGGCTTTCGGAGAGAGCGAGAATAGCTTAACCGAGTGGATTGCTTCGGGGAGATCGAGCACGTCTTCTGTTGCGCACTGGAACGCGATCGACTGGAAGCGGCGACGGAGATCGTCAAGGTTGATCCACTTGATTATGCGGCTCGGATAGACCGGATCGGGGATAGCATAGCGAGCCCGGAAGCCAGCAGCCGTTGTATCGAAAACGCTCCGATCGGCGAACCTGTATTGAGGGTAGATATCAATCGGCGAATGAGGGATCGGGGTGCCAGTCAAACAGAGCCGCCGCCGAGCCTGCTTCGCGAGCCGCCCGAGAAAAAAACTGGCCTTGCCGCCCGGAGCTTTGATCTTGTGTGATTCATCGGCGACTATGCAATCCCATTGAACCGCCCGGAGGATATTCGCGATCGCTGGTCGCCATACTGACTCGTAATTGACGACGATGGCGAGCCGCCCGCGATTCGCTCGTTGCCATATGAGAGCCTCTCGGGCGGCTTCCTGCTTCTTCTTCGATGTGCCCTTATCAAGGCAACAGATTTTCCACTCGTAGTTCGCCCATCGGGCGAACTGCGAGGGCCACGTTGGTATGACGGCTTTCGGGCAGGTGATAAGCACCCGTTCGGCGGCTTCATCATTCTGCAAGAGATCCACCACGACCTTGGATTTGCCCGTGCCCATTCCCATAGCGAGCATGGCCCCGCGTTTATCGCGAGCGAAGGCGAAGGCGTTTCTCTGATGCTCCCAAGAATCGCCGCGAGAGATCGGCGGGGGCGGAGCCCCGCTCGGGAGGTCCTCGCGAAGCTCGGCAAGCATCGCGTGGAGATCAAGCTGTGGGGCGGCTTCCTGCCGAGCGGCGGCTTCCTCATCGCTGAAAGGGGTTTCTTGATATTCACGCACCGGATTCCTCCTTTCCTACTGCCGCCGCCGCGAGAGCCGCGACGGCTTTGATTGATAGCTCCGAATGCTTCCGAATGCATGCGGGGCAAATACAGCCTACCCGCTCTTTGGCTCTGTGGAAGCTCAAGAGATGCCCGCCCATCGCATAATGCACCGCGAGAGCGGAGACGAGCTCGGAGGTGGATTGCGGATCGGCAGAGCATAGCCGTTGCTCGTGCACGTTCCCGCACGCGTCGCATGCCTTGCAGAGCCAATAAGAGCCGCTCTTCTTCTCTATGGTGAGGCTCATTCTCGCACCTCCCAGCCTGCTTCCTTTTCCCCCCGGATAACCTTGATCTCTTCGGGGGCGTCGATTCCGACGCGAACCAGCGAGCCGCCGTTGCGGATCTGTAGCATCTTAAACACGATTTTCTCGCCGCTTGGCAAGATTAGGACGAGCGTCTCGCCCATCTGCCTTGATAGAACCAGCATGCTAGCTCCCTCCTTCCTTATGAGTGATCTCGTATCGCTCTTCCGCAATCGCGAAAGCCGCATCCTTGAGCCCGCAATCGTTCGGGAGAGCATCCCGAACGCACACCAGATAGGCGACGCCGTTCAGTGAATGCATAAAGCTCGGGAGATGCTCGTTGTAGTTTTTGATGCTATACGGCAAGCCCTCGGCATCAAAGAAGCCGTGAAGGTACGAGAGAGCCTCTCGCATCTCGGCGGGCTCGACAACTCGCGGCGGAATGTCTTGAACATACACCTCGTGGTCCTCCCAGACGCCGCTTGTCAGCCGGAGCGTTCGCGGACGAAGCTCGATGCAGAGCGAGGGCTTGCCAACCTGAATGAGGAAGAAGCCGCCACCCTCATCGGTCGCCGAGAGCACGCCCGCGTCGATTGCGACCGAGATGATACAGCATAGGTCGTCGCGGGAGATCCCGCGAATTGTCGGGAGCCCGCCGTGAGAGGGCTCGATATGCAGCTTGATCGACTCGCCGTCGGGATCGGCGGAAGCCGAAACGGTTCGGGCATCGGGTAGTTGTTGGCTCATTTCTCGCCCCCTTTCTTGCCATCGCGAATAATGAGTTCGAACACCTGCCGTGTCGTAAGCTCCTTGCCGCTCGCTTCCTTGACTGCGAAGAGATAGGCGATCTCCGCGTCGGACATATACGACGCAACGCATTGATACCAGGGGATGCTTCCGCGAGAGCCTCCGCGAGCCTTGGTTACAATCTCGTGAGCCCTCTCTGGGCTAAACGGTATCGGCTTGACTCCATCGACCGCGATGCGATGCCCGCTTACTGCGATGTCGATGCGGCGGGATCTCATATCGATGAGCAAGTCCCCGCATCGCATACGGTCGCATTCAATCATTCCTTCCGCCAACGCCACGCCAAGCTGCGTGGGCGAGATGAGCCCCTCCGCAACCGCCGCCCGCACGAGAGCGAGGATATCCTCGTCGATGAGCTCGTCTTGCACGTCATCGTCTTCGGCGTCCATTATGCCGAGATCGATGAGTAGCGAAACCGGCTCGCCCCCCGGGGCTTTCCAGAGCTTCACCGAAGCTCCCGAGTTCGTTTCGATGCCCAAGTCCTTGATTCTGTTTTCCATGATGGTACTCCAATGATTAGTAAGCGACTGAGAAAGTGAACCGGATTGCTATTTCTTCGCCTTCAAGACACGGTCGCGAAGGATAGCGAGGACGCTTTGATATTCGCCCTCGTGATGGTCGGCGGGATCGATGCTCTTTATATCGGCATAGGTCCAGAGTAGGGCCTCAAGGCTCGGCTTGCCGAGTGTCACGAAGACCTGCCCGGTGTGATATCCAATCAGCTGAGCCGCATCGCTCATCCATTTTACTTTTGCGATCAACTGGTTGCCGTCGATATCGTAGATATGGATCCACGGGCGAGAGGGCTTCACTCTTCTGTTCTTTCTTGACGTCATGATTGGTTCTCCTTGCGGAAGCCGGGCGGCTCGGATGCCGCCCGGAGGGGATAGCGATCAAGCAACGAGCTCGGTCGCTTCGGTGATGTCGGCTTCGAGAAGCTCGCGGAACTCGTTCATGGCGGGCATCTGCCGCATGACAGGTTGCTTCTTGACGATATGCGTGAAGGCATTCATCAGAGCCCAAGCGGTTCGTTCGTGGAAGCTCGGCTCATCGAAGGAGGGCTTGCGATACTCCGCTTCTACCATGCCGATCCGGCTCCAAGGAAGGATGCCGAGCCGCCCGGCTTCGACGAGAAGCATATCGCTCGCTGCGGGGCTCATCGGGGTAGCCTTCCATCGCTCGATGGTTTCGCCCGCTTGCCGCATCTGGTCGGCATAGAGGTCGAGCGCAACGCCTATCTCCTTCATGAGATCGAGCCGCGTCGTATGCTTCTTCGCCATGATGGCAACGCCCGTCAGAAGCCCGTTGGTACAGGCGATGACTCGCCCGCCCGCTGTGATAACAACTTTCGAGGTCAGGTCGTTGCATGAGCGGAAGCCGAGCTCAAAATCGATGCCCGGAACCGCTTCGAGATTGGGGATCGCGACCTTGCAGCTTCCAGCGACGCCGGAGGCATCCGCCGTGAGGCACATCTGCAAGTCCGAGAGTTCCCACCCGCGATCGACGGCGTGCGTATAGATCGCCGTCACGAGCTCGTCGTGGGGGACCGGCTTCCATCGGGAGCCCGCCCGGTCGGGGCGATTGATCGGGACGCCCGAGATATCGTTGATTGATCGAAGGCATTCGTCGCCGCTGTGCAAATAGATCATTGAATTCTCTCCTTGTGCGATGAGCGAAGCGAGCCGCCGCGAGCCAATCGCGGCGGCTCCCATCGCCCTAAATGTCCAACTACTCGCCGTATTCGCTGAGCTCTTCGAGCTTGACTCCATGCTCCTTCATGAGTCGGGCGATCTCCGCGAGGGCTTGCTCTCTGGGATCGAGCGTTGCCTCAAGCTCGGCGATGATCCACGCTCGGAGCGTCGGCCACTCGCGATGGAGCGAGTAGTAAAAGTCGCCGTCCTCATTGGTCAGGCGTTCGAGATTCGTCGCGCGATCGGCGGAAGCTCCCTCGCTGACGCGATAGAGCCACGCGTCCCTATCGCCATCCACATAGAGGATAAGCGTGCCGTCGGGAAGCTCGACTTCCGCGTCAAGGTCGAACCACTCGCCCTCGACCGCGTGGCCGCCCTTTTGGGTTGAATCGATGCCAGTTACAATCTTCGCCCATTCGCGGGCTTTCCGGCTTCGCTTGTTCAATCGTGCAATTGTCATTGTTCGGTTCTCCTATCTGAGAGAAAGAAAGGCGAGCCGCCCGTTGCGGCTCGCCGATTGTGCTGCGTTAGCATGAGAACATATCGTGGGCGATCTGAGCGTCGGCTTCGATGTCGTCGATGCAGAGCGAGGTATACTCGACCACATAGAGAAGCGTTCCGTCGCTGCGGGAAATGCTCCATTCCTCATCGGAAGCGGCGGCAAGGAAGCAGCAAGCGTCGCGGAGCTTATCGAAGGAGCCGCGAAGCCCCCCGTCGGCGTCGCGAACCTCGAAGAGATTCGAGCGGCGAATGATCTCGCGAAGCTCGGCGAACTCTTGTTTGCTCTCGGAGGAATTTTCCTCCGCCCAGAACCAGTCGACCATACGCGAGTCGGATTTGATCGTGCGTTCTAGAAGCGGATAAGCGGCTTCCGAAGCATGCCCGGTCCCAGGGAAGCGGGAGCGGCGGTCGCCCGATACATAAAAATGAGTATCGGCGGCATCCTCGTGGTCGCAAGTCAGGATGAGGTGAGCGGCGAATCGGTTGCCATGATAGCAGACCTCAACGATTGCGTCGCAGGCGACGCCCTCGACTCGTGCCTTCTTGCGGGAGAAAGAGAAAGGGGTTGGCTCGGCGGTTCGCTTTGTCATGATCGGGTCTCCATCTCTGAGAATTGATCTTGCGGGCTGTTCAAGCCGCCCGCTTCGCTCATGTCTTCTACGCCTAATAATAGCCGAGTATCGAATCGCTGTCAATAAAACATCGAGCCGATTCTCTGTTTTACTCGATATTTCCTACCACCGCTCGATAACGAACTCTTCGACCATTTCCTTGATCCAAGCGAGGTCGATCTCTTCGTTCTCTTCGAGGTAGTCGCGGCTCATCTCGGCGATCTCTTCGTCGGTCCAGGGTTCGGCCCCCTGCGCTCCTTCGGTCCAGGTCCATTCTTCAACCACATTGTCGCCGATCTCATCGACGAGCTTCTCTTCGATGAATGGAGAGAGCCATCGGGTTAGCGAGAGCCCCATCTCAAGCATGATGCGGCGAGCCGCCGCCTTGTGGGCATCGAGTACGATCTTCTTGGCGTGGTCGCTGGGTTGAATTCTTCGGGCGTCGGTCATTTTCGGTTCTCCATCTCTGAGAAGATGAGCCCCCCGGAGGGGGCTCGGTTGTTGTGGGCTAGCTGGTCATCCAATTCCAGGTGTCGCGATAGGTCGTCCACATGGGGCCGTCCTCTATCGTTGTCCATTCCTCGTTGTCTTTCCTGTATTCCTCTCCGCTCTCCGTCGTTCGCTTCTCCCAAGTGTGTTCGCCGTCGTTGTGCTGTTCGATTTTCGTTGTCATGTCTCGGTCTCCTTCTTTGGATTGTTTGCGTCGGGCTGTTCTCTTGCCCGCTCTACTATACTAGCGTTAAATTCCCCGATATATAACGCGCAAAAATGGCGGAAACGCTCGGATTTCCCAAAAAACAGGGATTATTTTCGCTGTTTACGCCGTTCAGCCCCAAGAGAGGGGGGCCGAATCACGGAGATTAGCTCCGCTTGGCTCCATGAGATCGCGGGCGACCGGATGAGAAAGGCTCACGCCCGAGCCGCTCGACGTCGATCTTGCGAAGCATGAGCCCATATACTCCCGCGATCTTCTCGGATTCGATAAGCCCTTGCTGAGCCCATCGGTAGATGGTTTGGATATGAACGCGAGCTAGCTTTGCCGCCTGCTTCGCCGTGATGTACTTCCGTCCATCAATCATGAGTTCCATTATTCGCCCCTTTCGTTGTTCGCTGCACGTTCAATATAACAGGACAACAAACACAACGCAAGGAGTTTCCGTCAATAGGATGTATCACCCGATACTAATCATTCGGTCTAACGCAAGCGTTCGCCGATGAACGTGCCGGTCCTTATCGAAACTCCGTGTGTCTTGAGCGTTCCGGTTTTCCCTCCGACAAGATAGAAGTCGTCATCAGCGTTGATCTCGAATGGATAATCAAGAACGGCCATAAAATGCCCGCTGCAATTGCTCGAGAAGCCCGACTCAAAAAGCCCGGTCCAGAGCGTGTTTAACGTGCCGCCCGTTTCTCTTTGATAGAGCTTGAACTGCACTCCTTGATCGCCGCTCGCTGCGCTCCATAGGCAATGGAGCGTTATCGTCATGCGAATACGGTCCATTGCAATCGACGATGTAAGCTCATCGCTTGCGAGAGTGAAGCCGCTTAGCTCGATCTCGGATAGGTCAAGCACCGTCTCGGTGATCCCAATCGTCGTGCCGTCATCAACCACAACAGCGAAGAACGGCTCGGAAGAATCCGCCGCCGAGCCCGGAGCGACGAGGATTGTATGCACGCCACCCTCTTGCGAGTGGCTCGCATTCGAGTCGTATGCATAGGTCGGGTCATGCCCTTGCACAACGAAGCCGTCGTAATCGCTCCATAGATACCAGCTTCCCGACTTCGGGCCAACGGATGAGCCAGCCGTCGCCGCATCGCTGCCGCCGCTCTGATCATTGACGCCGTCATGAAGAGCCAAGCAGGGCCAGTCGAAGGTTCCCCGCCCATAGGGCATCGGATTCGAGCTCGGGGGGATCGGCTGCGAGCCATTGAACAGAACCAAGCGGGGGTTCTGCGAGCTCTCAATTGTGCTTGTCGGCTTCTTCACCTCATAGCAGACAGCCCCCGCATACTCGACGAGATCGGCGATCTCCACGCAGGCGAACGCTGGTATCCACTCGCTTGCTGTGTTCTTGACGATGACCCATCGCGTGTCGAAGTTCCACATTAGAGATCATCCTCCACCGCCACTCGAATCTCTTGCGGCGTCTCGGGCTTGCGGCGATTCTGAGCGGCGAACCATTGCCGCTCGCTCTCGCTGATCGATAGAGTCGATTCTTCGATCTGCCGAGCGACTCTTGTTGAACATGAGCCATCCCGCGCGACTTGCCACGTAACTTGCTTGATGGCTCCCGTGCAATCAACCGGAATGAGACCAGGATAGAGCGCAACGGCGGGGCTCTTCTCTTCGTAATCTCGGAGCATTGATACTACATACTTCCGAGCCTGCTTGATAAGAGCCGCTTCGTTATATTGTGTCTTCTCCTTCACGGTATCATAGTACCACTTCAAGATGAGATCGGGAAATATGCGATATGCGGGCGGGGTGTTGCTCCGCTGCCCGCTGACCTTGTGCCGATGCTCGAATCGATTAGATCCGCCCGTGTCCTTATCTCGAAGCCCGAAGGCGATCCGGAGTCGGAGAAGAGCGGGAAGATTGATCATGCCTCCATTTACCCCGTCGGCTTCCTGCCGAAAGACCGGATCGCGGAACGTTACAATGCCCCGCTTCGGATCGACCGCGAATGGATATGGATAATATCCGTCCGGCTTGAGCTCAAGGTTCGGCTCGGGAGTTGGGACGTATGGCTCGCCACCTTCGGCATAGTTGTACCATGTTCCATATATCCAAGGGGGGCGGCTCTCCTTGCGTTCAACGCCCGCACCGTCCGTGATTGTCCATTGCTCGACCTGTTGCGTGTCAAGCGGGAGGATCCGGCTCATGTCCTCGATGTAGCCATAAGGCGTTCGGAGCCCCTTACCCTCCGATCGGATACGATACATTCGCCAGACGCTCGTCTCGGCAAGCTGCCGTTTCGCTGGATCGGCGACCGCCGCGAAGAACTTCGGATCGCAGTAGCTCCAAGGGCCCGCGTTGATATCCGCATCGGCGGGGAGCTCGGGTGCATAGCTCAAGTCGTCAATCGGCTTGACTGAGCCGTCCGCTTCGATACCAACCGGCTCAAGCGATATATCGCTCTGTATCCGAGTTCGCCCGCCAACGACGACGACCTCGCTCGGGCTCTCGGGGGGATCGAACGTCGTCTCGTATTCAATCGCCCGAGCCTTGGATGGCATCGCCGTTCCATAGTTCTCGGGCAGGATGACCACGCGATTATCGAGCCGCAAAACGATCACGTAGCCGAGCTTCGTCGCGAGATTTTGAGCGGCGACGGCGGGCTTCTCATAATCCCATTCGACCATCGGCTGCGTGTCGTCCGAGACTTTGCTCGTATCGATTCGCCGCTCGCCAAGAGCCGCGAAGCAGAGCTTAAAGAGCTCGCTTGGGGTCTTCGGATTATCAATTTCGTCGGAATTATTCCGCTTGATATTGTAGCGTCCAGAGATCGCCCCGAAGCCCTTCCATTTCCATCGCCGATCCAGGATGCTCGCCGTCCATACAAGGAAGCCGCTCGGATCGCGACGGCTCTTGACCTTATCCACTCGGCAATCTCGGAGCCGAATCCGCGTCCCGCCGTAGGCAATGATGCAATCTCCCTCGCCCTTCATGCCGCGGTATTGCGGAGCAAGGGCGATGCGAATGATGCCCGGGGAAACCCCGGGCGTCATCGTGTAGGTAGCAGAGAGCTCGTGCTCGATACCCTGGAAGATGAAAAGCCCTTGAGGGACGCTCATATATACCCTCCGTTACTAATTATTAGGTTCCCGTCGCCACGTCGAGCGTGATATGCGTCCCAAGCTCAAGCGTGCAATCGGAGATTGAACAGCCGTCGAGCTCGATAGGATTCGTCCAGGTCACAACGCGAAGCCGATCGTTGATCTCGCCCCCGCCGAAGATCGAGCAATCCGTTACAGTCTTCGCTCGCAAGTCCCGAGTGAAGTTGAGCGAGCCGCTTGAGCGAACATAGGCTTGCGTCATCGTGCCGGAGCTCGCGTAATAGAAGACGCCGTTGACATCCGCCGTTGCTACCGTCGCCGTGCCCTCCACCGCCGCTTCGCCCGCTCGCTGCGTGAACGTTGTAACGTTGCTCGCGAAGATGAGCTCGCCGCCGTTCTGCGTGATCGTTGTGAGTTGGGTCATGCCCGCCCCACATTGCACAACGGAGTCGGTTTCCTCGCTCTCGATATAGCCGATCGAGAGCGTCGCGAGCTTCGAGTCTTGCTCGGGCTCATTCATCGCGACGCCAACGGTCCCGCGATTCACATAGAGGGCGTTCGATGCATGAGTCCCCGCCATCGAGAAGGCGCCCGCCGCCGAATCCTCCGCCGTTCCGGTCTGCGTTACATAGACCGAAGTCTGAACGCTTCCGAAATCGATCTTGAGCCGCTGAGAGCCTGAGCCTTCGCCCTCTCCGATATAGCAGAGCGTCGCCCCGATCGCGAGCATGGTAGCCCGATATTCGTAATAGTCCCCGTTCCAGTTCTGCAAGCCGAGCTTGCCAGTGTAGCTCGCTTTGATATGCAGGCTTGCAAGAGTAACAGCCGATTGAGCGAGCCCATAAAGGCAATCGATATCGGAGTCCTGAAAATAGACGTCATCTGAATTGATCGGAACCGCCCCCGTATCCCAGTTGTTTGCCTCATCCCAGTGGTAAGGGCCAGTGGGCGAAGTCGTCGCAATGTTCGATATCGAGCCCGCCCCAGTGATCGCCGCCGAGACGGTGAACGGTTTGCCGTCCGTCGGGCCAGTCAATACAAGAGCGCCCGTTCCGCTCGCGGATACCTCAGACCACTCGGCTATTGTGTTATCGTATTGCCCGACCGCCGTCACAAGGAGGGCGACAAGCTCGGAAGCTACTCCGCTGGTCGCCGTTACCTCAATCTCCTTGCCGTTGATCGTCAGCGTCACCACATCAGCCGCCGAGAAGCCCGAAGGCGTCAAAGTATTCACTTGAGCGGTCGCCGTTGCTCCGCCCCGCCATTGCACTACGCCCATTGTGTGAGCTCCTATCTATTTGGGTTGCCGCTCAAGGGCACTCTCGACTCGAACTGATATTGCCAAGTAGTCTCGAAGTCCTCATAGTCCGCCCCGCCCCGCCTGCGAGGGTTCTTTCGCGTGATTGTCGGTGCCGCGATGAGGGCACCGGGCCAAATCGGATTGGGCACTGACGGATAGGCGAACTTCCCAACCGCTCGCCCGGCTTGCGTTGCTCGGTAGATGCTCTTGCGGCGGAGAAGCTGCTTGACGGGAGCGCTCGCGAGCGTTTCGAGATGCCCATAAACCGCCCCACCGCCCGAGAAGGTCAACGTCTCGTGAAACTCGCTCGTGACCGTTACATCCGTTATCACGTCGCCCTCAACGACTATCTGATATGGAAGGAAAGTCACATAAGCCGCCCCCCGGTTGCTCGGATAGCTCGGCGGCATCGCGACGCGAGTCCCTCCCGCGCAGCTTGCTGTCAGAAGCCCGAGCTCGCTCGGGGTTGAGCCGTCGGGAAGCAGGAAGATGAGATCCCGCTCATTGATCGCATAAGCCGCTTCGAGCGACTCGACTTGAGAATCGATATTCGTCGCGCTCGTCCCAATAAGCTGCCCGTTGATTGTCCACCGCTCGGTGTATCCATAGACCTGATCGGTCCCCGTGCGGAGCTCCGCTCGGGAGATCGAGACTTCCGCTTCGCCTTGAGCGTGCGTGTAAGTGCCATATTTCAAGAACATTATTTGCCCGCCTCATATTCTTGCCGCCGCTGTTCTAAGAGCTTATCCGCCGCCTCTCGGTCCTTCTCGCCCTCAACCTCTTGACGATAGTTGACTTCGCGTGTGGCGAGGATCGCGAGCTCGGTAAGGGCTTCCTTGATCTTGCCCGAGATCTCATCAACGAGAGCTTGCTCATCTTCAAGGGCCACGCTAACGTCAACCTCTTGCCGCCCGAGCCGAAGATCAAGCCGCCTTTTCTTCGCATCCGCTGCCGCTTTATCCGATCGCTCGCCGAACATGAGTTCGCCAAGCCCGCGCTCTCGGGCTCCTTCCTCGAAGCGGCGTCCGAACTGTTGCCCAACGAGTTCTTGCATCTCCTTCGATTGAATGCCCGAGACCGATTGAAGCTCTTGCAGCGAGAGTTGCTCGCCCGCTTTCATGCGGCGGAAAATCCCGACGGCTCGCGTCTGTTCGTCCACTGTCATGGCTCCGAGAGCTTGCCTCGCGGTCGTGAGCCGATCGCTCGCCGCTTGCGAGATCTGCTTCTGCTTCGCGAGCTCGCTCTCCGTTATGGCGAGAGCTTGCCGAGCCGCCGCGACCTTCTCCGCTGCCGTCTGCCGCGTGATCGCTTCTTCCTCGCGGAGATAGGCGATCCGCTGCTCTTCCAGCTGCACGAGCGATTGCATCAGGCCGAGCCGCTCGTCGCGGTTGTAGTCTGAATGCTGCAAGCCGCGAAGCGATCGCTCTTGCCCCGATGCGAGCCCGCCGAGCTTCTCTTGAGCCATCCTCGCGTCGGCGAGAGCATCGCCAGTCCGAGCCGAGCCTATTTGATATTGCAGCTTCGAGAAAGCTCCCGCCCGGAAACGCATCCGTTCGCGAGATCCAACGCCCGCCATGACCTCCTTCTGCTCGCCAAGATAGCGAGTCCGGTCGGCCCTCGCTTCGGATTCCGAGACTCGCTCAAGCATACTTGAGCCACCAAAGCCAAACGCACGCCCCGCAAGCGTGCCCAAATGGCCACCAGCGAGAACCGTCTTGCCGAAGACTCCGCTCGAGCTAAAAGCGGTCTGGTCAAGCTGTTGCCCGAAACTCATCCCGTTTCTACGGGCGTTCATTGCAACGCTACGAATGCCGAGCCCGAGCCACCACCCGAGCAATCCTCCACCAGCGACCGCGAGCCCATAGGGCATGGCCTTTCCTATCATGCCAGCGATGCCGCCGCCGATTGCCCCCTTCGCTGCGGCTCCCGCCCCCGCTCCTGCGCCCGCCGCTCCCGCCGAAGCGGATGCATTAAAAGCGTTCTGAGCCGCCGTCGCAGCCGCTACGCTCGTTGCATAGGCTTCGGTCGCGACTCGCATGGCTTTCCACATTTCAAGAGCACCGCGAATGAGATCGAAAGCGGCTTGCACCTTGATAAGCTGCATAAGGATCTTCTGCGTGCTCTCTTCGCCGACCATGCCGAGCATCGCGAAGCCGCGCCCCATTTTGAGCACGCCCTCCATGCCGACGTTGGTGGCCTCGTGCATCTGAGCGCCCGCTTGTTTCATCATTTGCCGCGATTTATCCATCTCGGCTCGGGCGGTCTTCTGCCGCCGCTCTTGCTCCCGCTGCCGCTTGTCGTCGATAATGCGGAGCTCGTCATCAAGTTTCTTCGCGGAGTCCGCTCGGTCTTTGTCGGCTTTCTTCGCTTCTTCTGAGACCTTCTTCTCCGCCGCTACGCGAGCTCGGGCACTCTTCTCCGCCGCCGCTTCGATCTTCCGTTGTGAGTCCTCCATCATGCGGGGGATATCGCGAAGCGTCCGCTCCGTTTCGGGAGCGGTCTCCACGACCATTCGATATACGACGTCTCTCTCAGCGACGACGGCCATTCTGTTGCCCTCTTATCGGGATTGTCTCGGCTATTGCCTGCGCGGTCGAGAGAGCGTCGCTCGCTCGCTCGCTGTTCGCCATCGCAACGGATAGCAAAGCGAAGTTTCTCCGAACTATCTCGTCCCAAGCATCGAGCGGAACTCCCGCCCGAGTGGCAAGGAAGAGCATGACCGTTCGGAGATTCCTCTCGGAGAGCCGAGTCTCGCTCTCATTCGACGGATCGCCTCTCGGGCATGATCTGCAAGGGGGCTCTTGCCCGGGCTTCCGCCTTTGGCGTCGCCCCCTTCGCTCAATTATCTCGCCTTTCTCGATGTCGCAAACCCAAGTCTGGCATTCGGCACACGATATCCTCGCCAAGCCCGGGTGGGATGTCATGAACTCCCACCCCCGGATTAGTTTTTTCGGTCGCCTTCCTCGATCTCGGCGCCCGGAGCGTTGCCGCGAAGCACGCCGCGAATCTCCCGCTCAATATCGAGTTGCTCTTGCTCGCTCGGGTCCTTGAGCGGATCGCTTCGCATGACTCCGCACATGATTTTATGGATCCGAATCAACACGACGAACGGAAGCCGCCGAACATTATCGAGCGTGATAGGAAGCGGCAAGCCGTCGCACCCCTCCTCGCTCCAAGAGACTAGCTTCTCCTGCACAATGCCCGCGACGAAGAGCATCTCTTGCTCTGCGTTCGCCTTCTCAATCACGGCATCGCCGCGAGCAACTTCTTCGGCGAGCAACGGGCGATACTCGAACTCGATTGGCTCGAAGAGCCCGTCGTCGCCGTTCATATATCCGCGCCGAGTGTATCCGTCTTGAATTGTGTTCTTTCCCATCTGATCGTATCCCTCCAACGGCCATAAGAAAAAGCCCCGCCCGCCCGAGTGACCGTGTCTCGAAGCGGGAGGGGGACGGTGAGGCAGAGCCACACCGGAGGGATGGAGCGTCAGGTCTTCGTTACGGTCAACTGACTGGTCGCCCCATCTCTGAAAAGCTCAAACGTGAGTGGAAGCATGATCTCGGCTCGCCCCGCGATCTCCGCCGAGACTGGCTGGCAAGTCGCCTTGCCCGTTGTGAATGTATAGGTATCGGTCCCGTCCGCGAGAGCGAAGATAAAGGCAACGCCATCGGCGCCGTCCTCAATCAGGTCGGCGTTGACGTCCTGCGGGAACTCGGCTTCGAACGTTACAACGCAATCATGGGCGGGCTTCTGGTCGCGATAAAGCGAGTTCATGAACCGCCCCGCATCCACGCCGTTATCGATCGTCAGCCGGAAGCGGCTTATCTCGCGAGCCGAGCCCGCGATTGTGACCGTCGCATCGGCGAGCACGAACATATCTTCCGTGCCATACGTCAGGCTCGGGAAGCTCGCCGTCTCGTCCATGTCTTCCTGTTTGGCTTCGATCTGCATGGAGAGCTCAATCGGGCCACCCTGAGCTCCCGCGAAGCTCGCGGAAGCGACGACACACTCCTCATAGGTCGCGACGTCCTCGACCTTATCGACGCATGCATAGAACTCAGTGAGGCTCTCGCCGATCGATGTCACGCCCCCCGCCGTCGCTCCGCCGAGAATGTAAGGAAGGAACCAATCAATCTCGGTTGCGGTCGGCTGCAAGGAGATCGGACCGCCCGCCGCATGCGACGCGAGCCGCTGACGGTCGATGTTCCGTTCGCGGGTCCCTCGAATGCCGCCGCTGTGAACAATGGATTCCATCTTCTTGAGCCCGCACGAGACGAACTCGATCGGCTGCGAGCTCGCATCGATCGGCAAAGCCGCATCCACGCAAAGCTGAGCCGCTGCACCTACGTTTGGCATTGTTAGCTCCTATGTTCTTGTGTGCCGTACCCAGCAACGGAAGACGAAGCCGGAAACATCGAAGCCTTTCGGGAACGCCCCGAGATCGATAACGGCTTTAGGTTCTGAGTCGATGAGGTAAACGTTCGTTCCAGTGAGCGAGCTCGCGTCTCGGAAGGCGTCCTTGATCTCTTCACGCCAAAACAAGAGAAGATCGAGTCCGTCGTTCTCCACTATATCAATGTCTTGATCGCGAGCCCGCACAAGCGAGACCTGAGCCCCATAGCCAACGTCATAGCTTCGGTTGGTTGCGGGCTTATCAATCTGGTTGACGGGAGTCACAAAGCAAGCGGGGAGATCAACGCCATGCGCAATGGGAGCCCGCCGCCTATAGATTGTCGGCTCGCTCTCAAGGTTGAGGGCATCGATCGCGTCGGCGATCGCATCCACGATTGCATATTGTTCGGACTTCACGGGATGTACCAGCTGTTCGCGTTGACCTTGCCCGAGCATCCCGCCCCGCCCGCGAGCACGGTGACGACAATCTCGGTTCCGATATCGCCCACGATCGGGCTATCATCAGGAAAGGGGATGTGATAAGGGCCAGCCGCCGTTACGTCGATCTCAATTGTCGTGGCGACTCCCCCCTTTGTGTAGGCGATCGTGAGCCCGCCGCCCGTCGGGATGTTGTCATAAGAGAATAGCACCCAGTTAAGAACAGGCCGCTTGCCAGTCGCCGCCGAGATAGTCGCCACCGCTGCCGTATTCGCTGCGGGGGCATGCTTCGTGACGGCCTGCACTGATCGGTCAAGGTCGATCTCTCGTTTGTTTCCCATCGAATGAGCTCCGTTAAATGTTCACTGAGATGCCGAGCCCGACACCGCCCGCGATGCCCGTTGCATAGGTTGCGTTCGGGAAGTAATCGGCGCCCGGATATGTATCGGCGGGGATTGTCTGACCGCCAACGCTTGCCGAAGGGTTGACAATCCACGACTCGCTTGCGGAATCGATTGTAACCGAGTTTGCTCCGAAGTCGTAGCTGTTTTGGTCGAGCGAATCCGCCGAGATAACAACGTCGCCCGCACCGAGCGCCGCCCCTTGGGAGAAGTCGCCACCGTTGAGGGTCAGCGTTCCGGTTGTCGTTCCAGCAAGAGCGGGAGCCGCCGTTGCGTTTGGGACGCTCAAGGTCTGACCATCGCCGCTAAGCACCGCCGTTCCCGAGAAGGTATAAGAGCCAACGGCGTCAACGGACTCCGAGATGTCACCATAAACCGGAGTATCGTCGAAGCTGATCGTTGTCGTCGCTGCGTTCTTTCGATACATCGTCAAGTCGTTGATGCCGCCCGTATTCGTGAACGCAACCGTTCCGGTTGCCCCGTAGTTTCGGATGCCGACATTGCCAACGTTGCCCGCTCCGCTGCAAGTTGCGGGCGTGTTGAAATAGGTCGTATGATTGCTGCCGATCGTCGCGCCGTCCTCAACGACACAACTGCAATTGTCTCCGACATAGACGCCCGAAGATCCACCAATCACGCATGAGTCACGATAGGTAAGCTCGCCACCGTCGGCGGCATAGATCGCGTTCGCTCCGATGGTCAGGTCGCCATGAATATCGAGCCCGCCACCGCGAAAGTATAGAGCATCGGCGTCAATGAACGCCGTCCCATTGATGACTACCCCATAGAAACGGCCATCAAGATCGAGCCGCGTATCCGCCGTTCCTCCGTCGATGATAAGAGTTGCCGAGCCATAAGTGAAAGTCGAGATGCCGTTGAGAAGAACGCTCCCCCTGCTGGCAAAGTATCCCGTCGAGCCTGCGTTGAAACATCCATCAAGGGCGCCGCTCGCATCGATACCGCCGATGCCGACGACGAAGTCGCTCGTGCCGCGACTGATCGTTCCGGTGTATCCCGATTCGATTGTAATAGAGGCGATGCCGGGCGTCAGCGTGTAGGCTCCGAGCGATCCGGCAACGCTCCCAACGCCAACGTTGATCGTGCAATCGCCGGTGCCGCCGTCGTCGAAGATGACGTTATCCGAAGAGCCGGGCGTCGCGCTTGCCGCCGAGCCGCCCGAGATGAGAGACCACTTTTGGTCGTCATCCCAATCATCCGTGCCGCTCCCGATCCAATAGTAAGTTGCCACGCCTGTCGCACTCCCCACCATTGCGACCGTTGCCGTCGCGTCGATGTCAAATGATCTGTAACGCTTCCGAGTTCGCTCAATTGATACCGAGCTTGAAGCAGAGATTGTAAACGACGCATGCCGCTTGCGGATTGCCGACGGCAAAACATCGGCGGTTGTGTCAATGTCGAATGATCGGACAATCTGAGATGACCCCGACGGAATGGCAACCGGAACCATTGCATCGCGTTCGATGAGCCCACCATAATACGGATCGAATGGTTTTGAGATTGCCTTTATTTCACTTGGCGACAACGCCCGTCGCCAGATCGTTGGGCGGGCTATCGTACCGTAACAGTCATAGCCTCCCGCATTCTCGGATATTAGCCCGATATCGAACGTCTCAGTAGCGTGCGTACCAGTGGCGGCAGTTACCCCAGAGTTTTGAACGCCGTTGAACCAAGCCTTCATTGATCCATTCGACCACGTATAGGCAATATGGAACGGGACGTTCGTATAAACTGGAACGCTCGTGATCGAGTCGTAGCTGCCGCGATGATAAACGCGGATATTTACGCTCTGGTCTATGTATCGTCCAAAGAACCCATACGTGGCTGATGTATAGGTCCCCTTCATCATGACCGCCCACCAACCTCCCGGATCATCTAGGAGGCAAACCCAGCAAGCTAGGGTAAACGCATCCCAGTTAAAACCATTAAGCGTGCCACGGTGATCAACGAGTGGGTAGTCCGTTCCGTCAGCGTCGCTTTTATGGAGGCCCAAAGAGCACGCTTCTGGAACCCATTTCCACTGGGGCCCGTTGCTAACGTTTTGAAACGTCGTGAGATGACTATAGGGCGAATCATCATGGGGCAATGCGCCACCATGCCCGTTGCCTAGCATTGCATATACTAGGCCCTGAGCAAGCGACGAGTTCCTATTGATCTTTGGGTTGCCCGGCAACATGATTAGCTCAACGCCTGATCTTTATCCTGCGGAATCAGCGCAATATACATTTCTACAGCATCACCTTCAAGAGCCTGCCCCGACTGGTTGAACAAGACAGGAAAACCGTATCGAGTTGGCGGCTTGAATTCGGGATTGATCATCATGACCTGATAAGTCGTTGCCGCATCCGCCGCCGCGACAAATGCACCAACGTAAGTCAAGTGGTGCATATACTCTTCTCGATCGGTTTCCGTCGCGCCGCCCGGGTCCCAGTCGGCGTCGGCTCCCGTGGATGCCGATCCACCGTCATTGCCCGTGCCCGCCGTCGCCGAGTTCGATGATGCCCATAGAATATGGACAACTTCACCCGCCGAGGGAGCGACGTCAAACTCAAGGCATACTTGAACTGCGTAGCTTGGCGAGCGATTGGCGCCGAGATCCTTCTTTGCCCCTTGCCGGGCATCGCCGTCGGCAAGCGAGGTGAGGTCGATCTGCTCAGTGCGGGTAAGGCCACTATTCGTATTGGAATAGTCAGTTGTGTCCGCCCACACAATCGGAGTGCCTTGCTCTACTGTTTGATTAGCCATCGGTTCAACCTCGTTTGGCGTTCGCCATATGGTCGACGATCTGTTCGGTGACGTTCTTCACCTGAGCGTCGGCGATCGCCAACGGATCGGTGCCCGGACCAGCCGCTTCCATGACTTTCCAGATCCACCGCTCCGCCTCATTGACCGGTCCGGTCGGGTGATTCGTTACTCGCCGAGCCCAGGCGATGCGGTTCGCGTGGTTCTCGGTTGCCGGATTCTCGGCGAAAACATCCTGAGCGCATTGGTGGATCGCGACCGCGAATTGCTTCCGCAGAATATGGTCCGGGTTTGTCGCGACGTCGTAAATCTCAACGAACGTTGCCATTGCCTATTCTCCTATGTAAGGCTTACGGTCGAGTCGGTATCGAGAACGGGCTGATCGTCCGTCGCCACCGCCATTGATGTGATTGATCCACTCCAATCAAGCGTGCCGGTGCCCGAAGCCGAACGCCCGAAGCCGACATGAGTGATTGTATTTGAGCCGCTTGTGCAAGTCGGAAACTCGATGTCGCTCGTTGGGTTGACATCGGTCCCGCTGATTGTCCAGCCGCCCGAAGCCCGAGAGACCGCGACGCGATCATAGCCGCCGTAATCGGCTTCGCTCGTCTCTTGATTGCCGCCGTCGGGATCACCAGTATGAAGCGACATATAAATTGTCGTGATCGGCGATACGCTCGCATCGTCCGCGACGTTCGGAATTGCCGTTGCATTGAAATATAGATCAAGCAGAGCTTCCGCAAGAGCGTCAGAGATTGGCATTATTCTACATCCTCAAGGAAAAGGGTTATCTCCGCTCGATCCGCGACAAGCTGAGCCCGCTTTGTATAGCGAGCCTCTTTCTCGGCGTCTCGGATCAATAATATCAAAGCGGGCTTCCGCCCGGTGAGCTCCGCATACAGAAGGCTTTGACCAATTCCTTCGGGCCATTTCTTCGCCCAATCAACTTCGATTGCATACTCTTTGCTGAGCAAGTCGCAACGAGAACCGTCGCTCAAGGTGACCTCGACTCTCGCATTGTATTTGCTCGCCAGCCGCTCGCACTCGTCCCGCTCATCGGCAAGCAATGGAGCCGCCGCGATGAGCAAGGCGCCGAGAAACAGGAAGCCGTTCCACATCTGCTATCCTCCGAAAACGTGTTCAATGATCCGCACCGCAATCAAGCCGAAGCCCGCGACCGCCGCCGCGATGAATGAGCGACCAACAAACTTGCCGATATCGATCATGCGGTCGATATCGCGCTCTATCGCTTCATGCCGGGTCTCGTGCCCCCGCTTCCAGGCGACGATACCCTCGCTTCCATTGCCGAGAAGTATCCGCTCATGATGCAAGCACTTCTCTTTGCAAGCATGAGCTTCGGCTTCATGCGTCGATAATCTCATGTCAAGCTCCGTGATTCGCTGCTCACTCATTGAAGCGTCTTCCTGTCATCGGTTCATTCTATAACCCAAAGCCGCTACCGCCAGTCGTCCCCCCACTCTGATCGGTCGCGACTCCTTCGGTCGGGATGCCATGCGAAGCGGAGCCGCTGACACCCGGGGTCTCGGTGCGGCGGTTCGGGGCGTTCTGCGGGCCACGGGGATGATCGGTCGCCCGCATCTGAGCAACGTCGATCCGGTTCTCATCGCCACCGAAGCGAAGCAGAGCCGTCAGGATCCGGCACATCAGTTCGTACATTCGGAGCGAATCGAACCGCGTGATGTGATGGCTCATCTCGGTTGAGTTCATCTGCGTGATCGCCACAAGCAGAGCGTCGATCCCAGCGAGCAAGAGCGTTCCGTGCCCGGAGGGGATGAGCAACTGCGAAAGCAAGGGAACGTTCCAATCGGAGCCGTCGAACGCCCACGGAAGAACGTATTCGCTTGTCGCCCCGTGCTGGATGCCATCACTCGCGGCGGGCTTCGCACCTTCCGTCATCGGCAGATTGACGTCGACCGCTTCTTCGATGAGCGTGCCGAGGTCTTTGTCCTCGGGGTTATGCGTCACAAGCCGCCGCACCTGATCGCACCGTTTCAAGTGCATAAGGAAGTGCCGCTGAGCCGGAGACGTGAGCCCGCCGCGATCTTGGAGGTCCTCGCTGTTGACGACTTCCTCGCGGAAGAGCATAAGCGGCGTCATCATTGTGAGGATATCATGGTTGCGATGCACAACGATGATATTGCGGAACTGTTCACGGCCAGCCGCACCGATGTTGGGAATTCCTGCGCTCGACATTGTAAAAGCTCCCTCGTTAAGATTGCCCCGCCGCCAATGGAGCGACGCGGTTGAGTTCGGTCATGAGCCTCGTTCGGATCTGTTTCACTATCGCCTTCGCTGAATCGCCGCCTTCGCTCTCTGTTGCTCGTAGCACCGGCTCAATAAGTTGCCCTGCAAGGGCGTCCAATATGCTTGAGCGTCCGCTGTACTCTCCGAGTTGGATAAGCTGGACCGCCTCTGTGACGTCTCGCTCGCCCCACTCGGATTCGGCGCCCTTTGCCCGCTCATCGAGAAAGTCGTCGCTGCCCGAGACCTCCGTCACTCGGCGGCTCGCTTCTCGCCTCTGCTTGGCTCGCTTCAACAAAATTCGGATTCCAATCCCCGCCAATATACCAGACGGGCCCGTCATTCCAAGTAAAAACGGGAGCCACTTTGACCCCTGCTCGATCGCAATATCTCCGCCCTTATCCAGAGCGTCGCCGAGAAGCGAGCTCTCGGGCTCTTCCTGAGCCGCTCGGGCGGGCGGGCTCTCGGTAGGCAAGAGCGGCTCGCCGCTCGATGCGGGCTCGATGTCGGGCTCTAAGATAGAAGGAGCCGCCCCCGCTCCGATGGGGTCCCGCGTCGCATCAGAAGAGGTCGAAGCGGGGGGCGGCAGAATAGGGGACTGAGCGAGCGATCGCCAAAAGTCGTCGTCGATCTTCGGCTCCGCAATTCCGAACGGTTGTTCGGGATTGTCGAACGACCGTTCGGTTCTGAGCCTATCGATCTCGGCTTGAATTCGGGCAAGCTCGGCTTGTGTTTGCAATAGCTCGGGAGAGGGCGAGAGCGGCTCGGGAGCGGGCTCCCGCGTTGGCGGGGTCATATCTCCCGAATAGGCGTCGGCGGGCTCTGTCGCCTGCGAGCCGAGCTCTCGCCGCACGTCCTCGATTATCCGCTGAACGAGCTCGTCGTGTTTGATCGGATCGCCGACCGGAACGGTCGTCCCGTCGGGGAGAGCGAGAGTCGCACCCGGCTGATCAAGCACTGCGCCGATCGGGCCATCGCAAGCGTGGTCTTGCTCGGGCGCCATGGCCTGAGCGAGAAAGCATTGAATGCCCGAAAGAGTCGGACAGTTCGACTCCGCTGCAAGCCCGCCGCTCGCGGGAGAGCCGAAGCTGTTGATCGAGCAAACACAGCCGTTGAAAAGGACCGGGCCACCGCTGTCGCCTTGCCTGGGATTGCCCGCGACCTTCATGAGGGCCACCTCGCCCATTTGCTCGTAGCCAAGGCATCGCGTAAAGAGCTCTCTATATTTCCCTTCGCCACCCCAGCCGCACAATACAACCTCGTCGCCCTTTTGCGGGGCTCTCGGAGCGATCCGGCAGAACGGGCGGTCCTGTTTCGGAACCTTGAGCAACGCGAGGTCTTGGAGCTTATCGATCGCGACGAGCTCGCATCGAACGAGCTCATCCGGGCCATACGCGAAGCGGGCTTGAATGCTCGCGATTGCTCCGTCGAAGAGGTGTTCGCACGTTAGGATATGCTCTGGATCGATCAACACGCCCGAACCATATCCGATGAGCGAGTTTCGCTCATCAATTCGGATGCGGCAAATTGTTTGCGGCAATTGCTGCGGATAGGATGCCCGCGTCTGAGTCGCCCCACGGGGCTGCGATTGAGGATACGCCATCGGGGGCGCAGCCGTCGCGCCCATCGCGGGAGCCGAGCTCCCGCAATTGCCGTCGAGGCAGCCGACACGACCGCCGTCCGTTGCACCCCATTGCCCGCACGCTGCTCTTGCGAGCATCGCGGCAAGCAAGAGGGAGCTAAGGCAATAGCGTGCAAACATATTCATAGATATTACTTCTCGCCAAGTCGGCGGGCTCGGTGCAATTGTCCCCAAGGTCCCTTTGCGGGTCTCGCCCCGCGAGTTTGTGAGCTTCCGAAACAGCTTCGGAGCAAAAGCGGGGCTCATCAGAGATGAACTCGTCGTCCAGATTGATCGGGATGCAGAAGCGAATACCCAAGCATCGCCGAAGAGCGAGCCGAGAGACGCTCCGCCAACCGTAAGGCTGCCCCATGAACTTTTGCATCTCTTCGAGAGCCCGCAGCCGGTTGAACTCGGGGCAATGACCAGCGATCGCTACGGGCTGCGCGATGCGATAATGGTCAATCGAAGCCGGATAGAGCTCCACTTGCGACTGAAGCGTTACCGCTCGCCCGCCTTTCCATTCACGGACTTCCATGCAGAAGAGCTCTCCGCTCCACCACGCTGCCATCGCCGCGTGCGAATGCCGCCCGCGCCCAGCCCACGCGATGAGCCCTCGACTTCGGAATAGAAGCAGGTCGCCAGTCTGGATCTGAGCGGATGCCGCGTCGAGTGATCTAAGTTGCTTCGCTTCGAGCATGGCCTAGTCTCCGAATATTGCTTCGTCAACGAACTCGGCGAACATGACGTCGAGCCCTTCGAGCGTATCCTCATCCGGTCCGAAGTATTTCCGCTGCGGAATGTTCCTCTCGGGATAGCCGAAGTCATGCACTCGCCGATATGGCAAGCTCTCGGCTATCCCTATCATGAAGTCGCGGTTCGATATCTGCTTTATGGCTTCACCCGAACCACCAGTCGCGGCTTGCAAGAGCCGCCCCGTATCCATCAAGAGCGGATGCCCGTCGCCTTCCTCCTTGCGAGGTGGCCACGGAGAGCCGCTCGGATCGAGCGAGCCCGTGAAGCGATCGCGGTGCGCCTGATATGAGGCAACGACCGCTTCGTTGAGGAATGGCGTGCAGTCGAGCGTCTCCATTGCTTGGTGGATGTCGCCGAAGTGCCGCCCTGCTTCCTCAACCTTTATCCGCTTTCGGCTCATGAGGGGATCGCCCTAACGCTGCATCTGTATTGAGTTCCGTCCACGCGAGACTGAACGCCGAGAACCTCGTAGGCGTTGTCGTCCTCATCCATGATCTTATTCCCGTACTCAGGGACCGTCGTGATCGCAAAGCTCGCGGCGAACAATAGGAAGACGAGCTCCTTCGTTGTCGTGCTCATGAGCTCGCCCGGCTGCAAGTCCGTCTCGTCGAGATCGCCGCGCCGCCCCTTGCATCCGATGATATTGTCACCGTGAAACACGAGCGTCTCCACGCCATCGGCGTGCAGATAGTCGCCGCTATAATCGACGATATAATCGGGCATCAATAGATCTCCGACTCAAGGACGCTCGGACCTTCGCCGCTGTCTCTCATCTGCTTGATGAGCTCGTCAAGCTGCTTGAGCTCCTCGAGCAACGACTTTCGGTAGCCCACGTGGTCGATGTTCAAACCAGTGCCGTCGGAGTTCGGAAGCCCGCCCGCCTTGCTAGTGCTCATTGCTGCAAGCTCGGCACAAACGGCGGCTCGGCGG
>Ga0180437_10001226_pt1 | contig 44297 bp, 41 predicted proteins | sample SS_ome_4_FD_132410 | JGI IMG/M metagenome (GOLD analysis project Ga0180437, IMG submission 132410) | Hypersaline lake sediment archaeal communities from the Salton Sea, California, USA - SS_3_D_1 metaG | ecosystem: Environmental > Aquatic > Non-marine Saline and Alkaline > Hypersaline >... | reverse complement strand
CGAATCAACCCACTTGGGCTATCCGCCAACGCGGAGATGCTCGGATAGAAGAATGGGATCCTCAGGTTGGCAATAGTTTACCACCCTGGACAGCAACGGAGCTTTCATAGAAGGGTGCGTGCTCGCACGCACCAGTCCTCTCGCCCACACTACCGAATAACGCGGAACCGACCAATGAGCGAGTACCGTCGATGGCAGATCGCGGGGGGCACCTACTTCTTCACGGTTGTGACATACGGGCGCCAGCGATTCCTGACGGACACGCTTTCCCGACAATGTCTGCGAACCGCTTTACGACGCGTGCGATCAAGACTCCCCTTCAAAGTCATCGCCGTTGTCCTGTTGCCGGATCATCTTCATACCGTATGGGAGCTGCCACGCGGCGACGCCGGTTACGGAACGCGATGGCGACAGATCAAGACGCTCTTTACCAGTTCCTATCAACCACACATGGCGGCCACGCGTCGTCTTTCGATGAGTCGAAAGAAGAGAAATGAACAGGGTGTATGGCAGAGACGGTTCTACGAACATACGTGTCGTGACGAGCAGGATCTCAAACGTTGCGTCGACTACATCCATGCCAATCCGGTCAAACACGAGTTGGTCACGCAAGCCTGCGATTGGCCATGGTCGTCGTTTCACCGATATGTTCGGCTCGGTGAATACGAAAACGACTGGGGAGGAACGGAGTTGGCCGGAGATTCATTCCCAGGGGCCGAGTAGAAAAGAAGGGAGCGTGGCCAGCAGATTGGTGCGTGCCAGCACGCACCCTACCATCTGTAGGCCGGGTCGGGAGACCCGCCCACAACATCGAATACCGAACGCCCTCCGCACAAATGACCAACAAACGACGAACACCGCACCAACAACCGACCGAAAACGGCGAACATGACCGAACGCGGCAGCTCGCCGCGAAAAAAAAGACGCCGTGACACAAATCACGGCGTCTTGATTATTAATTCGCGTACAGGAGGACGGCTAACTGGCATCTTTTTTTGCGTTGGCCTTCGCGTTGGCCTTCTTAAGGGCCTCGCTAAGAAAGGTTCCCAACTCATCGCCGGCCGGCAGGCCTAGCTTGGTAGCCACATGCTCCCCATCGGCATTGACGACGTACATCATTGGCGCCGCCAGATCGTCCATACTCAACTCGAACTGCTCCATAAACGGCTCGAGCTGCTGATCCTCATCGAGATATACGACATGATGCACAAACTGGGCAACCGATTCCTGAATCGCCTCTTCACTTTGCAGGCGCTTCTTCAGGATAACGCAAGAACCACATGCATGGGCCGTGCCCAGAATCATCAGCGGGCGGCCCTGCTCCTTGGCCGCGGCGAGCGACTCGGCGAGTGTGGGCGGATCTTCCTCCGCCAGCGCCGGCGTCGAGGCCAAAAACTGACAGCCCAAGGCAACCATCGCCAACAGGGCGATCGGATATTTCCAGCGAGACTTCATTCTACTCAACTTCCTTTCTGCTACCGTCTCACGCGGGAGCGCGGCGGCAATTCTCAATCGATAGGTTCTACTTCAAAGTGGGTTTGCCCCGGACAGTTCATCTCATGCCCATGGCGGGACCTCGGCCGCGACGTTTCCTCGACGAGCGGGCCATCCATGAAAGACTCATTCTGTAACCCGTTCCAGGAATCATCGGCGAGGCGATTGAACAGCACATGATACACAAAAGGGCTTGGCGAAGTTGTGAAGCAGCTCACGCCCATCCTCGTCAGCGGCTCGCCGCAGCGTCATCGGGTGGGTTGCCGCTGGACGTTCCGCCTCGTCACCCTGCCCCAGTAGAGTTATCGACCAATTGCGAAGGAGCTTTAGCGGGCGGTATATTGGCCCCTTGCGCCACGGCCCGCCAGGCCTGCTTATCCCCTGCCCTGGCAATGCCTTGGAAAAAGCAGAACAGGCTCGCCGCGAGGGCTCGACACGATCGCGATAGCACCACCCGCATAACTCTCTACTACACATCGGAGCAAACTGATGGCATACGAAGTCACATTAATCACGGGCGATGGAACCGGCCCCGAGTTGGCCCAGGCCGCCCAGAAATGCGTTGACGCCACGGGCGTCGAAATCAACTGGGACGAGCAGGAGGCGGGCGTCGACATCATGGAGACCGCCGGCACCCCGATTCCCGACAGCGTGATGGACAGCGTGCGTCGCACCCGCTGTGCGCTCAAGGCCCCCATCACCACGCCCGTGGGCAAGGGCTTTCGCAGCATCAACGTCTACCTCCGCCAGGAACTGGGACTCTTCGCCTGCATCCGTCCCTGCAAGCAATACAAGGGAGTCCGCAGCTTCTTCTCGGAGCTGCCCATCGACCTGGTGATCGTGCGTGAGAATACCGAAGATCTCTACGCCGGCGTCGAATTCGAGAAGGGCAAGCCGGAGACGAGCAAGCTCATCGACTTCATTAACGAGCTGCCGAGTGACCGCAAGATCAAGACCAAAGGCGACGAGACGGGCGTATCGATTAAACCAATCAGCGTCAGCGGTACCGACCGCATTGTCCGCTGTGCCTTTGAGTATGCCCAGAAGAATGGCCGCAAGAAGGTCACCGCGGTCCACAAAGCCAACATCATGAAATATAGCGATGGCCTCTTCTTGGCCACCGCCGAAAAGGTCGCCCAGGATTTTCCCGATATCGAATTCGAGGAGCGGATCGTCGACAACATGTGCATGCAGCTGGCCCAAAAGCCGGAGCTCTACGACGTGCTGGTGCTGCCCAATCTCTACGGCGACATCATGAGCGACCTGGGCGCCGGCATCGTGGGTGGCTTGGGTGTTGCACCGGGCGCGAACATTGGCCCCGAAGGGGCGGTCTTCGAGGCGACCCACGGCAGCGCTCCCAAGTACAAGGGACAAAACAAGGTCAACCCGACCGCGCTGATCCTCTCCGGAATGTTGATGCTGCGTCACTTGGGCGAAACGGACGCCGCCAACCGGCTAGAACAGGCCGTGGCCGACGTGATTGCCGAAGGCAAGGACGTGACCTACGACCTGAAGCCGCATCGCGACGACCCGTCCGCCGTGGGCACCCAAGAGATGGCCGCCGCGATTTGCGCCAAACTGGCTTGAGAAACTAAATGGTCAAAGCAGGAAATTCACGAACCAGGCGGACCTCACTCCTAACCAGCGAGGGTGCCCGGCCGTGATGGATCCTGCCACGTTTCGAGCCATTGTCAGCGGCGAGCGGCGCGGACCGGGGGGCACCCTGCTCCGCGCGATGTTGCGAATCGCGGAGACACCTTACGCGGCCGCGGTCGGCTGGCGCAATCGCGCCTACGACCACGGGCGCAAGGAAATCCACGCTGCCGGCGTCCCGGTGGTGAGCGTGGGTAACTTGACCCTAGGCGGAACCGGCAAGACACCGATGGTGGCCTGGCTGGCCCGCTGGTTTCGCAGCCAAGGACGTCGTGTGGCGATTGTCAGCCGAGGTTACGGCGCCGCGGAGGATGGCCGCAACGACGAGGCGCTGGAACTCGAGCAACAGCTACCCGACGTGCCCCACGTGCAGGATCCCGATCGGGTGGCGGCGGCCCGGGTCGTCACCGAGGAACTGGAATGCGACCTCATCCTGCTGGATGACGGCTTTCAACACCGCCGACTCGGTCGCGACCTCGATCTGGTGTTACTCGACGCCTTGGAGCCCTTTGGCCACGATCACGTCTTTCCCCGAGGTACATTGCGGGAACCGATTACCGGACTCGCCCGTGCCGACGTGGTGGTCCTCTCCAGAAGCGACATGCTCCGAGCCACCGAGCGGGCCGCGATCCGCGAGCGCGTGGCTCGCCTGGCCCCGCAGGCGACTTGGGCCGAAGTGGTGCATGCACCCCGGGCACTTCTTTCCGCCAGCGGCAGAGAACAATCCCTGGAAGAACTGGCCGGTCGCAAGGTGGCCGCCTTTAGTGGCATCGGCAATCCCCAAGGCTTCCGGCATACGCTCAGTCAGTGCGGATACGAGATCGCCGCCTGGCGGGAATTCCCCGACCATCACTGTTACGACCGGGCGGACATTGAAGAACTGATTAGCTGGGCCAGGCGGGCGCAACAGGAATCGGAGATCGAGGCGGTGCTCTGCACCCACAAAGATCTGGTGAAAATCGGCATTGAAAAGCTCGGCGAAGTTCCTCTGTGGGCTCTCGCCGTGGGCATTGAATTCCTTCACGGCGCCGAAGAGGTCATTTGCCAAGTCAGCCAACTCCTCCAACCGCGAGATGCTTCATGAACACCGGCACCGGGCAGGCGACGCGGCCGTCAGCGATTCACTCTCCAGCCAGAACCGCTAGCACGCGAGCGCTGCGTAATTTCAGGCAAATGACTGGCGTTGACCAAGGCCCGGTTCCTTGCGAGACTCCCGCCCCCCAAGATCGAAGCGAGAGCGAGATCTTCCTGACCTGCCAACTGGATAAGCTTCGCCCCCGACCGCGAAGCGATCCGCATCATCGACACGCCGGAGCCTCTTCTGTGAGCAAGAAATCACCCCAAAGAATCACGGTCATCATCGGCAAGCAACTGCGTGGCTGCTACTACGAGTCGCTGCTAAGTCAAATCGAGAATGACGCTCGGCTGGAACTTGACCTGATCATGTGTGGGGAACGCACATCTCCGGAATTAGACACACGCTGCTGCGTCATGGTATCACGCGGCTTCCGTATTCGCCGCCGTGTTGAGCTGCCACGCGACTCCGACAAGTCGAACGGCATGGTGACACTGCCGACGCACCATCGAGTAGCCTTCTCCGAAGCCCTTCACCTGGAACCAACGGACCTGGTATTACTCTTGGGTGAGCCTGAAGAAATGTTACCCGCCGCGCAGGCCGCGCGCACCGCCCAGCTGCCGGTCGCTTATCTGCATGATCAAGCCTTCACACCAGGGTCGGCGGGGTATGATACGCACCGTGAGCTGACCGAAGTTTGCCACATCCACTTCACGACCACGGAACAAGATCGCAGGACGCTGGTCGCATCGGGAGAATCGCCGCAGCGAGTCACCAACTGCGGCAGCCCGATGCTGGATGAACTGCGCAGCTGTCCCCCGCTTCGCCACGACGAATTGACGCGCCGCCTGGGTGTGGCCTCGGCGAGTCTGGCCTCGCGCCCCCTGGTGGTCACCTTCCATCCGGAGATCGATGGCGAGATCGAACCGCCGGAGCAGATTCAGAACTTGCTGGAGGCGGTCGAAGCCGTGGGGCTGCCCACGGTATTCGCCTATCCCGAAGGCCTGCCCATCGGCTCGGAAGTAGCTTTGGCGATAGGAGAGTATTGCCAGCAGCGAGACGATGCCTACTTGGCTTCGCGCTGCGACTGGCCGACCTATTGGAACCTGATGCGGTCCGCGGCGGCGTTGGTGAGCACCAACTCGATTGGCACAATCGAGGCGGGCTGGCTGCGGCTGCCGATGGTCAGCATCGGTCAGCGATTGGAAGACTGCCCTCAGGTGGGCGGAACGATCCACACCGGTCGTGGTCGCGAAGAGATTTTCGCCTCGATTGCCACGGTCACGGCCAAGGAATTTCCCGATATGGTCAGCGACGATGCCAATCCTTACGGAGAGGGATCGGCGGCATCAGCCATGGTCGCCCAGCTGAAGAGCCTGGCTCTCGATAGGCAACTCCTTCAGAAGCCAAGCCGCCCGGCGGTGGCGATTGCGATGACCACAGCCACGGAACCTTTCATGGCGATTCCACAGACGACCAACCGATAAGTAAGAGAGAACCCAAATTAACTCACGGAACCGCACGATCACGAGCGGTCAACCCGAATCGGAAATTGGACTCACAGGAGAGCTCGACCATGTTACGAATCTTCATCGGCTTTGACTCGCGATTTCCGGAACCCGCGGATGTATTGCGTCACAGCCTGCACAAACATTCCTCGATTCCTCTCGATATCCGTTACTTGAAGCTGGACGAGTTGGGGCTGCGTCGTGAACACGACCCGCTAGCCTCGACCGAATTCACCTACTCGCGTTTCCTGGTGCCGCACCTTTGTGACTTTGAAGGCAAGGCCATCTTCATGGATAACGACATGCTCTGCTTTGGTGACATGGCCGAGCTGGATCAATTGGAAATGGACAACCTGGCGTTGCGGGTCGTCAAGCACGAATACAATCCGACCGCCACGACCAAAATGTATGGCTGTCCGCAGACCACCTATCCACGCAAGAATTGGTCGAGCCTGATGATCATGAATTGCGAACGGCTAACCTTGTGGAGCAAGGAAGTGGTCGAGACTCAAACAGGAGCCTATCTACACCGTTTTCAGGACATCCCGGATGAACAGATCGGCGAAATCCCCAACACCTGGAACCAACTCGACGCGATGGACGAGAACACCAATCTGATTCACTACACCAGTGGCGGTCCTTGGTTCGAAGACTACAAGAGCTGCCCTCACTCCGACGTTTGGTACGCGGCCCGCGACGAGATGAACTCCGACGCGCAGAACGCGGCGTGAGACAGGGCTCATTAAGCGGAGCGACCAGAGAAGGTCGTGGAGTAGACGGTCGCTTTGGGACGACACGAATCGGACCGTCTGCGTCGAAATGAGAAAATTTGGTTGGTGGACCGTTAAACGGCGGAACCACTGGCCCGAAAGAAGAGTGCCGGAGCTACCAGACCACGATCTGGTTCTCGACCACCGCTTCACCAGCCACATCCATGGCGGCTGTTTGGGCGAGTTGATTGCAGTGGAACGTGGCACAAAAGCCTTGCAGACGGATGGTATCTCCGGCAATCTCCACAACCAGTTTGTGGACGCGGCCCCCGGTGGCTGCCTCGACCGCTTGGGCTACTTGGTCGACCAGCGGATCGATTCCGGTATCGAAGTGGGGATTCTCCGCGGCAATGCTGGTGGTCGTTTCTCGGACATCTTCCATGGTGATAACTCCTCGATCCAGAACGGACACGCCGCTCGTGTGCGTCAACCCCGTCTTGAATCGCTTCCTTGCTTTATGACAAATCAGACCGCGCGAATCGTCGTGCGTGACATCGCATCAAGCCAACACGCGCTTCAGTATCCTCTACACATTATGCATGCCGAAGACTCGCAGCGCACCAGGAATCCTCAACACGACTTTGATTTAGGCGCCCCATCACTCGCGGTTCCGGGACACTTGTTAACAGACAAGTTCATTCATCGGTCAGCCGGAAACTTCACCGCTAGAAGTGTCGCCGCGGTATACAACTCCGACCATCGAAAACCGTTGGTCCCCATCGTCTCTCAGCGGATAAACTCACCACAAGAGAGACGGCGACGACCAATGGTTTCCCTTCCTATCAACCGCCGCGCTCAATCTACGACGAGTTACCAACAGGCGTCAAGGCCATGTCCCATAGGTGATGCTAGCAACATATGAGCATCCGATTCGGGAATCGACAATGTGGACTTTCGATCCGGTCGTCCGAGTTCAGCCGTGTCGCGGGCCTTAGCAGAGCGATCCCCCCGCTCGTTGAACTTGATCGGAACCCTTGCGAACCTAGCGGATCTTACCCGCCGAACGAAGATATTCGACGACCTCGCCGGCCAGTGTTTCGGCGTCCTTGGTACCGGCATCCAGCACTAGCTCGGCCTTTCCAGGCGGCTCGTAGGGATCATCGATGCCAGTAAATCCCTTGATCTCCCCAGCGCGGGCCTTCTTGTAGAGTCCCTTGGGATCTCGGCTCTCGCAGACTTCCAGCGGAGCGTCCACGAAGACCTCAACCAGATCTCCGTCTGCTAGCTGTCTTCGAACCGCGTCACGATCTCTTCGATAGGGGCTCACGAAGGCAGTCAAGACAACGACTCCCGCCGAGGCAAAGAGTTCCGTCACCGCGCCAATGCGGCGGATGTTCTCTTCGCGGTCCTCCGGTGAGAAACCCAGCCCGAACCGCTCCGCGAAGGCCTCGCTGTGCGACTCGGCAAGGATCGCCGGCGTGGCGTTGAGCCCATGCCTGACGTTATCGCCGTCGAGAACAAGAGTGTGTACCCCGAGCGCATGCAACCTGTGATCAACCAAGTTGGCCACGGTACTCTTGCCCGATCCACTGAGACCGGTAAACCAGACAACACAACCGCGATGCCCGTTGAGCGTCTCGCGCTGCTCGCGCGAGACACTGTGCTCGTGCCAAAAGACGTTGACGTTCTCGTCGGCCATCGATATTTCATTTCCACTGGGTCAAATTGGAGCTGTTGCGATAGATCATAATCGGCCCCACTACCGCGCCGCAACGCAACACCGGACAGGCCCTCAGCAACCTCGCCGCCTCAGAACGCTCGCTCGCCCACCGCCCATCAATCGCTAATTCCCGCCAACTCGCAGAGATTGCTAGCCATGACGGGCGCCGGACAACTCCAGACCAGAAAGAACAACGCCTCGCGACACCACCTTCCGGCGGCGTGCCCTTGAACATATCCCGTCCCCTTGGCGGCCGCGAGAGAAGCCTGGGCCGCCCGCAGTGCCAGGCTATTGGCCCCGGCGCGCAGATCCTCCGAAGTGCAAGTTTGCTCTCCGGCGGCCAACAACAACAGATCCGCTTGCAATCGCTCTTGCTCTCGGCGCAGAGCCGCGGCGGGCTCCAGCAGCTCGGATCGCTTCTCGCTCTCCGTTTCCACAAGTTCGATCGCACGATCCGTCATCCCGATGGCCAGGGCAGAGGTCTGCAGACCGCCTGTGCTCGCGCCGGTGGCCGAGGCGACCACGTTCTCGACCGGACCCGCTAACAGCCATTGCTCATTCAGTTCGGCGCCACGAATTTGCACGGCCCCTGTGTGGCTCGCGGTCAGCGCGACCAGCGACTGCGGTTCGTCAAATTCGACACTCGGTAGATCGGTAGGCAGAACAATCAATATTTGGCGTCCATCTTCCAATTGGGCCCCGGTCACGATCCAGTCGGCATGCATTCCACCGGTCACCCAGGGACTGAATCCTTCCAGCCGATAACCAGCCTCGGTCTCTTCGGCCCGCAACGCCACGCGAGCAAGATGGCGACGGCTCGTCGTCAGATGCGAGATACCAAGCGTCGTGAAAGTCTCCCCGGTCAATAATGGCGGCAGCAACCGCTCGCGAAGTTCCCCGCCAGCGCTAGCCGCGATCCTTCGCAAGGCTCCCGTCGCCTGAGTAATGACAAAGGCGGTCGTCAGACAGGCGGCCGACAGGCGAAGGTAACCCCGCATCAGATCGGCTTCGCCCCAACCGTAGCCACCGTGCTCTGGATCCAGGAACCAGCGATAGACGCCGGCCTTGGCGCAGAGCTGCAATTGCTCGACCGGCCAGTCACCTGTCGCGTCCAACGAACCCGCCCGATCGGCCAAGACTTGGCAGAGTTGGTCCATCGCGGAGTCGTTCGGGTTTTGAATTCTGGCAAGATCGGTCATGGTATGACGTGTTTTTTTCGTGAAACCGATTTTCTCCTGAAACCGAAACCTATTCCGGGCGGTGTGGCGGCCCAGTGGTTTGCCTGTGTTCCCTCCATACTTCTCCGTTCAACTTATCCTGCCCGGACAACGTCAGCAACCAAGCCCTGCTCCGCCCCGACTTTTTCAGCGATCTTGAACTTGCCCGCCGAGCCTATCTCATCTAGGTAGCCTGACATGAAACTCGTATAATTGGCGGCTACGGAAGTTCCCTATCATGGCGATGCCGCGTACGGGCGTCGACAATTGCTAAGTCCGATTTGCCAGTCAGGTACTACGATGAGCCAAGCAGAGATGGATGCCCCTACGACGGCCAAACAGTCCCCACGTTTACCCGAGCTGTCGGCTGAAACGCTATACGAAAAGTGCATGGCCCTGGCCCGCAACCTCTGGTGGAGCTGGCACCCGGAAGTTGTCAACCTCTTTCGCGATCTCGATCCGATCCGTTGGCGACAGTTAGATCACAACCCGATTTCGTTGTTGGCGGAGTTCACACCCCAACGGCTCGAAACCCGCGCGGCCGAGATGGTGCTCTACAGCCGTGTGAATCACGCCTACCGCCAGCTCCGTGAATACATGGGTTCCCGACATACCTGGGGCGCCACGCACGCTGGGGTGCTCGGAGCACGACCGGTTGCCTATTTCTCGGCGGAATTCGGAATCCACGAATCGGTTCCGATCTACTCCGGTGGTCTGGGGGTGCTCTCCGGCGATCACATTAAGAGTGCCAGTGGTTTGGGTGTGCCACTTGTCGCCATCGGCCTGTTCTACGATCAGGGATACTTCCGGCAGCACCTCGATCTGGAAGGCTTGCAGAATGAGGAATACATCGACACGCGGGTCGACAATTTGCCGATGGAACCGGCACTCTGCGCCGACGGAGAACCGATCACGGTCGAGATCGATACCCGCGAAGGCCGGCTACTGGCGAAGGTCTGGCTGATGCAGGTCGGGCGGGTCAATCTCTACTTGCTCGACTGCGATGTGGAAGGGAACAAACCGGAAGATCGTGAACTGACCAGCCGACTTTACGGCGGCGACACGCGAACACGCATCCGCCAAGAGCTCGTGCTGGGCGTTGGCGGCGTGAAGGCATTACGGGCACTGGGCATCCATCCCTCCGCCTACCATCTCAACGAAGGGCATAGTGCCTTCGCGGTACTCGAAGTCATTCAGGGACGAATGCAACAGGACGGACTCTCATTCGACGACGCCCTCCGCGAGGTCTCCCAACACACCGTCTTCACAACGCATACGCCCGTTCCCGCCGGACACGATCGTTTCGACGCCTCGCTCATCGAAGAACATCTCGGCCCGTTGCGCGATCAGCTCGGCATCTCCTTTGAACAACTCATGGGGCTGGGCCGTGTCGAACCTCAAAATGAGGGGGAGTCGTTTTGCATGACGGTACTGGCACTGAAGCTTTCGCGAAGGGCCAACGCGGTCAGTTCGCTGCATGGGCATATCAGCCGACGAATGTGGGCTCACCTTTGGCCGTGGCGTGTCGAGGAAGAAGTTCCCATCGGTCACATTACCAACGGTGTCCATATCCCAACCTGGCTCGCCTGGCAGATGCATCAACTCTACGATCGCAACTTCCCGCCAGGTTGGACCAAGAACATGGGCGAGGCGGATGTCTGGCAACACATCTATAAGGTTGATCCGGGTGAACTTTGGGAGACGCACTACGCGCTCAAGAACCTGCTGTTGGCCTTTGCCCGTCGCCGGCTCTCCCGTCAATGTCGTCGACGCGGTGAGAGCGACGCCATGGTCGAGGCCGCTCGCGGGATGCTCGATCCGAATGTGCTCACGATCGGCATTGCCCGTCGATTCGCCACGTACAAACGTGCCGACTTGATCTTTTCCGACGTCGAACGCATCGCTCGTTTGGTGCAAGATCTCGATCGTCCGATTCAATTCATCATCTCGGGCAAGGCGCACCCCGCCGACGAGCCGGGCAAGGCCTTGATTCAAAAGATCGCCAACCTACGGCATGACGAGCGATTCGCCGGCCGTGTCGTATTCCTGGAAGACTACGACATCAATGTCGGTCGCCACTTGATCCAAGGCATCGACGTCTGGCTGAACAATCCGCGTCGCCCGCTGGAAGCCTCTGGTACCAGTGGTCAAAAGGTCGTCCTCAACGGTGGACTCAATTTCTCCATCCTCGACGGTTGGTGGGCGGAAGCCTACAACGGCATGAACGGATTTGCCATCGGCCACGGTCGCAATCATGTTTCCGACGAGGTTACCGACGAACGAGACGCCGCCGATCTGTACGATGTGCTGGAAAATGAAATCATCCCCATGTATTACGACCGGGACGTCGATGGACTGCCTCAGCAGTGGATCGCTCGCATGATGAACTCCATTGGTTCGCTGGCTTGGCGATTTAGTTCTCACCGCATGGTGATGGACTACTGCCGCAGCGCTTACGTCCCGGCGGCGGGCGGACTAAGCTGCGATATGTCGACGCGGTAATACTATGTCGATCAGCGAATTTCTCGATCAGCAGTTTCGACATTTCAATGCCCGCGAAACCGTCGACGCGGCGCGGGCCTGGCGAACCCATCTCGATCGAGGCGGCAAGATGCTGCTGGCCATGGCCGGGGCAATGAGCACCGCCGAGATCGGCATTTCTCTTGCCCGTATGATTCGCGAAGACAAGGTGCATGCCATCTCCTGCACCGCGGCGAATCTGGAAGAAGACGTGTTCAATCTGCTGGCCCACGATGAATATCGCACCGTGGCTCACTATCGAGATCTCTCGCCCGCGGACGAGGCCGCGCTGCGCGACGAAGGGATGAATCGGGTCACCGATACCTGCATTCCCGAGACGGTGATCCGGCATGTCGAAGGGCGGCTGACCCGCTACTGGGTCGAGGCGAGTGAGCGTGAGGAAGCCTACTTTCCCAGCGAGTACCTGTTCCGAGCTCTCGCCGATGACCAGTTGCAACAGCATTTCCAGATACCCGCCGCAGAGAGTTGGGCCATCGCGGCCCATGAGCGCGGCATTCCAGTCTTCACCCCCGGCTGGGAAGACTCCACTCTGGGCAATATCTTCACAGCGCGGGTCATCGACGGCACGGTGAAGAGCCACCGGGTGATTCGCACGGGCACCGAGCAGATGGAGCAGCTCATCGCCTGGTATCGAGAACAGCAGCCAGACCATCCGATCGGCTTCTTTCAGATCGGCGGTGGCATCGCCGGCGACTTTCCGATCTGTTGCGTACCGCTAATTCGGCAAGATCTGGAAGAAGAGTGCCGCAGCTGGAGCTACTTCGCGCAAATCTCCGACTCCACGACCTCCTACGGCTCCTACTCAGGTGCCGTCCCCAACGAGAAGATCACCTGGCATAAGCTCGACGTCGGCACGCCGTCGTTCATGATCAACTCCGACGCTTCCATCGTGGCCCCGCTGATCTTTGCCTACGTGCTGGGTGATTGAGTTGTTGTCTGTGAGGCAGCTCGCCGGTCTCGGTCGAGAGAGCCGCTAGCCACCCGACGTCACCTTGAGGATGGGAGCGATCTACAATAGCGGGCTCATGAGTTTCGCCATGTTGTCGAGTAGCCGTAGGTGGTACTTTCTCCCCCGCCACTCTTCGAGCGTCAACTCGTGCGACTCGCGCAAGTACTCGTTCTGCGCCATGCGGAGGGCCTCGGTGACCCTGGGTCCATAGGCCAACATATTGAGTTCAAAGTTGAGATAGAAGGAACGGATGTCGAAATTGCCCGAGCCGACCAAGGCCACCGACCGATCGATACTCATCGTCTTGGAGTGCAACAATCCATCGCCATGCAGATGGAGTCGCACCCCCGCTTCGAGCAGGGCTTCGTAATAGGCGCGGGCGGCCGCTCCCACCAAGACTTGATCGCAGCGTTGCGGCACAATGACATCGACCCTGACGCCGCGCAACACGGCCGTCTCCATGGCCTGCATGAACGGCGAATCGGGGACCAGATAGGGCGAGGTGATGATCACCCGCTCGGTGGCGGCGTAGATCGCGGCGACCACCATCCGCTGATAATTGCCGGTCGGAAAGTTTGGTCCGCTGGGGAGCGACTGCACCATAATCTCACCCGTCACATGCGGGTCAGGAAAGTACCGTTCCTCGTCGAGCAGCTCTCGGGTTTCGGCATACCAATCCTCGACAAACACGCCTTGCAATTGCAACACAATCGGTCCGGTCGTCCGCGTCACCATATCGTGCCACACCAGATCCTTCGTTCCGTAATTGGCGTCGACAATGTTCTGCGAACCGGTATAGGCAATCTTGCCGTCCATGATCGCCAACTTGCGATGGTTGCGCAGATCGATGCGGGCCAGGCGGCGGCGAAAGATACTCACCGGCAGCGCCGCGTGGAGTTCAATGCCTTGTCGGCGCATCTCCGGCCCGAGCCGTTTGAAGAGTCTCCAGGAGCCGACATCATCGGCCAACACCCGGCAGGTCACTCCCCGCTCGACAGCTCGGGCAAGCGCCTCGGCCACGCGGCGGCCGGTCCCATCGTCGGCGAAGATATAGAACAGCAGATGAACGTGATCGGTCGCGCGGTCGATGTCCTCGACCAGACGATCGATCATCTCTTTGGTATGAGTAAAGACTTCCCCGTGGTTCCCCCCCAGAATCGGCTTGTCACCCAGTCGCTGAACAAGCTGGACCAAGGTCGCCTGTTCCCGGCTAAGTTCCGGCGAAACGATGTGGGGCGCCAACGCTTTGAGACGTTGTTCGATCCGCTCACGAGTCGCCTCGACGGCGCGAAGTCGAATTCTGCGGCGAGGGAGTCGGTTTTCGCCGATCAACGCATAGAGAATGATGCCGGGCCACGGCAAGAAGAAAATCACCAACAACCAGGACGTGGCCGTCGCCGGGCCCCGGCGACGCAATACCAGCGGGACCGCCAGAATGCGAATCAACCACTCGCTCGCATAGTAGACTAGCGTCCAACTCATCCAAGTCGCTTCCAATATTCGTTTCGTGGCCTGCCGATCACCACACCCGATGATTCACTGGTAAGAACCGAGCCATCAATGTATCGCTCTGCCTGTTGGTCGCCAAACTCGATTTCGCCGATCCGACCGCTTTCTTGAACTCGACCGGGGTCCGACAGGAGTTGGGCGACCCGCATCGAAACCGAGCACGCCGTCCGCTAAGATGACCCCAGAACACCTTGAATCGATTGTAATCGACTTCGGTCGCGCTAGGCCGTGAGAGGCGATTTCGATTGATATACCCTCATAGGAAGTTATCTGGTGATGAAGCAGCGAACCTTTGGAAACACCGGGCGCAATGTGTCGGAGGTCGGTCTGGGCACCTGGCAGCTCGGCTCCGAGTGGGGTCAGGTCGATGACACCACCGCTCAGGAAGTGCTCGCCGCCGCGGTCTCGGCCGGTGTCACCTTCTTCGACACCGCCGATGTCTATGGCCTGGGTGTCAGCGAGGAGAGAATCGGCCGCTTCTTGAAGGACTGTCCCGAAGAGATCTTCGTGGCTACTAAACTGGGCCGCTTCCCAGAGCCGGGCTGGCCGGAAAATTTCTCGCTGGCCAGCTTTCGCCAACATACCGAAGCGTCGCTGCGGCGACTGGGCGTCGAAGCGCTCGATCTGACCCAAACCCACTGCCTGCCACCGGAGCGCATGCAACAGGGCGACATGTTCGAGTGACTGCGGACGCTGCAGAGCGAGGGCAAGATCAAGGCCTTTGGAGCCAGTGTCGAATCGATGGATGAAGCGCTGATGTGCCTGGAACAAGATGGGCTCACGTCTCTACAGATTATCTTCAACGTCTTTCGACAGAAGCCAATCACGACACTGTTTGAACGGGCTCAAGAAAAGGGTGTGGCCTTGATTGTCCGCCTGCCGGTCGCCTCGGGATTGTTGACTGGCAAGTTCACTGCTGAGGCGAAATTTCCCGCAGACGATCACCGCAATTTCAACCGCGACGGCGCCAGCTTCAACGTCGGTGAGACGTTCGCCGGGCTGCCGCTGGCCAAGGGGGTCGAGCTGGTCGAAGGCCTACGGGCGTTTGTGCCGGAAGGAATGACGCTCAGCCAGTTCGCGATGCGGTGGATCCTCGATTTTCCAGCCGTAAGTGTCGTCATTCCTGGAGCCAAGAACGCCAAGCAAGTCGCCGAGAACTGTTCGGCCAGCGAACTATCTCCCTTGGGCGACGAGCGACACCGCCAGATTGCCGAGTTTTACAACGAGCAAGTTGCCGCCCACATTCGAGGCTTGTACTAGTATCAGTGGATTGCTCTTCAACTCGTCCGGTTTATTCTGTAGCCAATAATCGCCAATCTGCTTCCAGTCTCCGATTCAAGGTCAACGCTATGTCGAATGATCCCCTGCTGTCGATCGAAGAATTGGCCACGGTACTGCGTGTTCCAGTCGAAATGGCGTTAGAATGGGAGCAGCAGTCGATCCTGCCCGTTGAGACGGATGCGGGCGATTCTCCGAAGCGATATCGTCAGCGAAGTGTCGTCGTGGCACTTCGTGAGTACCCGGAGATTATGGACGCCGTCAAACAGGCCATGATGGCCAAGCGTGGAATTTCAAACGAGCCTGGCCCATCCCACGAACCTGGAGAGGGCGGCGACGAATAGTCGTTGCTGATCGATTCTTCGGGCGACCAATCAAGCAGTCGAAAGACGCGCGCGTATGAATATTTTGCTGTTTGAAGATGACGGGGTGAAGCACTTACGCCCCATCACACTCACCCGACCGGCCTTCACGATCAGCTGCGGGAGCTTCTGCCTACGCGATCTGATTGCGCGGCTCGGTCGGCCGATCGGGCATGTCGTTCAACCTCATCTTGAGGCGATTCAGAAACTCGACTACCCCGATGACAATTTCGATGACGGCCCTCTGCTTCTGTTGAATGCTCGAGTCGTTCCGGCCAGTTGGGTGCTGGGTGAAATCTCGCGGCTGGTCGATACGGGAAAGCCGGGCGTGTTACGTCATGGCCGATCGACCGCGGCGGCAATCGTTCCAGCGGCCGACGCGGCCAGCTTTCAGAATTTAGCTTTCGCTCAGATCGATAACCAACTCGACGCGCTCAATCTGCCGGCGCTGGGTGGAGAGCTGCCGCTGATCTGCCACCCCCATGAGATTATCGAGAATCACACTGCGATTCTGTCGGAAAACCTGGAACTGCGAATCGCCGAGAGCGAGTACCAACAGCTGGCCGACGGAGTGTTGCTGGCCAATGGCGCAACGCTCGGTCCCCAGGTCGTTACCGACACGACCGCCGGTCCAATCATTCTAGAGGCGAATTCCACCGTCGGCCCCTTGTCGTTGTTGAGTGGACCACTCCACATTGGCGCCGGGGCTCGAATCAATGAACAGGCGAGTGTCAAGAACCACGTCACATTAGGCCTGGCGTCCAAGATCGGCGGCGAAGTCAGTAACTCGATCATCGAGCCTTACAGTAACAAACAACATCTGGGCTTCTTAGGTCATAGCTATCTCGGTAGCTGGGTAAATCTGGGCGCCGGTACCTCGAACAGCAACTTGAAGAACACCTACGGCAAGATCAACATGAACTACGGCGGCGGGAAGCGGGTCGCCACGGAGATGCAATTCATGGGCTGTGTGGTCGGTGACTACACCAAGACCGCCATCAACACTTCCATCTTCACCGGCAAGATGATCGGCGTCTGCAGCATGTTGTACGGATTTGTCACGCGGAACGTGCCGGGGTTCGTCAACTATGCCCGCAGTTTTGGCCAGGTATCGGTCGTTCCGGCCAACGTCATGACGGCCATTCAGGGTCGAGCCTTTGCCCGCCGCCAGGTACCCCACCGCCAGTGCGACGCGGAACTCATCGAGACCATCTTCAAGCTCACCCAGGGGGAGCGTGACGCGTTGGAAGACACCCTGTCCGACGACCCGCTCTCCTTGTGAGCCGGCTCCGCGGACCGCGGAGTTTTGCCGACTTAGATCGTCGATCCTTCGTCCACCATTCTGCGTCCGCCGGTTTTGAGTATGATAGTGGCCCCGTTATAGTGACCCCGTTATCGACGCCCTCGAATTGCAAACCTATCGAACCACCACGCGGGCGATCCGCGACCCCCAGGAAGACCAACTATGAAGTTCGGCGACGCTTACGGGCCCAATAAGTTCGGGCTCTCCTTCGAGCTGTTTCCCCCTAAGACCGAAGCGGGTGAAGCGGCCCTGTTTCGGCATGTGGAGAAGCTGGTCGCCTTTCGGCCCTCGTTTGTTACCTGCACCTACGGGGCCGGAGGGTCAACTCGGGACAAGACCCTGTCGATCATCTCGCAGGTTCACGAGCGATTCGACATGCCGGTCGCCTCGCATCTGACGTGCGTCGGCGCGAAGGTCGACGAGCTGCGAGAGTATTTGCGGGAAGCGGCCGAGCGGGGAATCGAGAACATTGTCGCGCTGCGAGGCGATCCGCCTCAAGGTGAAACCGAATTCAAGGCGGTCAGCGGGGGGTTCTCTTACGCCAAACAACTGGTGGAATTGATCCGCGCCGAGTTCCCTCAGCTTGGGATCGCGGTGGCCGGCTACCCTGAAACCCATCAAGAAGCAACAAGTCCGGCAGACGACCTGGAGCATCTGAAACGCAAGGTCGACGCGGGCGCGGACGTGATCATCACCCAGCTGTTCTATGACAACGCGGACTTCTTCCGCTTTCGCGACGCCTGTGACAAGCTCAACGTCGGTGTGCCGATCGTGCCGGGCTTATTGCCGGTGATCAATTTCGGCCAGATTAAGAGAATTACCGGTCTTTGTGGTGCCGGTCTGCCGGACGATTTCACCCAAGCCCTGGCCGCCTGCGGAGAAGACGCCGCGGCCCAGATCGAAGTCGGCATCGAATTCGCCAGTCGCCAGGTCCAAGAGCTCATCGACCAAGATGTTCCGGGCGTTCACTTCTACGTGCTGAACAAGTCGGAAGCGACGGCACGGGTGCTAGAAGCGGTGCGGCGTCCCGGATAGTAAATCGTACCGACTGCAGGTGAGCCCGATCTCGCTTCCTCGCATCGTCGGCGCATCAATTGACCGAACGGCGCCGCCCCTGCGACGCCATCCGGTCAACCCCCATCATCACGCCAAGTGATATACGTTGCGATCCCAGTTAGGCAGTCGTCGACTGAGAAGTATCGACATCTTGCAGTTCCAAGCCGTCGATAAAGCTGGCCAGCGATCGAGTGGGGATCGGCTGTTGCAGCTTGCGAACCGCCTTGGCCTCGATTTGACGGACACGTTCCCGGGTAACCGAGAAGATCTGGCCAACCTCTTCGAGGGTGTAGGAGTAGCCGTCCGCCAGGCCGTATCGTAGTCGGAGGATTTCACGCTCTCGGTGACTGAGCGAGGCGAGGCAATCGTCGATGCGGCTGCGAAGCGTCTGCTGGGTGACGTCCTGCAGCGGATCGTCGTCGCGATGATCTTCCAAGAACTCGCCAAAGTAGCTGTCTTCGTGGTCTCCGACCGGTTGGTCGAGCGAGAGCGGCTGACGGACCATCTTCACGATACAACGCGTATCTTCCAGCGAAAGTCCGGTCGCTTCGGCCGTCTCTTCGATCGTCGGCTCGCGGCCCAATTCTTGAACGAGTTCGCGAGTCTTGTTGCGAACCTTGCTCATGGCGTCGATCATGTGGACCGGCACGCGAATCGTGCGGCTCTGGTCGGCAATCGCCCGCGTGATGGCTTGACGAATCCACCAGGTCGCATAGGTCGAGAACTTGTACCCCCGAGCGTGTTCGAACTTCTCGACCGCCCGCATCAATCCGGTATTGCCTTCCTGGATCAGGTCCAAGAAGCTGAGGCCGCGGTTGCGATACTTCTTGGCGATCGACACCACGAGTCGCAGGTTTCCGGCCGAGAGGACTCGCTTGGCCGCGTCGAATTCGTCTTGCCAGGCTTGTGTCTTCCGGACACTACGGCGAAGCGTCGAAGGCGATTCGAGTGTGATTTTCATCAGGTAGCGAAGCTCGGCCCGAAGCTCCTCTTCGCCAACTCCAAAACTCGCTTCGGCTCCATTTTCGCGAAGCTCGTTCAGCTGTCCGATCAAGGTGTTCATGCGAGTGGAGATTTCTCGCAGCTTCTCGTGAACAGGTGTCAGTTTGGTTGCTCGCAGATCGAGTTCTTCGACGAGTCGCACGACCTTCATGCGTCGACGCACGATGCGTCGCCAGGCCTCGGTCCGCCGCTTTTCGGTGGTCGACTTGCTGATCGCGATGGAGAAATCGGTTCGGTTCTGTCCGAGCAAGTGCAAGGCGGTAGTCACGTTGGGACCTATCCGCTGCATGATTTTCTTCTTACCGGAGATGTTGGTCACCGAGACTTCAATCGTGCGATCGATGCGGAGTTCGCCGTTGTGAACCTTTTGAAGCAGTTGAATCGCCCCATGGAGCATGAAGTCGGAAGCCAGCATGGCGTCGCGGTAGCCGCGTTGGGTACGCTCGATCTCGACGGCCGCGGCAACCTCTTCTTCACGCGAAAGCATGGAAATCTCGCCCATCTGCATCAGGTACATGCGCACCGGGTCTTCCGTGGAAATGACCGCCCCGCCAACCTGCGACTTACGGTAGGCGTGAACGTCGATTTCTTCTTCCTCGGTATCCTCATCGAACTCTACCTCTTCGGGAGCCTCGACGGCGATGTCTTCGTTCCGTTTCTTGCCGTTTCGCGGCTTGGCGTTGCCATTGACGCCCTGCCGAGCGGCGGGGGTCGACTTCTTCGATTTGGTGGTTCCGTTCACAGCGGTCGACTTGCGTGTTTTCGTGGCCAAGGTCAGACTCCTCGATGCTTCAGATGGGGGGAAGCGTGTTGCTCAATTGCTTGGGCTCGACAGCGGGCGTAAGGGAGAGATCAGCAGAAAGGATGCCAAGCGGGCAGAAGCCGCCCCTTGCATAAGCGCAACCAATAGCAGATAAAACACTTACGGCGATTCGCAAGCTCCATCCCTGCCGTTACCAAGAGCCTTTCACGTTGCCGTTTTGCAACGCTGCCGCCACGGGGGTTGCGACTGCGAAACCTCGGCTTCTATTTCAACACCAGCAGACCACCGGCACGATCCGACCACTCCAGCCATGCAACAGTCGACCACCACGCTCTCCGAGCTGACCGCCGATCTCCGGCGACAAGAAGAAGAAATAGCTACCGGCGGCGGCGCCAAGGCGATCGATCGACAGCACGCCAAGGGACGTCTCACGGCCCGTGAACGGATCGCCCTGCTCATTGACCCCGACACCGAGACGCTGGAACTCGGCCTGTGGTCCGCTTGGGGCATGTATGAGGATTATGGCGGCGCCCCCGGCGCCGGCGCGGTGGCGGTCATCGGCACCGTGGCCGGACGGCGTCACATGATCATCGCCAATGACGCCACGGTGAAAGCCGGCGCTTTCTTTCCCGCCACGACGAAGAAGGTACTGCGCGCCCAGCGAATTGCCCTGATCAATCGCTTGCCGGTGATTTATCTGGTCGATTCGGCCGGCGTGTTTTTGCCGCTGCAAGAAGATGTGTTTCCGGACGAAGATGACTTCGGCCGCATCTTTCGCAATAACGCCGTTCTCTCGGCGGCCGGCGTCAATCAGACCGCCGCCATCATGGGCAACTGTGTGGCGGGTGGCGGCTACTTGCCGGTGCTTTGCGACAAATTGCTGATGACCGAAGGCTCCGGCCTCTATCTGGCCGGCCCGGCGCTGGTCAAGAGCGCCATCGGCCAAGAGGTCTCACATGAAGATCTCGGTGGGGCCGAGATGCACGCCAGCGTCAGCGGCACCATCGACTATCGCGAACCGAACGACGAAGCTTGTCTCGCGCGGTTGCGAAGCCTGACCGCCCTGATTGGTCCCGACTCCGACACGCCCGATCCCCCCTTCTCCCGCGCGGCTCCCCAGTCGCCGAAACGGCCGGGCACCGATCTGTACGACATCGTCAGTCCCGATCCGCGACAGGAGTATGAAGCCCGCGACGTCATGGACTGCATTGTCGACGCGGATTCCTTTGATGAGTATCGGCCAGAATATGGTCAGACGCTCGTCTGCGGTACCGCTCGCATCCATGGTTTTCCGGTCGGCATTGTGGCCAATCAACATCATCAGGTTCGCCCCGCGGACGGTTCGATTCAGTTTGGTGGCGTGCTCTACGTCGACAGCGCCGAGAAAGCGGCCCGCTTCGTGATGAACTGCAATCAGGACTGGCTCCCGATTCTGTTCTTTCAAGATGTGAATGGCTTCATGGTGGGTCGCGATAGCGAGCACGACGGCATCATCCGAGCGGGGGCCAAGTTGGTGAACGCCATCAGCAATAGCCGTGTTCCCAAGATCACGACGCTGCTAGGTGGTTCATTTGGAGCTGGCAACTATGCCCAATGTGGCAAGGCCTACGATCCTCGATTCATTTTTGCCTGGCCGACGGCGCGGTGCGCCGTGATGGGTTCCGATCAGGCGACCTCGACGCTGCTCGATATCACGGTCCGTAGTTTGCAACGGCAAGGTCACGAAGTCGACGCGGAGGAACTGGCCGAGTTGCGTGATAAAGTCAAAGGCGATTACGATCGACAAACCGACGTGCGACATGGCGCCTCGCGAGGCTGGGTCGACGCCATTATCGATCCGGCAAAGACTCGCGATACACTTACCATGGCGTTGGAAGTCTCGACCCGCCACGTCGAGCCGGAGCCGTTTCGCGTCGGTGTGTTTCAGGTTTAGCTCCCCGGTGAGGGGATGCGGTTCGTGGGGTCCGCCTCCTCTCTGGTTGTCAAATTACCCACTCGCTCGCAGCGAACGAAAGTCCATTGACCGTCAAAATCGCCAACGCCGCCGGATTCCTGGGAGACAACATCGACGCTCCGCGGCGGCTCGTCGAGTCGGCCGAGGTCGATTACCTGACGCTCGAGCACCTGGCCGAACTGACGCTCTCGATCATGGCCCGCCAAAGGCAGAAGGATTCCCGATCCGGCTACGCGCGCGATCTGCTGCCTGTGGTGGAAAGTCTCACTCCGGCGTTCGCTCGGCAACAGCAGCTACACCTGGTCACCAACGGGGGCGGTCTTAATCCGGTCGTTTGTGCTGAAGAAGTGGCCGCCATTCTCCGCCATGCGGAGCTCGGGGCCCTGAAGATTGGCGTCGTTAGTGGCGATGACCTGGGGGACCGCATCGATCAACTCCAGCAACAAGGCTGCGCTTTCGAGAACCTCGACACGGGCCAGCCGCTGTCGGAACTCGCGCAGCCAATCATTAGCGCCAACGCCTATCTGGGCGCCGCGCCGATCGTCGACGCATTGGCCGGCGACGCCCGAATTGTCATTACCGGTCGCGTTGCCGATGCCGCGCTGTGTGTCGGTCCGGCGGTACACCGATATGGTTGGGCCTGGGACGATTGGCCCCGACTGGCCGCCGCGAGCGTGGCAGGGCATGTCATTGAATGTGGGGCCCAGGCCACTGGCGGGTACGCGACCGACTGGAAGAACGCCAACCTGGCGGAGGTCGGCTACCCGATCGCGGAAATCGCGGCCGACGGCTCCTCGGTAATCACCAAGCCGGCCGGCAGCGGCGGGATGGTCAATCGTCGCACCGTCACCGAACAGCTCGTCTACGAGATAGGCGATCCGGCTCGGTACATGACGCCCGACGTGGTCGTCGATTTCACGACCGTCGAACTGACCGATCATGGCAGCGATCGAGTGGCCATCCAGGGAGCACACGGTACGGCGGCGCCGGATAGCTACAAGGTATCACTGGCATACGCTGACGGCTTCACCGCTTCGGGACAGTTGCTGGTATACGGGCCCGACTGTATCGAAAAAGCCCACGCGGCAGCCGATATCGTGTTTGCAAAACTCAAACAGGCCGGCATTGAACTGGCAGCGACCCATCGAGAACTGCTCGGCACGGGAGACGGTGTACTCGGTTTGCATGAGACAGCTGTCGGCGTGCCGGAAGTCATGCTGCGACTATCGGTGCGCGATCCGCGACGGGAGGCGGTCAGCCGCTTCGCCAAGGAGTTGGCCCCGTTGATCACCAGTGGTCCTGCCGGTTTGGCCGGGTACGCCCAAGGACGACCTCAGGTACGACCCGTGTTCGCCTACTGGCCGACGCTGGTACCCCGAGACGCGGTCGATGCAAGTGTTCAAGTCCGCGCGGCGAACGATTGGCCCAAGTAACCAGCGACGCGAGAAACCCGGCATGACTGATAGCAACAGCTCGTCACTCCCGCTCGACAAGATCGCCACCGCTCGTAGCGGGGACAAGGGGAATCACGCCAATATCGGCGTCGTGGCTCGCTCGGCCGCCGCCTACGAGTTCTTGGAAAAGGAGCTTACGGCGGAGAGAGTAGCCGACTATTTCTCCTCACTGGGAGCTAGCCAGATCGTTCGCTATGAGCTGCCCAAAGTATGGGCGTTCAACTTCATGTTGCACGACTGCCTGGGCGGAGGCGCTAGCCAGTCGCTAAGAATCGACACGCAGGGTAAACTGCTCGGAACGGCGATCTTGCAGATGCCACTGCCGAAACCCGACAATATCGACTCGTTGCTCGCCACGGTATAGTTGCGACGGCCGATTGCACTGCCAACTTTTTTGCAAAATCTCGAACCACGCGGATTTTCGCCAACGTGCCTGAACCACTTGTCAAGATTCAAGTCCACGACCACACCGGGACGATTACGTTGAATCGACCCGACAAGCGCAATGCGCTCTCGCGACAGTTACTGGCCGAGTTGCTGCAAGCGTTTGCCGATCTTCATTTGCAGAAGAGCGTTCGCGCTATCGTACTGACCGGCGCCGGATCGGCGTTCTGTGCCGGCATGGACTTGGGTGAGATGCTGGAGACTGCCGAGAAACCCAACTCCTACGAGCTGTGGGATCAAGATGCCCGGATTTATCGCGAAGTGATCGAGACAATGATCCGCTTCCCCAAACCGATCATCGCCGCCGTGGATGGCGCGGCCGTGGCGGGTGGGGCCGGCCTGCTGTTGGCCAGCGATATTGTCCTGGCCACCGATCGTTCGAAATTTGGACTGCCCGAACCGAAACGCGGACTGGTGGCGGGCATCGTCTCGCCGCTGCTGGCCTTTCGTCTGGGTGGTTCGCGGGCAGCGTATCTGTTACTGACCACGCGTGTGATCGGAGCGGACCAGGCTCTCGATTTTGGACTGTTTCATGAACTGACTGAATCAGAAAAGATCTGGGCCCGGGCGCACGAGCTCGCCGCCGAATGTGCCGGCAGCGCTCCTGAGGCGCTGGCGCTCACGAAGCGCATGCTGAACGAGACCATTGGGTCGGAACTCGAAACACAGCTCGCCGCCGGGGCCGCCGTCAGCAGTACGGCCCGCTCGACCGAGGCGGCAAGTGAAGGACTGGCCGCCTTCCTGGAGAAGCGGGATCCCGTCTGGAAATAAGTCGGCTGTCCCGAGCCCGTTCGCTAAGATGTTCGCGCTAGACCACCGGCGATGAGGTCTCGCCTGCCGAGCGAGTCTTGACGAAGCGGATCAGGTCATCTCTTTCGATCCGTCCGTCATGAAAGGCGGAAGCGACCAGCGCCGCATCGCAGCCCGCGGACGCCAACAGGCTGAGATCATCGACACCGCGAACACCTCCACCCGTGGTGATTTCAAGATGCTCGAATCGTCTACGGATCGACTGACATAACGACAACGTCGGACAGCCGTTGCCGACACCCACCGCTGTCAGATCCAGCACAATAAGTCGTTCCACTCCCAGTTCGACGGCGTCGGCAACAATCGCCATCGGGTCGGAGTCATGCCAGGCGCCGGTCGCGCCGAGCGGGCCTCCCGACTTGAGATCGAGACTAAACACGAGCAGCTCCGGCGGTATTTCACGACATACTTCGCGCAGTCGGTGTTTACCTCGGATCGATTCCAGGGCGACAATAATACCGGTCACACCCGCGTTTTGTTTGGCGAAGCGAGCCATCCGTTGGGCTCGTTGGGCGTCGGCAATTCCCGCATCGATCCGTAGCCGCCCTGTTTCCTCAAGCAATCGTTGATAAACCTCCCAGGTGGGCTCCGCTCCCGCGATGGCATCGAGATCGGCCAGGTAGAAGTCCTCAATGCCAAGCCGTTCATGAAGGCCACGCAGAATCGCCGCTGGCTCCGCGGTATCGGTCGACGTAAGAGACGAGCGCAGCGGCGCGTACATATTTCGCTCGCCCGCAACGCCCCGCACAACCAGCCCTCCCATCAAATCGATTGCTGCCAAAATCTTCATCAGAAAGGGCTTCTCCGAGGAACGCTAATGTGGATGCCAATCGAGAATTTGAAGGGACCCCTCAGCATCCCCAAAAAAGCCGCCTTTTCGGGGCTTTCAGGGCTCGCTGGGAACCTGATTCACGACCCCAAAACGCGCCCTATATTTGTAGTATGTCCGAGCAGGAATCGACACCCTCCGTTGAGAAACAGGCCGACGAGTCGCGCATCAGCCTCAAGACCGGCATGCTGCGCTGTCTGCTCTTTGTCGCGCTCATCTCGCCGACAATGGTGATCCAAGCCTACCTGTTCAAGAATAGCGATCCGGTGCGCGATACCGAAAGCGAAATTGAGGATCGCGTCACTTATCTTACTGGCAAACAGAATCTCAATCAAAAGCTGATTGAAGTCGACCTAGGTGAGTTCAACATCAGTGTCGTCCGTTCCGAGATCAAGAAAGTACTACGAATTCGATTTCAGCTGACCGGTCTCGTCGTGGAGGGGGATGTCGATCGCTTCGAGACCTACTATGAGCAGAACATGCATCGCGTTCGTGACCGCATTATCGACAAACTAACCAAGACCGAAGCGAAGCACCTCGTCGACCCTCGACTCTCGACATTGCGATTGCAACTAATCGATATGACGAACGACATGGCCGGCAGCCCACTATTTCGCAATATCGTTTTCAGTAATTACACGATCGTGCAACAGTAAAGCCCTCGCGCAACGGCAATACTCGGACCCGATCCCCAGACCCGGCGGGGGCTGATCTCTCGGCCAGTTTGCAGAGGACCGACTCGCTAGTCGGTCGCCCGCGGCATGTAGAGGGGCAAGTAGCGGTAGTAGACCTCTAAGGTCAAAATGGCCAAAGCGGTGTTGTAGAGCCGCCCGCCCGACTCGGCGTGTTCGTGGATGTAGTTCCAACTGCCCGCCTGATGACCTTCGCTGGCCTGTTCCTCCAACAGCCGGTCTCGCATCTGTCGATTCCAGCGTTCCCACAATGGGCCCTCGTAGTGGCTCATCACCTGGGTAGCGTAATAGTTGAAATACATGTCCTTGCGCGAGGGCCCCAGCGACGCCAGATATTCGACCCCCCGCACAAGCCGCGGATCGTCCTGTTCCCAGCCGTCGTACATTCGCAGCAACAAACCAATCGAAGTCGTCGTCGGCCGTGGTTGTCGGCTGATGTAACCGTAGCGCGAACCATGGTGGCTGGAAAGGGAATCGAGAAATTCGTTGACCTTATGAAGTACCGAACTCTGCACGTTCAGCCCCGCCAGACGACCACTCTTGAGAGCCATCGCCTGCCAACCGGTGATCGTCATGTCTCCCGGCTGGCCCGGCAAGTACCGCCAACCACCGGCGGGATGTTGCGCGTGCTCGATGAAGTCGATCGCCGACTGGGCATATAGGCCCAGACTCTTGTCCTTGGTAATGGCGTAAGCCTCGCACAAGACGATGGCGACAAGCCCTTGCGAATACATGCTTCCTTCCTGGAAGTCGCCGCCATTTTTTGTCAGATACATTTGCCGCGTGAGATAGTAGAGGCCCTCGAACATGGCGTCCTTAAACTCGCCGTCGACATGGCTATATCCCGCTCCATAGAAGGGCAACAGAGCCAGCGCGGTCGATGCCGTGGTCGACTCGAAATCGCCAGGGTGGCTACATTTCCCGGCGCACAGTCCCTGTTGATGATTGAACCGCCAACCGCCGTCGTCACTCTGATGAGCGACCAGCCAGCGCAGACCACGCAGCACAGCCCCTTCGGTTTGCTCGCTTCCGCCGCGCCGCTGGAGGAGCCCTGCTTTTTGATCTCCCTGTCGACCGTCCCAGCCACCTCGGTTGTGCCGGACGACTTTCACCACGCCGGCGTCATGTCCCGCCAGCGCCTGAGGAGTGATCTTGAAGCTCTCAATCGTTTCTAGTCGAGGGTCGCCTTGCACGACAGGATTCGGGACGCCGACCGCCGCATCGAGTGTCGGCGGAGACCATTCGATTTGTTGCTCCGTGGAGACATCTTCCGATAACTCCCAGGGAACCACATCAATATCCTCAATCTCGATCTCCCTCTCCGAGGTTTCCGGAAGTATTACCAACAAGGGCGAAGGAGGAGTTTCCGCGGGTACCAAGAGCAGGGTCAACACGATCAACAGAAGACCATGCACGACCGAACTCATCAGCCAACCGCAAAGCTGGTCAAGATGACCCGCTTGGGCCAACAACTCCTCCCCGGTGACGTCCGCGCAGGCCGCCGCGGACTTATTGCGGACAATCGGTTGCACGGGAGGAGCCGACATGACGCGGGACTCGACAAGAATGGGTATCGCGGTCGCTGGATCTTCTTAATCCAACCGTCCGACCAGGGGCCTCGCGACACCCAGAGGCAGCGGGCCGCGATTACCTTCAAGTATAGTTCGCCTTTTTGGGGCCCTATTTTCCGCCTATTCACGCCCCACCACGTGCGATTGAGATCGGGTGCGGATCGCGCCGAAAAGAGGAATCCTAGCGGGCTAGAATTGCCACGAATGGCATATGCCGCGCTTGTCGGAAAAACGGTCGTCCGAGAAAGAAAAGCGAGAACGGTGTGCCAAACCAACTCTTGGCCAAGCGACGCGCCGGCTGCGCGCGTCGAGCGGCGGGAAGGAAGAAAGCCCGACGAGTCGACCGATGGACTCTCGAAGGTATTACTTCTTGCCAGAGGTGTACTTGTTCTCGTAGCGGTAGTAGACCTGCAAGGTCATCACCGACATGGCGGTGTGATAGAGTCGTCCACCCGCATCGGCTTCGTGATGGGTGTTGTCGTTGGGGAACCACCAACTTCCAACGCGGTGAATTCCGCCCTTCTTCTCCTGAGTATTGATCAGGTGTTCCCGCATCACTTCGTTCCACTTGCTCCACGCGGGGCCCTTGGGACCATCATTTTGGAACATGAACATCGTGGCGTAATAGTTGAAGTAGACGTTGTTGGGCAAGGGACCCTTGGCGCTGCAGAAGGCGACTCCCTCTTGAAGCCCCTTGTGTTCTCGGGGCCAGCCCATATAGGTCCGGCAGAGCAAACCAATGGCGCTCGTTGCCTCGGAATCTCCGAATTCCGTGGCGGGCATGTATTTGTATTTTCCGCCGTAGCCCAACTGCACCGAATCGAGGAACTTCATGGCGTTTGGATAGACGTGTTCCGGCACGCTCAAGTACGACATCTTGCCACTCTTGAAAGCCATGATTTGCCAACCGACCGCCGAGGTATCGCCCGGCTCGTTCGGCAAGTAACGCCAACCGCCATCTTCGCCTTGCGCCTTGACGATATAGTCGAGCGCCTTCTTGGCCGCGTCATGCAGACGATTATCGCGCGTCAGACCGTAGGCCTCGGCCATGGCACAGGCAGCGATCCCGTGGCAGTACATGTGAAGCTGGTTCTCGCCACCGTCCTCATACAACTTGCCCGAAGGCGCCATCTTCTTCATCAAGTAAGATATGCCGCGGAACACGGTGTCCTTGTAGGGACCGTCCTGGTTGTGAGTGTGGCCGTCACCGAGAAAGGCCAATAACGCCAGGCCGGTCGCTCCCATCTTGGAAGTCTTCTCGCCCGGGTTCGGAAACAGACTGCACTTATCACCCGCGGTATGATTGAAGCTCCAGCTCCCGTTGGTGTTCTGATGAGCGGCCAACCAACGTAGACCGGCACCAACCGCGTTGACACTACCGGGGGTGCCACCGCCGTTGCGAAGACCGCGGCCCTTCTTGGCTCCGATTCGCGCGCCCAGACCAACGTCGCCCGATCCGGAAGACGACTTGCTGGTACCCACCTTCACCGGGATTGAAAAGTCCGATGGCTCCAGATTCTCGACCAGCGGCGCGGCCGCCTCGGGGTCCATTGTGTCGGTATCCGCCTTCTCCATGACCTCCGGAACCGGCTCAATTATCTCGTCGGGCACCGGTGCGTTAACAACTTCATCGGGCGGATCGATCTCGACTTCTTCCGAGATCTTCGGTTCCTCTTCCGGCTCCTCCGGCATCAACTTCACAACATTCGCCGGTTTCGTGATCACGTCGAACGTGTAAACCGCCAAGCCAATGAAGACCAGCATGTGAACCACCAGACTCACCAGCATGCTGGGACTCTGCCGTATCCACTCCTCAATGATCGTTGGCTCGCGATCAAAATCTTCTTCCTCTTCGTCATCAGCGTCGGCATCGGACGACGAGCGAGATTTGGCCTTCATCGCCTTCTGATTCGCGGGCATCTGCTTCGTGGCCTCGGTCGAACCCGACTTGCCACCGCTCGATTGTTGCTTTGCCATGTTCCGAGTCTCTCCTGCTTTGTGCCTCGCGGCGACATGCCTCCGGGCGAAGGGTCCCATCTCAACGGAACGAATGCCCCGCTCGACAGAACCAACTAGCAACCTGTGTTTTGTAAAGTCGCAGTGCCTCTCTAGTATTCTACTCCGTCGGAGTATCTTGAAGCGGTGCCCCCCAAATAAACCTCTAGGCTACCCAGGGCAACTTTGCCATTCAATCCGACAGAAGGCCTCCTGCCAGTCCATTCTCCCCTTCTCGCCAGACAAGAGCCAAGCCGTCTCAAAGTGCTTGGTAGAAGACCACTTGCAGGGGCTGGATCGGGGGGTCAACAATTCGGGCAGGAAGACTCCTTTTTACCATAAAACGTTGCGATTCGTAGCTCTTCAATTCAGAAAAAATGCCTCTCCGAAAACGAATAGGCCCGCTGCCTGCCCCCTCATTCGCAAGTTGCATACGCGTTTATTCCCACACAGCAGGACGGCGGCCAGAAATTCCCGATTTCTCCAAGGAGACTCCCAAGCCACCCGGTCGCCGACGGCGCTCCCAAAAACACCCCTCTAAATAGGTATTCCAAGTCCTCTACGGCCCGAACCGGTCGTTGGATCTGAGGAGCAGTTGTGGAAGACCGATCGTTCCTCGACCGGGACACCCCTGGTCGGTCACGCACTCCAGTGACCTTCGGGGACAGATCGTCCGACGGATCTGGCGGTCGGGGCACCCAGAATGCTACAATGGCCCGTTTGGAAAATCGCGGTCCCCGCTGGACGTGAATCGACGTTGGAGAATTGGCCATGGCCAAAGGCAAGAAGAAGAAATCTGAGACCGTCTTTCTCGTCTGTGAAGAGACGGGCGACTACAACTATACGCTCCGTCGCAAGTCGGGCGGCGAGAAGCTGAAGCTCAAGAAGTACTGCCCACGACTACGTCGCCACACGTTGCACGTCGAAAAGAAGAAGTAGTCGCTGCTTCCATTTCGACCCGCTCTGTCTTCTCTTGCGAGCGGGAGCTGTTTCGTCAGGATATTCTTTTCGTCGGCAGAATGGCTCAGGACGATCCCAGAGGCCCACGATAATGGCGAAGCGGTGGTCGATTCTTTCGCACGATCCGACGCGCATCGCCGCGCTGATGCGCGACGCCAACCTCCCGGCGATTATTGCCGAACTGTTGATTGCTCGCGGTATCAGCGATCCGCAAGTCGCCGCCGACTTTCTTGACCCGAAGCTGACTTCCCTCCGCGATCCCTTGGAGCTTCCCGGCATGGAAGCGGCCGTAGAGCGGGTCGCGACGGCCATCGAATCGAAACAACCAATTGTCATCTACGGCGACTACGACGCCGACGGAATGACGGGTACCGCCACGCTCGTTCGCGGTCTCAAGCTACTCGGGGCCGACGTCAGTTTCTACGTCCCCAATCGCCTCGACGAAGGTTACGGACTCAACTGCGAAGCACTTACCAAGCTCGCGCACCGAGGCGCTCAACTCGTCATCTCGGTCGACTGCGGTATTGCCAGCGTCGCCGAATCGCATACCGCGCGTGAATTGGGACTTTCGCTGATCATCACCGATCACCACAAACCGGCGGCGGAGCTGCCGGTGGCCGATGCCATCGTCCACCCCGGTTTGCCTGGGGGTGATTATCCCTTCGCTGGCCTCTCCGGTTCGGGAGTCGCGTTCAAGCTCGCCTGGGCCCTTTGTCAGCGAATCAGTGGCTCCAAGAAAGTCAGTCCGCAAATGCGAGGTTACTTGCTGCAAGCCGCGGGACTGGCCGCCATCGGCACGGTCGCCGACGTGGTACCGCTGATCGACGAGAACCGAGCCCTCGTCCATCACGGTCTTCTCAGCTTGCAGGAACGACCGACACTCGGACTACGAGAGCTGCTCACGCTGGCCGATCTCCATCGCAAACCACAACTGGCCAGCGAAGACATCGCGTTCAGTCTCGCGCCGCGACTCAACGCCGCCGGGCGACTGGGCCAGGCAGAGCTGGCTGTCGAGCTGTTGGTTACCGAAGACAAGGAGCGGGCCAAGGATCTGGCCTCTTTCTTGAACGATCTCAACGCCCAGCGAGATACCCTGCAACGTAGCGTCTATTTGGCCGCCAACAAACAGGCCAAGGAACAATTCAACCCCCAAGACGATTCCGCCCTGGTCCTGGCCGGTCGAGGTTGGCACGTCGGCGTGATCGGCATCGTGGCCGGTCGCCTCAGCGATAAGTACCATCGCCCGGTCATGCTCATTTCGCTCGATGAACTGGATGTGAAACCGGGCGTCGCTAGCGCCCGCAGCATTCCGGGCCTCGATCTTCACGCCGTGCTGACGAAATGCGAGTCGCACTTGATCACCCACGGAGGTCATGCCGCGGCGGCGGGATTCAAGATAGAACCGAGCAAGATTGACGCCTTCCGCGAAGAGTTTTGTCGGCACGCCAGCGAACAGCTCTCCGAGCAAGCGCTCACCGCGGTGATCGATATCGATGGAGAATGTCCCCTGTCGGCCCTCACCATGCGAACGGTCACGCAGATCGAGCGTCTCTCTCCGTTTGGCGAAGGGAACCGCCGCCCCCTGCTCTGCACAACCGGCGTACGACTCCGCGAACCGCCCAAGCAACTCGGCTCCAGCGGTCGCCACATCGCCGTCTCGCTCACGCAAGAAGGGGTCGATCTGCGGGGCGTTGCCTTTGGTGGTGGCGACTGGGCCGAACCGCTCGCGGCGGTGGAAGGGACGATTTCGATTGCCTTTCGTCCGGTTATCAATACCTTTCGCGGACGCCGCAACGTCGAACTGCATCTGGTAGACTGGCGCAGCGACGAAGTGAAAGAACCAGCTCCCACAGCTGCCGCGACGGCCGAAACGGCCGGCTCCTGACCTTCGCCGGCAAGACTTCGGCCCCGAGCTGGGTACCTTTCGCAAACCCTAACCAGCCCGATTCGATTGATTCGGCGCGAATGTCCCTTTGCAAGTCGCCAGTCGCCGCACGCACGGTTGTTTGCCGCTGATGCCGAGAGTCGAGAACGATGTCCGACACCGATTCTTATCGTGAGCTTCGTGAGCGGATGGTCGCCGATCAGATCGAAGCCCGGGGCATTCATGATCCGCGTGTTCTACTGGCGATGCGCACGGTTCCGCGCGAGGCATTCGTTCCCGCCGACTTGCAATCGAAAGCTTACGCTGACGGGGCATTGCCGATCGACTGCCAGCAGACGATCAGCCAGCCGCTGATTGTGGCTATGATGAGCGCCGCCCTCCAGCTGCGAGGCTCCGAACGCGTTCTGGAAATCGGCACCGGCAGCGGATATCAAGCGGCTGTCTTGGCGCAGCTGGCCGCCGAGGTTGTCACCCTGGAGCGGCACGAAACACTCTCCCGAACCGCGACCGAGCTGCTCAAAGAGCTTGGATACGACAACGTCATCACCCGTATCGCCGACGGCACGCTCGGTTGTGCCGAGTTCGCGCCATTCGACAGAATAATGGTCACAGCCGGGGCGACAGAAATCCCCCCGGCTCTATTCGATCAGCTGGCCGAAGGGGGGCGGATGATCATTCCGCTCGGCGAATCCGGCGTTCAGACACTCACCCTGGTCCATAAGCGAGACGGCAAGCCCGTCCGAGAAGATCTCACCGGCTGTCGATTTGTTCCTCTGATCGCTGACGAAGGCTAATCGTCGTGGTGAGCACGGTTGTAAAGTCGTCGCCGGCGCGAAACAATGCGGTTCGACACCCTTACTGAAATCCAACTCACAAAGACCATAGGCAAGGACCGATTCATGAAAGTCGCCACGATCAACACCAATAAGGGACCCATCCGGATCGAACTCTTCGCGGATAAGGTGCCCAACACCGTCGCCAACTTTGAGAAACTTGCCGGCGAGAAGTTTTACGACGGACTCCAGTTTCATCGTGTCATTGAAGACTTCATGGTCCAGACCGGCTGCCCCCAAGGCACCGGAACAGGCGACGCTGGCTACAAGTTCGCCGACGAATTTCACGCCGATCTCAAGCACGACGGCCCGGGTGTGCTGTCGATGGCCAACGCCGGTCCCAACACCAATGGATCACAATTCTTCATTACCCACGTTCCGACGCCTTGGCTCGACGGAAAACACTCCGTCTTCGGTCGTGTGCTCGAAGGCCAAGATGTGGTCAACTCGATCGCCCAGGGTGATACCATGGAAACCGTCTCGGTGGCCGAGGAGTAGAGACGCCTGACCGGTCTGTCCCCCGACATCCTGGTCGTCTCCATGATTGCCCCAGAGTCCTGAAAATTGGGGATGAAATTGCGCGCCGAAGGCATTCTGTCTCAGCCCCCGCTGTTGTCATTTCGATGACAGCCCTCTAGAATCCGTTGCTATATTGATGGCGCTACCTCTGTCGTCATCGAGTATCTATTTCTAGGGCACGCGGGAGACCTCCGAGCTGATGAATTCGCCAACCGACACCGACTCTGTTTCATCTCTAACGGCTCGGATGCTGAACTTGGCTTCCCGCTGCTCATCCGCCAGCGAGCTCCTGGAAGCCGCGCTCCCGCTGACGCGCGAGGCCCTGCAAGTCGAGCATGTGACACTGGCCGCGGCCGATCGAGGTGTTTGGTCGAGCGAGGCAACGGTCGGTCCGAGTCGACCGCTGCCCACCGACTTGTTGGCCGAAGTGCTCGATTCGCACCAGACGCAAAGTAACGCCACTTGGTGCGCCGCCCCCCTCGTCTCGGAAGAACAAGTTGACGACGCGGCAACCGAGGTTCAAGAAGTACTGGCTGTCTCCGGTGACGGCGCTTCGCCGGATCGCTTGTCCGCTGCGGCCACGGCACTCGCCACGGCACTCGCCGTTGTTCGCAACCGCGAAGCCGATGGGCGGCGTCTGCTTCGCCTGGAGACCATCCTCGGCATCACCGCCGACTGGAACCAAACCCGCGAGATGGAGCCGCTGCTGGTGAATATGGCCGAAGCGGCCACGTCGCTGCTGGGTGCCGATCGCGCCAGCATCTTTCTGTGGGACAAACCGAACAAGACCCTTGTGGGACGCCCCGCTTTGGGCGTTGAAGGGGGCGAGCTGCGGATTGGCGACGATGTGGGTGTCGTCGGCGACGTTGTGCAAACCGGCGAACCTCGCCGCGTCGACATGACTCACGATGCCGACTCCATTGACCGGCAAGTCGACAAGCAGCTCGACTACCAGACCGATAGCCTAGTCTGTGTTCCGCTGCGCGGGGCCGACGGAGAAGTGCTGGGCGCGTTCGAGGTCATCAACAAACGGGCCGGTAACTTTACGCTCGACGATCAACAAGCGTTGATCGAGTTGGCCGCTCACGCCTCCACGGCACTGGCCAACACCCAGGAAATGGAACAGCTCGTCAGCGCCCATCGATTGATCGTGGATCAGGCGGCCGACGAATTCACCATGATCGGCGAGTCTCCGGCCATCGAAGCCGTTCGCTCGACCATTGCTCGTATCGCGGATACCGATCTGGCCGTGTTGATCCTGGGCGAGAATGGAACCGGCAAGGAAATCGTCTCCCGCATGATCCACTATCAAAGTCGCCGCCGGGCCGAGCCCTTGGTGGCTGTCAATTGCGCTGCCATACCCGACACACTGCTGGAAAGCGAACTATTCGGACACGAGCAAGGCGCGTTCACCGACGCCCGCGACACCCGGGTCGGTAAGTTTGAACTGGCGGCCAACGGCACCCTCTTCTTGGACGAAATCGGCGACTTGAGTCTCGGTGGACAATCCAAGCTGCTGCGCGTGTTGGAGGAGAAGACGGTGGTGCGGGTCGGCGGGTCGGCGCCCATTCACACCGACGCGCGGGTCGTCGCCGCCACCAATCAGGGCCTCGCCGAAATGGTCAAGAAAAAAACCTTCCGTCAGGATCTCTACTTCCGGCTGAATGTTGTCACTATCGAATTGCCCCCGCTGCGCGATCGTGGAGACGATATCATTCTGTTGGCCGAGCACTTCCTGGTCGACTTCGCCCGCGCCGCCGGTCGGGGTCGTCCCAAATTTAGCGCGGCGGCGCGCAAGGTCCTGCTAGCTCATTCCTGGCCCGGGAACATTCGAGAGCTACGCAATATGATGGAGCGGCTCGCCTACCTAACGACGGGCTCGCGCATCGAAGAGGAGGACGTCAAACTCAATCTGCTCACTGGCAGCTCAGGCGGGTCGCAGGTGCCCGACGATCTGGCTCTGACCGAGGCGACCAGCCGATTTCAGCAGAACTACATTCGTCGCGCCGTGGAACGCAGTCGGGGCAACATGAGCGCGGCGGCCGAACGACTCGGACTGCATCGATCGAACCTCTATCGAAAGATGCGCCAGCTGGGCATGCCCGATCGGGAAGAGCCGGCGGACTAGGCGATGCGCTGGGCGAGCCGACCGAAAAATGCTCCAAGGCGTGGCTGTGGTCGCAGCAGGCAACGAGCTCGCAGGCCCGATCGATTCCCCAACCCCTTGGCAATTGCGGGGATAAGCGATAAATTACCTCCTTCTGCGGCGCCCAGCGTCGAGTCAGCCCCCTTAGCTCAACTGGCAGAGCAACTGACTCTTAATCAGTAGGTTCTAGGTTCGAGTCCTAGAGGGGGCACTAGCGGAGAATCAAGAGCCTCGGGAGTTACGCCATGTGTCGGCGCAACCTGCGGGGCTTTCTTCGTTTCTGTCACCGGCTGTCCATAGCTGGCGGATGCTGACGGCACCACCTGTTGCACCACTTTGCACCCATTCGCACCACCTGTTGCACCACCAGTCGACGACACCGCTCGTCGGAAATGTTCCTCAGTGGTCGACAGATAGTGCCGGTCCGCAACCCGCGGTGTATTGCCAAGCCAGCCGGTCACCACGTGCAACGGATAATCGTTCGCTAGTTCCGTTTCGCGGCTCGCCCGCAGATTCTGAAACAGTCGCGGCCACGGCTCGACGCCCGCTCGGGCAAGAATGCGACCAAATTGGGTTCGCAGATTCGCTGTGCGATCGCGATAGCGCTCGAAAACATACTCCGCGCCTTCGGCAGTCAATTCCTGGAGATCGGTAAGGGCCGATTCGACTTCAGGGAACAGGGGCACGATGCGCCATGGCTTGCCCTGTTTCTTTGTCTTGGGGGACATGACCGTGATTCGTTTTTGCTCCCAATTGACATGCTCCCACCGGAGTGACACAAGCTCGCTGGGGACCCGCAGGCCACCGAATCGCGCCAGAGATACGATGGCTCGCCATTCCGCATCCGGACAGGCCGCAATCACCTTCTCGATAGTCTCTCGGTCGACAAATCGCATCCGGCTCTCGTTGTGCTCACTTCCTCCAACCAGATCGGCAAAGGGATTGGAGTCGAGGAGGCCCTTGCGCTCGGCTGCCCGGAAGACTTGCTTGGCGCGTTTGACCAGCTTGCTGACGGTCGCGATAGAGTATCGCTCGACGAGCGATTGACGCCAATCGTCTGCATCACCCGGCGATATCGATCGCAGATCGCAGTCCTTGGCGAACGATTCCAGGAGAATCCGCTTCAACTGCCCGAAGTTGGTAACCGTGCTATTAGCCGCGTCTGCCTTTCGCCCTTCAATGTACTGGTCCAGGAACTCGCCGAGCTTGGCGGACCGTCGCTCTGGCACAAATTCGCCGAATCCGGCCCGCCTGAGCTTGGCGGCCATGTCCTCCCCCACCTGCGACGTGAGCCACTGCGTCGTTTCACTTGACGGACGACAGCCCGCAATGGACGCCGACAGCAAGTCCTCGACCTTCGCCCGGATCGAATCCGCCGACTTCTTGTTCACATTGCCCAACCGAATCGACCGTCGGCGGTTGTCCTTGTCGTAAAATTGAACTCGATAGCGGATCTTGTCGCCACGACGTTCCTTGTGAATGCTAGCCATGCTACTTCCGTTTCTCCTTCACCACCGTCAACCCAAAGTAATCCATCAATCTATCGGCGATGTCAAGCCTCAGCGATGTTTCGCCACGACTGAATTTCATGAGCGATTGACGCAGGACGCCAGTCTCGGCCTCCAGCTGCTTGAATGACAATTCGCTCTCGTTGATGGCCGTTCGCAGGGCAGCGGTCACAGTCAGGTTGTTCTTCCTTCTGGGCATGTAACCATTATTACATACTATCCTTGAAGTTGTCAATTGCCGTGAAGATGAACTTCCGTTTCGCTTGATCAAGTGAGTCTAAGCCCTCCAGGACCCAGCCCGCCTCAACCAACTCGGCGGCCGATTCGTAGACAGAAAGTTCGTTCTGGCCTGTCACATCGTAAACGCGAAGTCCAGCTCCATGACAAGCACTCGGTGTTCGCAATTGCCCCGCCTCGATAATCACGCAGGGATTTCCGTTCTCGATATGAGTCTGATGTTTCAACACCGTTACGAACTCGCCTCGTTCCCAATTCGCGGGATTCTCGATGAAGGCTTCCGCGGCTCGAATCGTCAGCTCCTGGTCTCTCTTCAAGTCCGAGTGGATTCTACGCAATAGTTCGTGTAATTCGGGTTTGCGGTTTGCAATCATGATGCGGTCTCCTTCTGTGATTGCTGTGGCTGGCGATAAGACGGCCAATTACAGTAGACCGCCAGTGCGTTGTCGCGTATACGACCGGCGGCCGCCGCCCCAACGGCACGTTGCACGTCTTCGCGGGCGTCGGCGTTGATGGTCATCCAGGTCGGACGGTTATTGCTGTACCTCCCATCGAGAACGTCCAGGAAGACATTTTGTTCGGCTTCCGTCAGGGGTCCACTGGGCCTGGCCGGGTCGGAGATCATTAGCAGCGGACAAATCTTCAAGACGTGGATGAACTCCCATTCAATGCCCGCTTCTTGCGCGTCTCGCCACTTCACAAACATCTCTCGTCCGGTGAACCAACGGGAGCGAATCGAAATGCGCCCGACCTCCTGGCCGTGAATGAAATCGGGAAGACTAGCCTCTGCCACCAATCGCCGATACAGCCCGGTTATCAAGTGATCTTTGCCGCCGCCCTCCGCCCCGAACAGCACGACATTTCGACCGGCGTCAAAGTCGGCCTGCACATCGGTCGCTCGCAGTCTCGACACGGCATCACGTTGGCCGTCGTGATAGCACTCGAAATTGTCGAGCTTGCAATCGGCGTATCGGCTGCCGCGCTGCTCGATGTAATCCGTCCAGGCATCGGCCTGTTGTTGTTTCTGGAGCATCACAGGATTCCTGCCATTGGGTTCTTGTTGTGCGGGTCGTAGACTTTGCCAGGGCCGCAGTCGGTGGTGGTTGGCGAACGCCCTCGTCCCTTGCGGTAGCGGCCCTCAGCGAGCTTTACGATGTTCGGAATGCCCTTCTTAGATTCGAGCAACCAGGTGAACACAAACCCACTAAAGTCGGTTTCCAGAAAGCCACCTTGGGCCTCTTGAAGAGCCTTGGTGATCGCGTCCACATCACGGACCACCTCCAAAAACTCCTTGCCGGTTTTCTTGCTTGCGACTGCGGAACGCCAGTGGTCCAGAATGCCTCGCCCACGGCGGTCACGGACCTTCTGGACCCACGGGGACGCAGCCCAGACATCGAGCAAGTCATCAAGCAATTCCTTGTGAGGGATAGTTACAGCGGCGTCAGCCGCCTTGCTCTCTCTATCTTTAGATAGAGAGTTCTTCTCTTCTCTTTTCTTCTCTTCTCTGGTCACGCTCTTGTCACGAGTTTCTGTGACATCGGTCACGCTGGCCGCGTTACGCTTCAGCCGGCTCTTGCGTTGACGTTCCGAGTCGAGTGCCCGTTTCTTGGCGTTCTCGGACATGTGCCGATCAAAGTTGGGAATCGAAATGCCGTTGCCGTTGACAGTCAACCAGCCGAACTTGATGAGTGCGTTTGCAAAGCCGTCGTGACGAACAACGTCATCGACCGTGACACCTGTCACGGATGGCGCGTGACCTTCCATGAGATGCGTATCCGCCCAACTCCAGAATAGGACGAGCAATCCAACCGTCTCGTTTCTGCTGACGTCGAGCAGTTCCGCAATCTTATAGACGTTGGGGTCGGTGGGCAGATCCTTGCGGATTTTGATCCAGTCATTAGCCATGACTAGGCACCTCCCCCGGCACGGTATCCGGCGAGTCGATGGGCCATGGCGGATTTTCCCGGAGCCACGCCTGGGCCTTCGGTTCGTTCTTCAGCCTCCACACCGAGAGAGGGCGGGCATGGGCCTCTGGACGTCGTGTCGTCACGAAGCCGTCCCGCTCAATGATCTGCTGTCTGGCGAGCGTACTGGGCACCGCGCCAAGACACTTAGGATTGATGCCCTCGGGGACTTCGATGCGATCACGGACGTCGTCCATCGTGCAGGACCCGTTTTCCAGCACTAGCTCGGTCATCGCCCGACGGGCGTTGCGGACCACGCCGGCGCGATGGTCTTCCAGCAATTGGAGTGCCTCATCTTTCCGACGCTCGCCTTCGCGACGGGCTGCTGCACGGTCAGGCTCGACTGGTGCGGTGGCCCCGTCACCGAAGAGATTTTGCTGGTTCATTCCTTCACCCCCGTCGTTGAGATGCGGGGGCAGCCGTTGGATTCCCATTGTTCCAGGGTGGCGAGATTCCACCTGAGGAGTCGCCCGAACCTGATGGGCTGAGGGGCGCGACCGGCGTCCACGAGCCGCTTCCAGTGGCGTGAAGAAAACCCGTAACGTTCGCCACAGGCAGTGGCGTTGCAGAAGGCGTGCTCGACGCCCTTTTCAATGAGGGTGCTACCTTGCATTTGTGTGCTCCACGAGAAGAACGTTGTCCTGCTGGCAGCTCCTGTGGCTGCCGTACGTTCAAATCCTACTCGTGGCACATCCTGGCGTCGGTGTAACTTTGGTGCGCACCATTGGTGCAGCAGCGAATCATCCTGTTTTCGCAAGCCGCTGCGCTGTCTGTTCTCCCTTGTTCGTCAACCAACATCCTCCTGCCCCGCCACTCGCCGTGTCGATTAGGCCGAGCTTCCTCAGCGCCGAGCAATCGTGCTTGAAATGCACGAAATCAGCAGAATTGCCTTCTGCAACGCGGACTGCCTCGGCGAGAGTGATCCGAGATTCGGGACTCGTCGCACTTAGCTCAAACATGGCCTGCAGGAGCCCGTATTGACGATGTGATAACACCGGCATGACCCCGTATAGCAGCCCTTCAAACCACTTCCGCCATACTCGACCGTTCGATTCGATTGGTTGAACAACGCAACGTTCCCAATCGGACTGGCTGGTCCATGTATTAGCGCGAAGAGCCAACAGGCCGTGGCGGATATAGTTTTCGTCCGGAATGCTGTTCCAACATGCGACCGGCAGTTGATTATCGCAATCGCCGTCTGGAGACCCGAGCGTCCAGACGACAATCTCGTGATCTTCTTCAAACGGAGGATCACATTGTCGGCAAGCACTGAAGAAGTTCCTCATGACCTGCCAGGCCCGTCTTAGTCGCCCTTCACTCCACGCGGCGGACTCGTCGACCTTGATTCGGCAACCATAGCCCTGCTCCTCAAGGATCTGATTCAAGAGTGAACCGATTGTGGAGTAGCCCAATTCAAAGGCCTCCCGTCCCGACTGAATAACATGGGAGTCTAACCTTGAGAGAGGACCAGAAGCCGCTGCCGGAGCATCCGTTTTGTCGGACATGAGAGATACCTCGATGTTGGCGGGCCGGCTCGGGCGAGCGCGGTACATCGAGGTTGAGACCGCACCCGCCAGATCCGTTCGTCGAGAGCTAGTCGACTACCCGAATGGCTCGAATCCATTCCCGCACCGAGCAGAGGCGAGAATCACATCTCACACCATGGTATCAAATGTTCACTGCGATGCAAGCGTACATATGCGATTCGCAAGGAAGGGCGTCACATCAGTCGCCGCAGATGCGTTTACCAATAAAAACTAGACGACTGAAATTAGAAGCCGCTACTGCCGATATGAGTAAGAGACACCCAATGCAAGCCCTCGACCGGCCATCCAGTGAATGAAACTAGGGATGGAGTGTCGGCGGGCGCAACGACTTTCGAGGACCCAATGGAAATCTTACTCGGTATCGGCACGCTTATTGTAGCACTCGCCACGCTCGGCTACACAATTCATCGAGATTCCCGCAAAGAGAGGGAGCGGGATGAACTCAGAAAGTCGAAGGATTCGAGCAAGTCAGAGCACAGCTCTGTGACCTGCCCCCCTGAAACGACCAGGGGATGAGGGTAACCTGCGAATCTGATGGCACATTGATTGAGGAACTTTCCTTCGATGTTGCCATCGTAGCTTCGGACGAAACTGGAAAAGAGGGTAGTGCGGGGATTCGTGTCTACGGAGCAGGCGTCGGTGGATCAGGATCGTCGACAGAATCGAATACGTCCGAGAGTCGTATTCGATTCTGCGTCCCGTTGCGCTTGCCTACTCACCCTGGAACCACACCGACTAAGAACCTTCCCTTGACCCTTTCCGGCATCCAAGCCGAAGAAAGCGAGCAATAGCGAATGCCTGCACCGCGAAGTCAATCATGAAGGGGGGGGCACGGTTTATTCTTGATGCTCCCCCCATCGACAGGTAGGATGCCGGGGCGTGGTGCAGGTTCAACTGCGGGCCAGAGGAACTTGAGTACTTGTACTGAATACGGTGAATACGCAGCATATTCCCCCGGATCCACCTGTCCCTTCAAAAAAATTCCCTGGCTGTCGATGACGACTCTGACTGATTACGTGCTGGATTACTCGATGGGCGTAGAATGAACAATGTCTACAATTATAAGTCTCGGGAATCGTTTACGGAGTTAGGCCGCGGCGGTGGTGTCAACCAGGATCACACTTTCTCGGTTGCCACCTGGGCTGTCGGGAAATCGAAATCCGCAGAGTCGCCATACCTACTTGCGAACGAATGGATAACGTCGTCCATCGCTCAGTTCCTCCGTTTGCCCATGCCGCCCTTCGCGATTGTACGACGAACACGCAATGACGCGATGTTCATAACATATGATTTCGAGGGCGATTCACAGCCGGATGACGCTGATCCGTCTGTGCTCTACAACACATTTCCGCTTGAATGCACAGGTGTCGTCGTGCTTGATATCCTCACTGTGAATTGCGACAGAACGAAGGAAAATATTAAGGTCGACAACCCGGCGGCCCCCAAGGAGTTTCATGTCTTCGATCACGAGCGCAGCTTGTTTTACGTGCATGCCAAAGAAGGCATGCATCACCTGCAATCAAGAGAGCAACGCCTGGGAGTTACGGAAGGAGCCGATTCCACCAATGAATTTCATTGCTTGATCGAGTTAGTCGACAAGTACGAACATCTCGAAGAATGGATTTCAAGAGTCGAGTCGATACCTGATTGGTTCATTGACGAAGTATGCGATGAGATCCAATCTCTATCAATGAAAAAATCCGAATGTAGATTCGTAAAGGACTTCTTGAAGAAGCGGAAATGCAAAGTTGGAGATCTGATCCGCTCAAACAAGGATCGATTTCCTGGAGTAACTAATTGGGGTCTATTTTGATAGGTGAGTGAAATGTCGACGCAATCAACCCCACGCTACGTCTTGGCAAAGTACGTTCCACACCTTGGTAGAATGGAACCACTTAACATCGGTGTGCTGGTGTGGTGGAAAGGCGAGTTCTGTGCAAAGTTCTTGGCAAAAGATGACGTGCCAGTGAGCGATCTCGACACCTACGAAAGATGGGTCGACTTTTGGAATCTACAGATGTCGGAGAAGGCGATTCGCCCGCGTCGCGGAAAGCCAGTCGCGAAGAAGGACCCTAAGTGCATTGACGCCCTTCTTTCTACTCAAAAGGGCAACTATATGCTGGTTGATTCTGGCGAGCTGATGCAGCCTCTTGCAGAAAATAAACTCCAAGATGCTACCGAGTTCTTGTTCGCAGAACTTGTTATGGACCCGTCAAGGAAGGGCAAGCGGGCTGGCAAATCGCATAGTGGCCTCGCTTCGCATTGCAGTGATTTTCTCGATAGAGCCGGCATAGATTACAAGAAGCATCACCCCATTAAGATAGACTGGGACGGGGTTCCTCATCATCTTCAACCCGACTATTACATCGGCAACGGAACACCTGATGCGATCTTTCAGCGTGCAGATATGTCCAAGGAGCGTGAAATCAACTACTCCGCGTTCATGGTTGATTCTATCTTAAAGCACGACGTTATAGAGAAGGAACGATGCCGATTTCTTATCCGGTCGCAAGACTTGAATAGCCGAGCAGCTGAGGCCGGAATGAAGCTAGTAGAGAGCATCTGCGCCGTTATAGATGTCGACGGCAACATGGCTGTTGATGAGGTGCGCTCCCTCACTTCTTCTGGCAATTGAGCGGTAATCAGGGCATTAGCGAGTAAGAAGCCCCCGCTGACCCGGCAGCCAGCGAGGCAGGGAGCCACAATCAGTTGGCGAGGCGGAGAGCCACAACCACAATGAGTAGGCTCCCCAGATCGTGACAATTACCAGCGTATTGCACGCTCCTCCAAAAGACAAGTGAATGAGTGG
>Ga0180437_10001225_pt1 | contig 44299 bp, 34 predicted proteins | sample SS_ome_4_FD_132410 | JGI IMG/M metagenome (GOLD analysis project Ga0180437, IMG submission 132410) | Hypersaline lake sediment archaeal communities from the Salton Sea, California, USA - SS_3_D_1 metaG | ecosystem: Environmental > Aquatic > Non-marine Saline and Alkaline > Hypersaline >... | reverse complement strand
GCCTCTGGGATGTTCCCGGGCCGTATGACGATTTGATCCGTGCCCGCTATCTCCTGCAGGGGCGTTCCCCTCCAGTAGTCGACCATCTCGAATTCCGGCGGACCTACTGTGAGACCGTCCCAGAATTTCCGGTAATGGTCGCCGAACCGCTGCCACTCCCCGGCGGCAAAGAACCGGACATTTTCCGTGACGATTTTCCCTTCTGCCGTGGCCACCATATCGGTGTATCCGTACGAATACGTGCCCAACCGCTTTTCGTACTCGGACGTAAAACCATCACTCTCACTCTGGAGGGAGAACCGGTAATGTTTTCCGCCCCTGCGAAGCCGGTGCCCCAGGATCACAGAAGCATGACTGGCCGAGGCCCCCGGGCCGGTGTCCAGGATAATTCGGTCCAGCGCCTCTGGGATGATGCGGAACATCGACATCCCTGTATATGCGTTACGTACGTCGATGCCCTCCACGGAATAGGCGATCTCATCGTGGCGGCTTCCCCGAACGTGGAGGTAGTTGGTGCCCTGATAATCCTGATTCACGACGCCGGGAAACAGGGCATAGTATTCCTGGGATTCTCCGCGGAACGGGAGATGACGCAGCGTATGGCGGTACAGAACCTTCTCTCCCTCGACGACGCAGACAGAGTCCTGTGTCCCGGATTGGAAATCGGAATGTCTGCTGGCATCCAAACCCTGGGCATGCATGGAGATATGAACGCCCAAGAAAATGAGAACGGCCATCCGGATACGATATACAATGCCTCTCATATCGACACTCCTTACGACAACAACAGACTACATGCAAAAGGGAACGTTCGTATTAACAGAATAAAAACGACTCTTTGATTCGGGATATTTGAAAAACTGGGTCTATATATTGGACGAACCGGATAATCAATTCGTCTACACTTGGGATGTAAAAAGGTGACGGATTATGAAATCCTTTTCAGTATAACACTAAAACGATATTTTCGTCGATGCTGTATCGTCGAATAACAACCTTTATAAAAAGAGTGGATTCACTATAATAACATCAAATTATCACAAATAATCATGAAAAAGTCAATCATATTTTTGTACATTTAAGCGGACTCGCGTTGGAGAATCCGTTATACAAACATGAACACGTGCATATTATAATTTCACACTATTAGATGATAACAACAATGAAGAAAAAAATCGTCCGACCCCATAAAGTAGTACCTATGAAACACGCCATCCCATCCCGCTACTTTGATGAAGAGAATTCTCACAGAGACGATAACTACCATACAATATCCATTCGAGAAAAATTGCAGCAGATTATGTATGTGCACCTATCTGAACGGAAATACGGAGAAACCTTTTGAATGAGGATTGCGTATTAAAACAAAACATCGAACGGTCGTGGAGCTTATGTGATCCCTATCCTTCAAACTCACAATCTCTATAAGACGTATCAGAAAGACGGTGTGAAGGTCAACGCCTTGCAGGGCGTATCTTTCCAAGTCCAGGAGGGCGAATTCGTCTCCATCGTGGGACGTTCGGGATCGGGAAAATCCACACTGCTGAACTTAATCGGAGGCCTGGACACGGCTTCATCGGGTGAAATCCGCGTCCGCGATAAAAACCTGACGCGCATGAAACGCCAGGAACTGGCCCTGCACCGGCGTAAAACCGTTGGCATGATATTCCAGTCGTTCAATCTGATTCCTTCGCGGACGGCTCTGGAAAACGTCACCCTGGCACTTGCCTTCGGTGGCATGCGCCGTCGCGACAGAAGGTCGAAAGCCGTGGATATACTGACCCGGGTTGGCCTGTCGGATCGGTCCGATCACAAGCCGGGCGAACTTTCCGGCGGAGAAGCCCAGCGCGTGGCCATCGCCCGGGCACTGGCCAACGAACCCAGCATCCTCCTGGCCGATGAGCCGACGGGCAACCTCGACAGCAGCACTGCGTCGGAAGTCGTCGAGCTCCTCCAAACACTAAACCGCGGGCAGGGAGTGACTGTACTCATGGTCACCCATGACGAAGCTTCTGCCTCGGCCGTGTCCCACCGCCTTTTCCGTCTTCTGGACGGCAAAATCATCGACGAAAAAAGCCTGAGGGGCATGCCATGAGAATGGACGATCAGTTTATACTGGGCATGGCCAACCTGTGGCGTACCAAGCTGAGAACAATCCTGACCACTCTGGGTGTGACCATAGGCATCGGTGCACTGGTATCCATGGTTTCCTTCGGCACGGGCATGCAGAAAAACGTAACCCAGCAATTCAAAGAAAACGACCTCTTCACGAGCCTGCAGGTCACGCCCAAGAAAATCGACATCGATGAAGCCATGTCCGGGAACGTGGAAAGCGTTGTCGAATCCCTTCAGGAGGACACACCCGTCCTGGACGATAGCGTACTGTCGCAGATACGCCAGATACCCGGTGTGGCCATCACCTTCCCCGAGGTCCAGTTTCCCGTGAAACTCAAACTCGGGGATCACGACACCCGCACCACCCTCCGGGCTCTGCCCGCCGATATGGGCCGTTACAAACCCCACAACCAGCTCGGCCACGGCCGGTTTTTTACCGACGATTCCGCTTCTGCGGCCATCATTAGTCCCCGTGTGTTAAAAAAGCTGAATGTGATACTCCAGGAAGGGAAAGAACCGGCGGACATATCCCTGGAAGATTCCCTTAAGGGCATGCGATCTCTTCCCGCCGATTCCATTCTGGGCAGGGAATTGGAAATCATCACGGCTGTCGTGGACATGGCTGCCGTGACAAGAAATCCGTTCCGTTTCCTCCAGCCCATGGCCACACCGCCCATGACGGAAAGCCTTACACGACTTCCCATAACGGGTATCCGTCGACCTCCGGGAGCCTTCGAGGGCGGCGGCTGGCTCGATGCCGGCATCGTCATCCCCATCAAAACAGCCGATGCCATCCCCAGGCTGGGATTCTCCAGTGTCTGGTCCCTTCTCTCCCAGTCGGCGGATTCCCAGGGGTACTCCTCCCTGTACGTCCGTTTGGAGTCCATCGCCGATATTGACACCGTAAAATCGAGAATAGAAAACATGGGTTTCGGCGTGTTCTCCATCCTCGATCAGCTTAAAGAGATGCGCAGGGGATTCATCATCTTCGACGCCGTCCTAGGGACGGTGGGCGCCATCGCATTGATCGTGGCCGCCCTGGGCATCATCAATACGATGGTCATGTCCATCCTGGAAAGGAGACGGGAAATCGGGGTGATGAAGGCCATCGGTGGCAGCGAGACCGAGATCAAGAATATCTTCTTCTTCGAGGCAGGATCCATCGGACTCCTGGGGGGTGTCTTGGGGCTCATCCTCGGCTGGATCGTGACCCGAATCGCCAACATTGTGGCTAACTACTATATCGCCAGAGAGGGCGGCCCTCATGTGGACCTGTTTTACATACCCCTCTGGCTGATTCTGGGGGCCATGGCCTTTTCGATTTTCGTCAGTCTATTAGCCGGACTCTACCCCGCTGTTCGAGCTGCCCGCGTCGATCCTGTGGAAGCGCTACGGCACGACTAAAAGACACTTTTTCCGGAAAAATCGAAACATCCGACATTTTCCATATATAAAGAAAAGGGGTATGCAAATCAGGCTACCCCTTATAATATTCATACCGATGAATATGTTATTCTGTGATAATACCGATCACGCTACAATTCGTCGAACGCGTCTCCCCTCCATCTGTCATGTATAGGATGCCGGAAAGCGTATGGCTTCTCTACGTCTCCTCCGCGAGAATTCCCTTCAACTCCCGCTGTAGTTTTTGAGCCTTGGCCAGTGCCTCCAAGAGCTGGTCCTCGGCAGCTTCATCCTCCTTGGGCCGAATATCCCAGGCCTGCTTCAGCGTGTCGAATGTCTGGTCTACCTTCTTCAGTAAAAAAGTCACCATCTCTTTTCTTGTGGGAATGCGATCCTTCAGCATCACCCGCGGCCCGCGGTAAAAACCCAGCTTTTCCTGCTCTTCTTCCGAGAGCACCCATTTTATCTCATCCGCCCCGTTGAGTTTCTGCTCCGCAAAAAGACGAAACCGGTCGTCCTTCTTCAGTCGTTCTGTGAGACCTTCCATCGTAAACTCCAAGGAGAAAGACTCCTGCTCCAGCATTCCCCAAACCCACTTGACGGGCACGATGAAAGACTCCGCCTCTTCCAGTATCACAACGACTTTTTCCAGCACATCATCCATAAGCAGCGATACGTCCGGATTAAAGAATCTGCTCCATGCAGGAAACCACGACGCGGGATTGAGAATCCCGAATTTTTTCAAATACGATCCTCGCATGCGTATCTTGCTGGATCATCTCCGTGAGTTCGTCCACCGTCTTCTCCGTTAAGAAAATCTGTAGAAAGCGATCCGCCCGGGTCGTGTCTCTGAAAAGAGAGATGGTCAAACCCTGACTCCTCCAGGATTCTTTCAGCTCTTCGATGGCCTGAACAAACGCGGATTGATCCTCGGCGTCCATATCAAATAGAAACGTGATCAAGTTCATGATATATTTTAAGGAATAAATTTTTGAGAATCAAGGGGAAATTCGTGTGTCTTGCGATGAGAAATTGCCAACGTGCGGGCAAAAGATCGTGTTCAACTGGATAAGCCCTGATACAGGATAGAGGGCGTCTTCCCCTCCTATTCCACCGCCTGAATACAGAGCGTCCGTGCCCTCTGAATGGCCTCCTCGATCTTGGAAGGCGCTTCTCCGCTTCCCCGAGCCATGCTGGGGCTTCCCCCGCCCCGTCCCTGTATAATGCGGCACGCTTCTTCCATCCACGGACGTACATCCACCCCCACCGACGACGACCGGCCGAAGTAGAGGTGTGCTCGTTCTTCCTTCAAGCCGATGAGGGCAACGATGCCTTCGTGTCGAACGACGTGACCGACGAGGCTCTGTACTTCGCCCGGATCGCGATTCTCGAATATCCTTGCTACAAGTTTGACCGGACCGACAGATTCCGACTCTTCCTGCAGCTGCAGTGCTTCGATCTTCAGAGTTTCCTCCAACAGGTGTTTGATTCTTCTGGCCGCCGCCTTTTTTTCCTCCTTCCACCGGAGCACCATGGCCGGAACATCTTCCTCTCCGGCGGTCATCGTCTGACAGACATCCCGCAGCACATCCGTTTTTTTCTGATAGTCCCTCAAAGCCCTCTCGCCGCAGAGAAACGTCACCCGTGTTCCTCCCTTGTACCGTTCCCACCGGATAACCTTGATCATGCCCACCTCGCCCGTCCTTCGGACATGCGTCCCGCAACAACCTGAAAAATCGAACCCCTGTATTTCGACGACGCGAAGGTCGACCTCTTCCTTGGGAGGCTTTCTCAAAGGAACGGTGTGTCTCTGGTCGAACGGCACATGACGGATGAGGACCTGCCGATCTTCGAACACGATCCGGTTGGCGATTTGCTCTGTTTGGTCTATCACTTCCGCGGAAATATCCTCCCTGCTTAAATCCAGGGTCGAGCGCTCTTCTCCCAGATGAAACCCGATGGTCTCCGCTTCGGCTGCCTGTACGAATGCCTGGGACAACACATGCTGTCCCGTATGCTGCTGCATATGGCCGAAACGCCGCTCCCAATCGATCTCTCCCCGCACCGTTTCTTCCGCCTGGATGGTTCCCTCCAGAACATGAACGATGGTCTCCCCCTCTTCCACAACATCGACGACAGGGATGCCGGCCAGTTTACCCGTATCGTGAGGCTGCCCGCCGGACGTAGGATAGAAACCCGTCCGGTCGAGAATCACACCCTGCCGGCCATCGAAGTCCTTCACGAGGGTGACCTTCGCTTCGAATGTCCTGATGTAGGGATCTTCCTCAAAAAGACGTATCGTATTCATCGCGGCCTAATCGTATTGTTTGAGTATGTCGACGACTTCCTCGGGTGGTTTGAACCCGACGAACCGTCCCAGTTCTGTACCCGCGGGATCGAATATAATGACCGTGGGCATTCCGATGATCTGGTATTTTTGCTGGATGGCCTGCGTCCTCTCGTCGACCCTGGTCAGGTCGAGCTTGACCCGAACAAACCGATCCAGCTCTTTGACGACGTTTCCATCGGGCCAGGTTTTTTCGTCCAACTCGTGACATCCCGAGCACCATTCGGCAAAGAAATCCATCAGCACGGGCCTTCCCGTCAACCGGGCCTGCCGGAATCCTTCCTCATCCGAGGACAGCCACATGTCCTCCGCATCGGAAACACGCTCCACCTGCATGGAGGAAGCCACTCCGACATTCAACATCCGCGCCATGGACACCAAGAGGAGGAAGCTGCCGGCCACGACGGCTAAAACGCCCACGGCCTTCCCGATTTTTCGTTTTCTGTCGGATTCCCGATCTAGGGGTGTGAAGGCTCCCACGAACGTACCCAAAAGTACCAGAAAAACCGCCCATAAGCCGTAATAGACGAATGCAGGCAGGACAGGCCGGAGAAAGACGATGGCCAGGATGACCAGGAGCGTGCCGAAGCCTCTCTCGATCAACTCCATCCACCCACCCGACCGGGGCAGGTTCTTGATCACACCGGAGAACGTCCCGATGACGATAAAGAGGACGCCCAATCCCAGGGAAAACGTGAACAGCAGACCCACACCCATCACGATGGAGCCCGTCCTTGCCACGAAGGTGAGAATGACCACCAGGAGCGGACTGATGCAGGGCGAGACGATCAACCCGGCCACCAGGCCGGTGAGCCAGGCACCGATAAAGCCGGACCGCCTTTTGCCTTGAAGCTTCGATGCCAGCGCCGAAGGCATTTGCAGGATAAAAACTCCCAGCATCGAGAGACCCATAAGCAGGAATATGGCTGCGATCAGGACGACAGCAACGGGATGCTGGGCATACGACCCGAAGAGACCCCCCGTCTTGGCGGCGATGACTCCCAGGGTCGAGAAGGTAACGGCAATCCCCAATACATAAAACAACGAGAGCACGAATCCTCGGAGCTTCCCGCCGGTGGCCTGGGCTCCGATAACGGCCAGTGTGATGGGAATCATGGGATAGACGCACGGTGTGAAGCTGGTGAGCAAACCGCCCAGAAACACGATGAGAAAAGCGATCCATGACCCGCGTTCTAGAGAACGATCCAGACGGCCGGCGATTCCTTCCGTCGGGGAGTCGGCCGCAGAAACGCGTTCTCGACCTGGAAGAACGGTCATCACCGCTGCCACGTTCCGCGTCTCGGGTGCAAAGCAGATCCCCGTCTTTTCATCGCATGCCTGGACCGTCACTTCCAGGACGAGGGATTGTTGACCCTGGGCAGCATCTTCTCCCACGACGAACGGAACCGGTATCTCGACTCGACCGCGGTAGACAGTGCCAACAAATTCTTCTTCCTCGCCCTCAGGATACTCCGGCTGGTCAAATCGGATTCCCGTCAAGGGCTGAGGCTTTATCTGGAAGAGCCCGCTGGCAGCAGCGCTGATATGATGTTCCGGTCCAATCTCACAGACGAGGACGGCTTCGCCCTTCCGGCCTTTTTCGATGGACGATGGTTTGACATCCAACGAGAAACGGACAGGGCCCTTGTCCTGCGAGAACGCATGACCAACAATCAGAACGATCCACATCATCGGAAGTAGGATTTTTTTCACACAACACCCCTTTTCACTGTTATGTTTATCCTCGTCATACCGACAGAAACAATGACTTTCATTAATATAAACAAATATCCGACACCATGTCAACCAATTGTTTGAGGTCGACAGAACGGGCGATACGGATTACTGACGAAGAATAATAATCGGATTGAATTTGTATTTGATAGAATGTTGATGGCTGGATGAACAATCCGTCGATGGGCATTCTGCTGATTCTTGAGTGCGACGAAACACGTTTTCTAAACCGAGGTGAGTCCATCCTCAACGGACGGGTAAAGACGGGAATGCGGGGGCATGAGGACGATGGAATCCCTATCCGGCCTTTTAGCCGGATAGGGATTGAACATGTGTTAGAACTCCGCACCCAGGGTAAAATAATGAACCGGGCTCTTTGCGGTGACAGCAAAATCGGTTTTCCATGCCAAATCGTATTTCAACAGCAAGAATCCCATGTTCAGGCGCGCACCAAACCCAAACCCGGCAACGGCCTGGTCCTTGTTCAAACGTATCAGGCCGATGGAATCTTTGTCCAGCGGCTTCCACTTCTCATCGCCATACCAGGCAGAGCCGACATCCATGAAAACCACACCGCGAATGTTCTGGAATCCCAGGGGAAGCGGCCATCCCAGGATAAGAAAACGAATCAGCGGGAAACGGAACTCCAGGTTTGCCAACAGAAATCGCGTACCGATCAATTCGTAGTAGATGGGTCCTCGAAGGGGTGTCTCGATGCTGGAAAAGTAAAAGACGTCGTCTTCCCAGTCTTCTGCGGATATTTCCTTGTATTTATAGTTGATCCAACCTCTCATACCACCCAGCAGAAACCGCTGCGGATTCTTGCCCTCGGATAAACCGCCCGCCAGCCGGAGGGAAAGTGTGTAATCCCTCTTGATCCGGAAGTATCGTCTCCAATCGCCGCGAAGTGACCAGAAATCGAGTCCGTACTTCTTGCTGATGGATGGGCTGTACGCCAGCCGATAAATGGATCGTCCGCCGTTCACAGGTCCCGTCATACCCCAAAGCACTGTATCGGTCGTGTACCCCAGGCTGATCATCGCTAGACGCCGCTTATACAGGCTTCCCATATCCTCGAGAAAATCTTGTTCGTAGCCCCAGTAATCGATTTCCCCATAATCCCTGTCAATCCCCTGGCCGACGATCTGGAAATCAAGCCGCCGATAGCGATCGAACGGTCTGGACAGGAAAAAAGTGAGCCCATAGTACCGATCTCGGTAATACCCGGGGTAGTAGTAGACACCGTCGGAAAAGTACGTATACCAGAGATAGGAATAATGGAATATGGCAGCACCCATATCGATGCGTTTGGGCAAATACATGTAGCCGACTTGAAAGTTCGAATTCTTCAAGTTGTAGAATAAATCGGTGTAAAGACTGATTTGATGATTACCCAGGATATCGGAGAGTACGATCATCGATGATCCTTGCAGTCCAAAAAACTGGCTGTACCCGGCACCTCCGGAGATATAATCGGGTGTAAATCGAATCTTGTACTTCTTGGTCCTGTATACCCCTGTTGAATCTTTGTAATCGGGGGTTTCCAGGAATTCTTTCACGTTTTTCTCGGGGGCATCTATCTTGCCTTGCCGGAACGCTTCTCCGAACACAAAATTCCGAAAATTTGTTTCTTCGGGCGCTACGATGTCTTCCGGATCCGCCTCGACTAACACGGGTTCCTGGCTCTTCTCTTGCTTTTCCATGAAAGATGTTTTTCGCAGTGTGGTGGAACCGGGCTCAACCTCCAAAGGATTGTTGATCATATACAGATCCCAGCCACCGTTGAAGAACGAAGAAAAAGCCAGGCGAGAACCTTCTCTCGACCAAGAGATCTGAGTAACGCCCGATACGAGATTTGTGATGGGATACGATTCTGCTGACGATGTATCCAAAATATAGATATTGCTAATCCCGCTCCTGTCGGAGATGAACGCGATTTTATCGCCCTCCGGGGAATATGCGGGTGAACTATCCTTGGCTTCGTCGTTGGTATGCCGAGTGATCTTACCCGTTTGAACGTTCACCGTATACAGGTCTATCTGTTGAATGTCGTGCCTTTGAATCTTGTAATCCTGGGGAACTCTTGACGTGTGATGTCCGCGGTCGGACACAAACGCGATCTCGTCTCCGTCCGGCGACCAGGTCGGATCGAGATCACTGAATATATCATTCGTTATCTTATCCAGTTTCTGACTGCTCAGATGGTATACGTATATATCTGTTTGTCCACCGCTAAACCCCATGAATGCAATCCGATCGCCGTCTGGCGACCAGCTGGGTGAGAACACGCCGTCCAGCATGTCGAACTGAAACGTATCTACGATCTTTTTCTTTTTCACGTCGATAACGTGCATCGCATCCTCGGCTTTGGCCTTGGCAGCCAGGATAATTTTTTTGCCATCGGGTGACCAGCTCATCCCGGGCCTAAGCCAATGAAGCTCCTCGAACAAATCGGACCGTTCCCCCTTTGCCAAGCGACCCATGTTCCGTCCATCCAGCGCGCTCATCAAATAAACATCGATGAAATCGGAACGATTCGAGAGATAAACCAGCATGTCCCCCTTGGGAGACAACGCAGGCGAGTTGTTCAGGGAATGCTTTTCCTTTACATGATCGGTAAGCCGTTTGCCCGCGTCCTCCGGTTCATCTCTGTCCTCGATATCGGGCCAGTAGGTCTTTCTCAAGTACTTGTGCCACTGTTTGGTTAACTCTTCTGTCCCAACGCCGATGGACTTCTTCAGGCCCTCCTCCACATTACGGTGGGCCCGGATTTTACTCAACAGCTCCCCGACCTTAGGCTCTCCGTACTTTTCGGCAAGATACACGAACACCGATTGCCCGCCCTTGTAATTAAAATATCCGTACAATTGAGGAATCGGGGGGATGTACCCGTTTATCGTTGCGTCTCGCATAAACATATCGCTGTCGTTATCCCATCCCGGGGTGCTCTCATACTCCGCAATTCCTTCCATGACCCAGAGGGGAACCTGGAACCGGGCCATGCCCGTCACCACAGAGCCCACACCGCCGCCGTAAAGCGCTTGAAACGTGACGGCATGGGTCAACTCATGATGAATCAGGTGACGGAATTCGCTGTAGCTCCCTTTGAATTGAACGACCACACGATCCTTGAACACTTCCGTGAAGCCTTCGACGCCTTCGGTCAAGATGCTCTGCGTCACGTTCGTCTGCTCGAAATCGTTGTGGCTGTTGTAAACGATGATGGGAATGCGCTTTTTCAGCGAGCCACGAAAATCCTGCTTCAAAGCGACATAGCTCGATTCGGCAACATCGGCGGTGAATTCCGCCAGTCTCAATCCATTCTCGTAGTAATACACGTCGAAATGCTTGGACTGCAGGAATTTCCATTTGAAATCTTCGTACTGTACTTTATTTTTCCCAAAATATTGAGATCGAAGCCCCATGGGTATCGCAAAGAGCAATAGCAGCAACAGTGCAGCCCTGGGGCTGTTCCGGTTAATCGGCTTTCTCGAACTCATCGACTCATCTCCATAAAGTTCACACGTCATTCTTATCATGCAGAGGTGGGCCGCATTCCAGAAAATGCGTATCCGCTCTGCTCCTTTTCTCATCCTCTATAATCTAATACGTGTCAGTATCTAAATATCCGATTCGTCTTTCCATTGGGTGATGCGCCATCGGTCGTCCCTACACTTACGAAAAGAGAACAGGGCGACACCCGACAGGTTATAATCACCGCTGGTTCCCACCAGGGTCAGGTTAAAACTCCGACCGATTTCCCCCGTTTCTTCGTCCTGACGCTCGTACAGCGTCGAATTCCATACCAGATCGATCACATCGAAATGTCGGAACAGACGTCCGGTGGTCACAAGATCCACCTCTCTTCCCCAGGAGACGAAACGTCCCGATGTCCCCTCAAAAGGATCAAAATAAATAAACAAAAAAGCCGTGTCCAAAAGATCACTGTACAGTAGAGAATCGCGAAACGTGTAGGCAACTTTAAAGTTCTGGAGAGCCTCTTCGGCCGACATTTGCGGCGTGACGATGTAGTCCTCTGTCTCCAGCGACGACGTCAGTTCGGGCGCAAATGGATTCAGACAACCTCCACAGTAACCAATGGCTACCACTCCCGTAATGATGATGTACAACCATCCCTTCATCTAAGCATCCAAACAGAAACTTTTCCCTGTATTCACATGCATTACACTAACGCTCAGCCATGTGAAAAGTTTCTCCATGCCCTCTTAAACTGTGAAAGGCAGATCTTGATCTGCCTTTCACAGTTTAGACGTCGCTTGTATGTCTCTTGTTTACATGTTTTCGACGATAGCGGCTCCATATTCCGAACATTTCAGCTTTGTCGCACCTTCCATCTGGCGATGCAGGTCGTACGTCACACGTTTTTGCTGAATCGTTTTCTCGATGCCGTGAACGATCAGCTCGGCGGCTTCGTTCCAACCCAGATGCTCCAGCATCAGCGTTCCGGAGAGGATAACAGAACTCGGGTTCACTTTATCCATGCCCGTATACTTTGGCGCCGTGCCGTGGGTTGCCTCGAACAGGCCGATGTAATCGCCCATGTTGGCCCCGGGTGCCAAGCCCAAACCGCCTACCTGGGCAGCTGCCGCATCGGAGAGATAATCTCCGTTCAGATTGGGCGTGGCAACCACATCATACTCGTCGGGCCGCAGCAGGAGCTGCTGGAACATCTGATCTGCGATGCGGTCCTTAACGAGGATTTTACCCTCGGGCATCTTGCCATCAAAGTCATCCCATAGCTCTTTCTCTGTGACGATGTGATCCCGGAACTCCTCCTTGGCCAGCTCGTATCCCCAGTCCCTGAATGCCCCTTCTGTGAATTTCATGATGTTGCCTTTGTGAACCAGCGTGACCGAGGGCCTCTTATGATCGATGGCATACCTGATGGCTTTACGAACCAAACGTTTGGTTCCTGTAACGCTGATGGGCTTTATGCCCACACCGGAATCGGTCCGTATCTTCTTGCCCATCTCCTCATTCATGAATCGAATCACCTTATCGGCTTCGGACGTTCCCTGTTCAAACTCGATACCGGAATACACGTCTTCCGTATTCTCCCGGAAAATGATGACGTCGAGTTTTTCCGGACGCTTGACAGGACACGGCACACCCTGAAACCAGCGTACCGGACGCACACAGGCGTACAGATCCATGAGCTGCCTGAGCCCAACGTTCAGACTCCTGAATCGCGGCGTGATCCATTCCGAACCGCATTTCACGCATTTCTCCGGTCTTGCTCCACCAGGCCCCTCCTGCTCAGCCGCACAAACCAGACATACATACTTGAATCCTCCAACAGGAGTCGTCAACGGCCCCTTGATGGCTACAATATGATCACGAATCGCATTGACCGTATCGTCGGGAAGCACATCATCGTTCCCGTAAAGCTTCAACGCCGATAGTCCGGCATGGACTTCAAACCAAACGATCCTTTTCTTTCCCCCGTAGGCTTTCTCAACGGCTGCCTCCAGAACAGGCTGTGTCGCATTCCAAATATCGGGCCCCATTCCGTCGCCCCGAATAAACGGAATAATCGGATTATCCGGCACTTTCATCTCACCGTCTACAATCGTAATCTTTTCACCATCCGCCGGTGGTGTAATTTTTTGATACTCAGCCATTTACTTCCTCCAATTCATGTGATTGATAATAAAACTGTCTATCGATAAAGTTGCTTCTTTGCGTAAGCCAAAGCGCCTCCGGCCTTCATCAGTTCCAGGTCGCGGGAGCTCAGGGCATGCGTCAACGGAATATCGATGCCCTTGGTAACATTCTTCAGTGCCAGAGGCGTCTTCTCCATCGTCTTCACGTCGATTTTCAGTTCGTCGCCCTGATCGATCTTATCGTAATCTTCCTCATTCACGAACGTGAAGGGCACGATTCCAAAATTGATGAGATTCGCCAGATGAATACGGGCAAACGATTTGGTGATGACAGCTTTAATGCCCAGGTACATGGGTGCCAGGGCGGCGTGCTCCCGGCTGGATCCCTGACCATAATTGCCCCCTCCGACGATGAATCCGCCCCCGGCCTCCTTGGCTCTCTTCGCAAACGTGGGATCAACAACTTCATATACATGCTCTGCGATGGCCGGGATATTGGAACGCAAGGGCAGTATCTTGGCACCGGCCGGCATGATGTGATCCGTGGTGATATTGTCCTCAACTTTGAGCAGAACGGTTCCTGAAAGCGTGTCCGGCAAGGCATCCTTCAAGGGTAAGGGTTTGATGTTGGGACCCCGGATAATTTGGACGTCTTTTGTGTCTTTCCTGGGCGGAATAATCATCGAATCATCGATGGGAAACTGTTCGGGCATCTGAACCTTCACAGGATCGATCCCCAGTTCCCGAGGATCCGTGATTTCTCCGGTTAATGCCGCAGCCACCGCCGTCTCCGGACTGCAAAGATACACACTCGCACTCTTGGTGCCACTCCTGCCCAAAAAATTCCGGTTAAACGTCCGCAGGGTTACGGCTTCACTGGGAGGAGAAAACCCCATACCGATGCACGGGCCACACACGTTCTCCAGAATACGAACACCGGCGGAAATGATGTTCTCCCACTTTCCGTTCTTGATGAGACTGAGAACCACCTGCCTGGATCCCGGAGCCAGACCGACGGTCACATCGGGATGTACCTTTCGTCCCTGGAGCATACTTGCCACGATCATCAAATCCCGATAGGATGAGTTTGTACAGCTTCCCATACCGACCTGCTGAACCGCCGTCCCTTTTAGTTCTTTGACCTTGACGACGTTATCGGGCATGTGAGGCTGTGCGATGAGGGGCTCCAGTTCAGACAAGTCGATCTCTACCAGGTCATCGTATTCCGCATCGGGATCGGGGATAAACTCCACCCATTGATCCCCTCGGCCCTGACTTTTCAAGAATAATTTCGTCTTCTCATCACTGGGGAAAACCGATGTGGTGGCCCCCAATTCGGCTCCCATGTTGGTGATGGTCGCCCGCTCGGGAACGGTGAGTGTCTGTACACCCTCCCCCGTATATTCCATGACCTTGCCAACGCCTCCCTTTACACTCAAACGCCGGAGAACTTCCAGGATAACGTCCTTGGCCGATACGAAGGGGCGCAGGGAACCGGTCAAGCGAATGTTGACGACGTGCGGCATGGCCAGATGGAAAGGGCGTCCGGCCATGGCCAACGCCACATCCAGACCACCGGCTCCTATGGCCAGCATGCCGATTCCGCCCCCCGTTGGCGTATGGCTGTCCGATCCTAAAAGGGTCTTACCGGGAATACCAAAGCGTTCCAGGTGAAGCTGGTGACAAATCCCGTTCCCGGGCCTTGAGAAAAACAACCCGTATTTTGCGGCCACCGATTGTAGGAAACGGTGATCATCGGCATTCTCGAATCCCGATTGAAGCGTGTTGTGATCCACGTAACTGACGGAAAGTTCCGTCCGGACACGATCGAGTTCCAGTGCTTCAAACTGCAAATACGCCATCGTGCCCGTGGCATCCTGCGTCAACGTCTGGTCGATACGGATTGAAATAGGGGAGCCCGCAACAAGCTCCCCTTCTATGATATGATCACCTATAATTTTATGCGTTAAACTTTTGCCCATGAGCTCCTCTTTCATCGCATTCCTTGGCTATCTCTATCTAGCCTTCATCTTCACTCGAAACGTCTTTTTGTTTTTTATCACCTAAGTTCATCTTCCGCAGAAGCCGCCAGACGGACAAAGAACTCATCCGAATGAATCCATACTTTTCTGTGTTCAATGTCTTGGCAATTTTCGAAGCTCCCCAGGAAGGATGATCCGTGGCGATTTGTCTGACCTTATCTTCAGCGCTTTCCAGCACTTGATCTAAATCGTCGTCGCTCTCGTCGTCGATAGTGATGCGCTCAATCACCTCATCCTCTTCCTCTACCTTCACACTTTTTTTCTCAGGCTTGGCAGCGCCCTTTTCCTTATCAAAGTCATTGATGGCATCTTCGATCGTATCGAAAGCTTTCAGTATATAATGAAACTCCAGTAATTCAAACACTTCGTATACGTCGGGTATCATCCTGGCCAGTTTTAGGTCTCCGTTTCTTTCCCTCATTCCCTTGATTTCACTGATGAATATTCCCCATCCTGCACTCGATATATAATCCACATTCCCCAAATCAATGATGACACGAACAACACCGGCTTTCAAGAGCGAATCCAGAGCCCGCTCTAGTTCCGATGACGTCGTCGTGTCGATGTATCCTCCTACACGAATGATGGAAATGTCACTCTGAGGTCCAACCTTTTCAACGGATACCGATATGCCTTCCATCGTATTGTTCTCCTCAGGATAAAATAGATTAGGCTAGTAATGTAATAGAAAATCATGAAATTGTCAACTCTTTTTCTCGTCCGTTCTGTCTCCGACTGATCGTCGTTGAAGTATGCCCGCTCATGCTCTGAAATTGAAAAGGAAATGAGATATGACGGAAAAAGATGTCTAAAAGAATAATGGGATTATATACAACGCTGTCGAATGACACGCTGCATTCTTTTTATTCGGTCGATGATATCCACTCGGTCGGGAGTGCGTTTAAGCACTTCTCCCCACTGCCAAACCGCTCTCTTATAATCCCCCTTATTTGCGAAAATAACACCCAGGTTCTCGAGCACATTCACGTTGTCTGGATCCAGATGCCGGACCCTTTCATAGGCCTCTCTGGCCTGATCCAACTGACCCAACCTGAAGAATGTGTCTCCCAAACATTGATAGGCTTTCACAAAACTCGGGTCTTCTGAAATGGCCTTCTGGAATTCATCGATGGCTTTGGCAAACAATCCCTGCCGATAAAACCAAAGACCCGATTCTAAAAAACGCTTTCGGTTGAGTTCCCTCATGGCCCGGGTGGACCTGTCCCTCGCCCCTCTCGTCTGATCCGACAATACCGTTCGACGATCGAATCCCAAATCTTCCATCATGTCCAGGAAGCCTTCTTCATGAACAGCACCCTCGCGATCCGAGGGTGTATCCGTATCCTCGAAAATCCCCATCTCTTCACCCAACAGCTCACCTGCGATGGAGGCTGTGATGCGATCCTCAACCTGATCTTCTTCCTCTATTCTGGATACTTCCTTCTCCTCGGCGTCCCATGATTCATCCAGTGGGACAAATTGTTCAGACGACGCTTTTTCCTTTTCTCCCCCCTCCTGGTCTCTAACGGCCATGGCATCGATTTCCCGGATCAATCCATCGAGCACATCATCTCCCCCCAACATATCCGAATCCGGGACAGGTCGCCTGCCCAGTCCGCGATCTTTTACAGACGGTTCCACATCCTCGTCTACTTCCATCGCATCCAGAATGTCCGCGATACCCGACTCATCCTCTGTCGAAGTTTTTCTCCACATGGATTCTTTCTCGGATTCTTCTGCCCATGCCTTTTCGGGACGACGCTCTTCACGGCCCGTTGCCATACTTTCTTCCTGCCTCTCCAGTTCCTCAAGGGACACTCCACGACCTGCGATCTCTTCCTCACCGGCAGGCTTTCGCTCGAACGGCTCCATGATAATCTGGCCATCCAGTGTAAGGAAAGGCGTTCCCGGTGGCTTCATCTTCTTGCCTTTCCCTCCCCGTTCCACAAAGGCGATACGTAATTCTCTGGTATTCAGCCGGCTCCTGACCAGTTCTTCGTATATCCTTTTTTCGTCTATTTCCGTGAATCCGTATTTTTCCGAATTCAACTCTGCACTGATGCGTTTGGGGCCTAAATCCGGATGGGCCTTGATGATGTCATAAATCTTCGTCTTATCTTCGATGCTGATGTGCTTTTCCTCTATGTCTGCTGTTCCATGTTTCTCCTTCAATCCTTTCACACCCATCTTCTTATACCGCTTTTTATAGCGATAATAGGTCGATGTGGACACGCCCACCGTTTCACAAGCCTTTTTCACGCTCATCTTTTCCTTGTCTATGAGACGGAAGAGCCGCGTTCTGAGATTCAGGAGAACATCCTCGGCTTTCATTTTTTCGCGGATGGCCACGAGGGTGATATCGTCACTCTGGGAATACTCCTCAGTGAATACGTTGATTTCATCATGTATCTTGTCTACCAGCGGATCGGACTTCAACTGACCGTACTTCCGAACCGTTGCCAGGAGCCGCTCATCCCCGAACCGTTCCCTCTTGGGATTCATGGCTTCGGTGATTCCATCGGTATAAACGAGCAGTACATCGCCTTCCCTCAACCGCAGCGTATCCGATTGTATAGCCTTTCGGAAAAGCGTGGGATCGGGTAGATTAATGCCCAGAGGAAAACCACGGGGATTCAGATAGTAACTCTTCTGCGTGCTCCCCCGGAAGAGAATCATGGGATTATGGCCGGCACTGGCGTAATTGATGGTCCGATGTTGGGAATCCAGGATGATATAGAAGACCGTGACAAACATGCCCCTTTTCATGTCGTTGACTACGAAATCGTTCACCCGCGCCAACACATCGGCCGCATTTTTATTTCCCCGTGCCTCTGTACGCAAGGCCGTTCGTATCATGGTCATGACCAGCGATCCCGGTACACCCTTGCCCGATACATCGGCCACAACGATACCCAGGGTGTCCTTGTCCACTTCTACAAAATCAAAGTAATCTCCTCCAACATCCTTGGCTGCCTCGTAGTACGAGGCGATTTCATATCCCTCCAGTTCTGGAAAAGCAGCCGGTAAAAGCATCTGCTGTATTTCCTGGGCCACCTGCATCTCTTTCTGGAGCCTCTCCTGCTCGGCCAAGTTCTCCTGGGATTTTCGGAATTTCTCGGTAATCTCATTAAATGCCTTGGCGATCTCGCCCACCTCATCGGAACTATCGAAGTCCATTTCGTCGTGGGCTTCGTCGCGTCCCAAAGCCCGAACCCAATTCGCCAGGCGTTTGAACGGACTCATGGTGACATAGACCAATCCAAAAATGCCGATGTATCCCAGCAGCAAAATCATGGCACTGATAAATGTCACCCTTCTTCGGGAACCGACAATGGCCTTATCAATAACGGTTTTATCCAGCAACAGATGAACCACACCGATTTGTTCCGGTGTTCCCACAACTTCCGGCACACAGGGCTCGACAATGTCGTAAACCATGTCGCCTTCAGGCGTCTTATACCGAAACACATTTTCTTCGATCTCTCTGGCGTTCTGTGGCCGAACAAACTGTTCCAGTATGTATTCGGTGCGGAGGGCCCCATGAATCTTGCCCGTGGCATCGAGAATCAAAGCCTCCAAAACCATGGGTGCGTGATCTTTCTGGAACTCCGTGGCTATTTTAGCCAACTCCCATGTCTCCGGTTCATCCCGTGCGAGAGGATCGAGAGAACTGTGCGCCAGCGACCGGGCTAGTGCACGTCCTGCGCGTAGGTCTTCCCGGAGAATCTTGCTTCCCTGCTGGATATACGTCCATGCAAAACCCAGGAGCACCAGAACCGTCAAGATACCCGAAGCAACCAGGGAGAAACGCGTTTTCATCGTGATGGAAAGCTCGGGAAGGATAAAGTGCCGTCGGTGCGTAATGCTTCGGTGCTTGGTGAGCCGGAGCTCATTGCCCTCCACCGTTTTCCGGTAATCAATATGATCGATGACCCTGCGGAGGATGAAGATACCTAATCCACCCTTCTTTCCGATATCCACATATCGCTGGAGGTCAGGATCACGAACGTTGTTGGGATCGAATGTGTGCCCCTGATCGATGAGAGACACCGTCACGCTCTTATCCCGGATGATGATCCGTATGGTGATAAAGCCTTTCCAGTCTCGATAGGCGTGACGGATGATGTTCGTACCCGCTTCGTCGATGGCCAGTTTGAACGTGTTGATAACGCGTTCGGCAACACCGTACTTTCGTCCGATCCGGGTGATGAAATCCCGCATTTCACCCAGATAATTTACGTCGGCGGGAACTTTATACTCTTCTTTGATGACCCTCTTAAACATCTCATATCCCGATCATTCGACTACTTCTTTTTATACAGCTCGATCTTCCTCCTGGCACCATCGATGGACTCCAAGATGGTCACGTTATGAGGATCGAGCGTCAAGGCCTCCTCCCAGACTTCGATGGCTTCTTCATAGCGCCCGTCGATATAGAGCAATCCTCCCCGGACCCACAACTGTTTGACCTCCGGCGTCATCTCCAGCTTTTGCTCCTTGGACCGGGCCAGTGCATTCCTGTAAAGCTCCCTAGCTCTTTCGTGGTTCGGATAGTATTCCAATGCCTTCTGCAGGGAACGCGCCGCAGCCTCGTAATCTCCACTGCCATACCGGCGAACGCCTTCCTGATAATTCGTCACAAAATCCACGATTCGGTCTAAAGTTCGAATCTCCCGTTCTACCTTTTGATTAAGCGCCGGATGTGTCTCCGTTTGATACTTGGCTCTTTCGAGTACCTTATAGGCCTCAGAAATGTTCTCCTGCCGTACGAGCTGATTGGCTCGGGCAATCAGCCGGTTCACCTCGTTGTTCAGTTCGTTCTCTGCCTGCTGTATGTAGTTGTTGATTTGGGGGTTGTCAGGATCACGATCCAGGGCTTGGTGCCATTTTTCGATGGCTTTCCGAAAATCTCCCTGGGACAACGCCTCCAACCCTTCGTTAAACCGTTGATTCACGAATTCGTTGTCCTGCTCCCTGCGCTCTCGTTCCCTCGCCTGAAGGAGCAAGTTGTCTTCCCTCTGCTTCTGGAGCGCCTGCTCCTGAGCCGTGGTCTGATCCAAGAGTTCCCGGGCCTCTTGATCCTCGGGATTCTCCCGCAGCACACGACTGAATTCCAATCGTGCATTGAAAAAGTCTTCTCTTTGCAGGTATTCCTTACCCGCTCTTAATCCTTCGGAAATACGTCTTTCGCGGTCCTCCTCCATTCTCTCCTGGATTCTGGCCTGGACTTCCTGGCGGCGCCTCTCCTCCAAAATTCGCCTCTGCTCTGGAATGGGCTTTCCGAAATAAAAGAGCAGGGTAAACCGATGGCTTCTTGGAAAGTATTCCGGATCCCCAAAACGAGTGTTGGCATAATCCAGTTGAAAATTCCACCATCGCAGTCCACCGCCGAAACAAATTTCCCCACCGTTCAATCCTGCCCTGGTAAAGATCATCCCACCGATACCGTACTCCATGCCCACATGGTATCGGGATTTGCTTTTTTCTCCCTTCTCATAATCCATCAATAAAATCCATCGATCGGCACCTCTCCGAAGGTTGAACACCTTGGCAAAACCCGCTCGAATAGTGTACGGTACGGATTCGCTGGACACGCCCAGTTTCATCCGGGGACGCAGTGCATTGGCCCAATTGGCACCAAAGTAAAAATCTTTGAGAATGCCTCGCTCCACAGGGAGCCGGTAGTGTAATCCCACGTCCACGCCGAATCCGTTGGTCGAGTAGAATCCCAGGACTTGACGATTCACGTTGAAATTAATGCCCAGGGATATGCCTTTCCAGAACGTGATGGCGTAACCGAAGAGAAACTTGGCCCAGTAGTAATTCAGTTCACCCAAATCCACGGGCACACCGTTTATCAGATCCGTGTGCTTTACACCGCCCGTACCGATTCGTGTAATCCCCAGACCGAACGTGCCTGTGCTTATCGTCGGATGAACATAACCCAGAAAGTTGTACTGAGTTCCCTCGAAGAGCGTTGTGAGGGATAAACCGATCCCCTTCTGCTGTACGACCACCATGCCTGCCGGATTCCAGGCAAACGCCGATGGATCGTCGGGAAAAGCCACGGCAGCGTTTCCCATACCCAAAGCCCGTGCTCCCAATCCTATGGAAAAAGGAGACTCTACGCCGGCCTCGCCCTGCTGGGCCCACAGTGCACCCCGGCATAATACGAGAGCGAGTACGATGATCGATCCTATGAATCGTTTGTAGTTCATCCCAAATACACCCGATCCGCGATCACTTTACCACTGCTATTTTTGCGGTCTTCACTTCCCCATACCCCGTTTCCATCACCAGAATATACACACCGTTGAGCACCTTGAGTCCTCTATCGTTATACCCATTCCAGGTTACAGATCGTGAAACCGACGAATGCATCCCTTCTTCCCCTTGAGGCTCGTTCTCGGTATAGGATGCAGACCACACCAGTTCTCCCGTGAGGGTATAGATACGGAATCGGACATCCGTGCGATCGTCGAGATAGTACAGGATTAAGGTCTGCTCTTTCCCCGGCTCACCAAAAGGATTGGGCACGTTCCGAAACGTCGTCTCCACATCGGGATGAAAAATCCGTTTCGGTTCGGATCTTACATCTTCCAATTCATCGGCCGTCAGGTTGCGAACCGGCACATCAATGCCCGATTCGCGGTCTGTGGCATCGATATAATCCTCGTTGGGAAGGTTCACCTGAACAAACGATGCCGACGCAGCCTGGGCGATGCGGGCATAGACCGCCACTCGCCGATTCTGGTTCACCGGTACGTCCACGGAGCTGCTGAAGGGTACGGAGACCGGATTTGTCCCCGGAATCTGGCTCATAGAGCCCACCGGAGACCCGTTTTCATCGTCTATGACAAATATCCTGGAAAAGGCTGTGTTCGGGGCTATGGGCACTGCCAATCGATCTTCAACGATAAAATTCATACCCCTCACCGATATCTGATTCGCTCCGGCAATTCCCCTGTTGTCCAGTTCCAGGATCATCAACTTGACGCTGTCTTGTCCGGGAACCACAGAGCTCCCCACATCCGGGGCAAGGGGTAACGAGGATACTGCTAGCCAAGCACCTTCTGTGGTTACGGCCACGGAATGGTTCCCCCGACTCACGAATGCATCTGCATACGTATTTTCATCCCACGGAATTTCTGTGATACTAGCCTCGATGTTGACCGCCGTACCCGTGGGTTGCAGAGGCGCCGTAATCGACCATGAAGCCGTCCCTGCCACCAGCGTCTTGATCAACGGATCGTCGGTGTCGTAACCGCTGGGCAGCGAGCTGAGGGTGACCTGGGTGATTCCCAGAGTATCTGCCTGCCCCGTGTTCTCTATAGAAGCGCCTACCACAAACCTCTGTCCCAGTGACACCGTCCCGTCTGTGGCGTCCGGAGGACTGAGTATGGACAGAGTAAGAACCAGGTTCGCCTTGAGCACTGTAGAGACGGTTAAACGGGACAGGTTGGGCGAAATCGGAACATCTTTCAAAGCGTCGATGCCGTTGGTCCGAACCTGAATGATGGCGTTGCTCATCACGATGGGTGGAGCCTGAACATTCCAAGAAACAGTATTCACTGGTACGTTCTTCTCGGCATCGTCCGATGTGGTAAATCCGTAAGGAAGCTCGATCCTTGCGGTGATGTCCTTCACGTTGCTGCTCTGCACTGTGGCCTTGATGACAAAGCTCTGCCCGGCAGAAATAACGTTATCGATGGCCCCCACGGGAGAGGAGATCGACAGTGTCGTGCTGACCCAGCTCTGCACGGTAGTCACCGGGATGCTCACCGTCGATTCTTCCACGTCGGCAGCAATCCCTGTATTCTTCTCCAAAGGGGGTGGATCCAATGTGACATAAATCAATTGAACAGACTGCGGAGTGGGGGGGGCTTGGATGGACCATTCCACCTCTTGATCCGTGGTGATGGGCATGGTCTCATCGGGTGTGGAGGTGTCCAGATTATAGGTCGCGGGTAACGACACCCTCACCCGTCCAGAGGTGTCCACCGCGGCCGTTCCGTCGTTTATCAAACGTGCCCTAAGCTGGAACGTCTGATTCGTTGAAACCAAACCCGATGGATTGCTCAACTCTAAAACCAGAGAAATGTCAGCGGGTCTTTGAATAAAGACCGTGGCCGTGGAATCCAGAGCGGGCCCTAACGGTGCTGGCAGCTCCGAACGTTCCAAGATGGCCTGAGTAATGGTTGCCGTAAACATCTCTCCCGTCGGGTCTTCAGTGGAAGACGCCTGTATATCGAATTTCACCGTATCCCAGGCGGTCGGTCGCAGGCGGGGTATCGTAGCCGTTACGGGACTCGCCAGGGATACGCCATCGCTCGTCAATCGCACCTGAATATCCTGCACGGTTTGTCCCAGTCCATTCTCAACGACGGCCACTGTTTTAAAGTATTGCTCCGTGTTCACAAACCCGTTTCCGGCGTCGGTCTTATTGGGTGTCTGAATGTGAGTCGAGATGATTCTGAAGGCCTGTTCGGATTGAACCTCGATGGAGGTCGTCCCCGAGCCGGTCAACGTCGTTCCCGTATTCGCATCGTTGCCCTGAATCTGAGCACGAACCTCCACCTGACCTCCCAACCGACCCGTGGCAATCACCGAATAGACCAGCGTATCCGTAACCCCGGAATAGAGGCGCAAACCTCCGCCCTTTAGGGATGCTGGCGGCTGTATTTTATAATCGGCCTGAAACAATCCGCCGGCCCAAAAAGACAAATCATCCGCATTGGGCGTATGCAGGTTGACGATGGCCTGACCCGTGTTGCGTATCGCCACCTTCACCGTCCAAGGATCGACCTGACCACCCACCACTCTCTCTACCGACGCTATCACGGTTTGCACATTAAGGCTGGCCTGGGTTTGAATGATGGCTTTGGTCGTATCGTTCATCGTGACTTCGTTTAAAACGAGGGATCCTGTATTATCGGCATATCCCTCTGCTGAAGCCGTGAACACCTCCATGAAGTTGGGAGAGTTGCTGGCTGTTCCGGGTAACTCCACCGTCTTGATCTCACCGCCGTCCATGGAGTGTATGGGGAAAGGAAGCGGTGGAAACATGGACTGGCCGTCGGATATCAGAAGCACCTGAACATCGTGTAATCCGTCATCCCCGTCGTTCTCCAGGATTACCTGGATCGAAAAGTCCTGACTCGTATTGACGTAAGGGGCGTTTGGAGCATTGTTTTTAACGTTTAGAATACGCAAGTAAGCCGGATGTTCTATGAGTACCTGTCCCTTCTCACCCTCGGGCGTTGTATAGGAAATGTATCGCCCCGTGTTCTTCTCCACAGCGCCTATGGTTGCGCTGATGTTGGCCGTGCCGACTTCGCCATCCCCTGTCTTTTTAACCGTGTAGACCAAGTAATCGGTTTTCCCTCCGGATAACACCCAACCGTCACTTCCCAAGGATTCGGGACGATCGATTTGCCACCCTGTGCCCAAATCAAAAGAAAGGAACGTGCTAAGACCACTGGTATCGATGGTAACTGCGCTGCCGCCTGTGTTGGTTAGATAAACCGTTGCGGTCCAGTCTTCATTCTGACCACGTGAGATTTCCGGCTGGGAAGTTTGAATATTCTGAACGACCAAATTTGCGGGTGTCTGTACCGCCAACGTCACCAAAGCACGATCACTCAGAAATGCGCCCGTCTCTGTATTCGTCAAGTAGATCACACTCTGTACTGTCGCTGCACCCGGATCGATACCGGTTCTGTCGACTTTGATCAGCAAAGAGTCCGTTTCACCCGCCTGGATGCCCGTGCTTCCGCTCCCCCAGAAGACGGTGGGCCGATTCAGAACGTAATCTTTTCTCAATTCATTATCCACGAGAAACTGCAGCTGTACGCTGTCGTATCGAACCGCCACACTTGCCAAGTTTTCGATCTTTAATTTGACAAACCAATCGATTTCCTGCCCCGTTGTCACGCTCTGAATCAGAGTCGTTGTATCCGCTTGCAGGGCCTTAAAGGCGACGATGCGTATTCCAGAAGGAATCACGTTGAAGGGTGTCGAGACTCCCGAGGCAGGCCCCCCGACCTGTTGTAGCATAATCGTATTATCCGTCCACTCCCGATAAACGGTCACAATATTCGTCCAAACCCCATCGACAAAATCTCCGCTCATCGAAGGGCTGATCGTTCCTGTAAGGTCTGAAATTCGAACTCTTCCCGTAAAGTCAGTCGCCGTATAATCGTTGACATCCACGGCTCTAATAGTGATCAGGAAGGGTATGCCCATGACCTGCGTGTTGATGGGATCGATGACAAAGCTGGAGACGGGTCCGGGCGTCACAGTAATCGTTCCCGTATTATCAAAAATCTGGTCGGGATACGCGGGATTGGCGGCCTTTATCGTCCCGCTTCCCGGTTGGGTGGGCGTATAATCCAGCAAGGACGTGTTGAAACGGAGGACCTCATCCGGTAAACCATACGAGGTCCAGTTGGTATTTTCATCCCCCCTATAATTGCCGTAGGCATCGTATCCTGCCGAGTAGAGGTTGAGTGTTTGTCCAACGATAATGGACTGTGTGACCACCTCGATGCCTCCACCCCCCGATTGATTGCGTATCTTCAGGGATGCCAGGTCACCGGGCAACACCGAAATATCGTATACGATCTGGAACTTACCGTCCGCATGACCCTGTAAATCCACACCACTCTCGGCTTTCACCAGCGTCTGATAGGCCTGTCCTGCCCCCCTAACCACAGTGATGTCGTTTAAGGAAGGACCCGCGCCGTTGGGTGAATCACCTCCTCCACTGATGGCCGAAACCTCCACATTCCCGGACCAGATGTTCCCGAAGTTGTCTTTGGCATTGGTAACCGACAGGATAAAAGGAATCCCTGCTGTTTGTGTGGTCGACGCCATGAGGCTGAACGAGTTCAAACTCCCTGGATTCACAGTAATGGGGCCTGTATACCTGACTTCACCATCGGCCGTGCCCCGAAGAACCGTGACCACCGCATTGGTCAGTGTCTGTTCTGCTATCCCGTTACCGTTGATGACGTTAATATTCACGATGGTCGGCTGATTATGGGCTGGTGAATCGCCGCCGCCTATGGAGGCGTCCAAGACCACTTGACCCGACCACGAATTTCCGTATTGATCCTGCGCATTCTTCACGCTGCAGGGAAACGCAACACCGGCGGTCCACTCCGACGGCGCGGTTAACACGAAATCATGCATCGCGCCATGGGTAATGAGAAAATCGGAAGACGTGCCGGATTCCAGGGGTGTGTCTACACCGCTCTTTGTCTCCATGGTGATGGAGTAATTGCCGATACTTGTTACGTTGGTCACCGATTGCAATGTAATCTGCAACGTGCTGGGTGGAATGGTGTCTCCGTTCCCGCTTCGGATAATCGTTATTCTGGGAATGTTCAGATCATAGGTATACGTGAAGGAGCCGTTGATACTGGTTCCACCGGGATCTACCGTCACCCCGCTGATGCCAAAACCGGTATGCGAATAATCGACGAGAATTTTACCGTTTCGAGGAATCGTCACCGTCGTCTTGAACGTGATTCTATGGCTCGTCACGGAGCCGGCACCTGAATTGGTGGGAACCACCGTAATGGGATCGATATCGGCCCACAAAAACGAGGGCATACAGAGAATAACGAGGAAGCCGATGAAGAATTTTTTAACTGGTTTAATCATGCGGATGCTGAAGTTTTATCATCTCATTATCCAATCCACTACATCAAAAATAGGCTCCCGGATTTGGAGCCTGACTATGAATGGCAAATAATATACCAAATGAAAATACTTGTGAAAATAACATCTCATAATCCATTGAAAATAAATGAATAAGGATAATTGATCGAACTTGTGATATTTTAAAAGCCATTGTATTTTAATTAGTTAACATGGTCGAAATTCGTTCAATCACTTCAGCATGGCTCTCAAGAGGATGAGAAGTCCTTTTCCATCGTTTCTTGCTAATTTTAAGTTGTTCTTCGCTTTTTCAAAATCCGGATTGAGCTCACTCGCCCTGCGAAACTGATGGAGTGCTTTGTTGAATAAATGGCGACACTGGATCAGGTAGGCCACTCCCAATTTGTTAGGAATATCCGGATAATCCGGGTACTCTCGAGCCATCGTCTCCAGCTTGTTTACATACTCCTGAACGGCCTCCGAATCCTTGCCTTTTTCTCCGTACATCAATCCCAGGTAAAAGGCATCGTCAAAATCCAAATCGATCCGCTGTTTCAGACCGGCATCGATTTCCCGGATAGCCTTCAATGCCTTCTCTATCTCTTTCTGATGAATTTGGCGCATGGCATTTTCGACATCCGGCGTTTGATACCGGCTTGAAAGGGCTGTCGCCCGACCCAGATGTTCTCGGACCTTTTGAAGAGAGACGATCTTATCAGAGCGCTTTTCTTCTTGCCATCTTTTAGCAATGACCTCAAGATAACAAAACGCCAGGGCGAAATGAGCATCATCGTAAGATGGATTGATCTGAAGCGCTTCACGAAAGGCCTTCTCTGCCTTGGGATACTGCCCACTCGCAAGACGGGCTTTGCCCAGCTTCTGCCACATATCGGCGTAATCCGGCTTCACACGGACTCCGTTCTCTAAAACCTGGACAGCTTCCTTATGTCCGCCTCTCTTGATATACGCCTCGCCCAGAGCCAGATAGGCATCCCCGAGTTGAGAATCGTACTGAAGGGCCAGCTCGAGTTCACTGATGGCCTCGTCCAACAGGTTCCATCGCAGGAATTGCCGACCCATCCTCATCATACTGGGCGGATGCCTGACGGTTTTGACCCTGGATGAGATGGCATACAGAAGCTCGATATCGGAACGTGTTTGCGCGTGACACTTTTCTGCCCGGCTTTTCAGGTCGTCTTCAGCGATTCCCGGATCGTAATGAACCGCCTCTTTAGCCAGTACCCTTCCACCGTCGAATAGCGTGGAGACGATCTTGCCTTCATCCAAATTCTGCGTCTGAAGGTAAAGCTCCCGACCACGCGCATGGATGTTATCGCTGTAGTGAATTCGAGTCATCGAACATCCGTCGATTCAGAAACCGCTATATTTTGCCTGGGGAAATCGTTGGCGGCGATGGGAATAATATCGCTCTTCATCCTTCAGAGGAGGAAAACACGTGGCGCTGTTCAAAAGATTCCCCAAGGCGTTTATGTAGATCGGCGTTCTAGGAACCGATCCACAATCATTTGTTCAGTGCGATACGACTCTATTCGGCCAACAGGCAACAAATGGCGGCAACGTTAACGATATCATCGACGCTGCAGCCCCTGGAGAGATCGTTGGCCGGTTTCTGAAGCCCCTGGATAATGGGCCCTATGGCTTCTGCATTGGCCAGTCGCTGTGTCAATTTATAGGCAATATTACCGGCGTCCAGATCCGGGAATATCAGTACATTGGCCTTTCCCGCCACAGGGCTCCCCGGAGCCTTCTTTTCTCCAATCGATGGAATGATGGCCGCGTCGACTTGGAGTTCACCATCCACCTTCAGAGACTGTGCTCGCTCCTTGACCAAACGAGTGGCTTCTTTGACTTTATCCACCAGGGGATGATCGGCACTCCCATAGGTGGAAAAGGAGAGCATGGCCACCACAGGTTCTTCTCCGGTTAACTTCTGATGGGTCTGTGCCGAAGCGATGGCGATACTCGCTAGGGCATCGGGATCGGGGTCCGGGACGACGGCTCCATCGGCATAGGTAAACGGTTTTTCCCATCCGGGAACGACCATCATAAAGATGCTGGAGACGATGGAGACGTTCTCGGCCAAACCGATACACTGAATCCCGGCTCTCAACACATCTCCCGTAGTGTGAACGGCTCCCGCCACACTCCCGTCGACCTCCCCTTCTCGAACCATCATGGCCCCCCAAAAAAGAGGCTGCACGATTATCTGCCTTGCCTCTTCTTGGGTCATACCCTTATGCTTTCTCAACTCATAAAACGTCTGTCCGTATCGATCTAATTTACCGTGCGTTTCGGGTTGTATAACCTGAATCTTCTCCAGGGAGATGCCCATGTCTCTAGCCTTCTGAGATACATTTCCTTCTGAATCCAGAAGGGTGACACTACAAATACCATCCTTTACCAGCCGCTGGGCAGCCTGGATCATGCGTTCGTCCTCTCCCTCAGGAAGTACGATGTGTTTGCCTTTCTCTGTTGCTTTTTGCCGAATATGTTCGAGTAGTGTCATTCAGTGATTCTCCGTATCCTACGTGTCCGAATTCTTGGTGCGCATTTTCTCTTTCAAATGCTCAGATACAACGGGTGGTAGAAAACAATCAATTCTTCCCCCAAGTCTAGCAACCTCCTTGACAATCGTCGAATTGATGTACGTATACTCCTCACTGGGCATCAAATAGACCGTTTCCAGCTCGGGCAATAGTTTTCGATTCATCAATGCCATTTGAAATTCATAATCAAAATCCGAAACGGCCCGCAGTCCCCGAATCAATGCCAAAGCCCCCTTTTTCCTGGCATATTGAACCAACAAACCGTCAAAGACATCCACCTCCACATTGTCGATGTCTTTCACCGTTTCAGACACGAGTTTCTGACGTTCTTCCAACGAGAAGAGGGGATTCTTATGTGGATTGTTCGAAACTACGACAATCACTTTATCAAAAAGCTGCGAGGCCCGCTTCAAGATGTCCAAATGACCGTTCGTAATGGGATCAAATGTACCCGGGTAAATCGCCGTACCCATACGTCCTTGCTCAATTATAAATTGAAACTATGCAGTGACCAAAACGCCGCTGTTTCACGAGGCGCATGTTGTGTTCCCCAGTATCGGGGTCGTGGGATTCATGCTCTACGATCAAGACACCGCCATCCCTGAGCAGATGATTCTCGTCCACTCCCTGGACGATTCTCTGTCGATAATATCCCTTAAAAGGCGGGTCGGCCAGAATGATGTCGAAAACGTCTCCCATCTTTGCCAACGTCTTGAACAGGGAAAACACATCCCCCTTGAGAACACGAACGTTTTTTGTAAAGCCGCAGTGATCTATGTTCTTCTCAATCATTCGTACGTTTTGGGTAGACCGTTCCGTAAAAACCACCTCGCTTGCTCCTCGGCTCAACGCCTCGATGCCCAACGATCCGGAACCGGAAAAAAGATCGAGAACTTTAGCCCCTGCGACCTCTTCATTTAAATAATTACAGATAAATTCTTTGACCCGTCCTGTTGTCGGACGAAATTTAAATCCAACCGGCCCGAGGAGTCTCCTTCCTCGGGCCGAACCACCCATAACCCGAATCGTCATGCTAAAAGGACCACCACCCTAAGGCAAATGATGACAGGCGTAACCGTTCGATCCCTCACCCTGTCCAAACCGAGAAATCCAACGCTAATTTAACCTGGCTCGCCTGAAAATCTGAAATGTCGACTGGTGCAATCGTTAACTTTGTTAAATCGTATGCACCTTGAAATCCCTTCAACACATCGAGAAAAGAAACAGCATTCGCATTTTTTCCTTCAACCTTGACCCGTATGGGCGTCTTTCGAATGCCTCCTTCGCTGCGCGCAGAGAATGTCTCCGACTCCTGTAACGTCAAACCACTCTGCTGCACGAGCCCCCTCATTCCCTGTACAAAACGGTCCACAGAAGCAAATCGTTGCGCCGATGTCTGTATCTCCGGATAATTTCTTTGGGGAAGGTCTCCTGAAATAACACCCCAGTACTGTACTTTGCCAGCTGTTCGGTGCCTGTCCTCCGGCGACACTTTGATGGCCGACGCGCCGATCATCCTCTGAATCCTTTGGCCTATGGTTTGAGACAATCCCGGATTGGCAGAGACGTATCCCACATGGAATCTGTTGCCCTCCAGGATAATTGTTCCCAATTGTCCCTGACTGGACAGATTTTCAAAAACAGGTTTGGCAGCATCGACATAACGAATCGTCGAGCCGGGCACTCCCGCAGGTATGGTCCCCGTTGCTATAGGTGGAGGTGGTTCTCGGTCAGCCTCTGTACCGCCCGCCAAGGTGTCTTCATCGGCTGATGTCGTAGTGCCACCCGTCCTCTGGGCAGCCGTTGCGAGACTATCCGATTGCGGCTGTCTCAGCAAGGTCACAGAAGGCGACGCGGCTTTCTTTTTCTGCCTGGGTTGATACCAAAAAAGATAAAACGCGGCCGCGACAATTACGACACCCAGAATGGCCCAGAGCCAAATAGGTGCCTTGCGTGCCGTTCCCTCCCCGTACTCATAATCTTCTTCGAGTTCTGCTTCATCGGGCTCTTCAAAATCGGGTATGGCTTCCTCATCCCCCAACAGTTTCTCATCGTCCAAGGGTGAAGGCTCTTCAATATCATCACCGAGGTTTAAATCGTCACCAAGATCATCATTCAGAGATTCCCCACCTTCCGAATCGGGTTTCCACTCTTCCTCTTCTTCTTCTTTGAAAAGGTTAATGTCGACCATGGATTGTTACCTCCTTTACGGTCTCTCCTTACCCGTACTGCTATTTATGCGGGGGCAGGTATCTTCTTTAATGTTATCCCCACCGCTGCGACAAACCTTTCAGGAAAGTTGTTGAATTCCTTCGATTGGGAAACCGATAGCGTCACAGGAACTCGTTGAAAGGGATTCACCGTTTCCAGTGAAACGGATACGGCTTCGGACAATTCGTGCGCAACCTTTTGTAAATTTTCTCCCCCTATCAAGAAAATTCGATTCAGGTCCTCAATCCCCCGACCCACACGATGTCCGAATATGAGCCGCTTAAGCTCCTTGACCAATGTGCTCACAACGTTCGAATCATCGAGCTTCGAATTGGATCCTGTTTCTTGAAGATGAACCCGATGAGAAAGAAAATATTCTTTCTGCCGAACAAAAATGAACGTGAGATACTGTCTCTCTACGTCGACGATGACAGCCGTTTCATCAGCACCGACATCATAATTTGCGAGCAAAGCTCGCACACTGGAAAACACATCCACATCGACTTCTCTAAGGCTCAACCCGCTCTTTTCTACCAAAGTACAAATGCCTTCCAGGAGGCTCTTCCGCATCAAAATCACCAGGTAAACAGGATTTCCCAGAGACGTTTGAAATGGGAGCCGCTGATATTCCAGGATGTACTCGTCTAGAGGAGACACGATGCATTGGCTTGCCTCCCATCGCAGGGATTCCTTAAGCATGTCTTCTTCCAGTCCCAGCGCTAGAGGCACCTTTTTGATTAGAACCATGCCCTCTTCGAGAACGACACCCAATTCTCTACTGCTTGCACCTGCATTTTGGTATAATTCCTGAATCGTCTCGTTTTGATTCTCGAAAAATTGGCCCTCTTTATAAAACGTTTCCACGTTGAGGGGTTGAATGAGCTCACGAGTGCCGATGGCTTGAATCTGGCCTTCCTCGATTTCCACCAAACAAACACGTTCCGGATGTAAGGAAAGACCAATAAAAGGATTTGACGTCATGGGACCCAAAGCTCAGCTTCCCCTTCTATCCCAGCTCTTCTTTCCTTCTGCATCGATGTTACCGTGAGATTTGATATTGCCACCGCCAAAAATTTTCTGAGCGGCAGACAATCCCAACGAGACTCGGGACGTGTCGTTCGTGACCGGGTCAACGCGAAGTGCAAATTTGACATCCGATGTGTCTACGATGGGACAATGAATCGTGAACCTGTTAATATTCGTTTCCACGAACGCTTCGATGAGATATGGCTGGTGGGCAAGAGGACACGTGCTTACAGAATCCAAGAGCGTACTCCTGAATAAGCCCACGACTCCCACTTCGTTAAGCATGGATAATTTTTTCTTAAGTCCAACCGCCTTATCCTGTACCTTCATCCTCTTATGGACTTCGTTCCAAAGTGTTTGGGTATCGGGAAGTTGAAGCTGGCTGGTCATGGATCGGACTCGATCGGCACCCAATACCGTGTTCCAGGCCACCGCCTGATCCAGCCTTTTTTGAGCGCTGAATTTTTGGGCGAGTTTCGTCTCTTCAGTCCTCCAGAAACGCGGTCCTTCTGATTTCCAGAGTTCTTCTTTGATGTCTCTCCAGAGAGCATCTTTATTCGCCTCTTTTTCGGCCAGCCATTCTTCTCGAGCGGATTCTTCCCAGCTTACCCGGCGCTCACTCTCCCAGATTGTTCGCACCGTTTCTGATACATACTTTTGATTGTGTTGCTCCCATGCTTCATATTCCTCGGCCTGCAACGAATCAACCACATCTTTCCACAACGAGTCTTTCTCCGCAGCAAACGCTCCGGCTAGAGAGTCGGGAAGACTGGATAGCGTTTCAGATTCCCACTCTTTCTTTCTATCCTGTTGCCATTTTTGGACAAGGCTACGCTGCCACGCCGTGGTGTTCTCTTCTACCCACTGCGCACCTTCCTGTTTCCACAGTCCGTTCCTCTCCTTCTTCCACATCAACTCTTTATCTCTGTCCCAGAGTCGCTGCTGGAAGCTCTGCCAGATGGAATCCTGAACTTCGGGTGCCATATTATCCATCTCTTCATTCCAGAGATTCAGACGCCACTTCTCCCACTCATCATCCTGTTCTTTGGTCCACACATCTTCTCGGAGGGCCATGTCCAAATAATCTTGGAGCCGCTCATAGAACGTGGGTCGGTAATATTCCCAGCCCGAGGTTTCCCAAATAGTGCGTCCTCTACGGAGGTCGGATACGGTCCTTCTTCTTACCGTCTGTGAGACGTCGGTCGTTTCGAGAATATTCCAGAACGCATCTTCACCGACCAGAACAACCCAATTCACGCCTTTATCCAAGGAATCATCTCCAGCAAAGTCTGGAGATCCGATCATATCTTGAAGCTCTCCCATCAGACGGTATCCCAAAGAATCCCAAATCGTGAGATTGCCCAACGGCTTGTTGCTCTCGAAGCGCATCTGGATATAATCCAGAAGATCACTCGGGAATTTCCTCTCTTTGATAATCGTCTGCAGGTCTTTACGGGTGACCAGGGCATCCCAGTATATGAGGGAATCTAAAGTCGAGGCATACTCGGGATCCAATAGAAGTCCGTCTTTCAACGCAGGAATACTGTCGGAGTAAGCATTGTTATTCTGCAAGTAATTATACTCTAATTGAGCCAGAGCTTCCATACGTGACTGGCAGATATTTTCGTATTCTTCCTCACTCTTCCATATTCTTGACGGATAAAGTATTGTCCCGATGAGGCCAATTATCAAAATGATAATTAAAATCTCATAGAAAATATTGCCCCTCGCTCTCTCTGCCATTTGTTTTCCTCCCTTCTAAATTATTGCTGATGTAACTTCAAATAAGGTTTTAACCGTTCTACTGTCTGCTGTCCTATGCCTTTAACTTCAATGAGTTCTTCTAAAGCGTTAAATCCTCCGTGTCTCTCCCTGTATTCGATAATCCTGGCTGCAATGACGGGGCCGACGCCCGGCAAGCTTTCCAATTCCTGGCGATCGGCATCATTGAGTATAATCGTTTTATGATTGAATTCGGCACCCTCCACCTGGATTTCTACCGTCCTGTCCATCACCGGTACGTCCTTCTGATCTACCCGATGCGCTTTCGAAAGTTCGGGCAACGGCGCCCATCGGTTTCGGTATGTCCATACACCTACTCCGACGATAAACGTAACAATCAGAAAAAGAAGGGCTCGTGTTTCGCTCCGCGTAAAACCCACCATGCCGGATGATCCGTATTAGGGATGCACCTCCTTATATTGACTTAACTTTTCGAAAAGACCTTTTGCCTCTTTGGAAACTTTTGTGGGAATCCAAACGTTCACTTTCACGAGCTGATCACCCTTACCATGACCGTTCAGGTGTGGGATACCCTTTCCCCGCATCCTCAGAATCCTTCCCGGCTGGATGCCTGAGTCAATATGAAGCCTGGCCTTGCCGGACAAGGTCGGGATCTCCACTTCATCTCCCAAAACAGCTTGGGATATACTTATGGACAGGTTATAGAGAATATCATCCCCATGCCGTTCAAACATATCGTCTTTCTTTTCCTCAATAAAGACGAATACGTCCCCCGCCGGCCCGCCTTTGGGTCCCACATCGCCCTCGCCTCGAATAGTAATATAATTGCCTGTGGCTACACCGGGAGGTATTTTTACCTGTAATGTTGTCTCCCCTTTCTTCCGCCCCATACCCCCGCAATCAGCACACGGGGTCTGTACGACCTTGCCCTCTCCACCGCATGTGCGACATGTTGTGATATTCACGAATTGACCGAAAAGCGAACGGCTGACTTGTCGTATCTGTCCTGTTCCGTTACACATGGGACAGGTCTTCACGGCATCAGGGGATTCCGCTCCACTTCCCCGGCAGCGTTGGCAGCGAACCATCCGCTTAATCTTGACTTTTTTCTCGACACCGGTTGCGACTTCTTTCAAAGACAAGCCGAGACGAAGCTGGAGATCGTTTCCCCGTTCAGGCCCTGAACGACGCTGAGATGTTCCAAAAATGTCCCCGAAGCCTCCGAATCCCTCCATGAATGTGCGAAGGGCATCCGAAAGATCAAAATCAAACCCACCGAAATCACCCATGCCCCCTTTTAGTCCCTGGAATCCGTACCGATCATACCGCTCCCGTTTTTGCGGATCGACCAATACTTCATACGCCTCGGCGGCCTCCTTGAACTTCTCTTCGGCCTCCTTGCTGCCCGGATTCCTATCGGGATGGTGCTGCATCGCTAATTTGCGGTAGGCTTTTTTTATCTCCTCCTGGCCCGCCCCCTTATCGACGCCTAACACCTCGTAGTAATCTCGCTTGGCCATCCTCTATATCAACGCCTCCGCCTCACTTACTGACCACAACCTTGGCATGACGGATAACCTTTCCGTTAAGCAAGTATCCCTTTTCGTGTTCCTCAACGACGATTCCGGCGGGTGTGTCCACTTTTTCTACCTGAAGAAGGGCATCGTGTTGATCCACATTAAAATCCTTTCCCATCGAATCCATGGGCTCAAGCCCATAACGACCTAAAATGGATAAGAGTTTCTGATAGATCAACTCAATACCCCTGTGGAATTCTTTGGCCTTTCCTTCCTTCGGAGCTGATTTCAAAGAACGCTCTAAATCATCGATGATGGATAATATATCTTTGATGACGGCTTCGTTGGCTGTATGGATCACCTGGGCAAATTCACGTTCGGTCCGTTTCCGATAGTTATCCAGCTCGGCGGCCGTCCTTAAAAGCCGGTCTTGTAAACGTTCGATCTCCTCCTGAGCTGCTTTCAGTTTCTTTCTGAGTTGTTCCTCCCCTCGTTTCGACGGTATCTTGGCTCCTGCTCTTTTTTTAGGTTCCTGTTTCTGAGTCGGTTTTGATCGAAGTTTCTCATTCATGTTCTCAAAGGGTGCTTGGGTTCTCAGCTTAAATACTGGGTCATTATCTTGGCCGTATAATCGACCAACGGAAGTATCTTGCTGTATGGCATGCGCGTTGGACCGATAACTCCCAGAGCACCTATATCCTTTCCTCGATTGTAACAGGCCGTAACCACCGCAAAAGAACAAAGCTTGTCGTCTTTATGCTCTCGACCTATGATAACTTCCGTCTTTTTGGTATTCTTCCGAAATAAATGAGCCAGACTTTTTCTATCGTCTACCAAAGAGAGAATACATTCCATCATGCCGACATCCGAGAATTCCGGCTGCATGAGAATATTCTGCGTTCCGCATGTATGAACTTCCAGTGGCTCGGAAAAATCAAAAATGTCCGTAACGTACTCGGCGAAATGCTGGATGAGATTCCTGTCTCCTCTACTGGCATTCTGGAGGCGGCTACCGAAGGAGTTCTGAATCTCCTGGAGCGTGAGTCCGTTGAGTCGTTCGTTCAGTTCCGACGTCGTCTTTTCCAGGCTCTCCTGATCCACATCCGAATCGACTTCGAGAACGATGGTTTTGACCAGACGACTCTGTACGTGAATGACCGCCAACACCTTTCGCTCGGTAAGTGCAATAAGCTCCAACCTATCAAAAATACCCCAGGAAATCCAGGGTGTGAGTACGACGCTTAATTCTTTGGAAATGCTTCCTAAAATCCTGGACACCTCTTCTAAAAGACGGTTGATGTCTCCCCGCGAGTTTTCCATCTGCTGGTGAATCTTCTCTTGCTCTTTGGTTCCCAGACGTCCGGGTTTCATCAGACAGTCTACATAAACTCTGTATCCCCTGTCCGTGGGCACACGACCCGCCGACGTATGAGGCTGCATGATATACCCTGACTCTTCCAGACTGGACATTTCGCTCCGAACCGTTGCCGGACTGTAATTCAGCCGATATTTCTTCACCAGGTGGGAAGATCCTACGGGTGAGGCCGTCTCGATATAACTCTGCACAATTCTGCGCAGAAGGTCTGTCTTTCTTTCATTCAGATTGTGCATAAATGAAGAACAAAAAATCCCTCTGTTAACCTAAACAAAACCAAATATAAGGTAAGAATTTTTGTATATTGTGTCAAGGTAAAAATGTGCTACCTACGCCGTCTTTAAGAACCTTCCCAGGCCTATCGCGGCTCCGATGAATCCCAGGGCCAATCCGAGAGCCAAGGGGAACAATAGCATGGGAATTGTCACTCTGAGAAAATCGGGAAATCGCAGCGAGACGCCCTGGACAATGATCAACACGATAAAAGAACCGATTCCGCCTCCGATTCCTCCCTGAAGCATGCCCTGAATAAGATAAGGACGGCGTATAAATCCTTCGGTGGCCCCTACCAGTTCCATAATCTGAATCGTCTTGCGCTGAGAGAGTATGGTAAGACGCAGCGTGTTGGCCACCAGAAGAATAGCAGCCAGTAAAACCGTCAAGAAAAGCGCCACATCCACCAGAATAACGATGCGGCTGTAACGGTACACGAGCCTGAAAAGGTTTTCGTGATACACCACTTTGTCAACACCTTCCAGCGCTTCGGTCTTCCTAACGACGTCTTCGGCGCGTTCCGGGTATCGGTAGTCCTGCTTCAGCTTGACCTGGAAGGATGGCGGAAGCGGATTATACCCGACGATTTCCAGAGGATCATTCTCAAAATCCCTTCTGTACCTCTCCAGCGCCTCTTCTTTGGAGATGAACGTCACGTCTTCCACGCCTTCTAAATCTATGATGTTCTTCTCGAGAAGTTGAATGTCTGTGGATTCCAGGCTGTTGTCGATAAAAACCTCGAACGTCATCTTATTCCGAAAGCTCTGGGCGATGCCCTGAATATTAAACGTCAGGATGAGAAAAAGCCCCAGCAGGGTCATAGTAATGGCAATCGTCGAAACCGTAATAACCGATGCCATACGTGCACGTTTCAGACCCACGATCCCTTCCCGCATCGAATAAAGAAGGTTCAGACTCATTCGACCATCCTCCCCTGGCGAATCCGAACCACGCTGGCCGGAAGCCGCCGGACGAGGTCTTCCTTGTGGGTGGCCATCAGGATGGCCATTCCTTTACCGTTGATCCTCTTAAGAAGGCCCAGTATCTCCTCCGTCGTCTCCGGATCCAGGTTCCCCGTGGGTTCGTCGGCCAGCAGAACATAGGGTTCGTTGGCCAGGGCCCTGGCAATCGTCACGCGCTGCTGTTCCCCCCCCGAAAGTTCATAAATCATGGCATAGCGTTTATGGCTCAGGCCGACTTCGGCCAGAACCTGAAAAACCCGTTTCTTGATCCGCCGTCTTGGAACACCCGTCGCCCACAACGCAAAAGCGACATTCTCGTACACATCCCGATCTTCCAGGAGCTTAAAATCCTGAAATACAACGCCCACCTTCCTCCGGAAAAGGGGAATGTCGTGTTTATGTACTGTTCGGGCATCGTAGTCGGCTACGATGACTTGACCCCGTGTCGGACTCATCTCCATGTGTACCAGGCGGAGAATCGTACTCTTGCCCGCGCCGCTGGGACCCACGATGCACACAAATTCTCCAGCCTTCACTTGAATGTTGATTTCGGATAGTATCTGGTTCCCTCCGACCATGTACCATACATCGGAAAGTCGAATCACGATTCCTCCTTTTGCAGGACGAAGTGAACCCTGTCGGACGTTTCATCAGCTGGCTGCGTTGTAAAACCGTCGAATCGACCCAGCAGTTTGAATCCACTCCGACGGACGATATGCTCCAGCTCATCCAAGGCGTAGATGCGCTGTTGATGAGACTCCCGAAAGATTTTTTGGGTGGCCGATGAGACGATATGAAATTCGGTGTGCTGACACCGCTTTCGCCGGTCATACCAGCTCTTTCGGATCATCTCCCATCCGTTGCCGCGATCCCGTTCCGTGTAATCGGCCCAGTACCGGAGAACATGGGCTTCCGTGACCACATCGAACACGAAGAGACCTGCATCCGCCAGAACGCGCCAAACATCCGAGCAGACGGTATCCAACGACGTGCTTTCCAGGTACTGGAGTGTGTCGTACAAACAGAGGAACGCATCCCATCGTCCCGAAAGTCCGATGGCTCTCAGATCCCCCTGCCAGAAGGGGACAGATATCTTGCTTCTGGCGATACGGATCATCTCCTCAGACCTGTCGAATCCGACCACAACATAACCCCGTCGCTCCAGGGCGAGAGCCATGGAACCCGTGCCGCACCCTCCGTCCACAACCCGCCGCACATCCCGCTTGTATGTTTGAAAAAGCGAGACGATGTAATCGGCCCATGCTTCGTAGTCCACGTGATCCATCACACGGTCATAAAGGGGAGCCAGCCGGCCGTAAGGAGATACCTGGGTGAACCGACGAAAGGCATGCAGTCCAGAGGTTCTCATCGGCCGAAATGATCCCACCCCTTCATGGAGAGGGGATATGTTTTGCCTCTTCTTTGGACTAGCATGCCTCTGCTCTTTGCCATCATCACGCCCACCACGGTGAGTTCCAGGTTCCTGTCCAATCCCTTCTCCTGCCATCCTTCAAATTGCCTCTTGGACACCGTAAACAACAGCTCGTACTCTTCGCCGCTTTCTAGAATATACGGTGTAAGGGCCTCTCCCCTGGCTTCCGACCAACGGACGGCTTCCCGGGAAACGGGGACCTTTTCCTCCTGGATCAAACAGCCTAGGCCGCTCTGGCGACACAGATGGCCGATCTCCGACGTCAGACCATCGCTGATATCGATCATGGAAGAGACGCCCATCCCCTCCACTAGGCGTTTCGCCTCCCAGAGTCTCGGTTTGGGTTCCAAGAACCGACCCACGGAATGACGAAACCGCTTTTTATCCGCCCCCGATTCCAGGACCTCCAACCCCACCCGCGCCCCGCCCATCTCGCCCGTCATGCAGATGAGATCCCCTTCGCGTGCACCGCTCCGGGTCACGACCTTGCGTTCGTCCGCGTCGCCCAGCACCGTCACCGAGAGCATGCATCCATCGGGTGATTGGACGGTATCGCCTCCCACCAGCGGACACCCGTACGCCAGCGCGCACTGATCGATGCCTTCGTAGAGGGACTCCACATCCTCCACTGTCCAGGTATCCGGCAGTGCCAAGGTCACCAGTGCGTACCTAGGCACACCGCCCATGGCCGCGATATCACTGATGTTGATGGCCAACGCCTTCCAGCCGAGAGATTTAGCGGGCGTATACTGGCGATGAAAGTGTACCCCTTCTACCAGGGCGTCGGTCGTCAGGAGCATCACGCGGCCTGGCTGGTAACGACAAACAGCGGCATCGTCCCCGATGCCCAGGATGACACTGGGAGACGGCTCATCGAACATCCGACGAATTCGTTCGATGAGTCCAAACTCACCCACTTCCGCCAGTTTCAATCAGCCCTCCATCACCTTGACAAAAAGGCGCCGGGTCCGCGGGCCGTCGAACTCGCAAAAATAAATCGACTGCCATGTGCCCAAAAGGAGTCTTCCCCCCGTGATGATCAGCGTCAGCGAAGGCCCGAATAGGCTCGATTTGATATGGGCCGCCGAATTTCCTTCGGCATGCTGATACCCATCACTGAAGGGAATCACCTTCTCTGTTTCGTACAGGATATCCCGTACTACGCTGGGATCGGCATTCTCGTTGATGGTGACCGCGGCCGTGGTATGCGGCACCCAGACCACACAGACGCCTTCTTGAACACCGCTCTCCCTGACCACGCCCGAAACCTCCCCATCGATGAGCACCATGTCGGTTCGCGATTTTGTGGATATGGAAATTTCTTTTAGCATGGTTCAAATGTAAAAAGACCGGCGGTCAGATGCAAAGCTTTTTTATTATCGTACGGCGAGAAAAAAAATATTGATATTGCCGGAATTCTTCAACATATTATAGGAAGTCTCACAGATAGGCAGCGCTTATGAATCAAGTTGAAAAAATATAAAAAGAGACCGAGGGCCTATCGTCCGACGAATGAATCGCACGAAACAGACAGACAAAAATGAAAAGGACGCATGGCGTATACCATCAAGGATATTTTACGGATGGAAGTGGCTCCGGCTCTGGGCTGTACGGAACCCTCGGCCGTGGCCCTGGCCGCAGCAGCGGCTGCTTCTCTTCTGTCAGATAAGCACATCCGCACCATCGATCTGTGGGTAGACCCCAACATCTACAAGAACGGCATCGCCGTTTCCATCCCCGGTGCGCGGGGAGAGTCCGGTTTTGACCTGGCCGCAGCCCTGGGCGTGTTCGGCGGAGACCCGAAACTCAAACTCGAAGTCCTCCAGCCCATCGATCATCACATCCTCAACCAGGCCAAATCCTTTATAAAAAAACATCGTGTGGGCATTCATCTACTGGAAGACAAGCGCGCCCTTTTTATCCGCGTCATTCTGGAAAATGAGCACGAAATAGCCGAGGCCGTCATACAGGACCTTCACGACAACATCACCTCGCTGAAGCTTGCAGGAAAGGAGATGGAGAACCATCCCTTGCTCTCAAGAACGACCAAATCGCAGAATGACGTACACAAGCTGGAGGCGTGGCTGTCCCAGCTTACCCTGGAAGACCTCATCGCTCTGCTGGATCAACTGGACGAGGACGACCTGGCATTCATCAAAGAAGGCGTTCGGTACAACACGGAACTGGCCGAATTTGGCCTCACCTACGGTCCCGGCCTGGGTGTCGGCCTCGCCCTGGAGCGCCTGGTTCGGGAGGGACTTCTCAAGAAAGACATGATCCTGGCGGCCCGGATTCTGACATCTGCGGCGTCGGATGCCCGGATGGCGGGCGTGAAAATGCCGGCCATGAGCTCGGCCGGAAGCGGCAACCACGGCCTAACGGCCATTCTGCCTATCTGGGCAGTCAAGGATTACATCGTCTGCAATGAGGAAGACCGGATTTATAAGGCCATCGCCTTTAGCCATGTCATCACCGCTTACATCAAGGCCCATACAGGAAGGCTTTCGGCCATCTGCGGCTGCAGCATCGCTGCTGGAGCCGGGGCTACCGGCGGTATCACCTATCTGATGGGGGGAAACCATCATCACATCACCGGTGCCATCAAGAACGTCATCGGAGACCTGGCCGGTGTCATCTGTGACGGAGCAAAAAACGGCTGCGCTCTGAAGCTGGCCACGGCAGCAGGTACCGCCGTTCAATCGGCCCTCTTTGCCCTGCATGGATTGGACGTCAAGAGTACCGACGGCATCATCGCCCCGTCGCCCGAACAGACGATGAAGAACGTCGGCCAGCTCAGCACCCAGGGCATGATCGAGACCGACAGGACGATTCTGCAGATCATGATCCAAAAACAGTTCGACTAATCATAACCGTCAGAGGGGAGACACCACGACGGCTACAGAAGGCATGCGACTCTATTCAGGGGGATGGTTCGATGGTTTCATCGTGAAGACCACGGACGTCATCAGGATTTTGACGCCATACAGTGAAACACGGAATTCTCTTTTTTTCTCAGGATTGCCCGCATATTGGGATAACCCATCATTTATCTTCTCTGGATAAGGATTTTGAGGATGAACACCACGATAAAGCGCTGTTCCTGGGTCGCATCGGCCGATGGGATGTATATTCAGTACCACGACACCGAATGGGGCGTGCCCCTACACGACGACCGGACGTTGTTCGAATTCATCGTTCTCGACGGATTCCAGGCCGGCCTGAGCTGGCACACCATCCTGAAAAAGCGGGATCATTTCCGGAAGGCCTTCGATGGTTTCGACGCCGAAAAAATCGCAGCATACGATACACGCAAGCGCCAGTCCCTCCTGGCCGACACGGGCATTATACGCAACCGTCAGAAAATCGACGCGGCCATCCAGAACGCCAGGGCTTACCTGGAGGTGCGATCAGAATTCTCCAATTTTGACCGGTACATCTGGCAGTTCGTGGGCGGCAGGCCGAAGGTGAACGCCTGGAAGACCACGGACGACATTCCAGCCAAGACCAAAGAGTCCGAAGCCATGAGCAAAGACCTCTACCAGAGGGGATTCCGGTTTGTCGGTCCGACTATCTGCTACGCCTTCATGCAGGCCGCGGGACTCGTCAACGACCATGTGGTGGACTGCTTTCGGTACGAAGAGATCCAGCAAATGGACTGAATGTCAAAAAGTATCAAGAAAACGCGACGTTCAACATAACTTGCAGGGGATAGTCATCCAATAAAAGTTCTTGCTGGAAAGCGATACAGAGAAAAATGCATGGATGAAAAAGGACCTCTTCGGTTATGTTTTACACGATTTTAAAAAGCCTACAGGCATCTTGAAGAGGAGATTGTGATGAAAAAATTTGCGTGTTTGTACGGCATTGTCATTTTCTTCTCCGTGATCTTTTTAGGTGTCGCTGCTGTAGCAGACGAAAATACACGATACCTGGACAGGGACACCTTCATGGAAATGGAATCCGTTTCCGATCCCAGCATATCACCCGACGCTAAACATATCCTTTTCACCCGCCAATGGGTGAACAAGATGGACGACCGGTACCACAGCAACCTGTGGATCGTGGACATCGAAGGCAGCCGTGTGAGAGAGCTCACCCACGGGACCTGGACGGACTCCTCTCCGGTCTGGTCGCCCGACGGCAAGAAGATCGCGTTTCTCTCAGACCGGGACGGCACGACCCAAATCCATGTCCTCTGGTTGGATACACGGGAAGTAGCTCAGCTGACTCATCTGGAACGGGCGCCTTCCGACCTGTCCTGGT
>Ga0180437_10001222_pt1 | contig 44344 bp, 73 predicted proteins | sample SS_ome_4_FD_132410 | JGI IMG/M metagenome (GOLD analysis project Ga0180437, IMG submission 132410) | Hypersaline lake sediment archaeal communities from the Salton Sea, California, USA - SS_3_D_1 metaG | ecosystem: Environmental > Aquatic > Non-marine Saline and Alkaline > Hypersaline >... | reverse complement strand
TGCTGCTATCGCTGGAGATGACCTTTCATCAGTAATGCAGGGGATGGCTCAAGATGTCAATACAGGATCAACAAGATTTCTAAAACAAAACGCAATTCTTTCAAAGCATATTGATGAATTCAGAAAGCTCGGGTCAGGATATGACGAAGCGACAAAAAAGAAACGAGAATTATTTATTGTTTCTGTTATGCAAAAGGAACAATTAAAAATCCAGCAACAATATAATGCTACGATGGAAACCACTGCGGCAATGCTGAAAGTCAGTGAATCACAATGGGGAAATGTAAAAGAACGAATTGGCGAAGTCGTTGCAATAGCCTTCAAGCCTCTTTTAAAAATTGCAAATCAAGTTTTAAGATTTTTAGGCGAGACAGAAGAGGGTTTAGTTATGTTGAAACTTGCAATATCTGTCCTTATCCCGGTCATTGGCGTTGCTCTTGTGTTTGCTCTCAAGGCTGCCGCCGTTGCTGCATGGGCTTTTATCGCTCCATTTTTGCCGTTTATTGCGATTGGTATAGGGGTTATTGCGCTCATAACGGCAATAATATTAGTTGTGCAGGATTTGATAACATTTTTCCAGGGTGGTGAATCAGTTATAGGTGATGTCATCGAAAATATAAAGCAATGGTTTTATGGCCTGCTTGAATCTGTTGGTGAAATTGTAGACGGCATTATCGCTTTTTTCGCAAATATACCAAAGGCGATAGGAAAATTTATTTCAGACGCTACGGAATGGTTGAAATCCACAACTGTTGGAAGCATGATTCTTGATCTTGTTTCCACGCTTATCCCGGGAGTTGAAGCTCGTCAAATGGGCGGTCCTGTCGAAGCCGGTCAATCGTATCTTGTAGGTGAAGAGGGCCCGGAACTTTTTACACCGGATGAGTCTGGCATGATAACACCAAATGGCGCTATTTCGGAAACTTCCGGCACAGAGGGAACCGCAAAAGGTGGAAGTATAATGTATAAAATAGATTCTCTCATCGGTACTTTGACTATAAATGTAGAGGGTGCAGAAGAAGCCGGGACAGCGGTGCAAGATGCAATACTTGACGCGTTAAACGAACTTTCACGTAATGTTTTCAGGGCAGAATCTGGGCTACAGGTAACGTAATGGCAATAGTAGAACAAATATCAGACGCAATAAAAGGTCAACGAACTCAGGCTTTTCTTTCGGATGGAATAGACAATGTGCTTTTTGACGTTGTTATCTCTGATAACGAAGCGGATACATTACAGGTTACACGGCATACTATAGAAAGTGGCTCGGATATAACCGATCATGTAAATACAAAACCTAAGAAATTCTCAATTGAAGCTGTCCTTACAGATGACGACCTCGATCTATTAAATCCAGGTTCGTTTTTCAACAAAACAATTGGCGAAAGATTAGACGTAATAAAATTATGGATAGAAGACAAAGCTATTCTTACGTATTATGGTCATACAAAAGATATTGAAGATGTTGTAATCGAAAGTGTTGGGCGTAAAAAAACACTTGCTACTGGCGAAGGTATTTCTATTTCCCTGAAAATAGCGAAAGTAAATATTGTTGAATCTGTACAAACGGATGTAACAGTAGCGACAACAAGAAAAAAAGGGAAAACGGCAAAACAAACTGATACGAATCCAGGGAATGCAACTCAAGGAGCACAAAATAAATCATGGGCAAAAACATTATTCGGGTAAAATATGACAATAGAATATGATTACATGCCGGTCGAAAGTGATGAATTGCCAGTTGAAAAAATTTTTGATATAGGCAATGAATATACTTTTGAATTTATTTATAATGAGCGGATAGATCGTATAACGATGTATATCAAAGACGAAGACGACAACATATTATATACAACCTTGATAGTTTATGGCACATCTTTATATCACGCTGTTGTTGATGGCATTGAATTAAACCAAGATATTTTTGCCTTTGATATACAAGATTTTTTGACCGATTTAAGTATTGAAAATACATCAGTAAATTTTGAAAATTTCGGCAGTACTGTAAAATTATACCTGGTGGATCAATAATGGCTTTTCTTTACAATAGAATAGGTAGCGCAAATATAGGGAACAGGCTTTTCACTTTCCCACCATTTGATTTTGAATTTGATCAAACTTTGAAGATAGGAAAGGTATCAAGTACAAATTTAAAATTATATAACCCATCACCTGATACGATAAAAGTATGTGAAAAAAAAGGGCGTGGCGCATCAACTCAATATCCGATTGCAATCATAGAGGCAGGATATGAGCAGGAATCCGGAACATGTGTAATAGGGGAAGTTTTTGATTATAAAGTAAACAGGAAAAATGTTGACAATATTCTTGAAATTAAAATTTCGGATCAAACATTGAAATGGCAAAGCTCATTGATAAATAAAACATATAGAAAAATGACAGCATCAAATATTTTAACAACTATTTTGACGCAAGTTGGCATAACGGCAAACATTGTACTCGGTCTTGATAAATTTTATAATACATTTACCGCAACAACATTAAGAAATTCATTAAAAAAAATTGTTAAGGATACTAATTCGGAATTCTTTTTCAAAAATGGAACACTGAAAGTACAACCAAAAACCTTCGCATCGAAAAGAGTATTGCTTTTAACGCCACAAACAGGACTACTTGAAACTCCACAAAAAACTCAACGTGGATATAAATTCAAAACTCTTTTCTTTTTTCAAATGAATGTCGGTGATTATGTAAAATTATCAACAAACTCAATTGACGCAGTATTGAAAATTACAAGTGGCAAAAAGAAATTTTCTACTTTCGGGAAAGCATCTTGTGAGTGGGAGGCAGTGCAATGAGTTTTACGGAATATATGGATGATTTTTGGGATGATAAAGCGAAGGAAATTCAACTCGGATTAATTGGAAAAGTCGAAACATTTAATCCGGCAACAATGAGGGCGGATGTTCAACCTCTGCTAAAAGCAAAAAACGCGCTCGATATTGAAATAGAATATCCGATACTTTCAGATTTACCGGTATTATATTTCAATGCCGGGGGATTTTATATTCGACCCGCATATCAAAGAGGCGACTTTGTTTATTTGAGTTTTTCGACTTTTGATATAAGCAACTCACTTAAGGGATACTCAAGAGCGGAAAGCGGAAAAATATTTTCGATAGAAAATGCTGTTGTTGTTTGCGGACTTGCGAAAGATGCGTTTAGTGCCCCGGCTGAATTCTCAAACCCTGGTTTGCTAATAGGGCATGAGTCCGGGGCGTCATATATGAAATTTGAAGCTGATTCTATCACATTTGTTTTCGGAGGAGAGACTATAAAAATGTCTGCTCTTGGTATACAATTCAATACATTCAATCTGAAAACACATACTCATACAAGTGCGGCACCTGGAAACCCAACAACGCCGCCAACGCCGGGGTCATAAGATGGGAGTTAAAACGTTAAAAACAATTAGCAATGATTTCGTATATAGTGATGGAAGACTGGAAGTCCTAACAGGTCTTGATGCATTAGCACAACTTACTGAAAATAGACTAAAATTATGGCTCGGTGAATGGTTCCTTGCTCCAACTGAGGGTATAGATTATCTCGGTCTTTTTAACCAGAGACAATTTTTAAAAGAACGTTTTACCGCTGTTGTAAGAGCGCAAGTTTTAGCCGATACAAGAATAAAAAAAATAATAAATATAAATATTGATTTCGATAATAGCACAAGAGAAATAAATATGGTAATAAACCTTGAGGCAGATGAAGGGACTTTTGAGGTGACAATATGATAACAAGTGCAGGATTTATAAAAAAAACACAAAGCGAAATTTTAGAAGAGCTCGAAAATGAGGCAAGGGTGCAATTTGGTGATGACGTTGATCTTTCGGTATACGGTGAGGTTGGGCAATTTGTACAACTTATGAGCCAGGCACTTTCTGATACATGGGATGGTCTTGAGGACGTATATTATTCCGCGTTCATTGATACATCTGAAGGCGTTAGCCTTGATCGTGTTGTTGCTCTCGGTGGTATATCAAGACGAGCTGCACAACAGGCATTCGGGACGTTATCTGTATCCGGTGTAGATGGGACTACAATAACATCTCTGTCTCTGACTGCTCAAACATCACAGGCGATTCAATTCCAAAATATAACCTCCGGAGTTGTTACCGGCGGCACAACAACATTAACAATTCAAGCCATCGAAGGCGGGGAGGAAGGAATAGTTCCGGCTGATTCGATAATTGAACTTACAAATCCTTTTACCGGAGTGGACGCCATTACAAACCCGCTTGCTACAACAGGCGGTGCGGAAATAGAAAGCGACCCGAATTTAAGGGCACGATATAAAGAAGTTTCTATAACCGGCGGGTCTTCAGTCCCTGCAATTATTTCAGCATTGAAAAACCTTGATAATGTCGACAGGGCAATAGTGATCGAAAATGCAACTAACGCAACTGACGGCGAAGGACGCCCGCCGCATTCTGTAGAATGTGTTGTTGGTGGCACTGCTACCGATGTAGAAATAGCAACGGCAATATTCAATAGCAAAGCGGCTGGAATAGAACCTTATGGATCAGAAAGCTATACAGTTTTTGATGAAAATGGTGATGCACATACAATCAAATGGAATGTTCCAACTCAAAAATTAGTTAATGTTAAAGTCGAAATAACTTCCAACGCTGAGTGGGTAACAGCAAATGAGGAAGTTGTAATCGAACGAGTTATTGAAGTTATTGGTGGAGTATATACCGATGCTGAATCGAACACGACGGAATATTCCGGTCTTGATATTGGTGATGACGTGTACAGCTGGGCCATAGAAGCAAATATGCAAAATATTACAGGCGTTGAAGACCTTATATGCTATGTTGCTTTTTCTCCAACAACACCAACGACATTGAGGAAATTGACAATTGGTGACAATGAATATGCAAGATCAGATAACGCACAAGTAACAGTAGTGGTAAGCTAATGGCAACTATAGATTATTTACAACTTTTCCCACAATCATTTTTAAATAGAAATATAAATTCTAATTTAGGGAAATTGTGGAAAATATTTTCTGATCAAGTTGATGATATTGAAGCATCATTTTTGCAAATGAAAACTATATTTCAAATTTTTACTGTTACCGGGGAAAATTTAGACCAAATAGGAACTCTTGTTTTGCTTGATCGTATACCGGGTCAATCAGATGAAGAATACAGGCTTGCATTATCAGTCGCAATTAGTGAAAAAAAATCTGGTGGCTCAATACCTGAGTTGGCCGAAATAGGAAAAATTGTTGCCGGAAATGACCCAAACGCAATTTTTCGAGTTGACGAACAATGGGATAGAACAGGAAATGTTTTTCTTGACGGGCAAATGTTATTGGAAGGAACCGATCCGCTTGACCCATCGCTAAAAAGATCAGCTTCGATCCTTTCTCCTCTTTCCGGGAATATCGATGATATTGATGCGCCTCTTGCGGTAGGCGACACAATAGGTCGCATTAGGGCTGGAGGAGTATACGCAGCGTTTGAAATTACATTTCAAGATTTGATTTCTCAAATGACGAAATATACGACAATATATTCCACTCTTGATAGTCTTCAAACACTTGATGGAAAACAGTTATTAACGCCAGATGGTGGATATAATATATACGAAATTGCGTTAGGTGATGGCGCGACACGTGAACCACAACCGGGAGATACAGGATTGCAAAATGAAGTGTACAGGGAAATAGCGGTTCATGACACAGACGCAAGTGGGCAAAAAACATACACAATAGATATTGCAGCAAGTGAATTAAATACAGTCGCAATTGATGAGTTAGGCGCATTCGATTTAAATGGCAATCTTGTTTTAAAAGATGTCTTTGAAGAAAAAGCCAAAAATGCAAGTTTAGTGTATAATTATCAAATTATAGATGATGAAAATTAAAGGAGGAAATTATGGCATATAGTGAAAGTCAAACAAGAACATGGAATAGATCAACGGCAAATGATGGTTTGTATTGGGATACTGAATTTACAAGAATTTACGGTAATTTTAATGCAATTGTTGATAATGGTGGTAGCGCACCATCAAGGACGATGGAAGAACTAAATAATGAAATTGTAAAAATAAAATTAACAACTTCGTCGGAGACAAGTAGTTTTATTATTGCAGATGGTACAGGAGAAGATATATATTATTGCGACCCGACAACCGGGTCTATAACGGCAACGCTTCCAACATTGGCAGATAACCAGGGGAGAATAATAACAATATATAATTCTGTTGGACACGCAACAAATATTGTAACAATAGATGGCGAAAGTACCGAAACGATAAACGGAGTGCAGACAATAGAACTCCCCAAAAAAGATAATTATATAAGAATTGTTGCGATTTCAACGGAATGGAAAATCATAAGTGAACAAATAACGTGTGAATGGTTTGCACATACACACGCCGGATACGGAACTACCGGATGGACTGTTATTCCTTATTTTTCTACTGTTGTAAAAAATTATGGAAATTTATTTTCCGTCGCAAATAACAACACTGAAGGCCTGACGATAACGATAAATAAAAGTGGTATATATTCATTTACTTATACCTCTACGTCTGATACTGGCGGTAATGATATAATAGGAATATCAGAAAATACAACACAGGGAACCACTTCTATTTCTTCGATAAATGCAGCTGATAGACGAACAGAACAACAACAAACAAATGTAACAGCTGCATTTGAATGTGGCTGGTCTGGATGGCTTGAAGCTGGTGCAGATATAAGACCGCATAATCACGCAGCGTTTACACCAAATACAAACAAATCCTCATTCTCGGTGGCATATTTAGGAAATTAAAAATATGGAAATTTATAAAATATTGCTTATAGCGGCTGGAATAATGTGGCCGGTAACTATCATCCTTTTTAGCAGAGTTATGCGGCAGAACGATAAAAGGATAGAAAATATCGAAAGAAAATTAGAAAAAAACGAGGAAACTTGTAAGGAATTTGCAGTGATAAAAGACAGGTGTGATCATCAGCATTGCATAAAAAAAGAAGGGGAATAAATGAGAAAAATAAATCATATACAAATTCATCATAGTGCAACTGACAATAAAATATTTAAAGCTAATAATCATATAAAAATCTGGAATAGTTTCAAAAGATTTCATATGAAAAAAGGCTGGTTTGATATTGCATATCATTTCGGCATTTTCCCAGATGGAAAAATATTATCGGGTAGAGCTATTAAATATAAACCGGCCGGCATAGCTTTTCATAATACCGGCGGCATAGCATTATGCATGGTTGGGAATTTTGATAAAAAAGAACCTGATGAAATTCAATATACCGAAACAATAAAATTAACTGCAAAATTGATGAAAGAATGGAATATTGATAAAATAGTTTTTCATAGAGATTTTACGAATAGAAAGTATTGCCCTGGACTTTTGATAAATAAATTTGATTTTATCAAAAAAGTTTATGAAATTTTGGAGGAATAGCTATGGCTAATGAATATATTCCAATTAAATTTAAAAAATTTGAAACTAAAATAAGGAAAAAAACTTTGTGCAAAATTCTAATAGGGGCAATATTGACAGTGATTGTAATTTTCAATATCAATTTTGAATGCGAAACAGAATATTTCAAATTCAAATATGAACATCTTGACGGGCCATTTTCGAAAAATAAAGAAAACCCCGCATAAAATCATGCGGGGCAACCGTCCTCTTAATCCTCTTTTTTTATTTTTAAGGATGTTTTATTTATGCCCCGTATAAAATTATACGGGGATTTTTTTAATACCAATCTTCTTTTGATATTTTTAATGTAAATTCATCACACTCATCACAAAAATAATGATTATAAAATAAAACAAAATCATCCCAACCATTACAATTATTTCCGTATTTATAGGATTTTATTTTTCTATGTAATTTTCTTTTATTGCAGATGGGGCAATTATATTCTACAATCTTTTTTTCAATATTCCAGGGATATTCCATGCCCTCATCCTTACAATCTTTTTAATAAAAAAATCAATCGATGATTATCATAATGCAAAAAATATTTTAAAAATAATTGCATTTTAATTTTCATTTTTATTTTCTGAGTTTTTATGTTCTTTTTTTCTTTCTTTGCCTTCGACATATTGACCACACTCCATGCATTTATTTTTTTTTGATTGTTTAAAATCAGTAAAAAGAAATGAAACAAACCCGCATTTGCATTCATAGATATAACTATGCAATGTAAAATGTTTTTTTCTTCCTTTTACCTGTTCCTTCATAATTGACAATTATTTTCCCCCCTTGAATTAAAGTTTCTAAAATATCATTTCGCTTATATCCAGGTAGTCCCTGTGATTTTCTTGTTATTTCTGACATCGAAATGCCATTATTGTTTTTAATTAAATTATAAATCTTTTTTACACTTGCTTCAATTTCATTTTCCGAAATAAAATTATCAATTATATATAATAAATTATCAGAAAGATATTTTGATAATTTTATCCCGTATTCAATTTCATTTTTTGTTATAATAGGGTCATCAATATTGACACCACCTGCAATGATTAACGCTATTTGTTCAGCCGTTTGAGCGGTTCTATTATAAATATTATCGTATTGATTTTGGTTCCTCAACTCCTCTCTAAATTTTTTTATTTCTTCATCAAATGAATGTAATATTTCACACGCTTCATCTGTCATAAAAACAACACGCGGTTTAATGTTTATGCCGTGCTCAAAATTTGTAGGCATATCACGAATGGTTTTTAATTTTTCTAAAAGATTTTTTGATGGTGACCGTAAAAAATCTTTCGTTCTATCTTTTCCAGGGTCAGGATTTTCAGACTCAAAAAGCAAAACTCTGGACAGAAATCCGTCAATTATATTATCAACAGTTAATCCGTTGTAAAGCATTGCCGGGACTGTTGTTCCATATATACAAAGGTTCGGGCAATCTATCCGTTTATTATTATCTTTGTTCGCATATGATTTTCCGTAAAAAATTTGATCTGAACTTGAATATAATTTCAAAAGAACAGAGATGATATTATACAGATGAGGATTTTTGCTGTCTGTATTTGTAACTTTTAGAAATCTCCCCATCTCATCAAGCAAAAATATTTGTGACGGTGAACCTTCAAGGCATGTCACAATCGCAGAATCACTGGCAAGGTCTTCGACCGCCGCCATATGCCCACAATTGATATAATGAAACAATTCCTTGATTGTTTTTCGTGCCGCCTCTTTTCCGCTCCCTGACTCTCCAACTCCAATGCAATATATATTTGTTCGTATTCGTGTTTCTGTTTGTATTTTCCGTCCCTGCAATGTTCCCAATGCCGCCAACGCCGCCCCAAGTGCAAGTACTGGTTGCTCTTTTATCGATTTTGAATTTATGTATTCTACAAGTTCCCCTACAATGCCGGGCGGTTGTAGAAGTTCTTCCGGGAAATATTTCTTTTGTATTTTATTTTTTTCTTTTTCCGGTTCAATTATTTCTATTTCTTTTTGATATGTAGTTTCCCATCCGTATTTTTTCGCTTCAAATAATATAGTTGCTATTGTAATATCAGACGGCTTGAACGTTTGCCATTTTTTCTGTTGATCTTTCGGATCATATTTATCGCTTTTCTGACTCCACTCGTCCCATAGTCCGCGCGCTGATTTACAACCGGTATTTTTGAGGGCCATTCCGAAATTGACCCATGTATTTCTATCATCAGATGGAATGTAATTCAACGCACTTCTAAGTTCTTTTCGTTCTGATTCAGGGAGTATTAAATTTTTTTCTGTTACTTCCTGTTTTTGTTTTTTAAAATTTTCAACCCATTCCGGAAGTGGAGCACATTTTGAAAGAAGATTATCAATTGTATCATCAATCACAAAATATTTTTCATCATCGGGGGCTATGACATAACCACCATTGCCGCGTATATCGATAGGAATATGCTTCCCGAAAAACCATGAGCCAGTTGTTATTTTTGTTTTTTCTACAGCAAAATAAAGATGTCTGCCGCCCGACATTGTTTCGACTGTAAATGTATCAGGCAGTGGCCCAAACTCCTCAAGCGATTCTCTCATATCCTCAAAAGATATCCCACTTTTGTAAACATCGAAATCAAGAACAACCAGCTTATTTTTATTGCCGGTTGCGAGACCTATAAGAGAACCATTCCATGATTGCCAGTCTGTGTGCGCTCCATACACGCCATTAGATGTTTTCGGGGTCTTGTCTTGATTACAAGGGAATATTGCCAGCCCTTGTTCTATATATTTTTTATACAATTATATTATTCCTCTTTCGAAAAATGTTTTTTTTATTTTTTTCATCTCTTCTTTAGTTATTACTATATAGCCATTATCGTTTTCACCATAATCATTGATTGTATAAAGCCTAAATACTTCGGTAAGATTATTTTTAAAAATTTCTAATTCTTTATTATTGGCAAATACAAAAGTGCCATTTAAAATCCAATGTACATATGTGTCATCTTCAGGGCATATGTTTTTTGAAATTATATAAAATCCTTCTATTTCTATCATAAATCATCTCCTTTTTATTTTATTTCAGTACATTGTATATTATTCAACATGCATTTACATTTTGTTCTTTCACGTACACCCATATATACACAGAAATTTTTTTCTTCATTATAATGTTCGCATTTTATTTCTTTTTGATATGCTGGTTCTGTTGTGTCGTCCTCATCATAATAATAAAATTGGTGCATCATTTTTTCCCCTCTTTTTTTATAAATTATTTTTAACAAGACATAGACCGAGACCGAGGCCCAGACCCAGACCGAGACCAAGCCCAAGACCACGATTGAGCCCGAGACTGAGACCGAGACCAAGACCTGGGCTGAGACTGAGATTCAGACACAGACCGAGACCTAGGCCGAGACACAGACCGAGACTCAGACCGAGACCCATGACCAGATTTAAATATAATATTCATTATTTCTGCTCTTTTGGCAATGAATGTTTCCAGGGGAAAAAATCAGTTACCGAATCCAAATTTACGAAACATTCCCCGACAGGTTCAACTTCATTTATATCACCGTCTTCAAGAAATTGCTGGAAACGTCCACTCACGGCAACCCATGACGCATCTTCCATATAGACAAATTTCCCTATTATTTTCTCTACTCGACCTAACATGTGATATGTTACTGTGCGAAAAAACCATTTTTTGCCAATCAGATCGTTGAATGACGAAATATCTATTTTTTCGTCATCAGTTAATTGATCTTTGATATTTTGAAATGTTTCCTCACTTATTTCGATTGTTCTTTTTTTGTTCATTTTTTTTCTCCTTTATATTGTAATATTTTTACCAAGTCAGAGACCGAGACTGAGACTCAGACCAAGACCCAGACCGAGACATAGACCGAGACATAGACCGAGACCGAGACATAGACCGAGACCAAGACTCAAACCAAGACCCAGACCGAGAATGAGACACAGACCCAGACCAAGACCGAGATACAGACCCAGACCAAGACCCATACTCAGACCGAGACCAGGACCGAGACCCAGACATATTTTTAAATTTAAACATTATATCTTTCTCCCTTTTTTATTTATTTTTAACATTAGTAGACATAATGCATCTTTTGTCTACAGCGCTGGTTCATAAACACCAAAACAATTAGGGGTTCCGTATACTTCATAAGTTTCTACATTTGCTTGTGCTCTACATGTATCCAGGGGAGCCTGTCCTGCCGCTTCTCTCCATTTACAAATAGAACAATTCGGATAAATTTTGTTTGGGACATGCCGTAAAAAGACACCACAATATTTGCAATACTTATTATCCTTTTCATTTTTTGATCCACAATTATAACATTTCATATTCATTCATCCTTTAATTTTTATTTTTCTGGTATAAAAACCATTGAAGATGTTACGCCGCTACCATATTTATAAAAAGTGTACACCCACCCACCTGGGACCCTCAATACCTCATATTCATAATACTCGCCCTCAACTATCATTGTCTCATTTACATACATTTTTTTTAATTTTGTATGTTCCATATCTTCATATTGTTTTATCGCCATATTCATTCCTCCTTATGCCATTCCACAATTGCAGAAATAGCAATTATTATTATTAGAATTATTTCAGCCATTATTGCTGTTCTTCGAATCCTTTTTTATTTGTCGTTCTTGCCAGAGCTGATAAAAATTATCAGCTTTATATTTCTTTCTTTTTTTATATCTTTCATGTATAATAGCGAAAAGAATTCCTATCACTGCCCCGATTATTAGTTTCATATATATCACCCCCATTGTTCCGCCATAGCATCAGCTATGCCCTGATAAGTTTTACTTCTTAATTTGCCCCTTTGAGGAGATGGGGGCATTTTGTGAATTCTTTGTTCTCTACCATCAACAATTTTTGTTGGAACAAGTTTTGGCAAATTTTTCAGCCACAGGCATGTAGCCTTTGTCTCCCCATGTCCAAATTGCCACGGTTGAATTATTTGATCTGGTTTTCTATATTTTGTACTCATTATTGAAATTGGATTTTCAATAGCTATCTTTTCAATATTAGCGCTAACTAATCTCAAAAAAAATTCGATAGCCATTTTTTGTTGAATTTGTTTTGTTTTAAACCATCTAGCACCACTCACTGCAAGGTGTGTGCATGGAGGAAAAGCTATCATCATATCCCATTTGTCATCAATAATATCCAATACATCACCACAATAATGCTGGCCAGGTGATTCAGTCGGCAATATATCACATGAAATAACATTGTGCCCTTTTTTAGCAAAAGCATTTCGCACTATTCCGGAATACTCGCACGCTATCAATATTTTCATATATATTCCCCCTGAATAATTTTGTAATGTAATCTGATGGCAATTGGAATTGCCCAATATAATTTAGGTCTCAAGAGAATTAACTTGTTTCTGACATAAACATCATCACAATATCCATTTTCACGCAAATAAAATATTATAGACACAAGCTCGAGAACACCGCATTCATACCTGGTTTGCGCCAGAGATTTTATTAACTCTTTTTTGGCGTAAATATTTTCATCGACATCAAAACAAACGCAAGAAGCAAAGGATAATATGCCATCAGTTTCTGTTAGAAATCCATCATTGATCAACTCGTCAATTTCATATTCGAAAATCAGGGAACATGGGCCATAATATTTGTATTTAAAATCTTTTGGTTGATCAATATAGCTCATGCTTTTTAATATGAAAAAAATATTTTGCAATTGCTTCCTGTTGCTAATGCCATTAGCAACTTTTATAATTGACATTATTACTGTTTTTGTGAAATTCATTTATATACTCCTTTTCTCAGAATTCCACTCTTTGAGGACCTCCTCCCATTTCATCGATGCTATAACATGATTGCAGGTTTCACAAATGATATAGCAAAAAGTTCGCGTAATCCGCATTGTTATATTTTTATTTTCTGCCGCCTCTTTAGGCTGGCAATGTTGACAATTGTTGATACGCATACGACCTCCTCAAAAAATTAAATTTTGATTTGTGAGTCTTTCGCGTCAAGGGATGTGTCAACGTACATTTTTAAAGTTGTTGATATGTCGCTATGTCCGACATATTTGCTTACCGCTTTTATATCCTGCTTTTCTATAGAAATTTTATGCGTTATAAAAAAATGCCTGAGTAGATGAGGCCATATGTCTTGTCCTATCACATCTTTGAATCTTTTTTTGACCTCTCTCCATAAATGTTTCCGGCAATATTTATCATTATTTTTATTATAAAATATATAATCATTATCAAAAGACCAGAGTTTTAATATTTCATCATACAAATCTTTGTGTATATATACATATCTTTCTTTCTTCCCCTTCCCTATTATTCTCGCTGAAAAAATGTTATTTTCAAATGTTATTAAATCTTTATGTTTTATGTTTATAAGTTCGGTTACTCTTAATCCTGTCGTTGCCAGTGTTTTTATTATCAGACTGATACGTTTATATTGAAGAGTGCTGGATTTATTATTTTTAATTGCCTTTTTTATATCCTGAAGAGCAAGAGAAATATGAACCTCTTTAGAAGTTTGGAAATTTAAATTCTTTATTTTCTTCAATTCCTCTACAGGATTTTTTTCTATCTCTCCGGCCAAAACCAGTACAGAAAACATTTTTGATAAACTTGCTATTTTTCTATTTATTGTAGCGTGTTTGTATTCATTGTTTTCAAGGTGTCTTATAAATTCATATATATCTTTTTCGTTTACATCAGAAATATTTTTTTTTAACAAATAATGCATCATAAAATCAAAAAACAAATTATAATCATATTGATACGCTTTTTGCGTATTCTCAGATAATACAGACCACGCGGCATCTTTTTTGTTGTCTATTTCATTTTTGCTATATTTTATTATTTCGTTTTTCATTTTAATCTAATTTTGTAAAATCATATAATCTGATTGAAGAAAAAGCATCATATTTAATATTTAATAAATTTTCATCCAGCACATCCGTTGCTTTTACATTTATTTTTATTTTTTTCCTTCGTCTAAATAACCAATCAAAAAATTTTGGTCTATCAATATCAATTTCATATATTTTTTCATCAACATCCATTTTGTATATATGAGAAATAAGCTGAAAACATAATTGTTCTTTCACAAAACTACGATAATCGATGCCAGTAGATGTTTGAATTAAATATGAATCTAAAAAACATTCACTCTTAATTTGCATTTTTTCAAATGCAAAGGCATTGAGATTTATTTTTTCTTTCTTCATACTATTATTATGTCTTGAAGTATTATCAATTATTGTCTCCCATTTCTTCATATCAAAGCCTCCATTGCTTCATTTATTTTTTCTTCTTTTGTTTTTTCTTTTGGAAAAATATAGCTTATTATTTTTGGGAATTCCCCATTTACATTTACAATTATTTTATCAGGTTTTTTTAAACAATCCTGTTTTTCGAGCAACTCGTATGTAGTATTTATATCCGTATCAGTACGTTTTTTTACCCATTGTAGAGCTTTCTTCCTGGCAAAACCAACATGGTCGAGACACACCCATTCCGGGAAGATAAGAAAATCACTGATAACGTATTCAACCTTAACGCTATCGGGTTTATCTTTTTTCCCATGAATGCGATACCTGATTTCTTTAACATCATATTTTTCAGGTTTTTTGTATTTGCTGATAACATCCGCAGTGCTGGCGGTATCGTCATGTTTACTGTTCATATCGAAAATAAATTCATAATTGCATTCCACGCAATGTTTTACTCGTGCATGGTTAGTCGCCCTGCACTCGGGGCAAATTTTCTGTGGTGGTGAATCTACAACAAATTTGCCGTTTTTATCTTTCTTAATTTCAATTTTGTCGATAGGCCCATGCCGCAAAATATTCCCGCCATAATCCAGAAATAGACAATTTTCTTTCCCGGGGTACATCCTGAGCCCACGACCGACAATTTGAGAATAGAGACCGGGAGACTTTGTGGCCCGTAACATGACTATACAATCTATTTGTTTACTATTGAACCCGGTTGTGAGTATATCAATATTGATGAGATATTTAAGTTTTCCATTTTTGAAATTATCTATTGCTGATTGATTGTCTTTTTTTGATCTTTTAGAATGAACGTAATCAATATAATCATCTCTGAGATGCTTTTTTAATTCTTCATATACATGCTCACAATGTTCGATGCCAGTTGTAAATAAAAGCGTCTTTTGTCTTTTTTGTGAATGTGTATATTCAAGAATTTCATCAATAGCTTTTTCTACATTGCTTTTAGTATTAAACACTTTTTCCTGATCAGAAAGTACATATTCACCAGCCTGAGTTCTGACGCCTGAAATATCAACATCTTCTTCACTTATTCTTGATACTATATCACAGAGATATTGTTTCTTATCAATATTTTTGAAGTGGTTTGGATCAATAAGTTCCGGGATTCCAACATTATAACAAATATCATCAAAAAGACTATCTTTTCCATCATGCAGGAACCCGCCCTTCATTCGAAAAGGGGTTGCAGACAGACCGCCGATAACAATTTTTGGATTTATTTCCTCCATATCTGCGAGAAATTTTCTGTATATGCCGGCTTGTTTTGTATTGATTCTATGACACTCATCGACAAGGATGAGATCGAAAAACCCGAGCTTCTCAGCTTTCCCATATGCTGATTGTATCCCGGCAAATAGTATCCTATTTTCTGTATCTCTTCTATTCAGGCCCGCGCTATATATGCCAATATCCAAAAACATATCATGATTAAAATTTTTTACCAATTCTGAATAATTTTGCATAATAAGTTCCTGCTGATGAGTAAGAAGCAATATTCTTGTATCAGGATAATCAAGGATTTTCTTCACAATATGTGCCTGCACAAGAGACTTGCCGGAACCGGTTGGCATCGAAACAATAGGGTGCTTGCCGTGGTTCTCGGCAGTATAGACAAAAAATTTATCAATTGCCTTTTTTTGATAATATCTTAGTTTCATTTATGGAATTCCTATATATTTTTCAATATGACATTGTATACAAATCCTATGACGGCGTTTACTGGACGAAGTTCTTTTTAATAACAATGTTTTTTCCGTCGGAACATATTCAGAACAAACATTGCAGAGGCGATGTCCTTTATTGCGAACGCGCCCCCTTGTATATTTTTTATTCATATTTTTTTCTCGTGCTGCTCTCATTTCAATATATGATTTTTTTATGAATTTTCGTATTACCGGAGATGGCTCCGGAAATACAAATTCTTTGGAACATAAATTCCTCTCTTTATTTTTTTCAGATATCATGATACACCTCTTTTTTTATTTATTATTTATTTCACCCATTTTTTATTATATATTTTTTTATTTCTTTTGCCCAATATATATAATCTTCCCAAAAATTAGATTCATTCATTTTCCCCCACAGTCCATCGCAACATCCATTTATGGTATGTAATGGGCATTTTTCACATTCATCTTCCCATTCTTCACATTTCCCGAAATATAATTCACAATATGGGCATTTTTCATTCATTTGAAATTCCGCCCACTCAATATGCTTGTCATATTTTTTTAATGCTTTTTGTTTTATGTCCATGTCTTCACCCATTTTCTATTATATATTGCAACACCTTTGTTGCCCAAAATACCCATTTTTTCCATGTTTTTGCTTTACTCATTTTACCCCACAGTCCATCACAACAGCCCCGCGCAGACCACAAATTGCAAGACGAGCAAACTTTTCTATGTTCCCGACAATAACTGCAATAACCGCTATACCAGTGTTCGCCGAGTTCGGATTCAATAATCCCTATTTTGTCAATTAATAAAATATGATACTCATCGTGTCTTTCCATTGCCCAAAACATCATCCTCAGATAATGTACAACTGCTTCAAATTTTATATTCATATCAATCCACCTTTAAACTTCTTCTTCACTTCCTCAGCTTTCTTATCGATAGTTTTTATATTATGTATATTTTTAATCTTTTCATATAATTCAAGCGATGAATAGAATATTTCTATTTTTTCATCATCAGGAAATCCACCCTTATCATAATTTGCCCATATTGTTCCATCCGATTTCTTATATATTACCCCGTCTTCTACCTGTTCGATACAAATAGAATCGATCAGTGCCGGGTTATATATATGAAAATCACATGAAGAGAATATATTTGTTATATAATATTCATCTTTTAAACATTTGAATTGATCATTTTGAGCAGGGGAGCTATACCGGCATGTTCTACAGTTTACTGCTGGGAACTCACCGTCATGGCATATTCCGGAATAATCACACCATTTACATTTATAAAATTCTCTTTTGTCAGATAGTTTTGCAGGGATATTCCAGTTATCATTAATAATTGTATCTGCCTTTTCTACTATTATATCAGCATATTTTTTATCATATTTAGTTCTGACTGAAATATAATCTCTGCCGCCGGGGAGAGAGACAGTGAGGAAATGATTTTTTAATTTCGAGTATCTCATATACATTTGAGCCTGGGCATAGTATACAATATCCCATTCTTTTAGTGCTTCTTTTTCGCCTTTTTCATGCCGCAATTTAATTAGTTTGTTGAATTTTGATTCATTGACGGATTTGTGCTCCCATATATGTTCCTGTTTTGATTCCTGTAATCCGGATATTATCCCATCACAATGCCCGGAAAAATGCCCGTCGAAATCTTTAAATCCTATTTGCTCACCGTCTTCATTCTCAGTTTTGAGGAGTATTCCCGGCAATAGAGACAGGCGGGAAATCGCTCCTTTCTCCTGTTTGTGCCCGTCTTCTATTGCCAGAATTGAATTTATATGGAGGTTATGAGGCCGTGCTTTGCGGTATGAATAGAAAAGTTTGCGCCAGCATTCTTCGCCGATTTGAGACATGCCGAGATAATTCCTTACTTCAAACTCTTCATTATACTTTTTCTCAATTTCATCTTTCATTTTTGAGATTGTTATATCATATTTCTGTTCAGGTATTTTAGCCATCTTATATTTCCTTTTTTTATTTTAAAAATTTGACCGGGAGTGATCCCTCAATTACTTCTTTACTCCCGGTCAAAAAATCCACGAAGAACTTAACTCTCAAATTCATAGTACAAAATTATTTCTTATTCGTCAAGCAATTTTTTGATTTTTTGATTTTTTGCTTGACTTTTTTTTATATATTATTAAATTGTTCATATAGCAGGAGGAAAACAATGTCAAACGAGAACGCAAAAATAACGATCAAAGTTTCCAGGGATTTTAAAAGAGAGATAAAAATGTATCTGAATCAATATGGATATGACCACTTGCAGGACGGCTACCTGGAATTATTGCAGCATGGCATTGAGACTATGAAAAAAATAAACCAAAAGGGAGGTGATGTTATTGCGTGAAAAAAAAGACAAAAAAAAGGAATTATTTCACAAATGGCTTATGCTTAAACAGACGGAAAATGATATTAAAAAAGAAAGAAACAAAATTGAATCTGAAATAGAATTGCTTTATCCTTTCGAGAATGGAAACTCGCATACATTCAAAGAGGACGATTTCGCTATAAATATTAAAAGAAATTATGTTTATAAGTTTGATCAACAGTTATGGGCAGAAAGCAGAAAAAATTTACCAAAAAAATTCAGACCTGAAAAAATCGAGTATAAAGTTGATGTTGAAAGATTAAAAGAGCTTGATGAATATTTGCATAAAACAGACGGATCAAATATCTATAAATCTATTTCTGACTGCATTGAAATGAAACAAAACAAGTCTACAATAAAAATAACTATAAAGGAGGAAAAAAATGGCATTTAAGCTATCGGATGTTCATAGCGGCGCAAAGGCAGAGCGCAGAAAAATTATCATCTACGGGCCGCCAAAACTCGGCAAATCTACTCTTGCCGGGTCTACTCAAAATTCTATCATGATTCCTACCGAGGACCGGGTCAGTCATATAGACTGTGACAAAACTCCGGTTGTTCATTCATATAAGGAAATTATGGAAATTTTTGAGACTTTATTAGGAGAAAAACATTCATACAATAGAGTTATCATTGATACTCTTGACTGGTTCGAACCTCTTCTGCATGAACATATATGCAAAGAAAAAGGGTTCAAATCTATTACAGATGACCACAATAAGGACACTGCTTTTTTTAAGGGCCTGAAATATCATGCTGTTGAAGGATGGAAAAACTTCCTATACAATTGTGATGTACTCAGGAAGCATGGTTTCGATATTATTCTTGTCGCGCATTCAAGAATCATTCAAGAATCACCGCCGGACTCAGATCAATATGACAAATATGTCATGAAAATTGATAAGCATGCTCTTGCTGTTGTAGAGGAATGGGCAGATGTTATTGCCTTCTATAACAAAAAGATTTTTGTAAAAGATGAGGGTGGTTTAAAGAAAAAGGGGAAGGTTATTTCAAAAAATGAACGGATATTACATCTTTCAGGTCAAAATCCTGCCATGATTTCAGGGAATAGTTACGGCCTGGAGGACGCTGAAGTAGAACTTGAGTATTGTTCTGACATTATGGAGTGGCTATTGACTGAAAACAATAATCAGCCAATACGAAAAACAAAGAAAAAGGGAAAAAAGGATGTATAATATTTCTGAAAGAAAAGAAAAAGCACAAGAAGTTTTTAAAGGAAAGAATGAAAAAGCAGCTAATATTTTATTATTTTTTGATTTTTTGTTCAATAAAAAAAGTACATGGGGGCGAATAATTATATTGATGTTAGCTGTCGCTTATGTCGTTATTATTAAAATTTTTGGTTCCAACGCTTCTGATTGTTCGTCCAGTTCTTGTCCTTTATTGTTTTTTTGGAAATAAAAAAAATTTATAAAAAGGAGAAAAAATAACATGAAAGAAGGTGGTGTCAGCTTTTTAGGGCTTTTGGCTATTACTTTTATAGTCCTCAAAATTATAGGATATATAAATTGGTCATGGATATGGGTACTAAGCCCATTATGGGCAGGAGCTGTTTTATTTATTGCAACAATTATATTTTTTGTTTTCATTACCGCTTTAACGGAAACAAAAATTATTAAAAAAACTTATAAAAAGGAGAAAAAATAATATGGCAGAATTGGCTTATACGGCAGATTACCAGGATGCCGAAGAGATGAGTTTTGATCCAGTTCCAATCGGCAAATATGCTGTTGTTATTGAAGAATCTGATTATCTCGACGCAAAGTCCGGAAATGGCAGATACTTAAAACTTGTTTATCAAATTATCGATGGTGAATATAAAGGCAAAAAACTTTTTAATAATTTGAATCTTGAGAATAATAATCAACAGGCGGTACAAATTGCAAGGCGTTCCCTGAATGCTATTTGCCAGGCTGTTGATGTTCAGGACATTGAAGATTCAGCTGAACTGCATAATATCCCGTTGATGGTAGAAGTCGGAATAAAAAACAATGCAGACTATGGACCTCAAAATGTTATTAAAAAACATTTCGCTATTGATGGGCCGAAACCAGATCAAGGAAAAGAAACATCAGCTAAAAAACAAAATTCCTCAAAAAAACAACCGTGGAAAAAATAAAAAATGTTGACAGCAAATGTCAGAATGAGTATATTAAAGTAAATTATTCATGCTGCAAAAGCTGTCAGCCATCTTCAAAAGACCCTTCGTGTTCACGCCAAAGAGACACGAGGGGTCTTCTGCTTTTAGGAGGAAGAGTTTCAAGTGAAAATTCAAAAGAACTTCAAGAAAATCAAAATTCTCATAATCGCCTCTAATCGCCTCTAATCGCCTCTAATCGCCTCTAATCGGGACGGAATTAAGAACTTCAATAATTCAAGTCCTGTTCTTCTGAAATATATTTTTAAACAGGGCTTGAAAGTTTGAAACTCTTAATTGAACTATGCCTAAATATATACAAATATAATAATATATATAATAATATATAATATATATATATAATAATATATATATGTATATAAAATAGTTCCCTTTTCTACTTAACAAATGTTTATTTTTTGATTTAAAACTTCAAGATATTTTCTTGAAGTTTTAATGAAATTCTTGAAGTTTTAAAAAAAATATCTAAATACTTGACGAGTGGTGACATTATATGTATATTATTATATATGAAGCGGATAAATTTTTACTTGCCTGAACAATATATAAAATCACTTAAAAAAATATCAATTGAAACAGGCCTAAATATTTCTGAAATAATCAGAAGAGCTATATATGAATACATCATGAAGAGAGATGCATGATAGTTATTGACCTGGAAAATATAAAACTTCCTTCTTTGAATAGTAAATATTATAAAAATTTTGCGCTTAAATCTGAATATAAAGAATTTAAAGAATTTTTACATTGTTCATGCATCCAAGAAAAAATCGAACCGCCGTATAAAGTAATTATAAATTGTGAGTCATATATAGATATAGATAATTTCATAAAACCTATCCATGATGCAATCGAAAATCGTGGAGTTATTGATAATGATAAAAATGTCTTAGAACTTCACGTATATAAAACACAAATAAAAAGAGGAATGGCGGGAAAATTAACCGTTGAAGTCGAAACAATAAAATAAAAAACTTGACTCGTAATATTATTTTGAATATATTATTATTATCATAAAAAATAATATTAATATAAGGATAAATAATATGACGATAGAATTTATGCAAAAAATAGCAAATCAGATAAATGCTGAAAAAGATGAATATTCGTTCGAATATTCGGGGGCGTTAGGGAGTGCGGGACCGGGTCCCTGGGTGCTCATTCCGAACGGGGTGGACAATATTTCGGTGACACTATCGATAAGCACAGGTGCTGGAAAAGTACAAATATCAAATGATCTCGATGATATAATCAGAAACAATACACCAGTAGCAGTTGACTGGCCGCTTGGAGTTGTCACCGAAACTGTTGAAGATGCCTGTAATCCACCATCTGCCATCCGACAGGTAAATGTATCGGGCACTACTGTATTACAGATGAGGGCCCAATAATGAGCATATTTAATTCAGGACAATCTACTGGAAAAATAGCAAAAAATGTAATTATTACCGGAACAAGTCCGGGGACCGGCAATACATCAATAAGAATTGAACTTGATGAAAATGCATCAAATATTGACGGTGCTTATGACCCTGCGCAAATAGATATTATTGCCGGAACTGGAGTTGGACAATCGCGTCAAATATACGAATATGACGGGTCTAATAAATATGCTTACGTAAATCGTGATTGGAAAATTATTCCGGACAATACATCTGAATATTGTATTATTTTTCATTCCGGGAATACGCATGTAAATGAGGGCGTGGCACAAGGAGGAAGCGCTAATACAATTACACTGAATGTTCTTGCTTCATCACAAAATAATGTTTACCTCGGGCAAATGATTTTCATTGTTGCTGGCACAGGAATGGATCAAACACGATTATGTGTCGGATACAACGGAACAACAAAAATCGCAACTGTTGAATCAAATTGGATTATACAGCCTGATACTACAAGCGTATATGCTATACATCCATATCCAGGATTTACGCAGGGAATACCAACTGCAAATAGCGTAAATAATATACTTATACGTGATGTTATAGGAAACAAAAATGATACATCACAGGGGGATAGCATTTATAGTTATGTTCATACAATAGAAGAACATATTCACAACGATGTATTTATACGACCCGATCTTTCCGGGCATATAAATGTTCAAAAAGCAACCGGTATATGGGCAGCGTATCCCACGCCAACAGAAATTATTGCTGCAAATGATATTACTTCACCATTTGATTTACATTTTATGAATTTAACTGGAATTTCATCAACAGGTGGTTATCAAATAGCATTATACGCGGGGCCACCCGGTTCCGAGACAAAAGTAGCAACTTTTGGTTTTGCCAGAAATTCTGTTGTTTCTCAGGAAGGAACACGACTTATTATGACTCGTCTATTCCCCGCAAATACCAGAATTAGCGCCGCACTTTCAGGAAATATGAACGCGCAAGAAAGTGTAAATGTCAAACTTGAAGGGCATGATTACTAATGTCAATCTGGAAAAAATTATTGGCCCTGTTTATTAAATACGATAATTCTATATCAGGACTAAGTGCAACTAATGTTCAAGATGCTATCGATGAATTGAGCACTTCAGGCGGAATAACAAATCATGACGATTTATCAAATATACATATTGCTGGTACAAGTATTGATTATGGCCATATTGATGATGAGATTTATGTAAATAATTTTGGGTATAACAATTATTACGTAAATTCTCAAGCTACTATTTCCAGTCCTGATGGGTCTATATGGAGGCCTTATCAATCTCTACAGGCATGTATGACAGCTATTGGGGCACCGGCGTCAACATCAGATGCAAGACGAAAAATCACAATACATATTGCAGCCGGAGAATATGATGAAAGTGTTACAATTCCGAAACAACGATTGATTACATTCCTGTGTTACGGCACTGTTGTTATAGGTGATGGGGCGGCAGATGATTTATATAATTCTACTACGCCAAGAAATCTAACTATAACGAATACTGCTACCGGAGAACCTGCTAATGCACCGTCAAGACCTGGATTTTCTGTGATTGGGATTGGAGGGGAAACAAGCTCAACTCATTCAGCATATAATTTCGGAAATTTAATTATTTCAGGTGATTTGCAATTTCAACATATCGACGGAAATACAACAACGCATGAAACATATTTGCACAGTATGAAAGTGCAGGGCAATGTTACGAGAAATTCGTTTGAAGCAGGTAGTATTCACAACATACAAATAGAAAGATGTTTCTTCGATAATGCCTTTACGCTTTCAAATGCAAATATAAATGTATGTAGAAGTACTGAGTTCGATGGGCTTATTACCTGTAATTCTGTCGGTAGATTTTTTGAATGTGAGATTGACGGTGGAATAACAGCGGTTACTGTAAATAATTTTTACCCGCCTAACGGATTTATTAATTGTGATGTTGGTGGTGGAACATGGAATATTACTGATACATCTGATGTACCTATTGATACAATTACATTAAAAGAAATAATCGATAATAACGTAACAGTGACAAATGGATATACTATAATTGATAAAATATTAAACGCTCCGTATAATACTACAGAGACAATTGTTGGAGAATGGAATGGGGTTACGCTATATCAAAAAATTATTTCCGGTATCACTCAAACATTTTTAAACACAAATGGTTCTACTGTTGCGCATGGGATCTCAGGATTAAGTCTTGTTGTGAAACAGAATGGTAGATGGAATGATGGTACTGATCAATATACATTTCCAAATATTACATCAGGAAATAATAATAATGATATATATATAAATGCTACGAATATTGTTTCCGTATCTTCAAACAATACATGGGGAACCATCACGAATGGGTATTTTATATTGGAGTATACGAAAACATAATGCCAGTGCAAAGATGCGTACTAAATGGGAAAATGGGTTATAAATGGGGAGAGTCCGGGAAATGCTATACGTATGAAACCGGGAACGAACAGCAAAGAGAAGAAGCCGAGAGAAAAGCAATTCAACAAGGACAGGCGATAAAGGTGAAAAAAAATGGCACAAAAACCTAAAAAATTTAAGCGTTTTCATGTAACACTAAATATAGACACTGAAGAAGAAGCAAGGTTATATTACAAAATTTTCAATACTGCTACAAATGATTTGATCACAGACCCGGACGTTACTGATCCGGCTATATTTGTTAAAATTAAACGAAAATTAGAAAATCAGGGAATAAATTGTGACAGCTGGTAGACCTACAAAATACAATGCTACGTTCCATCCGAAATTGGTTGAGGCTTATGCGCGGCTGGGAATGACAGATGTTCAAATAGCTGAAGAACTTGAAATTTCTGAAAAGACTTTGAATAATTGGAAAGAAAAATACCCGGAATTTTTACAGTCCATGTCCAGGGGGAAAAATCAAATCGATGATCAAGTGGAATCAGCACTTTTGAAAAAAGCTCTCGGGTACGAGTACGATGACGAAAAGCCGTTTCAGTTCCAAGGCGGCCCTGTGAAAGTTACATACAAAAAGATTGTCGATCCTGATTATAATTCAATTCGTTTGTGGTTACTCAATAGGCGTCCGAAAAAATGGAGAGATAAGGTTCATATCGAGGATGATACGGACTTCTCCAGGCAAAAGGACAAATTAGATAAGATTAGAGAATCTGCTTTAAAAGAAAATGGCAAAAAATGAAAATATTACAGATGGAGATATTTATAATTTTATCAAGTGGCCTCATCTATTTGGCCATTATATTGGCTATGATAAGTTAGCACCTGTTCATGGTCAATGGATCAAAGATGTATTTTACAGGAGGACGTTAGAGTCTTTGCAGGCACACAGAGGAAGCTATAAAACTACTGCCTTAATCATTGTTGGAGCAATCTGGTATTTGATGTTCATCAATGCTGACGCCACAATTGGCACTATTAGGAAATCCGATGATGAAGCGCAAAAAATAGGAAAGACTGTCAAAGAACATTTTGAGTCAAAGGAACTTTTACTTATTGCAAAATACCTTTATGATTCAAAAATAAAAACACTTAAGACATCGTCCTGGTCGAATTCATCTTTTACTATTTCAATTAAAAAAAGCAAGACGCCAGAAGGTTCCTTCGAAGCAAGGGGGAAATCTTCGTCGTTGACCGGAACACACTATGACATAGTCTTGCCGGACGACCTCATAACGTTAAAAGATAGGACTTCAAAGGCAGAGCGTGAGAGCACATTTGATGTAGTATATGAGCTTCAAAACAATATCGTCAACCCGAATGGCTTTATATTTTATTCAGGCACGCCGTGGCATAAGGACGATGCCTGGAAAATTATGCCTGAACCAGTGCGGTACCCTATAGGTTCATTAACACTGCCGCACATAACGCCTGAATTTATAGCAGATAAAAAAAGAAGCAACACGTCATCTCTTTATGCCGCAAATTATTTGTTGAAGCATATCTCTGATGAAGACGCTATTTTCCCGGAACCGAAAAAAGAAAAATGGCCTGAAAAGAGATTTAAAAAAATAAGCGCATGGCTCGATCCTTCGTACAAAGGTGAGAACACAACAGCTCTTGCGTTGTACGGATTTTGCAATAATAAACATTATGTTCGCGGATGGGTGTGGCCGGATAGTGTTGAGGCATGTTACACAAAAATAGTTAATCGTCTAACGGAATATAATTGCGGCACTCTATACGTAGAAACTAACGCGGATAAAGGTTTCTCAGCGCGTGATCTCAGGATTAAATGGCCTGCCGTTGTAGATAGAAACGAGAGTATGAACAAGCACATAAAAATAATATCACATTTAAAGAAAAATTGGGACGATATTATATTTGCTGAAGATTGTCAGGATGAATTTTTAAATCAAATTATGGATTATCAGGAAGGTGAGGAGCCGGACGATGCTCCTGATGCGTTAGCCGCATTGCTTAGAGAGATGAAGATTTATAATATAGATGAGATTTTGCATAGGAGATTTGCTATATGAAATATAAACAATGGCGGCAGTACAATAAAGCCGTTAAAACAATAGAAAAATTACAAAAAAGATTTGATGGCTTATACGATCCACTAACGTCAAGGGGTTCGTCTGACGATAGGACTACAAGGCTTAGAGGTCGTGGGGCATCTCGCACGTGGGGCGAACATTTAGAGCTTTATAAATCGAATGGGTTTATACAAAATATAATTGATGTGCCAGCTAACGATGCTATACGAGAATGGATAACTATAGAAACAAACCTTGATGAACAATATAATATTTCACGTATGATCCAAACAAGAATGGACGAATTAAAAGTTCGTGAAAAAATGAGGGACTTAGTCCGTTATGCACGCATGTACGAAAAAGGGTCATGGCTATACTATGGGATTATTGCGGAAGCGCCGCAAGATTATAAATTGCTTAAAGAACCTCTGCCACTGAATACTTTGAAATATATAGATTTCATAAACGTTATCGACAACCCTGATCGAGTTTCGATATTAGAAATCAATCAAAGCGAACCATTAAAAAAAGATTACCGTGAATATAATTTTCTGATTTCTGGTACCGAGACACATAAGAGTAGATTTTCCTGGCTGGTTAATAATTTCATACCAGAAGACAAAAGAGGAATGTCACAGATTGATATTGTATTTGATTCTATATCCGCGCAGGATTCGGCATTATGGTCGACTTCAACTATGGTGCAGGATATGGCAACAAAGATTTTCAAGTCCGATCTTATAGCAAATTTGGAACCGACAAAAAAAGCTGAACTTCTTTCAAAATTAAAACATATAATGACGACACTTTCGTCTATCGTGTTAACATCGGATGAAGATTTCCAAAAACTTACATATAACGTTACTGGCATCAGGGAAATATTCGAGTTTATATTCGACAATCTTGCAGGCGTTTCTAATATACCGAAAAACATTTTACTCGGCAAGGCTCATGGCGTTGTGACGGCCGGGGAATACGATACGCTTAATTATTACGCGCAAGTTTCTAATTATCAGGAAAATTATTTGCGGCCTATTATTGATAAAATAATTAAATTGATTCTGCATGAGCAATGTGGGGAAATATATAGAACTGTTGACAACATAAACGAAATAGATTGGAAATATGAATTCAATTCTCTTTGGACTCTTGACCCAATTTCTCAGGCTGATGTTGATTTGAAAAAATCTCAAAGAGATGAAATTGATTTCAATATAGGCAAGGCCAATAGTGAAGAGCTTAGAAATCTCGACGAACGTTACTCGGAGCTTGAAGATTTTGAGACAGAAGCGACGAGAGAGATAAATAAAATAATAGAAGAGGAAGAGAAATGAAAAAGATAATTATAATTTTAATGTTGGTTGGTCTGTTTGGTTGCTCAACTACAATCAAAGAAAGCAGAAGTAAGAACCTTCCGCAACATATTGAAGAACAATAAAATCATTTATTTCAATAAAGCAATATTTACATGCAATACTAAGATGGTTCGGCTTGAATCAGAAATGATACGACAAACGATATTGTGGATGAATATAAAAAAGATAGTTATATATAATTAAGAGGAGATGAATAGTATGATTTGTGAAGACAAGGAAAATAAAATTCTTATATTAGAATTTGGGGATGGGGATATTTTAATAGCTCCTGGAAAAAAAAGAGATGACGATACTCCTACATGTTCTTTTATACAGGGCGAATGTGGCGAGATAGGTAGATTTAATCATGGGATGGTTGCAAAACAAGATACTGAACTTGACACAAGAGTGAGATTTGTTTTTAAAAAAGTACAATCGCTTGATGTTCTTATCGAACAATTACAAATAGTGAAAAAATCATTTGATGAAAAGTAAATATCCAAAACATCTTGAAGCTGAGTATGAAAAACTTTTAGGCAATGCTGTTTTGCGCCTTGCTAAATTCATGATCCCGGCTATACGAAAGGAATTAAAAAAGTCTGCTAATGACATCAAGACTGATGCTGACTTCACTGAGTTTCTCAATAGACTTATGGATGGCATCAGGGAAAAACTTTTACGTTCCGGATATCTTTCCAGGCGCATGGATCAAATAGCATTGAATATTCAGTCATGGGTAAACAGGCAAACTATAAATATATTAAAAAAGAAAGATGCGCCGAAAACATCTATAGAATTATCGATAGCCGGAATAGAGAATTTAAAAGAGACTGCAATTCTCCCCGAATTTGTAAAGAACTTTAGAATTAGAAATTTAGAGTTAGTGAAAATAGCTGGCAATGAATACATCGACGGCATATATCAGATAGCAGAACAGGGATTTATAAAAGGTGAATCTCTCAAGACTATGACTGAAGGCATGAAAAAATTTACAGGTGAGAATGTTAATAAAGCGAAATTTTGGGCACGTGATCAGGTCGGCGATGCCTACGCGGAATACAATAAGAATGCTCAGGCAGCCGCAGGACTAACTCATTATAGATGGAATACCGTAGGCGATAACAAGGTTAGAGGCACTGACCCAAAAGACGAAACGAGTCACGTTGAGCTTAACGGAAAAATATTTTCATGGGCCGTTGGTGCGATCAGAACTGGACAGCTTAGCAAGCCGGGGGCCCGTCATCCCGGAGAAGATTACAACTGCCGTTGTTGGCCTGAACCGGTATTGCCGGGAGAAAAATAAAAAAAGAGGGGAATAAATATGGGATACCAACCAGATAGTCGCAGAAGATGCGAAGATTGTGGTCATTTAATTAAAAAAAGAAGATTATTTTCTAAAACAATTTATAGATGTCAATATTATGGGAAAGTTGATACATGGCTTGGTTATGATTTAATCATAGAAAATCCTGAAGAAAAAAATAAAAATGGTGATTGCAATAATTATATAAGAGGGGAATAAATGAATAAATATTCTTTCGAAATGTTTTATGATTATTATAGAGGTTGCTCACAACGTGAGCTTGAGCGCAAATATAATTGCTCAATGCGAACGATCACATCATACTGCAAAAAAATTATGACTTATTTATTTAATAATAAAAATTCAATCATAGGAGGCAATATTGGCATTATAGAAAAAGAAATAAACAATATTGTGGTATTACATTCTTACGAATAAAAAAGAGGAAATATGAAAAAAATAAAACTTGGCATACGTTACCCGCACGGCGCATGTTCATATTATCGGTCTATGGGTGTGTTCTCAAAACTTCATAAACTTGACGCGAACATTGATTCTACATTGATCGATAAAATAGATTGGCATTTTATAGCTGACGCTGATATACTTTACTTAGAGCGTCCGCAGGATAGGCATTTTTACAATGCTTGCAAAATTGCAAAAGATTTTAATGTAAAAGTCTGGGTAGATTACGACGATGATCTTTTTAATATCCCTTCATGGAACCCGGCAAAAGAATATTATAGCAAACCAGAAGTAAAAAAGGAAATTAAAAAATGTCTTAAAATCGCTGATGTCGTGACAGTTACTACCCCAGCGCTGAAGAGACTTTATTCTAAGTACAATAAAAATGTTCAGATTGTAGAGAACGCTTTTAACGATTATAATTATAGACTGCCTAATAAAGTTTCCAAAAATAAAATTGTAAACTGGCGTGGTTCCAATACCCATAGAGGTGATTTAATTTTATATTCTCATCAACTGGCCGCACTTTCCGAAAAGCATAAAGAAAAATGGGGGTGGTCTTTCATAGGTTCGGACATATGGTATGTAACGGAATATATGAAGTCTGTTTTTCAAACTGACGAAATGTCAATCACAAAATACTGGAAATACATAAAAAGAGTTGCGCCATCAATTCAAATTTCACCGCTTATGTTAAATCAATTCAATACCGGCAAGTCTAATATATCCTGGATAGAAGGGGTATACTCAAGGGCGTGTCATCTCGGGCCACATCTTGCAGAATTCCGAAAACCCGGTATAGAGACATACAAAACTCCAGATGAATTTGGGAGTAAATTAGATATTCTTATCAATGACGAAAAATTAAGAGAGCAGAACTTCAAAGCATCAAAAGAATACATAATTGATAATTTAATGTTAAGTAATGTAAATAAAAAAAGAATAAAAATAATAGAGGAGTTAATGGCATGAATGAAAAAAATAAATATTGTAAATATTCTTCACAATATTGTCTGGATGAGAAAAGAAAAAAGTGTATACATTTTCCATCGGGAATAGGTGGTATAAGATTTCAAAAATTTAAAGAAGAATTTGAAAAAATGATAAACGAAAAATGTATTAATGAGTGTGCATATCATTTTTATCTAATATTAACAGGATTAAAAAGAACAGAAGAAGATTTAGTGGAAACAGAAAAAAAATTAAAAGAGATAAGAAAAAGAACAAAAAAATTGCCAGATGAATTAAAAGATTATCATCCATTATGTTATAATTGCGGAAATGAATATGATTGTGAATATAAAGATGAAATGCGTAAAAATATAGGAAAACAATTTACCGAATATGATTATTATTTGGGCACTACACATTATTGGCAGAATGATAAGGATTGTATATGTAATAATTATATAGAAGATGATTTACAAATATAAAAGTATAAAAGAGGATGAATATGAGTAAAAGAATTTTAATAACCGGTTCAGCCGGGTTCGTGGGATCCCATCTTGTCGAGCATTTAATCGAGAACACAGACTGGCATGTGATAGGCATTGACTCATTTCGGCATAGAGGCGATTCCTTGCGAGTTTATCATAATCATGAGCGGTATACTGTATATTGTCATGATCTTTCTGCGCCTATATCTGACAGACTTATACGAAAAATAGGGCACGTGGATTACATTGTCAATATGGCCTCTGAGTCTCATGTTGATAGGTCCATTGACGACCCGGTGCCATTCGTGCAAAATAATGTAAATCTTGTTTTGAATGTGCTTGAATATGCACGAAAAACAAAGCCGGAAAAATTTATACAGATTTCTACTGATGAGGTGTATGGGCCTGCTTTGCAAGATTATAATCATAAAGAGGGAGAGCCGCACTTGCCATCCAATCCGTATAGTGCCAGTAAATCTGCACAGGAAAGCATGTGTATTGCGTATTGGCGCACATACGGAGTGCCTATAATAATCACAAATACAATGAATATGATTGGAGAAAGGCAAGACCCGGAAAAATTTGTTCCGATGCTAATAAATAAAATAAACGCAGGTGAAGAAGTGACGATACATGGGAATGAGGAATTTATAGGGACACGTTATTATCTGCATGCACGGAATCATGCTGATGCTCTGCTTTTTATATTGCGTAGAATAGTCCCGGCTAAATACTTTGACTCTATGGTGCAGGTATGCAAGCCGAGCAAATTTAATATTGTTGGAGAGAAGGAATTAAATAATCTTGAGCTTGCGCAAATGGTTGCCGGAATACTAAATAAGCCATTAAAATATAAACTTGTCGATTTTCATGCAGCACGTCCAGGACATGACAGACGTTATGCACTTAATGGCGAAAAGATAAAATTTATGGGGTGGACTGCTCCAATTTCTCTTGAGGAATCATTAAAAAGGACAATTTTGTGGACATTGAAGCATGAGGAGTGGTTAATATGAATATAAAAAAATATTTAAAATCAAAAATAATATTTTGGCTAATCAATGATGAAAATTTTGAAATAAGAATTTATAATCTTATGCAATCAGTATTTGTTGATTGTATAATTGATGAAATCGAATGTATAGTATCAGGAACGCCAGGGAAAAAAACAAAAAAAAATATTATAGATGCTTTTTGCAATATTGCATCCGGAACTTTAAAAAATACAATAAAGCATATAATTATAGAAAGAGAAAAAGAATTAAGAGAAAAAGGGGAAATATGATTGATTGTTGTTTAATTTATTTGCCGAAACCGTATCTGAAAGAACCTGACGCCCAGGCTCCTCTTGGCTTGATGTACCTTGCCGCAGTTTTGGAGCAAAATAATTATTCTGTTGTTATTAAAAATTTTGCTTCGTATACTGATTATGCCGCTATTGATGAGTTGCCTGAAGCTAGATTGTATGGGATAACAGCAACCTCAATGGAGGTTTTACAGGCTGATCGATTTGCGAAATTGATTAAACAAAAATTTTCCGGGGCTAAAATTGCACTTGGTGGGCCTGGCGCATATTGTCATACTGAAGTTGAATTAAAAAACATTGATTCTGTTTGCATGGGGGAGGGTGAAAAGGTTATATTGGATATGATGCTTCATATACGGAAACATAATCATATAGCTCCTAAATATGTTTATGCGCCAATAACTGAACTTGATTCTATCCCTTTTCCGGCCCGGCATCTATTGACATATCAGGGAGGGAATGTTTTTGCGTATGGAAAAAAATATGCGCCTGGGGAGACTACTATTATAACATCCTCCAGGGGGTGCCCTTACAAATGCGCCTTTTGTTCTGCTCCGCAACTAACATTTAATAATAGAGTTCGATTCAGAAGCATCGAGAATGTTGTTGATGAGATGGAATATGTTGTGGACAAATTCGGGATAAAACAATTTCGATTTAGCGATGATATGTTTACTGCCAATAAAAAAAGAGTGATTGAATTGTGTGAAGCGATAGGGCCGCTAAACGTTTCGTGGAGAATTTCATGTAGGGTCAAACCGCTTGACAAAGATATGCTGAAGGCAATGAAAGATGCAGGATGCAAGGAGCTTAGTTTTGGCGTTGAGAGTTTTGATGATGATGTTTTGGAAGGATTGAATAAAAATCAAAATGCATGGGATATTGTAAAAGCATTAACTCTTGCTGACAATTTTGGATTTAGCACAAGAATTTTAATGATGATACGGACGCCTTTTCAAACTTCAAAAACAATAGAATTAAATAAATATTATTTGGAGCGTGTCCCGTATTCAATTTTGGCCTGTACTGCGTTCGTTCCGATTCCTGGATGTGATGTCTGGTATAACCCGGATAAATATAATATCGAAATTCTTGATAGAAATTTTGATCACTATAATTTTTATATGTTTGGGCCAGAAGGAAGATTGCCGATTAAAAAAATATTCAAAATTAAAAATAGATGTATTGATGAATTTCACAAAGAATCTGAAGATTTTAGGGGCTGGTTAGAAGAAGCCGGGAAAATAAATAGAGGTTAATCATGAAGGAAATAGATATAATGTACCCTGATATATGTTTGCAGGATTTTGGCCGTAGGCCGACAACAAAAAATGACATACGCGCTCTTCTGCAACTACTTAATGAAGTAGATGGCAATGTTTTGGAAGTAGGTGCCTGGTATGGAAAAACAACATATGAACTTGCAATAAGATATCCGGGAAAAATGTTCTTTACTGTTGATTGGCTCGATAATGATGTGTCAAAGCGTGAACAAAACGCCAGGGCTGAATTTGATGACATTTGTAAATACGCAAAACATTTAAATAATGTAAAATATATTTATAAACCATCCGGGCAAATAAAATATGAACATTTTGAAAATATACAATTTGTATTCATTGATGGTGATCATAGTTATGATGGTGTGAAGGTTGATACTGAAAAAGCACTTTTAAATTTACGCAAAGGATCAATAATTGCGTGGCATGATGTCCGCAATGGAACATTCGGTGTGCAGAAATATATCAAAGAAGAGATAGAACCTTATTTCGATGTATTTATTTTCAAGGGGACTCAAATAGCATATATAAAATTATGAAACCAGCCTATATAACGTGTATAAAAGATGAGCCTGATCTCATTTATTATAATCTTGTATATTATTATAACATTGGTATCCGCAACTTCTATATAATGTTTAATAATTCTTGCGAAAAAACAAGGGCCGAAGTTGCACTTTTTGAAAATACGCATCAGGTAAAACTTACAACATTTGAAGATAAACGGATAGGATATTATCAACCGGAACGTTTCACAATGATGTCCAATGCTGCTTATGCAAAAAATTGTGATTGGATCATACCTGTTGATGCTGATGAAATAGTACGATTAGTAAAACATAAAAAAATACAGGATTATTTAAAATGTTTTGAACCAATTGATTTTGGCTTTATTCAATGCAGATGGATTGATTATCATCCAGGAGACTTTGCCGGACCTATCAAAAATTATTTCACTGATTGGAAATATAGAGAATCTATAAAGAGGCAAACAGGCAAAATAATTTTAAAGTGGCACCCGGATATGTATTTCGGGGATGGTCATCATTTGATAACAAAAAAACGGAAAAAAATTGCAGTCTCTAAAATTGCGTATTATGCCCATTTCCCAAACAGGTCTTACGAGCAAATAAAAAAGAAAATAAATATTATAGGAAAGGCATTTGTCGATTATTTTGGTATAGATTGTGGCAGGCCGCAAATAGAAGAGTATAAAAAAGTGCAGAAACAGGGGGAACAATTTTTTATTAACAAATGGAATGCTATTGAGGAAAGAAGAAAGAGGATCACACTTGTGCATGATCCTCTTAACCCTAAATTGTTTGAATGATTTTTATTATTCAAACATTTTTAAAATTTTTTCCTCTATTCGTTGAACATACTCTTGATACAGTTCGTCATTTTCATCAAGTTCTGCAATTTCTCTATTTGCCATGTCATTCATTTGATCCAATTGCATTTCTGTATAACCTTCAGTGTTAAATTCAGTAAAATATTCTTTAAAATATTCTTTCATTTTTGTTTCCTCCTTTTTTATTTTACTACCTTGCACATAATCCGCTATTTTTTGTTTTATGATAAAGTTCCTTTATAAATCAAAAGCTCTTCGTCATTAAATTTCTTTGTTTTGAATCCGTCTGCTCTTGCTTGTTGTCTTAATGTTTCCATTTTCACATTATAATCATCGGGATTTATTGCTAATGCTTGTCCTCCTATCACTACATTAGTCCAAGAAACATTCCCTTTTTGTTCTTCGTAAACTTTATCTATTGCTCTCATTTTGTTTCCTCCTTTTTTCTTTTCTTTAACTATATATAATATACTAAAAAGTATACTAAATGTCAAGTAAAAAAAATTATATTTTTAATTTTTTTGCTAATTCTATAATTGATTTAAATCCCCCAGGGCCGCCAGTAGGCTTCTCCCCGGACTTGAGTTTGAAAGCATGAATTTTATTAAATCCTAAATTCATAATTTCTTTATAATCCATTTCGGATAATTTTTTCTTTACTTGTTTTTCAAGATTTTTATAGTCTTTGAGAATTTGTTTATATAGCATTTTACCTCCTCTAATCCGCTATAATTTTTAATAAGTGAGAATTCCACTGGAAAGCATTTTGCGTCTTAATTTTTCCAGATTGTCTCTTGCTTCATCATATGAGTTTATTATATGAGCAATATCTTTGCGATTTAATTTTTTTCTTTTCACTAAGTTATCGGCAATCATATAACGATTTAACTCATATCTTTTTTTATTTATCGCTGCTCGGTATTGTTCTTTTAAATTCATATCTTAATCCCCCTTAATTTAAATTCAAATACCTTGCATATAATCCGCTATGATAATTTAATTATTGTTTTTGTTTTTGTGCTTCGGCCTTCTGCGCAATCCGCATCTCAACATAATATTTTTTTGCTTTAAGTCTTACGTCCTCCTTCTCTTTATTTTTTTCCATGCTAAGGCCCCCTCTTTTTTTTATTTAAATACCTTGCAAATAATCCGCTATTTTAATGATAAATTTAACAAATCGCATCTATGGCATTATAAAGTAGTTTCACTTTTCTAATAGTGACAAGCTCGTTATCTATTCTAAAAATTCCTTTGTAATAAACATGATTGCAACTTTCCTTGTAATCATTACAAAGATAAACGCAATAATTTTTAGAATCATTATAACAAAAATAATTCTTTTTTTCATTAGCTCGTCTTTGGCTTGCTGATCTTCCAGGTTTCCAAAAATAAGAATTTTTCATTTTTTCATGTGTATTAATGATTATGCTTAACGCTTTTTTCATTTCTTTCAATTCTTCTAAGTTTTTCATTTTTGTTTCCTCCCTTTTCTTTTCTTTAACTATATATAATATACTAAAAAGTATACTAATTGTCAAGTACTTTTTTCTTATTTTTTCTTATTTTTTCTTATATCTTCATAATCATTATATTTCTGACTATTGACAATCATATGTTTAGTGCAGTATCTTTTATATATGATACGTATCGATAGCGCTCCACTAAAAATAATAGAAACAGGTGAAGGATTTTTAAAGGCAAAAGTCACTTTTGCAGTGCCAGGGGTGTTCCCGTATCTATACGCAGATGGCTTGAAATTTGAAGCAAAACTCCCTGAAGAAATTCTTTCAAAAACAACAATTGATTCAATCAAGGGCGCACCAGTCACAGATGGGCATCCTGTTATAAACGGTGAGAAAATTCTTGTTGATTCAATCAATTATCAGCAATACGCAAAGGGGAATGTCTCCGAGCCTGTAATAGAAAATGGGGAAGGAACTGCGCTAATAACAATCTATGATGCCGATCTCATAGAAGACGTTAAATCAAAAAAGAAAAATTCTGTTTCGATCGGTTTTATTTGTGATGAAGACCCCACTGGTGGGTTGTATAATGGAGTCAAATACGATTCAATCCAAAGAAATATAATTATAAATCATTTGGCATGTGTGGAAATTGCGCGGGCCGGTGATGCAACAAAAATTCATGTTGATGGAGGGACAAACATGTCGAAAATAAAAGAACTCGCAGCCGGTGCAGGCGAAGGCACGCCGGACGAGGGCAAAAAGGAAGAAAATAAAACTTTCAGTTATAGAAAGTTTGATGGTTCAAAAGATATCGCAGTACCGCAAGAAATACACTCTGAGCTGATGTTATTGCGGAATGAGATTAAAGAACAGGGGAATAAAATAAAGGCTGACCAGGATCAACTTGAAGCATTAAAAAGTGAGCTCGCACAAATTCAACCTTCAATCCCCGATCCTGAAGGAGAAGCACAAAAGGCTACTTTACTTGAACAAATTGAAACTTTTAAAGAGCAAGTAAATGCCTGGAAAGAAAAATATTCACAACTCGAAGAGGCCGTTCCCGAAATGGCAGACGCTATGGCAGAGGAAAAAACAGAAGTTCTTGAAGCTGCAAAGGGTGTTGACGGGATAAATATTGATGGTCTTTCAACAAAAGAAATAAAATTGCAAATTATTTCTAAGGGGCTTCCTTTTAGGGAAGGAATAAAAATTGATTCAGTTTCGGATGAAATTGTTGATGCCAGATATGACGCCGCAATTGAATTGCTACGAAAACAAGCAAATATAAATACAAAATCAAATACAAAGAGTAAAACATCTGAAATAAAAATAGATAAATCAACAATCGAGGAAAAGAGGGCAAATCTGCAAAATCAATACCGGAGGGGTACTAAGAAATGACAATTCCAAAAGAACCGCTCTATACGAGCAAAGTTATTGGCCCCGGTGAAGTATATGAGCACAATCCAATAAATCATTTGCGGAGTTACGCGGCAGAAGAAGACGGGCTAAAATTTGGACGCGCCGTAATGCTTGGTACTGATCCGGAAAAACAAGTGAAAATTTTCGCAAGTGCGACAGGAACTTTTGTTGGAGTGAACGGATATTCGACTCAGGCAGGAGACCTGGATAATTCTCAATATGAACAATATGATCCTGTTTCTGTATTTGATCAAGGCGTGATTATGGTATATGTTGAGGAAGATATTGAGGTTGGCGATACTGTGCGTATCAGGCATACAACAAACGGCAGTCTTGTTGCTGGTTCGTTTGCAACAACTTCAGCGGCAGGAGAAACGGCAGTACTAACGGGTGCGGAGTATAGAGGGGATTCCGTTAGTGGCGTTGTACCGTTATTTTTAAATCCTCCATTCTCAATTAGTGCGGATTAAGGAGGTAGAAAAAAATGACAATTTTTGAAAATAGTTTATTTACAAATGATGATTTTCTTCAAATAGAAAATGTACTATATACCGCTCGTGAAGAGGAAATGATAGCACGTACTCTTCTAAGAATGAATACGAGTTATGCAAGTTTTTCTGAAGAAATTGGATATGATTATTATTCTCGTGAAGGCTCAGCTAAAGTTCTTGCGAAAGGTGGTGGGTCTTCCGATATACCTTTTGTGAACGAAAAAGGTGGCCGTCATACACAACGTGTGTATGATATCGCAACGGGAATAAGGTGGACACGGGCCGAACAGGAGGCAATCGCAGCAAAACGAGCGCAAGGAAAAGGCCCATCCGTTCAACTCGACACACTTCGGGTAGAGAGCGCAAGACGATTTATTTTTGAAAAGGAAAATCAGTTAACTTTTGTTGGCGATTCTGATTGGGGCATAAAGGGATTATTTGATGATACATTTTATACGGCTGGGAAAGGTACAAAAACCAATGTTGCCGCAAGTGGAACGGGCGCAACAACGGCAGCAAAACGTTTATGGGCGAACAAAACACCGCAAAATATTCTTGCTGATCTCAGAACTGGCATGGAGACAGTTGAAACCGATGGTCTTTTCAAGGCACGGACTCTTGTTCTCTCTCCTGGGGCTATGAATCAATTACGACAACCCTATTCAGATCAAAACCCGATGACACTGATGTCGTGGCTACAATCAGAAGGAATGTATTTCGATGAGTATCTCACAAGTAGAGTGATGAAATCAGGAAATAATGACGACACTGTTGATTATTTTATGATTCTTGATAACGATCCTGAAGTTGTTGAACTTGCGATTATTGAAGACATCAATCTTCTTGATCCTGTATATGATATTGTGCGGACAATGGAACAGGCAGTAATTGAGAGTTATGGGGGGATTCTTTTCCGGCACCCGGCAGGTGCTTATATTGGGAAAGGGATATAATGGCTGCTACAACATTGACAGATTTAAGACTTATGCTCGGGGATGCAATTTCAAGCATCCCCGATGCTACCTTGAATTTTTATCTCGATCAATCTTATATAATAGTAGAAAATGAGGGTGTCGATAATTCACATTATAAATTTTCAATTCTGCAATTATATAAGACTGCTCATTTATTATTCATGAATAATTTTATAAAAGGCGATGTAATGAGTGAAGCGGTCGCCGATGTTTCTGTGAGCTATGGGGGAGTAAGCGCAGGCGATTTGTCGAGTAGTAAATACTCTTCAAAATGGGACAAAATATACCATCAAGTGCGCATAACTGTAATAGGAATGTGCGATAGAATATTATGAGCAAAATTAAAGATACAAATAATACGCCAAAATTATTGAAAAATTTAAAACAGGCCGCAAATACAAAAGTTGAGGTCGGTGTTTTTGGGAAACAAATTGCGCTTATTGTTGGTGTAAATGAATTTGGAGCAAATATAAAAGTAACAAAAAAAATGCGTGGGTATTTAGGAGCGCTCGGGTTGCATTTAAAAAAAAGTACAAATAAAATAAAAATACCGGAAAGGTCTTCTTTGCGTTCATCATTCGATAATAAAAAAAATATAGATCAGGTTTTTAAATTTGCTCAAAATGTTTATGATTTCAATAAAGATGTTAACGCTTCAATGAACGCGTTAGGCGTAAAAATGTCCGCAATTATAAAGAAAAAAATATCATCTAATATACCACCGTCAAATCATCCTTTTACAATTCAACAAAAAGGCGGGAAAAACAAAACTCTCATCAATAGAGGAGTTCTTTTAAATTCAATCCGGCACGAGTTGAAATGATCACAAATGTTTATACTGCTATTTTAAAACATTTACGAACAGTCGATGTAATGACTGTTTCCGGGACATTCGTTAGCGGTGAATGGACAGAGATAAAAACAACAGCGACGAAACAATTAGCCATATTTCCACTAACGTATAAACAATTGCGCTATTTGCCGGAGGGAGCTTATGATTATCAGGATAGAAAAATTTATGAAATTGGTTCAGGCACTTTAGAAAAGGACGATATTATAATTTTTCAAAATGATTATTTTCGAATAACAGAATTGACAGACAGGGATTTCGATGGTGGTTATGCCGCATATATTGGAAAAAGAGAAGAAGAATGATAAGTGAAACTACACTAAAACAAATTTTCAATGAGCTTTCTTCTTATTTGTCGCTGACAATTATACGTTCTGATCAGCGCGGGACTAAACCGGCATATCCCTTTATGACTTACAAGGAAATAACAATAAATGAAGAGAACCCTTATCAAAACAATATCATAGTAGAAGAAAATGCAATTGATTCAACAAACGCGGATATAACAGAATATGAATTATCAGAAACTATTTTTTCATTAAACTTCATGGATAAAGACAGGAAAGACAGAATAAGAACTTATGCAAAACAGGCATTTCAATGGTTCAAATCAATTGCCGGGACAGAATTTGGTGCGGCAAGAGGAATTGTTTTTCGTTTAATAGGAACTACCATAGATGATAGATCGCTGGCCTTTGACGCATTTTGGGAAAACAAAATAGGTTTTGATGTTCGTTTTGATTATCAAGGCGGATACACACAAACTATTGAGGGTATAGAGACAATAATAATAACGCCGACAATCGACGGCGAACAAAAAGATGATATAACAATAACTGAGTGAGGTGAGATATGGCTTTTATAAATGACATAACGATAAATATAAGCAGGGGAACCGTTGGATTGACAGAACGTTCTTTCGATCCGCTTATCATGGGCTCAGGTCCAGCGCCTTCCGGTGTTCTGACTATTTCGGAGTTGACTGATTTGACTGATGCCGGGTATACAAGTAGTGATGATGAGTATACAATGGTTGGAGCAATGTTCGCACAAAGTCCCAGACCGCAAATCGTAAAGGTAATTAGAAAGGCGGCAAGTGCTACTTATGCAAGTGCCTTGACTTCATTGCGTGAGACTGATGATTCATGGTATACTGTTTGTATCAATTCACGAACAAAGGCAGATTTACAGGCTGTTGGCACATGGGCAAATTCAAATCGCAAATTTTTCTTTGGTTGTTCTTCTGATATAACATCATTGACAGACAGGAATGTCGACAGAGAAGCGTATTTGATTCATGATAATGACGCAACTGATTTTCCTGAATGTGCGTGGGTAGGACGTGTTATTCCGACTGACCCCGGATCAGCAACCTGGAAATGGAAGCAACTTTCCGGCCAAAACGCGTCTACATTTACAAGTTCTGAACTGAATACAATAAGAACTGAAGATGGGCAAGCATTACAGGAGCAGGCCGGTGTTACTTTCGTTAATGAAGGGATCACAACTTCAGGTGAATATATTGACATCATTCATGGGCAAGATTGGGTAGAAGACCAGCTTTATGTAGGACTACTCAGACTATTTCTCGTAAATGATAAAGTTGCATATGATGATACTGGCATAGCGCAAGTTGAAGCTGTTGTCCGTGATGTGATGAAAAGAGCAGGGGACAATGGAATAATAGCAGCCGCAGAAAGTGAAGACGATCTCGAGATTAGCGATGATAAAGTATATATCTATCAGGTGACTGTGCCATTGCGTTCGGAAACGTCTGTAAATGACAGAGCAAACAGAATATTGCGGGATATAGATTTTGTATACACAACAGCCGGGGCGATACATAAAACTATCGTAACCGGGAAAATAACAGTATAGGGGGACAACATGGCTTCTAGTTTTCTTGGAACATATGATCCGAAACAAGTTACGCTGTCGTTAAGCGGTATAAATATTTCCGGATTCGGCGATGGGACTTTCATAACCATCGCCAGAACTGATAATGAAATATATAAACTTCATGTCGGGGCACATGGGGAAAGCGCAAGAACAAAAAATAATAATAGTACTGGCACAATTACGTTTATGTTGAAGCAGACAAGCCCGTCGAATAAAGTTCTTGATGTACTAAAAAATAACCCGGTTTCTTTCCCGGTTCTTTTTAAAGATAATTCAGGATCAAAAATGATTTGCGCAAGTACTGAAGCATGGGTCGGTACTGACCCCGACGTTGAGCGTGGTGATGAGGAGTCAATGATTGAATGGGTAATAACATGTAGTGATTTATTGAAATCACATTTATAGGAAAGTCCGTGACTTTTATAGTGTTTTTTGAAAATTGGTCTCAATATAAAGGCCGTAGCGTATTTGAGGTATAGTTTGAATAAGTATTTTAAAAATAATAGCCCTGTGTTAATTACGGGCAGTCTGATGACAGAATTTTTAAAAAATATGAAAAATAAAGTCTCTCTATGTCGCTTATATGCAGTCTGTGAGCATTTTAAAAGTAATGGTATTATACTTTTTAGTATATTAAAATCGCTCTACGTTACTTACAACCTGAACATTTTATATATTTATGTTAAAAAATAATAAAAAAAGAGGAGGAGGACATGAAGAGTGTTGAAATAGAAGTTAACAAAAAAAAATATAAACTTCAACATCCCGGAAATCGTGAATGGATTAAACTGAAAAAAGATTTTTTTTCTGTGTCTGGCAAAGGTGAGGCAATAATCGATATGGAGAAAATTCTTGATTATTGTTTCGAGCACGTAGTACACCCCGAAACAGGGCCGAAACTATCATTAGACGATGATTCCAGCGTTTTTCCGACAACGGAGTTGGAGGAGGTGTGGAGCAATTTGCTCATCAGGTTTCTTAGAGGGGACACTATCGATAAGAAAAAATACAAAACTTAATAATAAAAATGATGTTAAAGAATTATTTAAAACTAAAATTAAAATCAGAGACAGGTCTCTTTTTAAAAAAAGAGCGAAGGAGAACGATTGGTTTTGGAGACCTATTGTTGAGGGAGTTTTGAGTTATACGGAAGCTAGCGAAATGGATCAACAGGAAATAATGGAATGTAACGCGGCGATTGACCTAAAAATACAAAGAGAAAATAGTCGCAATAAAAGAGGAAAATAATGCCGGAAGTTCTTCGTAAAATAGTTGGTGTTTTCGAGTTCAAAGATAAGGCGTCAAAGGACGTCGAGAAAGTTAATGACTCGATGGACGCCGGAACCGAATCAGCAATGTCCATGCAAGATGCGCTTGTTGCACTTGGCGGCGCCGCGGTTATTGCGGCGTTGACAGCTCTTGCGAGTGCATCGCTTGAAGCATATACCGCATTAGAAGAACAACAAGTTAGACTAAAAAATCTTGCGGATAAACATTATCCTGAACTCAAAGCATCTATGGACGAAGCTATCGCGGCAAGCCAGGGTCTTACCGCTGAAGGAGATATGTCAGAGGCTATCAATTCAGCATCGAAATATGGGGCTTCTGTCGATCTTTTAAAAGGGACAATGGGAAATATGCAAAAACTTGCTGCTATCGCTGGAGATGACCTTTCATCAGTAATGCAGGGGATGGCTCAAGATGTCAATACAGGATCAACAAGATTTCTAAAACAAAACGCAATTCTTTCAAAGCATATTGATGAATTCAG
>Ga0180437_10001221_pt1 | contig 44360 bp, 51 predicted proteins | sample SS_ome_4_FD_132410 | JGI IMG/M metagenome (GOLD analysis project Ga0180437, IMG submission 132410) | Hypersaline lake sediment archaeal communities from the Salton Sea, California, USA - SS_3_D_1 metaG | ecosystem: Environmental > Aquatic > Non-marine Saline and Alkaline > Hypersaline >... | reverse complement strand
CGCGAAAGAGATGGCCCCCTGGGAAGCCCGACTCGACCGGTCAGCAAAGCTTCCCAAATACGACATTACCATCAGGCCAAAGAGTCAACCAGCGGCGGTATTTTAGTTCCTGCCGCTCGCCTTGGGGGCGGAAGAGTGGTCCGCCAGGTTAGTTCTGCTGACCAACGTAATCTCGCGCAGCGGCGTTGTCCAGCGTCTTCCGGCGCAGCTTCAGTGCGGTTTGCGCGTTTCGAAATCCGAAATCCGGAATCCCGCGGCGGGACTTGAGCACTTCCAACCGCGCCACGCCAATGGCCCAGACGACGAACGGCTTTTCCCGGTCGTACTCGTCAAGCTTGCGGATCAGGGCCAGGGCCGCCCGCTGCAATATGTCCTCGGCCTGATGGAAATCGGGCGTGAGCGACGAGATATCACCCGCCACCGTCGGCTGGGCCTTGGTCCATTCGAGGGTAAAACGTTCGACGTCGTGCATAAAGAGGCTCCGGCGGCGCGTACGGTGCGCCTTCGCGGTCTATTTCTTGTTCTCCCCGGACCAGGCGTTCGTTACAAGAAAAATCAATCGTGCGCAAATGCCCCGGAAATCGGGATTCGGAATTCGGGGCGTTCGTGCTTCGCACCTTGGATGGAGGAATCGACGGCTTCGGCACATCAGGCAAGATACGTCCTCTGAAGAAATCTGCGTCCATCTGCGTCCATCTGCGGTTCTTTCTTTGGCTGCGGCCCAAGGCCGCGCTGGGTCCATCGCGTGTCCATCCGTGGCTCCTTTTGGTTGTGGCCAATTGGTTGTGGCCAACCCCGTGCTGGGGGGACGGCGCCTGCGTTCGTACAACCCTGCAAAAAATTCTCCGCCGCAGGCGTTTGGGCCCGTTGACGGGGTTCCCGTTTCCGCGTATCCTCGATGGTTTGCCCTTTGGCCGTGGGTGGGCGCTTTCCCGAGCGGGAGTCAGGCGGGTATGGAAGTCATTCGCATTCGGATGGAGGCTTACGACCACTCGATCCTCGATCAGAGCGCCGCCGAGATCGTCGATACGGCCAAGCGGACCAACTCCGAAGTGCACGGGCCAATCCCCCTGCCGACCCGGATTGAGCGGTACACCGTTCTCTCCGGGCCGCACGTGGACAAGAAGGCCCGCCAGCAGTTTGAAATCCGGACACACAAGCGTTTGATTGACATCGTGCAGGCCACGGCCAAGACGATCGAGGCGTTGAACAAGCTGAGCCTGCCGGCCGGCGTGGACATCAAGATTAAGGCGTCGAGCCGCTGACGCGGAAATTCGAAATCCGAAGCACGAAATCCGAAACGAGTTGAAAATCCGAATGACCAAAATTCGAAACCGCCTCGCATCGTCTTGCGTTGGAGCGAACGTTTCGAACATTTGAATTTCGTGCTTTGAATTTGTTTCGGATTTCGGATTTCGAGTTTCGGATTTCCCGAGCGAGAAACTATGAACTGGAAGCCTGCCAGGTAACGCGGGAGCGCCCGAAGGTCCTGGCGGCGACTGATCCCCAAGGTGAAGGCGATGGCCAAAGGATTGCTCGGCCGGAAGGTCGGCATGACGCAAGTCTATCGAGAAGACGGCGTCGTGGCGCCCGTGACGGTCATTCAACTCGGCCCCTGTCATGTGCTGCAGGTTCGCACCGTCGATCGCGACGGATACGAAGCGGTGCAGCTTGGCTTTGGAGACAAGCCTCGCCGGCTGGCTCGCCGCAGCGAACGGGGTCACGTCGCGCAACTTGGCAGCAAGCGGTCGCGGGCCCGTTCCGCCGCGGGGGTCGCGGCCCCGAAAAAGGCCAGTTGCGAGCCGCAGCGATTCATTCGCGAAATACGGGGGTCCGCCGACGGCGTAAGCGTGGGAGACACGCTCAACGTCGGTCTCTTTGAAGGTGTCAAGGCGGTCGACGTGGTCGCCACGTCCAAAGGCCGCGGCTACGCCGGCGTGATGAAGCGGCACAACTTCGCCGGCCAACGGGCCAGCCACGGCGTGAAAAAGGTGCACCGCCACAGCGGCGGCACCGGCTGCTCCGCCGACCCCGCGCGAACGTTCAAGGGCCTGCCGATGTCGGGCCAATACGGGAACGCCAAGACGACGATGCGAAACATCAAGGTCGAGGCGGTGGACGTGGAAAACGGCCTCTTGCTCATCCGCGGCGGCGTCCCGGGGCCCAACGGCGGGTACGTGGTGGTGAAGGAAACGAACAAGGTGTGATTGGGGAAAATCCGAAATCCGAATTTCGAAATCCGAAACAAGCTCGAATTCCGAATGACAGAAATTCAAAACTTCCGGCGCAACGCTTTACGCGACCGCGAAGGAGGTTGCAGTGACCGTTTTGAACATTTGAAATTCGTGCTTTGAATTTGTTTCCAATTTCGGATTTCGATATTCGAATTTTTGCGAAAAGATGGATGCCATGGTTAGTCTGCCCGTTTTTGACCGCTCCGGCGCCCAGGTCGGCTCGTACGAACTCGACCCCGCCGCCCTTGCGCCGAAGATCAACAAGCAGCTCATGCACGACGCCGTGGTCATGTACCTGGCCAACAAGCGGCAGGGTTCGGCGAAGACCAAGTCCCGCGGAGAGGTCGCCGGCTCTTCGCAAAAAATGTATCGCCAGAAAGGCACGGGCCGGGCCCGGGCCGGCACGAAGCGGAGTGGCGTGCGGCGGGGCGGCGGACACATCAAACACAAGCAGCCGCGGGATTTTTCGTACCGGCTGCCGAAGAAGGCGCTTCGTGCGGCCACGCGGATGGCCATCGCCAGCAAGATCAACGACGAGCGGGTGGTCGTGATCGAGGAACTCAAGCTCGAAGAAATCAAGACGAAACCGGTGGCCGAGACACTGGCGGCCCTGGGATGCGACGGAGGAACGACGCTGCTGGCTCTCGAAGAGCACGACAACGTCGTTTACCGCAGCGCCCGGAATATCCGGGGGGTGACGGTCTCTCCCGTTGGCGACCTGAACACGCTGTCGGTGCTGCGTCCGCGGCGGATGGTGGTGACCAAGGCGGGGCTGGACAAGATCGTGGCTGCGGCGACGCAGGCGACCTCGCACAAGAGCGAAGCGGCCGAAACGAGCGAGTTTTGTGCAACTGAGGAAGGCGGTGAAGCATGATTGCCAGGACGGACCCGCTTCCGCGGGGCCAAAAGACGCGGATGGAGCTGGCGCCCCACCAGGTGATCCTGCATCCGCTGGTTACAGAAAAGAACATGCACCGCTCGACGCGGGACAACCAGTATTCGTTCGAGGTCAGCACGCTGGCGACCAAGACCGACATCCGCCGCGCGGTCGAAGAATTGTTCGGCGTGCGGGTCGAGAAGGTCCGCGTGCAAAACCGCCGCGGCAAGACCCGCCGCCACAAGTTTCGCACCGGCATGACGCGGAATTGGAAGAAGGCGATCGTCACGCTGCACGAAGAAGATCGGATTGAATTCTACTGAGCGACGGACGCGACCGGTCGCTTAGCAAGGAATAAACATCATGGGCATTCGCAAATACAAACCAACCTCCGCCGGGCGGCGTAACGCCACGGTGAGCGACTTCAAAGAGCTGACGCCGGGCGTCAAGCCGCAAAAGTCGTTACTCAAGCCGCTGAAGAAGACCGGCGGGCGGAACAACCAAGGTAAGATCACGGTCCGGCATCGCGGCGGCGGCCACAAGCGGCGGTACCGGGTGATCGATTTCCGCCGGGCCAAAGACGGTGTGCCGGCCAAAGTGGCCTCGATCGAGTACGACCCCAACCGCACGTGCCGGGTGGCCCTGCTGCATTACGTAGATGGCGAGAAGCGGTACATCCTCGCCCCGGACAAGCTCGTGGTGGGGGCGGAAGTGATCAGCGGGCCGGACGCCCCCCCCCGCGTCGGCAACTGCCTCCCGCTCAAGGCCATGCCGCCGGGGGCCACGGTTCACAATATCGAGATGCGGCCCGGCGGCGGCGGCGTGATGTGCCGCAGCGCCGGCTCGTACGCCACGCTGATGGCGACGGAGGCGAATTGGGCCCAGCTAACGCTGCCCAGCGGGGAAATCCGCCGGGTGCCCAGCACGTGCCGGGCCACCGTCGGCCGCGTCGGCAACCAGGAACACATGGCGATCGTGCTCGGCAAGGCGGGCCGCAAGCGGTGGCTCGGCCGCCGCCCGCACGTCCGCGGCACCGCGATGAACCCGATCGACCACCCGCACGGCGGCGGCGAGGGCCGCACGAAGGGTGGCCGCAACCCGGTTACCCCGCAAGGCAAGCCAACCAAGGGCGGCCACACCCGCAAGCCGCGCAAGGCGTCCAGCAAGGCCATCGTCCGCCGCCGCCGCTCAAGGCGGTACGGACAGTTGAAACTCAAGTAACAGAGCCCGCAGCGCAACCAAGGGAACAGAGCCGAAACCGTAAGCGACGGCTGTTTGGAATTTCGAACCTTAGCATTTCGAATTTGTTTAGCGTTTAGGATTTAGAGCTTAGGAATCAACCCGCATGTCGCGTTCCCTGAAAAAAGGACCCTATGTCGACCCCAAGGTCTACCTCAAGGTCCAAAGACTCGACGCCGATGGCCGCAAGGACCCGATTAAGACCTGGGCCCGCGCCTGCACCATCGTGCCGGAGTTCGTCGGCCACACGTTTATGGTCCACAACGGCAGGCAGCACATGAAGGTCTTTGTGACGGAGGACATGGTGGGGCACAAGCTCGGCGAATTCGCCCCCACCCGCACCTTCCGCGGCCACGGAGGCAAAGGCAAGCGATAGTCGCCGTTCGCTCCGCGAACGGGCGTCTTGGTTTAAGGCGTACATCGGAATATCCATCATGTCCTTTACAGCCTGTCATCGATACGCACGCATCAGCGCCCGCAAGGTCCGCCCGCTGGCGACACTGGTGCGCGGCAAGTATGCGGACGAAGCGCTCGAGATTCTCCGCTTCCAGCCCCACCGCGGAGCGCGGCTGCTGGAAAAGGTGATCCGCAGCGCCATGGGCAACGCCCAGGACCCGGACCAGCCGGGTGGCGGCGTCGCCAGGCTCGAACATCTGTATGTGTCCGAGGCCCGCGTTGACGGCGGGCCGATGTTCAAGCGGATGCGGCCGAGGGCCCGCGGCATGGCGTTTATCATCCGCAAGCGAACGAGCCACATTCACGTGACATTGGACGAAGTGGAAATCGAACAAGGATAGGAATGATTGCAGATTGCAGATTGTGGGACGACGAACCTGTAAATCGGAAATCAGAAATCTGAAATCAAGAGAACGAGAGCATCTCATGGGTCAAAAAGTCAACCCCATCGCGTACCGTACCGGCATCATGCTTGGCTGGAAAAGCCGTTGGTACGCCTCCAAGCAGCAGTTCGCGGAGCTGCTCCTGGAAGACCAGAAGATTCGCAAGTTTATCAAGCACAACCCCAAAAACAACTACAAGAACGCGGGCATCGACAGGATCGAGATCGAGCGGACCCGTGACGAGGTGAAGATCATCCTTCGCGTGGCCCGGCCGGGCGTGATCATCGGCCGCAAGGGGGAAGAGGTGGAGCGGCTGCAGGCTGACCTGCAAAATTTGATCGTCCGCCGCGTGAATTTGAAGATCGAGGAAGTCTCGCGGCCGGAGCGGCGGGCCCAGTTGGTTGCGGAGGAGATCGCGGAGCAGCTCGTCAAGCGTTCCAGCTTCCGCCGCACGATGAAGCGGGCCATGGAAGCGACGATGGAGGCGGGCGCCAAGGGAATCAAGATTCAATTGTCGGGCCGCTTGGGCGGAGCCGAGATGTCGCGCTGCGAGAAGCAGATTTCCGGCTCGATCCCGCTAAGCACGCTGCGGGCCGACATCGACTACGGCTTTACCGAGGCCCGCACGGCCCAAGGCCAAGTCGGCGTGCAAGTCTGGATTCATAACGGCATGTTCAGCACGACAGGAGAGACCGATGGCGCAGATGCCGAAGAGGGTAAAGCACCGAAAGGTCCAAAGAAGACGTATAAAAGGTAACGCCACCCGCGGCAATACGGTGACGCTGGGCGAGTACGGCCTGCAAAGCCTGCAAGCCGGCTGGATCAAGGCGGCCACCATCGAGGCCGGGCGTATCGCCGCGCAGCAATACGTGCGGGGCGAGGGCAAGCTGTATATCCGCATCTTCCCCGACAAACCGGTCACCAGCACGCCGCTGGAAACCCGCATGGGCAAAGGAAAAGGCGAGCCCGACTTTTGGGCGGCGGTGGTCAAGCCGGGAACGGTAATGTACGAGATCGGCGGCGTGACGGAGCAGCAGGCCCGCATCTGCTTCGCCCGCCTGGCCCACAAAATGCCGGTGAAGGTGCGGTTTGTGAAGAGGAACCCGCGGTAGTAAGCGGTAAGCGGTAAGCGGCAAGCAGTTTGTTGGAGAGCGAGGCTGTTTCGCTTATTGCTTGTAGCTTACGGCCAGGTTCCAAAAGGAAAGACGCCGAAAAGAGAAGACGTCCGTCATGAAGGCACAAGAACTACGCGAGATGAGCGACGAGCAGCTCACGCTGACGATGAAGGAGTCGGCCGAGAAGCTGTTTCGTTTGCGGATGCAAGCCCAGACCGAGCGGCTTGACGCCCCGAGCGAATTGAGGCGCCACCGCCAAATCATCGCCCGCATCAAGACGATTCAAACCCAGCGCCAGCGCGCCGCCGCCAGCGCCCAATAACCAACAACCAACAACCAACAGCCAATCGTTAGCAACCCCCGGCGCCACCATGCCCAAGAGACTGATGCAAGGCGTTGTCACCAGCGACAAGTGCGACAAGACGCGCCGTGTCGAGATCGCCCGCCGGGTCATGCACCCGAAGTACAAGAAGTACGTGCGGCGGCGGACCGTCTGCCACGTGCATGACGAACAGAACGCGTCGGGCATCGGCGACCGGGTCGAAATCATCGAGTGTCCGCCGATAAGCAAGACCAAGCGGTGGCAGCTCGTGCGGGTGCTGGAAAAGAGCACCCTGGTGGACGTCGTCGCGCTGCGGGCGGAAATGCGGGAACAGGAACGGCAAGCGACCGGCGAGAAGGCGAAGACAGAGGCGGAGTCGCAAGAGGTCGTGAGTGAGGACGAAGGCGACGAAAAGTAGGTGGGTGGCACGCCCCAAGCGGACCATCGAGAGACCGTTGAAATCGGGAGCGAGGTTTATTTCGCCATGCAAGTCAACCTGTTCGTGTGGGAAGCGATGGGCGTGGACGACGCCGGCGCCGCTTCCCACGCCCATCGCCCTGAAGGGCTTTGGGCGTGCCACCCAATGGAACACCAGCCATGATCCAACAAGAAAGCATGCTCGCGGTCGCCGATAACACCGGCGCCAAAGAGGTCAAGTGCATCAAGGTGCTCGGCGGGTCGCGGCGGCGGACGGCTGGGCTGGGCGATATCATCGTCTGCAGCGTCCGCGGGGTGATCCCCGGCAGTGACGTCAAGAAGAAATCGATCGTGCGGGCCGTTATTGTGCGGTGCAGAAAGCCGACGCGGCGGGCCGACGGCAGTTACATCCGGTTCGACAGCAACGCGGTCGTTCTGATTGACAAGGACGGCAACCCGCGGGGGACGCGCATTTTCGGCGCTGTCTCACGGGAACTGCGGGAGCGGGGTTTTATGAAAATCGTCAGCCTGGCCAGCGAGGTGGTGTGATGTTGATTCGCCTGGACGACATGGTGGAGGTCATCCGCGGCGAGGACCGCGGCGTGCGGGGCAAGGTCCTCAAGGTCGATCGGGAGGCGGGCAAGGTATTGGTCGAAGGCGTGAACCGTGTGTACAAGCACGTCCGCCGCAGCCAGAAGAACCCGCAGGGCGGCCGGCTCAGCAAAGAGATGCCGGTGGACGCGTCGAACGTGATGCTCGTCGAGCCCCGGTCCGGCCAACGGACGAAAGTCGGTGTCCGCGTTTTGCCCGACGGCAGTAAAGAACGATTCAGCAAGAAGACGGGAGCGTCGCTGGGAACGATCTCCCCGCCGAAGGAGAGCCGCAAGAAGCTGGCGGCGAAGTAAGGTTGGGGGTTGGAGGCTGGGGGGTGGAGGCGAGTGGTCAGAGGTTCGTTCGTTTAACCGCAAGCCGAAGGCGCCGCGTGTCGTGACCTGGGCGTCCCCATCGCCTGCGGCTCGGGGTGAAACAGTTGGCGTGCTTGGAATTCAGGGTTTTGAGGGCCCCATGATGGCCGAGAAGCAGAAGAAAGACAACCAGAAAGCCTCGGCCGCCAAAGCCGGGAAAACCGCCAAGCAAAAGGGCGACGGTGGCAAGGGCCAAGGCGGCGGCAAGAAGGGCAGAAAAGATGAGCCTGCCGAGCCGGCCGGCCCTCCGCCCACGCCGCGCTTGCAGGAGCGCTACGACAGGGACATCCTTCCCGCCCTCAAGGAAAGGCTCGGCCACAAGAACCGCCTGGCTTTGCCGCGAATCGAGAAGATCGTCATCAACATGGGCGTCGGCTCCGCCATCACCGAGAAGAAGCACCTGGAAGAAGCGATCGCGGCCCTTACGCAGATTACCGGCCAGAAACCGATCATCACCCTTGCCCGCAAGTCGGTCGCGGGATTCAAACTGCGGGAAGGGATGGCGATCGGCGTGAAGGTGACGCTGCGGCGGCGGCGGATGTACGAGTTTTTGGACCGACTGATTTCGCTGGCCCTGCCGCGGGTCCGCGACTTCCGCGGGATTAGCGACCAGGCGTTTGACGGACACGGCAACTACAGCCTGGGGTTGACGGAGCAACTGGTGTTCCCCGAGATCAACCCGGACAAGTTCGCCCACCCACAAGGAATGAACGTCACGATCGTTACCACGACGGACAGCAATGACGAAGCCCGCGAGATGCTGCGGCTGTTCGGCATGCCGTTCCGCCGGACCGAAGCCGAGGAGAAGGCGCTCGCACAAGCGTCGTGAGAGCGGTAAGCGATAAGCAATTAGCACTTAGGACACCACGTGGCCAGCAAATCCAAAATCGCCAAAGCCAAACGAACGCCCAAGTTCACCACCCGGCGGGAGGTGCGGTGCCAGCTTTGCGGACGCCCGCGGAGTGTGTACCGCAAGTTCGGCATTTGCCGCATTTGCTTTCGCAAGCTGGCCGACCAGGGACTGATTCCGGGCATGCGCAAGGCAAGTTGGTAACCCGTAGCGTCAGCGAGGAAAACCGGAACCCGCCGCGTAGGCAAGGGACGTGAGCGACTCCTGCAAGTTCGGTAAGTAATGGGAACCCAAACACGATGATGACCGATCCGATCGCCGACATGCTCACGCGCATTCGCAACGCCGTTCGCGTCGAGCGCCCCTTTGTCGAAATCCCCTTTAGCAAAACCAAGGGGTCGCTCGCCGAGGTGCTCAAGCGCGAAGGCTATATCTGGGAGTGGGAAAAGGTTGAGCAAGAACCGGTGGGCCACTTGCGGATTGAACTCAAATACGGTCCCAACGGCGAGCGGGTCATCCAGAACATCAAGCGCGTCAGCAAGCCCGGGCGGCGGGTCTACCAGAAGGCGAAGGATCTCAAGCCGATCCTGGGCGGGCTGGGCATTTCGGTCGTCAGCACCAGCCGCGGCCTGGTCAGCGACCGCGAGGCGAGACAAAGGAACATCGGCGGTGAGGTGCTGTGCGAAATCTGGTGAGGGAAATTCGAATCAAGCCGGGAATTGAAGGTTTTGAACCTTTGGATTTCGCGATTCGGATTTGTTTAGCATTTCGGGTTTAGAACTTAGGATTTATCGACATGTCCCGTATCGGCAAACAACCCGTTCCCGTCCCCGACAAGGTCACGGTCACCATTGAGGGCCGGTTGGTCTCGATGGAGGGCCCGGCCGGCAAGATGTCCTACGAGCACCGTCCGGAAATCAAGGTCGAGCACGAGACGGACGCCAGGCGGCTCGTGGTGACGCGGCTCGGAGAGACACGCGAACACAAGGCGTATCATGGCTTGACGCGGTCGTTGCTGGCCAACCTGTGCGAAGGCTGCGAGAAGGGTTACGAAAAACGGCTGGAGGTGGTGGGGGTCGGCTATCTCGCCGCGATCGCCGGTGACACGCTGCAATTGCGGGTCGGCTTCGCCAACGAGGTCCACAAGAAGATTCCCAAGGAGCTGAACGTCACCTGTCCCGATCAGACGCACATCGTGGTCAGGGGGCCCAGCAAGCAACTCGTCGGGCAATTCGCGGCGGAAGTCCGCGCGGCCCGCAAGCCCGAGCCCTACAAGGGCAAGGGCGTGCGATACCAGGGCGAGCAAGTGAAGATCAAACCGGGCAAATCGGCCACGTAGCGGGAAATTGTAAGCACTAGATCCTAAACCATGACCTAAGCACGAAGGTTCCAATGAAAAAACGGCGTGTTTCCGTCATTTGGTAATTTCGATTTGTTTGGCATTTAGAGATTAAGATTCAGGATTTCAACCCAAGGGGTTGCAGTATGAACAAGCAAAAATACGTCGGCTCCCAGCGGCTTCGCCGCCGCCGGCATGCGCGGAACCGCCTCCGCGGCGACACCGAGCGGCCGCGGCTGTGCGTGGTCCGCAGCAACAAGCACATTTATTGCCAGGTGATCGACGACTTGGCCGGCAAGACGCTGGTTTCGGCCAGCACCCGCGACGCCGACGTGCGGAGCGACGTGGCCCGCGGTGGCAACATTCAGGCCGCGGAGAAGATCGGCGCCAGGATCGCCGAGAAAGCCCTCGCCGCGGGGATCAAGCAAGTCAAGTTCGACCGCGGCCACGCCCGCTACCACGGCCGGCTGGCGGCCCTGGCCGATGCGGCGCGCAAGGGCGGCCTTTCCCTGTAGAAATCCGAAATTCGAATATCAAGACCCGAAACCAATTCGAAGCACGAATGACCGAAATCCAAAACCATAGACGCAGGAGTTCGCGCCGGAAGCCTCCGTTTCGAACATTTGAACTTTGAATTGCGAATTTGTTTCGTATTTCGAGATTCGGATTTCGGACTTACGAACAAGCGTTACCGCGATTAGTATTGGAGCCCGAAAGTGGCAACCGAAGAAGTTCCCCAAGGCGGTTTGATCGACAAGGTCATCAAGATCAAGCGGTGCGCCGCGGTGGTCAAGGGTGGCCGGCGGTTCAGCTTCGCCGCAATGGTGGTGGCGGGCGATCAAAACGGCCGCGTCGGCTACGGCTATGGCAAGGCCAACGAGGTGCCCCCCAGCGTCGAGAAGGCGCTGAAGCGGGCGACCCGCAACATGCACAACATTTCCCTTTCCGAAGGGACCATTCCACACGAAGTGAAGGGGCGATTCGGGGCGGGCCGCGTCATTATGGTTCCGGCCCGGCCCGGCACCGGGATCATCGCCGGGGCGGCGGTCCGTAGCGTCTGCGAGGCGGTCGGCATCAAGGATATCCTTACCAAGAGCATGGGCTCGAACAATCCGGTGGTCCTGGTCAAGGCCACCTTCGACGCCCTCACGCAACTGCGCACGCAGCAAGACGTTCAGCGGCTGCGGGGAGTATCGCTATCATGAACTTGACGGACGTCCATTTCGGCGTGTCGAAGCACAAACGACGCAAGCGGATCGGCCGCGGTCCCGGTTCCGGCTGGGGCAAGACCGCGGCCCGCGGCGAGAAAGGCCAGCGGTCGCGGGCGGGCCACTCCATTTCGTTGGCCTTCCAGGGCGGCGCCATGCCGATGGTGCGGCGGGTTCCGAAGCGGGGCTTTAACAATCGCGGCGCCCTTGTCGTCAAGACAATCAATGTCTCGGACCTGGAAAACGCCTTCGAGGCCGGGGCCGAGGTGACGCCCGCCACGCTCAAGGAGCATTCGCTGGCGAAGGGCCGCTACGACGAACTGAAGGTGCTCGGGGACGGCGCGCTGACGAAGGCTTTTAGGGTGTCGGCCCACCGCTTCAGCAAAACGGCGATCGAAAAGATCGAAAAGGCCGGCGGCACGGTGATGACGCTGCCGGGCAAGACGCCCCCCGCGGAAAAAGGCGCCGGCGGCCGGCCCAAACCCAAGCGTGCGGTCAATGCCCCCGCCGCTGCGGCCAAAACCGAGCCGGAGGAAGCCCCCGCCGTGGAAGATTCGCCCACCGACGGCGCGTAACACAGACGGACCGCATCCATGCTTGAAAAGCTCCGTGTCGTTTTCACCATTCCCGAGTTGCGGCAGAAGATCCTGCTCACGCTCCTCTTTTTGGCCATCTATCGCATTGGCTGGCACATCCCGCTGCCCGTTGTCAACCAGGCGGAGATGGGCGGCATGTTCGGCGGCGCCGGCGGGGCCTTCAGCCAGTTCATGGACAAGGTCGCTATCTTCAGCGCCGCGAACCTGCAGCAGGTGACGATCTTCGGTCTGGGCATCATGCCGTACATTTCCGCTTCGATTATCTTCCAGCTCCTCGGCAGCGTCTGGAAACCGATCGAAGAACTGCAAAAAGAGGGCGAAACGGGACGGAAGAAAATCAACGAGTACACCCGCTACCTCACGGTGGGACTGTGCGCGCTGCAAAGCTGGATGTATGTCTCGTGGCTCGCGGGACAGGGGCCGGGCGGGGCGCCGCCGCCGTTCATCCTTCCCGAATTTCTCAATGACGCCAATCAACTCACGCTCGGCTGGCGGATCACGGCCGTCTTGACGATGACCTGCGGCACCATCTTCCTGATGTGGCTCGGGGAACAAATCGACGAGTTCGGCATCGGCAACGGCATCAGCCTGTTGATCATGGCGGGCATTCTGGCCCAGATGCCGCAAGCGGGCATCGGGCTTTTGACCAGCGCGAAGATGGAACTGGTCGGCTTTTCCGGCGGTGTGATCGGCATCGAGACGATCATCGTGCTGGTGGCCTTGTTCCTGGGCGTGGTCGCCGGCGTCGTCTTCATTACGCTCGGCCAGCGGCGGATTCCCACGCAAAGCGCCAAGCACGTCCGCGGCCGCCGCGTGTACGGCGGCGCCCGCCAGTACTTGCCGCTGCGGATCAACCAGGCGGGCGTCATGCCGATCATCTTTGCCAGCAGCCTCTTGATGTTCCCCAACCTGATCTTCGAATATCTCAACCGCACGTTTAACTGGGCCGGCTGGGGCATCATGGCCAGCATGTTCGGCAGCCCCAGCTCGTTCATGTACAACCTGCTTTACGTGGCGATGATCTACTTCTTCTGCTATTTCTGGACGGCCATCACCTTCAACCCCAAGGACATGGCCGACAACCTGAAGAACTACGGCAGCTTCATCCCCGGCTACCGCCCGGGCAAGCGGACCGCCGACTACCTGGAAAAGGTGATGGTTCGCATCACGTATGTCGGCGCCGGGTTCCTCTCGGTGGTCGCCATCGTGCCGACGATCATCTCCACGTCCCTCGGGGTGAGCTACAGCGTCGCCAGTTTCTACGGCGGCACGGGGCTACTCATCGCTGTGAGTGTCGCCTTCGACCTGGTGCAAAAGATCGACAGCCACCTGGTAATGCGGAATTACAAGGGGCTGTTGGAAGGGTGATGGGATTGCAGATTGGCGCCGATTTTTGCTCCATACCTGGCGCTCTGGCGTCCTGTTAATCTGCAATCCGCAATCTGAAATCTGACAATGGCCCTCTTTCGCTCGGGCGTCTATAATGATCGCCAAAAAGGAGGAGGTGACATGACGCTGCTCGTAGCCGATCCCAACATCGAGGAAGACCTTATCGAAAGGCGGAAGGCCATCGGCGCCGACCGCTACGACGAGGTGTGGGAGGGGGTGTATTTTATGCCGCCAGCCGCCGACCTGGACCACGGACATCGCCAAAGCGGATGGTCTCGCGTCTTGCCGAAGTCGTCGAAGACGGGGGGCGTGGCCGTGTTTTCATCGCGCCCAACGTGACTGATCGCGACGATGACTGGACGCAGAACTATCGTGTGCCGGACGTGGCGGTTATGCTGAATCAAACGGCGTGTGAGGCAAGGGGGACGCACTTATTCGGCCCCGTCGATTCTGTTATCGAAATCGTGTCACCTGGCGACCGCACGTACGACAAGCTCGACTTCTACTCGAAGATCGGCGTGAGGGAACTGCTGGTCCTCGACCGCGACCCGTGGGCGCTTAAGCTCTACCGGCACGACGGCGCTGCCCTGACGCTGGCCGCTGATCTCGCCCCCGGCGACGGGCGGACCGCGGCAGGCGAAGTCCTCCCGCTGCGCTTTCAGCTCGAGCAGGCGGAGCCGGCGCCGGTGGTTGTGGCGGCGTCGGGCACAAAGTGGTGGCGGATCTGAGTAGATCCTTCCGGCGCAGGTTCAGCGAGCCGTGCGCGTATGTCCAAATCCGAAATCGGAATCTCGAAACCCGAAACCATCGCCGCGAGCGTGGCGGGCCTCACCGCTGGGCTTCGCTCACCAGGCGTCCCAGCGTCGGCAGGATGATTTCCTTCATCGCCAATTCCGCCGCTTCCGGCTGGCCCGGCATGGACAAGAGCACCGTTTCCCCCATGAGTCCACCCGTCGCGCGGGAGCAAATCGCCAGCGGGCCGATTTTGTCATAAAAGACCTTTCGCACCATCTCGCCGTAGCCCGGCAGTTTCCGGTCGAAGAGCCGGTTCATCGTTTCGTAGGTCTGGTCGGTGCTGTTCAGGCCGGTCCCGCCGGTCACCAGAACCGCCTCGATGGCGGGGCGGTCCCGCCAGATCATGAAGAGTTCGAGCATTGGCTTGGGATCCTCCTTCAGGAGTTTGCGGATCACGACTTCGTGCCCCGCCTCCTCGAGCAGCCTTACGATCAGGGCCCCGGAGAGGTCGGTCTCCTTGGTGCGGGTGTCGCTAATGGTTACGACGGCGCACTTGACGCCGTGGGTTTCTTGGGATTCGCTCATAACCTGGTTCCATCGGGACGCCGCCGAGGCGGTGTGGACAACGCGGCCGCGCCGCCCCGCCGTTGCCAGGGAGGGCCGCGAGGCGCTATATTTCAAGAATCCTCCGCGAAGCCGCCTTCCGCCAGCCCCGGCGGCGCGCGGAACATCGCCCAAGAATGTACCAACCCCGGCTCCGCAATGCGATTCCCTGTGGCAACGCGGCGGCGTATCCCAGCGGGCGGCGCCGCGGCCTGCCTGTTCGCGGGGCTTGCCGCTGCGACGGGCGGGCGGTTGGAGGCCGACACCTTTCGGCTGGTTTCCGGCGGCGAAATTCAGGGCGAGTGGACCAATGCCCAGGTCGCGGTTCCGGAGCATTACGTCGTCCGCACCGCGGCTGGGGCGGAAGTGCGGCTTGCCGCCGACCAGGTGGCCGAGCATATCCGCCGAGATCCCGGCGACGAACGCTACCAGCGGCTCGCTTCCCGCTACGCCGATTCCCCCGCCGACCAGTGGCGCCTGGCCGAAGCCCTCCGCGAGGGGGGATTAACCCGGCGGCGCCAGGAAACGCTCGAGCGGATCATCCAGATCGATCCCGATCACGCCCAGGCCCGGTGGGCGCTGGGCTACGCGGAAGTCGGCGGCCAATGGGTCCGTTCGCGGCAGTGGCGGCGGGATAACGGGTACGTCTATTACGACGGCAAGTGGCGGCTTAAGCAGGAAGCGGATCTGATGCAGGAACGCAAGGAGGAAGACGAGGCCGAGCGGCAATGGGCGGCCAATCTCGCCCGCTGGCGGGAAGAACTCCTGGCGGCGGAAACGGCGTTTGCGGCACGGCAGAAATTCGCGGAAGTGACCGACCACCGGGCCGTCGGGCCGCTGTCCAGGATGCTTGCCACCGAGCCGCTGCCGCGCCTGCGAATTCTCTACGTTCAAACGTTGGCCAATATCAAGAACGAATCGGCCAGCCAGGCGCTGCTCTTGATGTCCCTGGGCCACATCGATTCCGAGGTGCGGGCGACAGCCCTTGACGAGATCGTCCGCCGCCGCCCGGCGAACGCGGTCGACGTGTACGTAAACCATTTGAAAGACGCCAACAACGCCCGCGTGAACATCGCCGCCGCGGCCTTGATGCGGCTGGGCGACCCGGGCGCGATCTCCCCATTGATCGAAGCCCTTGTCACCACGCACACCATCGTTTTGCCCGCGGCGGGACCGCCTGACACGGTGACAACGTCTTTTTCACCCGACGCCCCAGGCGGACCGACGCCGGAAATTCCCCGCACCGGCACCGAGATGAGGCACGGCGGCCGGCCCGTCGCCATCCACCGCAAGGCATTCAACCAGGACGTGCTGACGGCCCTGGTCACACTCTCGGGCGGAGTGAACTTCAGCTTCGACCAGGAGCAATGGCGCAAGTGGCGGGAGGCGACGCAGCGGTGACTACCGCCCGCCGGCGGATGTTCGGGCTTTCTCGAGCAAATCGATGTAGATCACCTTGCCGCCGCCCAGTTCCGCCAGCCGCTGGGTGAACTTCGGCGGGCCCAACGGGTCGCCCCAGCCCAGTTCCACGACGAATATCTGCGGGCCGCCGTCGGCATGTTTCTTCAGCTTGCGGAGTTCCAGGTTGGAAATGGCGGGCTCGCCGCCGGTGGTGAAAAAGAAAACGACGTCCGCCCCCGACCCCACCGCCGCCTGGGCCGCGCGGAAGTGCTCCGGTGCCTTGTCGCACGGCACGTTGGCCAGCCAGGCCAGCGCCTTTTGCCGATTGGCGTCGGTGGCGGGAATCGCCCGGCCTTCCCCCTCGATGCCGAACGTCATCGCCTGCTTGTGATAGGCGATGAGCGTGAACCGATCTGCCGCGGTCAGGCGTCTTAGAAGCGTTTCGGCCAGTTCGCCGGAAACGCCCGCGGGATTGGGCGCCTTGCCTCCCATCGCCCGGGAGTGATCGACCGTGATGCAAAAATGGTTGCCTTCGATGGGAATGCCCGCCACCTGAAACCGGGCGGCGTCGGCCGCCGAAACAAGTGAACCAATGGCGAAGGCGGTGGCGAAGGCGACGAGCAAACGCGGGCCGCGGCGGCCCGCCGTCGAAGGACACCGGCGCGACGCGCGGCGATTACGAGAGGGGCGGCATATCGCTCGCTGGGCAATCACGGCCTCCATCGGTGACTCCTCGTGGGGTTCCTACGGACGGGTCCAACCAGTCGCTCGGCTGTGGGGCGGGTTCGTCGGACTCAAGAAGGGCCTGTCTGCGATCGTAGTCGCGGGCCTGGCAAATGCCAACCGTTCCCGTCAGGATCGCCAGGACAGCGAAGACTGGGCCCACACACGTAACGCCGCCGGACAGCCCCAGGGCGGCGGAGACGGCCGTCCAGGCCACGCCAAGGGCCACGCAAACAAGCGTCACCACGGCCATCTGCGTCGCCGACGGCGGAGGATCGTATTCCGGCGGACTGGCTGGCATGGAAATCCCCGTTCTGGAGGGCGCCACCAGGGCATTGCACGTCTACCACCTTACCACTTCCTGCTTCCGCCCTCTCGCCTTCCGCCTTCCATTTCCCGCCTTTTGAGCAGGTTTTCTGATTACGTAAATCGGGCGATATGGGGCTAAGACCGCCCTTATGCTAGTGTTGCGGGCCCGCAAGGGAAAAATTTGGGAAATCTGCGGCCCGGCCCCAGAAAAGCGCTTGACGCGGAAAAATTTCAGGTAACAATCTTGTGTTTTTCCGGTTGCGCCCCTCTTGACATGCGGGTTATGACGGAAATTCACGGAGAAAACACCGGCGGCGCCGGGTTCCATACGTTTCCTCGCGTGAGGAAGCGGCAAATTTCAGCTTCTGGGCCAGGGAGCCCGTGGCGGCTGCGCGCGACGCAAGGACAACGCCCGTCTTCCTCGCCCCTCACGTACGCGACAGAAAGCCGAGGCAAGTTCCATGCAATCAGCGCGGAATGTTTTTGAGGCCATTCTGAAGTTTGGCCACGATGAAAACTTTGACGCCGAGCCGGACGACGATTTCGAGTCCACGGACGCCCCGGCCGGCAGCGAGTCGAAGATCGAAATCCTGAGGCGACGGGTGGAGATGGGATATCCCCTGTGGCACGAGATGGATCGCCGTGATTACACCGGCCTGACGGGCATCATTCGCCCGCGGGATTAGGCCGCTTTTTCCCCTTCGCATTCCGCCGCTCGACGCTCGGGTGGCGAATGAAAAGAGGGCTGCGCGTGTCACGTCACGCACAGCCCTTCTTTCTTCGTGGGCCAGGGTGGGCGGAGGGCCCAACTCGGCGGGACACCGCACGAGGACAAGGTCAAGGAAAACAGCCGCTCGTGGGCCGCCGCCCGTCAATGAATACGGGCGGCGGAGATCGATCCTTATCAATCACGGATATCAAGGGGAATATGATCCGCAAGGGATATGGGAATGGATCATGCGCCATCATGGATATTTTCCCGTGGCGGCTATGCGTATTTCCTGTTCGCCCGTCGGCGAACGCCCGGCCGCTACCACTGGATGCGGCGGCGGCGGCGGCGGTGGATTCCGTTGTACGACTTCGGCGGCTTGGTGCGGCGGCCAAAATCGCCCTGGTTCGACTTCGATTGGAACTTGGCCGGGGCGCTTCGCTTGAAGCTGACCTCCTGATAATCGACTTCCTGGTCAGCGTATCTCGTCTTCGCGGCGTTCATCGTTTGCCTCCAAAAAATGGGGTTGGGTTGCGGTTTCGTGAGTTGGTGTTGACGCTCGCCGCGTTTGTGGCGGCGTTGATCGGCTTGTTTTCGTTCACCGGCCGGACCTTGTTCTCCGGCGGCTCTCTGGTGGCATGGGCCTCCCGCAGGCGACTACCTCCTTCTGACCGGCGCGGCCCTCAGCGCTTTGTCGTAAACCAGCTTCTCGGCCGCTTTGCGGCCCTCCTCGCAGAGGACGGACAATTGCTCTCCGTGCGAGACGCCGGGCAGATAGATCCAGGCCCCGGCTTGCCGGGCCCAGATTTCTTCCTCGGGGTCGTTTCCCCGGCCGCAGACAATCAGCAAGAGGTTCTTCTGCGATTGCGTGAGAGACTCACAAAAGGGGCGATAGCCGGCGGGCGTGACTCCCCCCAATCCTTCGAGATCAACCAGCGCCATCTGAACGAGCGTGCGATTCGCTTCGGCCCGCGCGCTTTGCGCGTCGCTGCACACCAGGGCGTCCCAACCTCCGTCGGTGGCGGCCCGCATCAGCAGGTGTCGGCGTTGTCTGCTTTCCGACACGACCAGACATTGGTAGACGTTGGTAAGCGACTCTTTCCCTCGCCGGGATTTCGTGAGGGTTGCGCGTTGCGCATGGGGCATCGTTTCGACGGCGCTCATTGGTTCGGTCCTTATCGAAGGGGAGAAATCGTCGGTGAGCGGCCGATTCAAAATGCAGACGGTATGCCACGGGGCATACAAATTAGAAAAGAATTCCGAAGTTCAATGGCATCAACAGGTTAACAATTGCCATGTTGTTCTGAAGGAAGTAGACGCTTGGCGACCGGTATTCACCGCCCTGGTGACGCCGCCGCAAGACCGCCGCCGTAAGTCCTTGGCTGCTCGGGCCAGGCCCCCGATTCACCATCTCGCAGACGCCTCACCAAGGTGGTGAGCGCGATTGCCGGCGCCGCTGGCAGAGCCGGCGCCAACCGCCGAGCGAGGTCCCGGCCCCGGGTTCACGGGCCGCCGGCGCCGGGAGGGCGCCGGGGCCGCCGGCTCGATTTTTTGCGGGTGGGGCCTTGAGCTTTTCCCAAAACACGGCAAAATGGCTGGTTTGCCCGCTAGGCGCGGCAATCGACCGGGAAGAATGCGAGACTGGCCATGAGCGAACAGCTTCGGGTGACCCTTCGTGAGAGCCGCGGCAAGCACCGCAATCGGCGGTTGCGGGCCGGGGGGCAAATTCCAGCCGTTTTGTACGGACATGGGCAAGAAACGGTCTCCCTGGCCGTGACGGCCGACGCGTTTGCCGCCGCCCTGCGGCACGGGGCGCAGGTCGTTAACCTGGTGGGAGATGTGACAGAACAGGCCCTCATCCGCGAAATCCAGTGGGATTTCAAGGGGGTCGAAGCCCTTCACGCCGATTTTTACCGGGTTTCGCAGGAAGAGCGGGTCGAGGTGGAAGTTCCCCTTCAGTTGCGGGGCATGGCGCCGGGCACCCGCTTGGGCGGTGTGGTCGCCCAGTTATTGCACGCCCTGCCGCTGGAATGTCCGGTGATGGCCATTCCCGAGAAACTCGAGGTCAATATCAACGAGCTGGAAATTGGCGACGCTATCCACGTGAAGGACCTGGAATTGCCGCACGGCGCCGTACCGCTTGTGCCCGCGGATGAAATCATCGTTCAATGTACGGAAGCGATCGAGGAGCTTCCGGAAGAAGAGGAAGCCGCGGCCGAGCCCGAGTTGATCGGTCGCGACCGCGAGGAAGAAGAGACCGAGGAGGGCCAGGATTAGCCGGCCAATTCTCCACGGTGCGTGGAGCACGCCATGAAACTCGTGATCGGTCTCGGCAATCCCGGCCAGAAATACGACCAGACCCGACACAACGTCGGTTACGAAGTGATGGTTCGGCTGGCCCAGCGATACGCGGCGTCGAGCCGGCCGAAGGAGAAGTTTCGGGGGGAAGTCACGGAAGCCAGCATCGCCGGCGAGTCGGTGACGCTGGTCCGACCGTTGACGTTTATGAACCGCAGCGGCCAATGCGTTCAACCCTTGCGGGACTTCTTCAAGCTGCCGAACGAAGACATGTTGATTGTGTGCGACGATTTCAACCTCCCGGTTGGCCAGTTACGGCTGAAGGCCCAGGGCTCGGCGGGAGGGCAGAACGGCCTGGCCGACATCATCCAACGGTGCGGCCAGGACGTGCCGCGGCTGCGGATCGGCATCGGTTCGCCTCCGCCGCAGTGGGATCCCGCCGATTACGTGTTAGGCAAATTCGGCCGCGAGGATGCGGCGGAGATGAAGATTGCGCTCGATCGTGCCGCCAACGCGGCGGCCGACTGGGTCGAGCGCGGCGTCGAATACTGCATGAACCAATACAACGTCAAAGCCACCAGCGGAGAGTAAAATACCGTGCCCATCCACGTTTACGAGGGGATGTTCATCCTCGACTCGAACAAGTACGCCAAGAACCACGCCGAGATTCCGGACAAGCTGGTCAAGCTCGTCACCGACCGGGGCGGCGAGATGCTCGTCAACCGCCTGTGGAACGAGCAAAAGTTGGCATATCCGGTCAAGGGACACCGTAAGGGTGTTTACTGGCTGACCTATTTCCGCCTGGAAGGGACGAAGCTGTCCGAACTGAATGAGCAGGTAAAACTGACCGACGGCGTGCTCCGGGCATTGGTGCTCAAGATCGACCCGCGGCTGGTGGACGCCCTGGTCGAACACGCCTCGCACGCGCCGGCGCCGGACGCGGGCGACGAGAAAGAGGCGGAGAGCAAGCCGGCGGAAGGTAAGGGCGGCGAGCGGAAAGAACGGGGGGAGCGGGGGGAATCGCGGCGACGCGAAAAAGTGGAGGCGTAGCGGGAAGGGTGTCGGGCGATTAGGCTCGACGAAGGGTGTGATGGGAAGGCGTCACGAACCAGGAGAGCCGTCATGGCCAGTTTCAACCGCGTTATTTTAATGGGAAACCTCACCCGCGACGTCGAAATCAAGTACACGCAAAGCGGCTTGGCGGTGGCGGATATCGCCCTGGCGGTGAACGACCGGCGGAAGAACCAGGCCGGAGAATGGGTCGAAGAAACCACGTTCGTCGATATCACGCTGTGGGGGCGGACCGCGGAAGTCGCCAGTGAGTACCTGAGTAAGGGCTCGCCGGCGCTGATCGAGGGACGGCTGAAACTCGACAAATGGGAAACCGACGGCCAGAAACGATCGAAGCTTCGCGTGGTCGGCGAGCGGATGCAGATGCTCAGTGGCGGAGGTGGTGGTGGTGGTGGTGGTGGTGGCGGACGTGGCCGTCCCCAACGCGATGATGCCGAATACAGCGCCCCGGCCGACGACTACGACGACTCCCGCCCGGCTCCTTCCGGCGGCGGCGGGGGAGGCGGCGGCGGCGACGAAGAGGACCTGCCGTTTTGAAACCCCAATGACTCCTCATGCGGCAAGGCCGCAACCAAAATCCTAAACAAATTCAAAGCACGAAACACCGAAATCCGAAGCCATCGCCGCGACGGCCATCGTCGAATCGGCGGCCGAGCCCGGTCAAGCAAGGCCCACGGCCAACGGCGGAAAGCCGAAAGCGTCTTGGTGTGGCCGTAGGCCGCGCCAGAATCTAACAACCCCCCCCCTAAACCCAGAGTCCGTAACACCGGTCCCCATCATGCCCCAAGCATCCCCCCGCAAGACCCGACGCGCCAAAGGTTTCAAACGGCTTCCCCGAGGTCCGCACGGGGGCGTTGAATTGCTGCTGATCCAAAGCATTCCCTCGCTCGGCGAACAGGGCGAGGTCGTCGAGGTGAAGCGCGGCTACGCCATGAATTACCTCATTCCGCAGGGGATGGCGACCGTCGCCACCGAGCATCACAAGCGGATGGTCGAAAAGCACCGCGAGAAGCTGGCCGAGTTGGAACGGGCCCGCCTCACAGAGATCAAGAAGCTGGCCGACGAAATCGGCAAGCAAAGCGTGACCATCGAGGCCAACGCCAACGAGGATGGCCATCTCTACGGCAGCGTCGTCGCCCCCGACATCGCCGGCGCCCTGAAAAAGCTCGAACTCCCCGTCACGCCCGATATGGTCCGCCTGGAAGGCCCGCTGAAGGAACTGGGGCTCTACACGGTCAAGGTCCAGTTGCACGCCGAGGTCGAGACCATGGTGAAGGTCTGGGTGGTGCCGACGGTGGGCGACAAGGCCGGGACGTAGCCCAGCGAGGCCTGCGGCCGCAAGCAAGAGGAACCACGGATGGACGCGGATTTCTTCAGGAGATCGCAGGGGTAACGGGGGAAGGTTAGCGGCGAGCGCAATTCGCCCACTTGTCCGCCGCCGCGGTGGCATCCTGCAAGTCGTTTTCGTTTCTCTTGTCACTCCGCCGCCAGGGCCGCCTCGATCCGTTTGATTACCTCCTCGGCGTCGGGTTTCACGCGGGAGGGCCAGCGGGCAATCACTTCGCCCTTCTTGTTCACCAGGAACTTTTCAAAGTTCCAGGAAACTTTGCCGGGACCCTTGGGCTTCACGTCCAGTGCCGTGAGATGCTGGTAAAGCGGGCACGCGTTTTCGCCGTTGACCTCGACCTTCTCCGTCAGCGGGAAGGTCACGCGGTATTTCGTGCTGCAAAACTCGCGGATTTCTTCGGCTGTGCCCGGTTCCTGACCGCCGAACTGGTTACACGGCACACCGATGAGCACGAAACCCTGGTCCTTATATTTTTCGTAAATCTCCTGCATTGGCGTGTACTGCGGGGTGTAGCCGCACTCGCTGGCGACGTTGACAAACATGACGACCTTGCCCGCGAGGTCCACCAGCTTCATTTCCTTGCCGTCGAGGGTTTGCATGGTGAAATTCAGGGCCGCGGGCGGCTGAACGGCCGCCGCGGGAAACGCGAACAGGGTAAGGGCCAGGGCGGCATACGCAAGCGGTCGGGTTTTCATCGTCATGCTCCAAAAACGGGATGGGCGCGGGCAGAACTCGTTCGAACCGCCAAACCGAAGTCGCCGCCATTGGTTAACCTCGCTCGAAGGTCCAGGAACAGCGGCGTGAATAATCGAACTCAATCGCCACGATGGAGTTAACGAAGCCGCTTGCGGCGAAGCGGCCGCCGGTTACCGTATTACACAGGAGGCGGACGATGCGAGGTGGGTTTCAAAAGCGGCTGATCTTCTGTGCCGGCATGGTCGGCGCGGCGTGCGCGGGCGGCGGCGTTTCTCCGGCGTCCGCCGAGCGACACGACGACACCGTGGTCGCCCGGGTCGATGGCCAACCGATCTACCGTTCCGATGTCGAGCGGCTGCTTGCTCGGCAGGGGCGCAAGCCGGAGGAAATCGCGCCGCCCGCCGACGCCCGCTTCATCGCGGCGCGGGAAGCCCTGATCGTCCGCGAGTTGGCATTTGGATATCTCCAATCGACGAGCCTGGCGGCAAGGGACGCCGAAATCGACACCGCCTACGCCCGGCTTGAAAAGGCATTAGGCGAACAGGGGCGTTCGTTCGCCGAGTCGCTCCGGGAAAGCGGCGTCGATTTGGCGAGCTGGCGGAAAGAAATGGCCTGGAACATCGTCTGGAAGCGTTACTGCGACCGGAAATTGACGCATGAAAACCTCAAGCAATTCTACAAAGACCGCCGGGCCGAGTATGACAGCACGCGGATGAAAGTCGCCCAGATCCTTCTGCGGTTGCCCGAAGGCGCCGACGCCGCGGCTCGCGCGGCCGCCATCGCGCGGCTCGAGAAAATCCGCGAGGAAGTCGCCGCGGGTGAAATCGACTTCGCGGCCGCCGCCCGCCGCCACAGCGAATCACCGTCCGCCAAGGCCGGTGGCGAGATCGGCTGGATCGAGCGACACTACCCGATGGAGGAGGGGTTTGCGGCGGCGGCCTTCGCCCTTGGACAGGGAGAAACAAGCGAGCCGGTCGTCACGTCCGCCGGCGCGTGCCTGATCCACGTGCTGGACATCGAGCCGGGCCGCCGCACGCTTTTTGACGTCCTGCCGGCGGTGCGGGCCCACGCCGAGCGATTCTTGCTAAAATGGCTGGCGGAGAAGCGTCGCCCCGTCGCGAAGATCGAACGATTTCCCGATTCATGAAGAAACGAGTCAAGGACGACGAACCGCGGCAATGGCAGCAAACGGTGGCCGACTCCACCTGGCGCGCCGCGGTGCGGCGGCGGCTGATGGTGTGGTTTCGCGGGGCGCACCGCCCGCTCCCTTGGCGGGAGAGTCGCGATCCATACCGCGTCTGGATCAGCGAAATCATGCTGCAACAAACGCAGGTGGCCACCGTCGAGGGCTATTTCCGGCGGTTCATGGACCGCTTTCCCGATGTGGCCGCGCTTGCCGCCGCCGACGAGCAGGATGTGCTCAAGCTGTGGGAGGGGCTTGGATATTACCGCCGGGCGCAGCAGTTGCATCGGGCGTCCCGGCAAATTGTGGCGGAGCATGGCGACGGTTTTCCCCGCAAGTTCGACGATGTGCTCGCATTGCCCGGTATCGGCCGTTACACCGCCGGGGCGATTTGCTCGATTGCCTTTGACGACCGGCGACCGATTCTGGAGGCCAACTCCCGCCGCGTGCTGGCCCGCTGGGTAGCGATGCCCGGCGACGTGACGCGGCCCTCGGTGGAAGCGCAGCTTTGGAGCGTGGCCGAGAAGCTGCTGCCGAGGAAGAACGTCGGCGTCTACAACCAGGCGGTGATGGAACTTGGCTCACTGGTGTGCAAGCCGGCGGCGCCGCGGTGCGACGATTGCCCCGTGGCGCCGCTGTGCCAGACCCGGCGGTTGGGTAAAACGAGCGAAATCCCCGCGGCCAAGGCCAAAACCCCCATCACGCCGGTCACGGAACTGGCCCTGGTTATTCGCCGCGACGGCGATGTGCTGCTGCGATTTCGCGGCCCGGACGAACGGTGGTCCGGCATGTGGGATTTCCCCCGGGCGCCGCTGGAGGCGGAGGCGCCGGCGCCGCGGGAAATCCATTGCCAGCGGCTGGGAGCAAAGGTCGAACTCGGCCGCCCAATCGGCATCATTCAATACGGCGTCACGCGGTACCGGGTGACGATGCGGTGTTACGAGGGCGTTATCAAAAACGGCCGCCAGTGCGGGCAACCGGCGAAAAACGCCGACCCGACGCGCTGGGTGAGGTTGGAAGAGCTCGACCGGATCGCGCTGAACGTCAGCGGGCGAAAGCTGGCCAGGCTGATTCAACGAGTTTGACCCCATCCCAAATCCCCAATACCATGTCCCTCGCCCACGTCCAATCCATCATCCAGCGGCACTGGGGATACGACTCGCTCCGGCCGCTGCAGGCGGAGGCGATGCGGTCGGTGCTCGACGGGCGGGACTCCGTCGTTGTGCTGCCCACCGGCGGCGGCAAGTCGCTCTGCTTTCAGGCGCCGGCGATGGCGGTGGAGGGACTGGCCGTCGTCGTCTCTCCGCTCATTTCGCTGATGAAGGACCAGGTGGACGCGCTGCGCGAAATCGGCCTGCCCGCCGCGTGCGTGAACAGCACGATCGCACCACACGACCGCCGTGAAACGCGGGACGAAGTGCTGGCCGGCCGACTCAAACTGCTTTACCTCTCGCCCGAGCGGCTGATGACGCAGCAGACCTTGGAATTCCTCAAACGGGCGAAGTTGGCCTTCTTCGCTATCGACGAGGCCCACTGCATCAGCGACTGGGGACATGATTTCCGGCCCGAGTATCGGATGCTCAAGCGGCTGAAAAAGGAATTCCCCGGCGTCGCCCTTCACGGATATACCGCGACGGCCACCGGGCGGGTGCGGAACGACATTGCGCGGGAACTGGCGCTGAATGCCCCGGAGATCCTCGTCGGCTCGTTCGATCGGCCGAACCTCGTGTACCGGGTCATCCGCCGCGACAACCGCCTGCGGCAGATCGCCGAGGTGGTCGACCGACATCCGAATGAGTCGGGCATTATCTACTGCATCCGCCGGCGGGACGTGGACGAGGTGTGCGCGGCGCTTACCGCCGCGGGGGCCTCCGCCCTGCCGTACCACGCCGGCATGGAGGACCGCCATCGCAAAGAAAATCAGGAGGCGTTCATCCGCGAACAGTGTCGCATCATCGTGGCGACGGTCGCCTTCGGCATGGGCATCGACAAATCGAACGTGCGGTTCGTCGTGCACGCCGGGGCGCCGAAGTCGCTGGAAGCATACCAGCAGGAAAGTGGGCGGGCCGGCCGCGACGGGCTCGAGGCCGAGTGTGTGCTGCTGCACTCGTCGGGCGATTTTCACATCTGGAAGCGGCTACTCGACGACTTGCCGAGCGAAGCCAAAACGGCCGCCCACGCCTTGCTTGCGGGTATGGAACGCTTCTGCGCCACCGCCCGCTGCCGACACGCGGCCATTGTCGAATACTTCGGGCAGTATCTCGCCACCGACAACTGCGGGGCCTGCGACGCCTGCCTCGGCGAGCGGACGGTCGTGAACGATTCGTTAATCGTCGCGCAGAAAGTGCTATCTTGTGTCGCCCGCGTGAAGGAGAACTTTGGCGCCGACTATGTGGCCAAGGTGCTCACCGGCTCACAGGAACAGCGGATTTTGGACAACGGGCACGATCAGCTCAGCACCTACGGCCTGATGGGCGACCTTTCGCTCCGCGTCGTGCGGGCCTACGTCGAACAACTTGTCGAACTGGGCGACTTGCGGCGCACGGGCGACTTCAACGTGCTCGCCCTGACGGAACAAGGCCGGGAAACGCTGCGGGGGCAGCGGACACCGCGGCTGTTCGAGCCGGACATAAAGGAGAAGAAGCCGGCGAAGGTGGCGGCCGAGTCGTGGGAAGGGGTGGACCGCGACTTGTTCGAGGAATTGCGGCAATTGCGGCGGGAGATGGCGGACGAGAAGGGCTTGCCTCCGTTCGTCGTCTTCGGCGACGCCACGCTCCGCGACCTCGCCCGCCGACGGCCTTCTACCGCCGCTGCCCTGCTGAGCATCCACGGCATCGGCGAGAAAAAGGCGACGCAATACGGCGAACGGTTCTTGGCGGCCATCGACGAGTACTGCGACCGGCAAGAGACCGCAACGCGGGATGTCGGCATCGATGCGACCGGGACGGAAACCCGCAGCACAGGACTCAGAGCCCGAAGCGTCAGCAAGGGACGCGGAACGGGAAGCGTCAGCGAACGCATCAAACCCCTGACGGAAACCAAGTAGCAAGCCTTCGACATGTTCCTCGAAGGCAGGAGCATCGACGAAGTCGTCGCGGCCACCGGCCGCGCGCTCTCCACGGTCGTCAGGTACCTGGAAGACTGCATCGACATGCACGAAATCAGCGAGGTGACCACGTGGGTCGGCGCCGAAACGGTCCAGCGGGTCCGGGCCGCGAAAGACAAGATGGGCGACACGATGCTCCGCCCGATCTTCGACCACCTGAACGAAGAAATCCCCTACGACCACATCCGCATCGCGCTGGCCGGCATCCGCAACGAACCCCCGCCAACCGCGGCCGCGGATGAGGAAATGGACCACGACGACACAACGAGCACAACGTAAACGCGAGGTTTCGCTTCGCGAAACCTCGAGCCGGCCTTTTTTCCCTTACGTCGTGCTCGTCGTGCCGTCGTGGTCTTTTTTCAAAACAACCAATTGCCCGTGGTTCAGTTCCCCTCCGCAATCTCCTTCAAACTCACCAGCTTCAGTCGGCCGAAGGGGTTGTGCAGGGGGCTGCCGGCGGTCATGGTGTTGTCTTCCGCCGCCTTGGTGATGAAGCGGAGACTCTGCTCGTCGCCCAGGTAGTGGCCCTCGCCGATCGGCTTCTCCCCCGCCGCAATGTAGCGGATCAGTTCAATGATCATCTCGTCGTCTTCGTCAAGGTCCGACTTCCGCATCACCACCTCGGGATGCCCCAACACGTGCATCCCCATCGTCCACACCTCTCGCTCGCCGGCGACGATGGAGACGAAGGCGAAACTCACCGCGTCGGGGGAGGCGTCCTCGGTGTAATCCAGCCAGTCGCCGCCGCCGTGGGCCAGGACCGAGTTGTCGATGAACACGCCGGCCCCGCCCGCCCGCACGATCGCGGCGCCCGCCTGCATCATCCGGCGGGCCGCGTCCAGCGACCCGCCCGGGCCGGCCAGGCCGATGTTGACGCTGTAGCGGTCTACGATCTTCATCTCGTCATCGGCCGCCAGCCGCCGGCACGAAGAACGAAAAATGCCGGCGAACTGGTCGTCCGGCGGCATGGGGAAGAACTCCACCTCGCCGCCATCGGGCAAAATCAGCTTCTCTTGCGTCAGGAGAAAGCCCTCGGGCATCCGCTGAAGCAGTTCGCCCGGGTCCGCCCAGGCGCCGGGAATCCGCAGGGTCGTTTCCACGTCAGGTTGGTTGGTGTCCATGTCGGACATGTTAGGCCCGCGGATTGCAAAACACCAGGAGACCTATTACAGTGTTGCTCCACACAGGTTAGGTTTCGGCCATTTCGACGCCGGACGTTTCCCGTGGCGCCGGTAGCAACATGTCGGTCAACGCAGCGCCCCAACCCGCGGCCACCCCATGAAGATTGCGGTTCTCAAAGAGACATACCCGGGCGAACGCCGCGTGGCACTTACGCCCGCCGCCCTGGCCCCGCTGAAGAAGGCGGACCTGGCGATAGTGGTGGAAAGCGGCGCCGGGATGGCCGCGGGGTATGCGGACGCCGCCTACCGGGACAAGGGCGCCGAGATCGCCGAGAACCGGGCCGCCGCGATGCAGGCCGACGTGCTCCTTTACGTGCGGACGTTGGGCGCCGACCGTGAGCAGGCGGCGAAGGACAAGGGATCGTGGGCCGCCGGCAAGACGATCATCGGCATGGCCGATCCGCTTGGTTCCGCGGAGTTCATCCGGGAGCTGGCGCCGTGCGGGGCCAATTTCTTCGCATTGGAACTGGTCCCGCGGATCACCCGGGCCCAGGCGATGGACGTGCTTTCCAGCCAGGCCACGATCGCAGGCTACAAAGCGGTGCTGCTGGCGGCCGACCACGCGGTGAAGATGTTTCCTTTGATGATGACGGCCGCCGGCACGATTTCTCCCGCCCGCGTGATGGTGCTGGGCGCCGGGGTGGCCGGTTTACAGGCCATCGCCACGGCCCGGCGGCTGGGCGCCGTGGTCGAGGCCTACGACGTCCGCAGCGAGGTCCGCGAGCAAATCGAGAGCCTCGGCGCCAAGTTCCTCGAGATGGAAGTCGCCGACGACGCCCAGGACGCCAGCGGTTATGCCCGGCAAATGGACGAGGCGTTCTATCAAAAACAACGGGCCTTCCTCGCCGAGCACGCCCGGCACAGCGACGTGGTGATCACGACGGCCGCCATCCCCGGCAAAAAGTCGCCGCTGCTTCTGACCGAGGACGCGGTGAAGGCGATGCCGGAAGGGGGCGTGATCGTCGATCTGGCGGCCGAGCGGGGCGGCAACTGCGAACTGACCAAGGCGGACGAGACGGTAATCGCCCACGGCGTGACCATCCTCGGCCCGACGAATCTGCCGAGCGACATTCCTTTTCACGCCAGCCAGATGTACGCGAACAATTGCGTGAAATTCTTGCTGAATCTTTACAAAGACGGCGAGTTGCAAGTCGAGGGCGACGACGAAATCGTCGTCGGCACGCTGGCGGCCAAGGGGGGCGAAGTCGTTCACACGCGGCTAAGAGAAATCCTGAACCTCCGCCCGCTCGAAAAACCGGAAGAGAAAAAAGAAGAAGAGCCGCCACCCAACGAGCAGGCCGAGGAGATGGATTTCCCGGCGCCCGACAACGGCCAGGGAGAAAGCGGCGATGACGATGCGAGCGCCAGCGAAGAAGGCGAGAACAAGGAGACAACGCCATGATGGAAAGATCGAATCTCTTGCGTCTGCTGTGCCTCTTCGCGGCGGTCGCGCTCGCGCCGCTCGCGGCGAAGCCAACACTGGCCGCGGATACCAACGCCGAAACGCAATCCGGCGCCCGAGCGGAGAAACCGGAAGACCAACCGCCGGGTGATCCCAAGGAAAAACCCGCCGAACCGCCGAGCGAACTCCGCGGCCCGGGCCGCTACGAAACCCTCCTGGCCAGTCTCTCGATCTTCGTGCTGGCGATCTTCGTGGGGTTCGAGGTCATCACCAAGGTGCCGCCCACGCTGCACACGCCGCTGATGAGCGGGTCGAACGCGATCAGCGGCATCACCATCGTCGGGGCCGTCCTCGCCGCCGGCGCCGCAGGGGGCTGGGTCAGTTTCCTCGGGCTTGTCGCCGTCATTCTCGCCACCATCAACGTCGTCGGCGGCTTTCTGGTGACCCACCGGATGCTGGCGATGTTCCGGCGGCGATGACAAGAAAAATCCGAAATCCGAATATCAAAATACGAAACAAATTCGAATGACCGAATGACCAAGACCGTTGATCTGCTCGCTGACGCGGCTCGCCGATGGAGGTTCTCGTTTTGAATTTCGTGTTTCGAATTTGTTTCGGATTTCGGATTTCTATATTCGAATTTCCTCACACATGAATGCCAACCGGTAAGCGCGCTCTATGGACTCTCCCCTGACTGTCGCCGCGATCAAACTCTGCTACCTGGTAGCGGCCGCCCTGTTCATCTTCGGCCTGAAGAACATGGGCCACCCGCGGACCGCCGTGCGGGGCAACCTGCTGGGCGTAGCCGGGATGGCCCTGGCCTTGCTCGTGACGCTCTTCGACAGCTCGATCGACGGTTACGTGATGCTGGTCATCGGCCTGGTGATCGGGGCCGGGATCGGCGCCGTGCTGGCCGTCAAGATCGCAATGACCGCCATGCCGCAACTCGTGGCCCTGTTCAACGGGTTCGGCGGGGCCGCGTCCGTGTTTGTCGCCGGGGCGGAGCTGGGTCGGCTCTCCGGCGAAGTCCAGGTGGGAAGCCTCCCGGCCATCGGCCACGACGTCCTCGTGGCGACCGCCCTCTCCGGCATCATCGGGTCGGTCACGTTCATCGGCTCGCTCGTCGCCTTCGGCAAGCTGCAGGAACTCAAGTGGTTTTGGAGCCCGCGGAGCTTCCCCTTCCAGCAGCCGGCCAACATCGCGGTGGCGGTCTGCGCCGTATTGCTGACCGTGTGGCTGGCCAGCAGCGGCGGCTGGTGGATCGCCCAGGATAAATTCTGGGCCCTGCCGCTGGTTTACATCTTGCTGGTCGTGCTGTCGGGCTTCCTCGGGTATTCGCTCACGGATCCCATCGGCGGCGCCGATATGCCCGTCGTCATTGCCCTGCTGAACAGCTATTCCGGCCTGGCCGCCGCCGCCACCGGGTTCGTGATCGACAACAACGTGCTGATCATCGCCGGGTCGCTCGTTGGGGCCTCGGGCATCATCCTCACGCAGCTCATGTGCAAAGCGATGAACCGCTCGCTGGTCAACGTCCTGTTCGGCGTGTTCGAAGGCGCCGGGACGAAGGCGGACCAGGATGAACTCTACGCCACGGTCAAAAGCACCACGGCCGACGACATCGCGCTGCTGCTCGACGGCGCCCAGCGGGTCGTGTTCGTGCCCGGCTACGGGATGGCCGTCGCCCAGGCCCAGCACGCCGTCCGGGACCTCGGCACGATCCTCGAACAGCGTGGCGTCAAGGTGGAATATGCCATCCACCCGGTCGCCGGCCGCATGCCCGGCCACATGAATGTGCTATTGGCCGAGGCCGACGTCGAGTACGACAAGCTGCTCGAGATGGACGCGATCAACCCGACGATGGGCCAGGTGGACGTGGCGATCGTGATCGGCGCCAACGACGTGGTCAACCCCGTGGCCCGCACCGACCCGGACAGCCCCATCGCCGGCATGCCGATCATCGACGTCGACAAGGCCCGCACCGTGGTCGTCATCAAACGCAGCCTCAGCCCCGGCTACGCGAAAATCCCCAACCCCCTCTTCGGCGCCGAAAACACGCTTATGTTCTTCTCCGACGGCAAGAAGGCCGTGCTGGACATCGTGGGAGCTGTGAAGGAACTGGACTGAAGGTGGAAGACGCTCCGGTCCTCGCGGCATCGGCCAAGGGACGCGCCCGGCGAAGCTATGTCTTGTCCGCTCCTTACTTGGACAGCGCCACTTTGGGGCGTGATAAGAAGAGACGATCCTTCCGCCTAACGCCGCAGCCGTCCCGCCGGGCTATCGTTCGCCGGGGGGCGGGCCACGCGGATTTCTGCTTCCGACGCGTCTTCGGCCGAGGAGGCCGCGGGGGCCGATCTCGTCTCCTGCAAAATGGCGGCCACGCATGTCCGCTGGTCCGGCGTGAGGCCCCCCGGCATGCGGGTCAGCAGCCCCGCCAAATAACGCCGCTGCGGCGGTTCCGCCGCTTCGAGGACGGCGAAGTAGCGGTCGGCGATGCTTCCTTCGTTCAGATACACGAGTAGCCGTAGCAGCTCGCGGTTCATTCCGGCATGGTTGGCGGGGAATTCCGCCATGAGGGTTTGCCTGAAGTCGGCGAGCGCCTCCGGCGGCAATTGGCCCCGCTCGATCGCCACCTGCGCCAGCCGCAGCAGTCCCAGGAAGTCCTCGTCGCCGATGTGTTTGCTGCGGTCCTGCACCAGTTCGTTCACGCGGGCGACGATTCTGGTGGCGACTTCGCCGTCGGGCTCCGCCGCCAGCCACGCGAGCCCTCCGTGGATGACCACGCGGGGATGGTCGCTGCGGATCGCATCCGGCCCCCACGCTGTTTGCGGCTGGACGGCCAGCAAACCGCGAATGGCGTACGACTCCAGCCGGCCTGCCTCGTCCAGCCGGGCCAGCAGGGCCGCGGCGTCCATCTCGGCGGCCAATTCCGTCAGACCGATGATCGCCGCGACGCGAACCGGTGGCGACCGGTCGTTGAGTCGCTCCGTGAGCGCCGCCACCGCGGTCCGCAGCGGCGCGTGATTGGGGAGAATCCGCGTGGCGGCCAATCGCACATCCGCAACGTCGTCCTTCACCAATCGTTCCCACTCGTCGGCGGTAAGGTCCGGGCCAAAGAGCTGCGTCGCTTCGATCGCCCGCACGCGCCGCCCGGCGGGCTCGGCCGGATCGAAGCCAATGGCCCGCACCTGCTGATTCCATGCCTCTTGTCCGAGTTCCTTGACCGTGGACGCGATGAATTGCCGCGTAAAGGCGGCGTCGGGCTGGGGTCGGTCGAGGGCCGTTCGGGTGGCGTCCCGGGCGGCGGACTTGGATTCGTCCAGCGCCGGTCGCCTTCGCGAGGTTTCGCTTTCGAGTTCCCGGCCCGCTTTGGCGGCGATCCTCGGTTCACTGCCCACGTACCGCACCCGGTAAACGCCGCCGCCCAGCGGCCCTTCGCGATTGGCGCCGCTGATGTACAGCGCTCCGTCGGGACCCACGGCCAATGCGCTGGGCAGAATCGCGCGGTTTTCGAGAAACGGCTTGAACCCTACGGCGCCGTCGTCCCCCTGTTCTTCCGCGAGGGACGCCGGTACCAGTCCGTCGTCGTCGGCCTTTTCGTGCAGTTTTACGTAAATGCGGCCCGAGCGGTCCGCGACAAACAGGGCCGACGCATAGCTGACCGGAAACGCGTGGCCTTGATAGGACGCCAGCGCGGTAGGAACGACGGCATCGGCGTCCGCGTGGCGCGGCGGGTTGGGCGCCAGTTCCAACAGTGGCGGCGTGGCGTCGGCGTATTCCGTCGCCCACCAGGCGCCGCCATTGCGGTAGCCGAACTCGCCGCCGGCAAGGATTTCAAGCACCCGCGCCTTCCGCCAGGGCACTGCCTTCACGGTCGCGGCAGACTCGCTGTCGGCAGTCAAAAGCCGGCCGGAGGCGTCAACCGTCACGCCGCATGGCCGTCGCAACCCGCCCGCGTGCCAGCGGACGTCGCGGCCGCTCAAGTCCGTGCTGAGAATGGCGCCGGCGTGGCCCTTGGCGCCGGTGTCCTCTTCGGCGGTCATCGCCCATTCCGGCGCAACCAGGCATCCCAGGTAAGGCTGGCGATAGGGACGCGGTGTAACGGCCCGGCCACATACGATGTCTTTACCCGCGGCCAGATAAAGCCGGCCGTCGCCGCCCAGCGCTATTCCGCACAAACCACAGTCGCCGGGACGATTCGCCTCGGAGCGCCGCGTGAGGAAACGCGCGGAGACGTTTTCTTCGATCTCGGCGGCGGTGGCGCTGTCGAGAGCATCCCCCCGGGCGGCCCGAAACGGTAGCAGCATCTCCGCCTCGTTAAGCAAGCCGTCCGCGTCGCCGTCACGCAGGCGATACAGCCCGAGACCCTCCGGGCCGTCCGCGGTGGCCAACAGGTCGCCATTGACGGCGACCAGCCCCGTTGCCCCCCGGACGACGGTCGCGTAGGTCCGCACGGAATCGAGGGCGCCGTCCGAGTCGGAGTCAATCATGATCAACAGCCCGCTGTCGCCGCGGGCCAGGACCAATTGCCCGAACTCGTTGAAGGTCATCGCCGTGACGGGCCCGGTGATGTCGGGGCCCACGATCATTTCCACCGCAAACCCGCGGCGGATGCGGAACGGCGGAAGGCTGGCCGGATCGCTGGAGTTGCGTGGGGCGGCCGAGGGTTGGCGTCGGGAGGATGAATCGCTTTGTGCGGTCCGCCCGCCGGTTCTCGCAGAGGCAGGATGGAGCGCGGGGCCGTCATCCGGCGTGGCGCGATCGGGCACGTTCTGTTCCGGGGAGGACCGATCGATGGCCAGGTTGTCCCTAGGCGGACTCGTCGGGCGGAAGTTTGGCGCCGCACGGCCGCGGGCGGGCGGTTTCGTCGGCGCATACGAGGGCGGCGTTTGCGCAACGGAAGGCCGCGCCTCCGGGTGGGAAGACGTCGCGGTTTGCGCCACGACGAAGGGGCCAAGCGACTTCGCCGCCCCCCAACCGATCTCGAGATAATGGGCGTTTTGCCAAAGCGGCAAGGGGACGCCGGTGCATCTCCATTGCTCGTCGCTGACCAGCGGCTGGGGCGGCAGCCCTAGGGGGCGGACCGCCATCAAGATGGCGACCTTCGGCGGCGTCTCGGCGGCGGCGGTGACCTTCAGCGCCACGACGTTACGGCCTTCCTGGAGCGCCTCGCCGATTTGAAACACCCCCTTGGCCTTTCCCTCGCCGACGCGTTTGCCGTTGATATACACCTCGAAGGGACCGCTAGCGAAGACGCCGACCTCCGCCTGCTCGATTTGCCCGGCGTAGAATGTGCGCCGGAAGTAAGCGACGCTCCGGCTCGATAGCGCTCCCGCCGAGGCGGTGATCCATTGCGCGGTCGGCGCGCGGCGGCCGGCGACGGTGTGCGCCGCGACGTCGCGGGGCGCCGCGGCCGGTGACCGGCGGACTTGTGCCAGTCCGCTGCGGGCATTCCCGCATAACGCGCAGGCGATTGCCAGCAGACTCCAAACGACGAACCGCTGCGACAACGACCCGCGGCGAACATTCGCGGCCATGGTTGACTTCCTTGTCTCTTCCGTTTGCCGTCCTGGCAAACGCGTGCCCAAGCAGGTTACCGGTGAAAAGGCGGCCGGTCGCGTACCACGCATAGTCCCGGCGCGGCGGGGAGGTTAGCAGGAGACGCAAGGGGCCCGCAACGGCGATTTGCCGAAAACCGCTCGGGTCGGACGTTTTTTTCGGTCCCACCGGTTACCATGTGGTCCGTGGATTGCCGAAAACGGCTTCCGCCCCCCTTTGGCGTTGTCCGCAACCTGTCTCGCCTCTCGAAATCCACATGTCGGATACCCACCCCCGCATGGTTCCCTACCGGCAAACCCAGGCCCGCTACCTGGCGGTCGATTTTCTGCTCAGCGTGTTCGAGCCGGTGATCGGGCGGGCCATACCGCTGGTGACGGACGACACGAACGTAACCGATTTCTTCGAAAACGCCGCCCAGCAAGAGGCGGCCGCCGCGGCGCTGGCCCAGCGGTTGGGCGAGGCGGTCGACTTGCGGGCGATTCCGGTGTGGCGTTTCGTGGATGAGTTGCGGGAACGGTTTCCGGACCACCCGGACTTGAATGCGGCGATCCCGGTGAAGGGCGATGCGCCGGACGATGACGCGGGCGAGCCGCAGGGTTCTTCCTAAGGCGGCGGCGACGCCGCCAAATCCGAAGCACGAATATCGAAATCCGAAACAAATCCCAAGTCCAGAATTCGAATGCTCGAAACGCCCCGAGACCTTCCCGCGCTGGGGTGGAGGTTTCGCATTTCGGTCATGCGTGCTTCGAAATTGTTTCGGATTTCGGATTTCCGCGTGCGCGCACCGCGCTCGGAACCTGCGCTGGAAGGACCTACCCGGCCGTCCGCGACGCCCGCTCGGCATCGAGAAATTCGTGGCCGATTTCGAGCGTCTCTTCGGCGTCGATCACCAGGTCGTTGTTGGTGAAAAGCCGGGCCACCGCCGCCTTGTGGATTTTCATCTTCAGCCCGCCCACGCCCAGCGGGCCGTAGCAGAGCACGCCGTTTTTGTCGGCGGCGGCGTCCGTCGCGTCGATCCCCTCGATCCCCGCGGGGGGCACGGCGTTCACATCGACCGCCACCTCGAGTGATTGGGCTTGGGCGAACGAATCGGCCGGCAGCACGGTCTTGCCGATCGGCCCGGCGGCGATGACTGCGGCGGCGCCGTCCAAGGCCGCCGCGATGTCACCCGCTTGCTCCGTCGCGTGCGGCAAGAACGCGCCACGGCCGACCGATTGGGTAAGCCGCTTACATGCCATTTCGGCATGTTCCCGCGTCCGTTCGCCAAGCCGCACCGTAGCGCCGAGCCCCCCGAGCAGCCGGGCCACTCGCTGTCCCACCGGCCCGGCCCCGAGCACCAGACAGACGGCCCCGGCAGGGTCGAGATGCTTCGTTACGCACAGCGTCGCGGCGGCCGCCGTCGTGTTGCAGCCCCCCGCGTCGAGCATCAGCGAAATCCGCAGCGGCCCGAAAAACGCCTTCTCAGCCGCCGCCAGCACCGCCTCGGCCCGGGCGACGTCCGATCCGCCAATGAACGCCGCCGTGCGATGCAGGTCGTCCGGGCCGCGGGTGAAGATCGCCCCGTGGATCCGCGACGCCACGTTCTCCGGCGTCACGCCCCCGTGCCGCAAGAGCCGCTCGGCCCCGGCGTCAATGGCGACCACCGCGTCGAATACCGACGGGGCGCCGTCGGTGTCGAGTTGCAGCAGAATGGCGGTCTTTGGGGGCACGGCGAAGGTCGAGGTTCGGAAAGGGGATGTCCGTCGGCGCGTCGCCGTGCCGGCGATGGCTACACGGTCAAAAACCCTTGAACGGATGCTCCGCGGCATCCTTGCCCGCGACGATCTCGTCCACCGTCGGTTTGCCGTTCATCGCGTTCGCGACGGCTTGTTTGGTCGCCTCGTAATTGTACTGGTAGATCTTTTCGTTCGACTCGGCCTCGGGATGGATGAACACGCCGCACACGATGCACAGGTCGTCGGCGGCGTCCTTGGCGATCACGCCTTCGGCCACGCTGTCGGCCACGGCCTTGGCCACCGCCGTTTGCGCCGGGCCGAACATCTGGACCACCTGCTTCATTCCCTTCATCGTCACCTTGGTGATCATCACGGTGGAGGGCTTCGCCGGCAGGTTGGGCGCCACCACCGCCAGCAGATTCGTGTGGCCCTCGCTCTGCGTGGCCAGGGCGCTGGCGAACGCCGCCCCCACCGGGCCGTCCTTGTCGCCAATCAGCAAATCGATATGGGCGACCTCATTTCCTTCACCCACCAGGGCTTCACCCACCAGCATTTTTGGCATGGCCGTCTCCTTTGAGCACGCGTGGCGTGCGTCTGCGTTGTCGAAACCTGAAGAAAACGAGAGTTTGACCCATCGCGGCGGGGTTGGCAAGGACCGCTACTGCGACACCCACGCGATCCCGCGGCGAATCACCGCGCCGAACATGGGATGGTGGTACACGTGGGCGTCGTGGCCGAGCTGAAGATAGAAGACCTTGGAATTGCCGTAGCTGGTGGTCCAGGCGATCGGCCTGTCGTTCTTGGCGTGATCGGTCTCGAGCACGACCGTCACGCCGGGGGCGTGGTAGAGCCCGCCGTATGTCTCATCCTTCACCGAGAACGCCTTGAGCCCGCGGGCAATGGGGTGATCGCCCACGGGCCGCACCGTCAACTCCTCTCCATGTGCGAAGGTGGACTTGGAATAATCCTTGCCGTTTATGGTCTGCGGCTCGAACAGCCACGCGCCGCCGACCACCTGGCGGTATTCCAGCCATTGGCGATGGGCGCCGATGTTGTGGTGCAGCGACACCACGCCAATGCCGGTTTTCAGCAGCGCGAGAAACTGCTCCTGCTGCGCCGGAGAAATGCCCGGGACCATGTCGTACATCACGATCGCGTCATACTTCTTCGCCAACGCGGGCGTAAGCAGGTCCGCCTGGTCCGGCAACTTTGCGACGTCGTACTCGACGGCTTCCATCTTGTCGAAAACGGCGAAAAACGCCTTTTGATCGAAGCCGTGCCCGCCGTGGGTAACGAGAACCTTGAGCCCGACGCCGTCCTCCGCGAGCAACAAAGCAGTCGAACCAACACAAAATGCGAAAGCCAACAACGAAACAGCGTGGGCGGCGCGGAACATCGCGGTCTCCTTGGAGCATAGGAAGGGAGGTGGGGGGCGCAGAATGCGTGGTGAAATATAACTGGCAAACCCATCGGCGGCAATCTTTGCCGCGATCCCCAGAGGGAAAACGGTGACCGACGAGGAGGACTTCGTACCCGCAAAGATCGAGGGAACCACCACGGTCACCACGAGCACGACGGCTTGCGTTTTCGCTTTCACGTCAATCGCCAGAAGGCGCGGTCGGTCAGGGCCGCCAGGTATTCGCCGGCGGCCCGCGGCAGGCCGACCGATTCCGCCCGCTCGGCAACTTCCGGCGGCAGTTCTTGCGGGTTGTTGACCAGCGCCGCGAACATCTCGGTCATCCACTGCTGGGCTTGCCGCCGCACGGCGATCACCTTTTCATGCCGGTAGACGCGGTCGAAGAGAAACGCCGCGAGCTGCCGTCGCTGGGCCGCCAACGCTTCGCCGGCGGTCGCCAGCCAGGGGCCGCCGCGGACGTCCGCCACGCTTGCCGGCGCCAGCGCTTCGATTCGCTTGCGGGTCGCGAGCAGCGCGTCGGTCACGCCGCTGTCGAGCAGCCGATGGACCAGCGCCCGCCGGTATTCATCCGCGCTTAAGGCCGCGTACATTTGCTTCACCTGGCGGCGGCAGGCGGCGATCAGCGGCAACTGCTCCAGTTCCGCGATTTGCACGAGCCCAAGCTGCAGCGCGTCATCGACGTCGTGGGCGTTGTAGGCGATGCCGTCGGCCAGATCGACGACCTGGGCTTCCAACAGCGGCAGCGGCGGCGGCCACGCGGCGTGGTCATGTTTGCGGGTCCGGCTGGCCTGCGAGTCGAGCGTCTCCCACGTCAGGTTCAGCCCCGGCCGGCCGGGGTAGCGCCGTTCGAGTTCGTCCACGAGCGTGATGGCGAAGGCGTTGTGCGAAAAGCCGCCATGCTCGGCCAGCAGGCGGTTGAGCGTCTCTTCACCGGCATGTCCGAAGGGAGGGTGCCCAAGATCGTGCAACAGGGCCAGGGCCTCGACCAGGTCTTCGTTGATCCGCAGCCCGCGGGCCAGCGTGCGGGCGATCGACGCCACCTCCATCGTGTGGGTCAGGCGGGTGCGGTGGTAGTCGTCCACCCGCGTAAAGACCTGCGTCTTGTCGGCCAGGCGGCGGAAGGCGGCGCAGTGGAGGATGCGGTCGCGGTCGCGCTGGAACGGCCCGCGGTACGGGTGGGGCGGTTCGTCGAACTTGCGGCCGCGGCTTGCGGCGCCGCGGATGGCGTAAGGCGCCAGGACGGCGTCGTCCCGCGCGCTCGGGTCGGCGGCTTGCCAGGACATCGCTATGGCCATGCGATTTTGCGGGAAAGGATCGGTTTGCGGACGGCGCCGGTGATCAACCGCTTGGGCAGTTCCTCCGGCTTGGGCGCCGTGTTTGACGGTCGCAGCCGCGCCCACGTCGCCGTCCGCGTGTCCCAGTCTTTGGCGTAGAGCATCCACAGCGTATCGCCGGCGGCGGTAAGCTGGCAGGCCCGCGGCTCCTTCTGCGTGAGGGCAGGCAGCGGCTGCCGGGCGATTTCTTTCCCGGTGGCGCCGCTCCGCCAGACCAGGTCGAGCGTCCAGCGATTGCCTTCGACGGCGGCGGCGGTCACATTCAGCCACACGCCGTGGGCAAGGATGAGCGTCGCCTCGCGGGCGGCGAAATCCTCGATCTCCCAGCGGGTCGCGCCGGTTTGGCGGTGCAGTCCGGCAAAGCCGCTGTGCGTCCGCACGAGCAGCACGTCGCCGGCGACGCCGACGATCTGCGACCAGTGGGGCAGCGGCCGCCGCCACACGACCCGGCCGTCGGCGACGTAGAGGGCCTGAATCACGACGGCGCCGGGGTCGGCCACGTAGACGACCTCGCCGTCGATCACCGGCGGATCGAACGCGGACAGGGCCCACGAGCCGTCGAGGTTGGGCGGCGGCGTCAACTCGCTGCGGGCCCAGATCACCAGACCGTCGCTGTCGAAACAGACCGTCGCCCCGCCCAGCGCCGCGACGAAGTGGTCCTTGACCTGCGCCACCTGGCAACAGCGGAAATCATGCCACCGCTGGCGGAGCTTGATGAGTCGCCGCGCTTCGATCGGCGAGCCCGTCGCGGGGTCGAGCGTGACGAGCTTCAGCCAGGTATCGCCTTGGCCTTCCGGCTCAAGGGCGAGAAACAGCAGGCGACCGCCGCCGCCGATTAGCGGATCAGAAATGGCCAGGTTCTTCTTCGGATCGAAAAACTCCCACACCCGCCTGCCGCCCATCCGCTGGTAGCACAGCAGTGAGCAATGATCGCTCTTGAGGCTGCGGACGAAGACGTGCTTGTCCGTTACCAGCGGCTTCATCCGCACGAGCGGCCATTCGTCGGCGGGGCGGTGTTCCGGGCCGTTCGCAGCCCACAGCTTCTTCCCGCCGGCCAGGTCGTACGCGCTCACCTGAAAGCGGTTGCTGACATAGACGAGGTCCTCCACGCGGGTCACCGCGAATTGCCGGTCGATCCAGGGCACATGCTTATCTCGAATCGCCGCGACGCCGAACCGCGGATCGCCGCCGCAGTGGTCGTCCAGCGACATCGGCTGGTCGATGGTCCAGCCGGCCGGCGGCGAAAGCGGCGGGGGAGGTTCGTTCGTCGCGATCGAGCGGACCCCGCCTTCGTGCGTGACCCGAAGCTGGGCCAGCAGTTTTTCGAATTCCTGCGGCAGGCAGTCGATGTCGCCGATTTGCACGGGGGCGGTCACGGGCGTCCCTTCGTCCAGGCCCATCATCGCCGCGGCGAACCGCACGCGGGCCAGCGCTTGCCGGCGGTCTTCTCCGAGCAGAAATCGCGCGGCCCGACGGTAGTGGATGCGGGCATTGGAGAAGCGGCCTGCGGCCATCGCCTGGTCGCCCAGGTATTGCTCCGCGACGCCCGCCGCTTTTGTCCCGTAGAACTGCAAGGCCGCCAGCGCGACGGCGGCATGGTCACCCTCACGTATCGCTTCCCGCACGCGGATCAGCCCGCGGGGGGCGTATTCCTTTTCGAGCAGTGTCTGGACCTCGGGCCGGCGCGTAAGGGCCGCGTCGATCCAGGCCATGAGGGAATACGACAGCCGCGGATCGTCCGGGCTGGGCGAGAGGCCGTCCAGGGCGTCGGGCGGCAGATTCGCAATCAGCGTGCAGACGTCGTGCGGGGCGCCTTCCCGCATCGCCATTTCCATTTCCGCCTGCTGGTTGAAGACCTCTTTGCTGAAGTCGTCCACCACCAGCGTTCGCCACTCGGCGCTGAGCGGATATTGCGCGGCGACGCGGCGATCGCCGGCTTTGCCCGCCGCCTGGGCCAGCGCCCAGGGCGCCAGGGGAAAGAACTGCCGCAGCTTGGCGTCGCTGCCGGCAAAATACCGCATTCGCAAGAGCAGCGTCAGCGTTTCCTGGTAGCGGTCGGCGACGAGTCCGGCCAAGGCTTCGCGCCGCAGGAATTCGCCGTCGATCGTTTGGTACCTGATCGGCGCATTGTGCCGGGCCGACATCTGCGTAAAGCGCAACATGCTCGCCGGCGCGGGGAATCCGTCGCGGGCGCCGCGGCCGGCGGCTTCCTTCCAAGCGTGCATCGACCGGGCCCACAAGGCTTGAACCGGCGGTTCCTGCGACGCGCGGGAGAAATCGACCAGCGTCGTCAATTCGTCGATCAGGCGGATACGGTATAGCGGTGTCAGCGCTTGGGCGGTTGGGCTCGCCAGGATACGGTCGATGGCGGCGGCGGCGACGGCCGGCGGCGGGCCGCCAGCCAACACCTTCGCCCCGCACGCGGCCAGCCAATCAGACCGTTCGACTTTCGAGGGACACGTCGCGATCGCCGCGGCCAACCACGGGTCGGGGCGGCTGGCAGGCAGCGACGGCGCCCGCGCAAAAAGCGCGGGATCGATGACCCGCTCGAGTTGCGGCATGGAAACACGAAGCACGCGGCCGATGCGGATGGCGGGCGACTCGGCCTGCGGCGAAAGCCCGACCCCGATGTGCGCGGTCTCTCCCACCGGCGCCGGGCCCAGGGAAAACGGCCCCGCCCACTGCGACCGATCGTGGCTGATAAAAGCGATGACCCCGCCGGCCGCGGGCGTCAAGCGAACCCAGAACGGCGCCGCCACGCAGAACTGGGCGGGAGCGAGCCGGGCGCCGGCGTTGGCCGTGTCGCCTTGCTCTTTCGCGTTTCGCGGCATTGCCGTGAGCCGCTGCGTCTTTTGATCCGTGACGAAGGCCAGCACACGGTCCGGCGCCGTCTCCGGATTCAGCGGCGGGCCATCGTCCGACCGCGGCGGCCGCCTGCCGAGATAGACGAACGCTCCCGGCGCCACCGCGTCGATCCGCACGTCGACCGGACCCGGGTCGCGGCCGGGAATTGCTACCGCGGCCCACCGCAGGTCGGGACTCCTCGGGCCGCGGAGTTCGAAATCGCCATCGTCGTGCCTGCGCTGAACCGCATCGGCGAGATTCGCCAGCCACGGCAGGTCGCCCGGCCGTTCGTGCGCCGCCGCGACGGCGGCCGGAACGCTCGGCAGGCGCGGCGGCGTCGTTTTCACCAGCGCGATGTGGTCGAAACACGCCTCGCCTTCGAGCCAGACGCTTTCCAGCGGGCCCGGCAATCGCACGGCCGCCAGCCGCACGTCGCCCGACCAGACCTCGGCGAACAGGGCACTTTCCGTCGCGGCCGTTTCTGCCGCATCTCCCTCGGCCGTTTCCGCCGGAACTTCCCGCCGCGCCAGGCAGATGACCCAGGTGTCGGCGTCGATCAACTCGGTCCGCATCATCCGTCCGCCGTCGGTCGAGGTCAGGCAGACAGGCGTGGCGGGCGGTTGGCGCTCACGCGGCGGCCGGGGATGCGCGACGCTGACGTAACCGGCCCACGCGGCGTGGGTTCCCGGGGCGCCAATGAGCGTGGCCGCCTTTTCACCACAAAGAAAATGGATGGCGAGCGGGGCCTGCGTCGCCGGCGCCAACACCAGGGCCCGGCCCTCCGTTAGCGGCGCCGCCAATCGGGCACAGCCTCGCAACTTGCCGTAGGGCACATCTCCCAGGCGACGTTCGACGATCTGGCTCTCGCCGCCCGCTTCCTCGAGCAGCCATTCCTTCAGCCCCATGCGGGATACGGCTTCGCGGTCTTGGCTGGCCCTCAGCCACGCCGAGGTGAATCCCACTTCGTCCTCGGCCCGCATGGGCGAAGGCATCACCACAACCACGCCGATTAGCGCCGCGACGGAGATTGGCGACATCATGAATCCTCGGCGAATGCCTGGCATTCAATCTCCGAAACCATCGACACCCGTTCCGCGACCCGCGCGTCCGGCGGCCGCTCTCCAAGGCGGCGCAACGTCCCTACAAGATAAGCCCGCCTCATGATCAATGCGAGCGGCGGAGCCGATGGATGGGCACTCGCCATACGGAAGGGCGGCCGCCTTCCGCAAGCCGCCCGCGTTCGGGTATTCTGCGCGGCGCGTTCCGCCGCTTACGCCTCGCGCCTCCCGTCCACCATGCCTGCGCCGCCGCTTGTCCGCCAGCTTGTCGACCGCTT
>Ga0180437_10001219_pt1 | contig 44374 bp, 64 predicted proteins | sample SS_ome_4_FD_132410 | JGI IMG/M metagenome (GOLD analysis project Ga0180437, IMG submission 132410) | Hypersaline lake sediment archaeal communities from the Salton Sea, California, USA - SS_3_D_1 metaG | ecosystem: Environmental > Aquatic > Non-marine Saline and Alkaline > Hypersaline >... | reverse complement strand
AGGTGAGCGTACACCCACCTACGCTTGTGTGTGCCTAGAACGTGACTGCGAGTCTAGCTTCGATTGAGCCAAGTTGCCTCATGTTCGCACATGCCTCTGTGTGTACAGGCTTGTGTGATGTGTGTGGGCACTTGACCGTATGCTTCCGCTTCCCTGCTGTCGGTCTGCACCCCTTACAGGGGTGGGTGATGTGTGCTGCCATCTGTGCACCTCCTGAGCGAATTTGACTACAGTCTAACACAGTCCCGAAGTCCTGTCAACCCCACAATTTTTGAGACTGGCGGACTGCTCGGACTGTTCGGACTGCTCGGACTTGGACTGCCACACCAGAACGGATGTTCTAGTTCCCCCCATGCGTGTACGTGCGTACGCATGATGCGTATGTGTGAGCGTGTGTACGCAGGGGCGTATGTGAGCGTATGTGTGTACGTGCAGGGGCGTGCGTATAGGCGTGCGGGGGAGGCTAAGCTCTTCCACGAGGACTAGCTACGGGTAGCTTCGTTTTGTGAGCGATTTTCTTTTTGAGTTTGGCTCTCGCAAATGTATCACCGAGGGCTTATTAGAGCTCTTATACGAGCAAAACCCCCAAAGAGCCTAGCGACTTCGGGGGTTTGCGCTCCACCAAACGGTGGAGGATGCCAGACACCCTAACCAATCGTAACTGGTAGGGCGACCAACCCGCTTATCCTCCAACCTCCTGCGGGGTGGGTTTTCGTGTTAATCGTATTGTGTATTGGATACCGTTCCACCAACCTGACTTAAAGGCTACCATGTCGTTGTAGTAATCATGGTGGTGCCACTTAGACACAATTCCATTATGTTCAGGCTTATCATGGGGATTTAGTTCCCATATCACATCCTTATTAAACCTAACGGCAAGATTTCCATCCATACCGTATCTCTCTTACTCTCTGCTCGTATATTTGCTCCAAGTCATAAACACCAAGGCATTCGGTTATCTCTTCATCGGTTGGGGTATCCACATACTCAGGGAACTTCCTGAACCATAGTTTTACCAACCATAAGGGATACTGGTAAGTTTTTCTCTTATCCCCCGTGAAAACTATAAATGCCTTACTCTTCATCTGGTGTATCTGGTAACATACTATCTGGCCACTCATACCTCTTATGGTATTGCACAGCACAGACAAAAAAGTCTTGTGGGGTACCAAAGGGCTTTGCAGCACCAGAAGTTGCAAAGTAGTATTCTATCTCGTCAGGAGTCGCTAGTTTCAGGCACTCCATAGCATGAGTTCCCCATCTAGCATCACACTCCTGATAAATCTTAACTGTTTCGTTTAGGTCATCCCTAAAATCCCACCGTAGTCGATAATAATCTCTATCACGATAGGTTGTGAATATCACGCTGTTTGCTTGTAATGGCATAATTTACCTCCCCATTTTCTATATGGATTAAATGTGATGGGAGTGGCTGGCACTCACATATCTCACATGTATCTCCCTTACAATCGGTGGGTCTTCCACAGTATTTACAAACGCAAGCCATAGCATACCTCCAAAAGTTGAATAGGTATCCATTATACCACATTTAGAGGTATTTGTCAATAGTCTTTAGCCCTAAATTTCTGTGGAATTTATAATGTCTTCGGTTATGTCTTCGCCGTCTACATTATAAAACCCTAAGATATCACTTAAGTCTAACTCTGGGTCAAACTCACTATAACTGAAACTTAACCCACATTCTTCACACTCCCATACACCATTACTAGGCTGTATCATGGGAGTAAAACAACACGGACACTCCATCTACTTACTCCTTATTGTCTGTCTCATTAGTTCTTCATCCCCTTTCGTCTAACCGTTTTATCTGGGTAACTAGTCATATGCTTCTCGGTATCCCAATGGTAGGTGTCAGGCTTTAAATCATCTGGGGGTTCATTGGTACGCTTCCACCCTTCTCCTATCCATTCATTCATATGGATACTGGGCACAGTATAAACCCTCTGGAGCTTACATTCACAGTGAGCACACCAATGAGGGTCACTGGCTTCTGCCATCGGTTTCTGTATCAACACCTCCATACGACAATTAGGGCACACATACGGATAAAACATCTGCTATACACCATCCTATCATAGCTAAATAAAATCCAGAGACAAAACCATAGACATCTTTGTAGCTGTGGTCAACCTTCCTCCACTCCTGTATGTACTCATAACCCAAAAAAGCCAAGAGACAGGCAATCCCACCTAAAGGTACCACCACTAACACAAAAGAATTTATTACACCCACTGGGAAGTGCATTAAAAACCTTTTATTCAATACCGACAATATCTCTGATTTCATTTATTACCTTCTCTATGTTGTACAAAACCTCACCAAACGTAATTTTATCTAAGACTATAGCTCTACCCTCAAGAAAAGCGTCCCTTAAACAACGTAATTCATTCAGCAACTCTGGTTCTGTTAGGGTTTTATCCCCATTTTGCTGGTTTTCCACCTAAATTCTCCAACTCTACGATTACTTTAGCTCTTTTACGGTCAGCAGAAGGTGAAAAATCCCCTCGTAGACGGTTATAATGGTTAATTAACACCTTACGACGGTGCCTTTGGGTCTTATTTAGCTCCATACGAGGTCTTCCACCAGCCCCATTGAGCGGTTTTGACTCCGATAACACCTTCAATCGTTCATCTAACCAACACTGAGGGTGGAAATAGAAGGGTCTCTTGTACCCAGGCTTCACAAAAGTGAACACAATCATAGGTTCATCTTTGGAAATCACCTCACTACAGTACTGACAGGGGGTTTTTCTGCTGCACCACTTAAAAACAATGTTCATGATTTTTCTCTATATTATTATTATTAAAATAATATCAAGTTTTGTCATCATTATAACACATTTCGACTCATTTGTCAACCCCTAAGACCAAAAACTTGACAAATGTTCTAATTTGTGTTATAATATAAGGGAAAATGGGTGAAATTATACCTTGGGCACCAGCTTACCCTTATATTCCGTCTAACCCACGTAAGCAGTTGTTCATAAACTACCGAATAGCTGGTCACACCGAAAGAGAGGCCATGCTATTAGTTGGCGTCAAAGAAAGAGCCCTCTATAAGTGGAAACAGCTTGATAAAGATTTTGCCTACTGGAATTCTGACGGTATAGAACAACTAAGAAAGGAATCTAGAGAGAAATTAGTTGGAGACCTGTTTGCTATCAACGCCCACATGGTTGAGCAGATAGACCAAGTATTCTTAAGAAGAATTTCAGCTAAAATAAACAAAGGTGTGGTATTAACGCAAGAGGAGCAGAAGCAATTAGATAAGCTTCGTAACCTATACGCAATGCCAACACAACAACAAGCAGCTAAAAACTACGTGAAGGAAGGCAAAAAGGAGGGTACATCTATCGTGCAGTTTTTCTTAGACATGGATAAACGCAAGGGTGAGACTGTAGATGGGGTATTCAGGGAGGTTAACGATGAAGTGCCCCATTTGTCAACTCCCCTTGGTCAAACGTAGTGAAAAGCTGTGGGAGTGCAAAACATGCCCATACAAAATAGTAGCGACTACCACCAGCTTACAGACCACGACCTCCTCATTATTGTTGCCGAACACTGTAGAGAATTCAGAGAAGATATCAAAGACGTGCGAAGACGTTTAGATGAATCAAACAAGGTAAAACCTCGTATCGCACGGTTAGAGGCAATAGTTGGTATCCTAACGGTCTTAGGTTTGGGCACAGGGATACCAGCGGGTATGGGGGTATTTTGAAGCCAAGGTCACCAAGACAGAGAGCAGCCAGCAGACGTAACGTACAGAAAGCGCATATTGCAAGAGCGTTGATGCCTCGTGGCCTGAGTAGATACCTTAGGCAGTTGCGAAAATATGTCGTATGAAAATAGATGGAATATGCAGAGAGACAAAGATAAAGGATGCTATCTTTATCATAGCTGTCTCTCTTGTCCTTTCAGCACTTGTATATTTGAAGGTAGAGAGAAGGATATTGAAGAAACGCTAAGTATAAGCTCCAGAGAAGCAGCCGATTACTTAGGTATTTCAGTTCGTCATGTTAACAGACTCAGACAAAAGTACAGGGAATCTAAAAGAGTCCCTCAAGAGGAACAAGAGAGAGTTTATTGAGACATTCCTCACAATAAAAGACAAAGGGAGGAACATTGTACCGTTTAAGCTTAACCCAATTCAAGCGGATATGGCTACAACCCGTACAAACTCTGACATCTACGTTAAGCCACGTCAAGTGGGGGCTTCTGAATATTTTATTGCAGATGTACTATGTGAGACTGTCATAGTTCCAGGTACAAACTCGGTACTGATAGCTTATGAAGAAGAAACAACCAAACGATTACTGTCAAAGGCAGACTTCTTCTTCAACAGATTAGACGGGTACGAATGGGATGGATTACCCACAAGATACCATGATTCAGAATTCAAGAAAACCTTTAGATACTATGAGGAGCGTAATAACCCAAAGAGCAGTCAGTTTGCACCACCTAGCACTCTTTACATTGCTTCTGCTCGCTCTTTCGTTATGGCTCGTGGCGATGCCTACCATAACATTATTGCAGACGAGTTCGCTTTTTGGCCTTACCCAGATAAACTTGTAGAGGTATTAGGTGGAAGAACACCAGATAGCAGAATCATCATATTATCCACCCCAAATGGGGAAGAGAACCAATTCTGTGAAATGTACAGGACGGCCTGTGAAAAGATGCTTACAAACGAGAACGTCTACACGCCACACTTCTACACATGGCTACAACATCCCGAATACGTTCTGTCACCTGATGATACTCTTACACTATCCAAAGATAGGGTGTCGCCTCTTGAAGACATCACCCCAGAAGAGTATGCTCTAATGGAAGGTGTGTGGCAAGCGTCTGAAGAACAAATAAGATGGAGAAGATATAAGATAGCTGAGGTAGAACAGTTGCGTCGTATGGGGGAAACCCGTGTTCTGTTTTCTCAAGAGTTTCCAGAGGATGACACAACCTGTTTTATTACCTTTGGAGATATGGTATACGATGGGGAAATCCTCGCAGAAAAACTCAAAACCGCTTTCCCTGCTCCACATCATATGTTTAATGTTGACATTTGGGAGTTACCCCAAGAAGGACAAAAATACCTGATATCTGTAGACCCAGGAGTAGGTAAACAATCTATGACAGCTATCACTGTGTGGAGGTTTGAATTCGATGAATCTGGTGATGAGAAGGCAATACATTGCGCCACCTGTTGGGGGCTTTATGGAGCAGAACGAACCAATGATTGTGCACGTAATCTCGGTAAATTCTACAACTGGGGAACAATATCTACAGAAGCAAACATTGAGACTCTCGCCATACTCCTTAAAGGCTACCCCAATCTCTACAGGCGTAGAGACCTCCAGACTGGAAAGCCTAGTTTGGATATAGGTTGGGTAACTACAGCCAAAACGAAACCTATTATGGTAAATGAACTGATGATGATGTTACCTAACATGGAAATCCATGATGAACGCATTATCAAAGAAATAAGAAACATGAGATATGATAACAATGAGCGAGTAAGGTCTGCTGGTTTTGATGACCTTCATGATTCTGCTGCTATTGCTATGATTACTCGCCAGTCCAGACCTATGACCACTGGACTTATCTTTAATTACGGGAGGAAGAAATAATGGCACAATTCACACCTTCAGAAGTGATGTCTAAGTGCCAAGAGCTAAAGAAGTCATGGAATGTCCGCAACCGCAAGTTTAAGGAATGGTACGAAGTTCTAAGGTTAGTAGACCAATTAGAAGAGAAGAACAAAGAAACCTACGTATCGAATGACCCACGTACCTTTTATAACTTAGCCAAGCATTTATTAACACCTTCAATCATTCCGCATAAGTTCCCGATAGAAGGACTTACACCCAATGAGATTGACGCTACTTCTAAGCTGGAGGCACAGATAGAGAAAGAAGCTTGGCAACGACTTGAAAAGTCTTATAGACGAAGTGGTAAACAATCTTGGGTTGGTTACTTAGTTGGCTTAATCTTAGCCTTCGGTTGGTATAACGTTCAAGTTACCGCTGATAACAGCGGTTTCTATGCTGATATATGGCACCCTGCCGAAACATTCCAAAGCTATTCCCCAGACCCAGAAATAGGTCTTGTTGAAGTAGCCCACATATACGAAATGTCTGTAGCAGCAGCCCGTAAGAAAGCCAAGGTGCAAGAGTGGAACGTTAATCTACCGCAAGTGGGGAAGGTTAAGTTATTCGATTACTGGTTTATTGATGAAGACGGTGACGTGTCCCATACCATAGTTTTAGACGGTAAGTTTGTAGTAAAACCATACAAAGACACTAGGTTTGACCGTATCCCTGTGGTATGTGGTGCCGTAGGAGGTTTACCTGACTTAGGTGAAGTTGACTCTAAATGGCAAGAACACTATGGGGAAGCTCTAGTAGCCGTTAACGAAGATGTCTACAAAAACTCTGACAGGTTGGCATCTTTCCTTCAGCAAGCCGTAAAAGAATCAACGGAACCTAAGTGGTTAGAACTCTCTCAAGGGACTACCATATTAAAACCAGAGCACTTTTACTCTGGTGCTATTTTTAGAGGGCAGCCTGGGGATTCGGTCACTGCCCTACAGCCACCTCCAATTCCCCCAGAGTTGATACAACGTATCTTCTCATATGAGCAAGATAAGCAGAAAGCCTCATTTTCGCCACTGATGTTTGGTAACATCCAATTCCAAGTGGCTGCATACACCCTGTCCCAGATGGCTCAGGCTGCCCAACAGGTTCTAAGACCATACCATGAATCCGTGATGAATGTTTTAACAGAGATAGACAACATGTGGTTGAATCAAATGAGAGCTAAGGGAATTAAACCAAGGGGCGTTACTCTACCTAAGAATATTCCTGATGATATAGAGATGGTAGTGGATTACCCCATATCAATCCCAGGTGACCTAATCAACCGCATCACATCAGCTAAGATGATATCACCTTCGGTAGAGATATCCCCAGAGACCACAATGGAGTTATTCTTCCCAGAGGTGAAAAACACGTTAGCAGAACAAGGACGTGTACGTAGTGCTAAGGCTCTTAACAACGCCATTGGACTATCCGTTAACCAAGTACGAGCCTATCGTATTGCTGCACAGGAAGCCCGTAGACGCAACGATGAAGAGACAGCTAAATTATACGATATCGCTGCTGATGCTGTTTTGTCTCAGTTAGAGGCCATAGCAGTAACCGAAGAAGAGAAACAGAGAGGCACAAGACCAAACCCTACGATGATGCCTTCACTTGGAGGTGGTAATGAACGGGGTTAATATAGGTACACCTGAAGAACGAGCACAGGTAAAAACAGAGTTAGAAGCTGGGCGTAAGCTTATGCACCCTATCGAACTGATGGGTGCAGGTACGACCTATTCCCCTTACGAGGGGTTTGAGATTGATAAGACTATAACCCATCGTGAGTTGCAGGAATCCACTAAGACCCGTAAACTTATTGAGGACAAGTACAGAACTGCTCAATCTCAATTTCGAATTCGTGTAGATGTAGACCCATTTGCCTACGTTTTTGGTAAAGACTGGGGTGACCCAGCACGTAAGCAGAAACGACAGGAAATAGAGGACTTAGCTGCCCAAATAGATGTAGCGGTGGCCTCTGAACAACAGGCGTTAGCTCGTCACTTAGCTTTAACATACGCCTCCCAGTACATGGAACTTGGGATATTTGAGAACGTAGATGAACTCATGCAGTATTGGGGTTTAGATGACTCCTCTAGAACGTTTGCCCAAACTATATGGAATAACTTTGCTCCTGTGGCTGGAAAGAAAGCTGGGCAACTAGACGAAGCTGTTAAATTACTCCAAGAGAGACCAACAGCACACCCAATGTCCGTAGAAGACTCCACAACGTCTGAGATACTCAAAGCTTTATCTACTTATCCACAGTTGGAGCTTACTGGTAGTTTACAGGCTTTAGGTGCTGATGGACTACGTGAGTTATTTGATACGGCTGGTTTAGACACCCAGTATCTTGACGAATACATACAAACTGCTCGTGGTCACTGGGCTACTCTAGATGAACAATGGCGAGACATACGGGAGAATTATGAAGCCTACAGATTAGGACTTAAAACTCCCGAAGTATTGAATCTGTCTATTATGGAGCAACTCAAGTTAGCGTGGAAACAACCTGCTCTTGCTATGGTTGAATTACTTGATAACTATTTTGAGTACTGGGGTAGACCCTTTGCGTTCATAGCAGCCAATGTTTTAGACCCTCATAGGGGTGTAGCAGCATTAACTGGTAAGAGCCCATTCGGTGAAACCACATGGAGTGGAGAACTAAAACGACTCCAAGGGGAACACATGTCTGAGGGGTTAAACTGGTGGATGGCTGCTGGCCATGCTTTTGATGACTGGGAGCAAAACTGGGTAACTAAACTGGGCTTGGAGATAGTAGGAGACCCGCTAACATGGTTTGGATTTAATATATACACTAAGATAACCAAACCTATTGGGTGGCTTCATAGAACTGTTGGTGCTGCTGAGAAGGGCTTCATAGAAACAATGGATATCCCCTTCTTAGCATTACGTAAAGGTTGGGAATCTGTAGGTAAAACTACCTTCCAGAGAGCAATGGAACGCACCTCACAGGCAACCGTTAATATGTTAAGAGCAACCACTAAGTTCTCTAACCTACAGGATTTAGCTCGTATTACTCCAAACCAGTTAAAAGAGACGATGACTGCTGCCTACTCTGCGTTTCAAAACAAGCCTCAGATGGGTGGCCATACCTACCTGCATCAATTCGGTGCGGATGTACATGATGCTATCCATAGATACATTCCAAGGGAAGAGGTAGAAGAACTCTTATCTAATATGAACCCATTGGTAGATTACACCACCCGTGAGATGGAAGAGTTCGTCATGACTAAAACTCATGAGGTTAACGAACTCATAGATGGTATTGTAGGTAAATCTATTACCCCAGATGATGCCGTTTTGCCAATGTTGCAAATCCTAGGAGATTTTAGTGAGCGCAACATGCAACAGGTAAGAAGATTCCTACGTGGTGTACAAGATAGGGAATACGCACTATTTGAGAAGCTCCTTGAATTTGATTCTACCAAGAGTGGAATGTTAAATTTTCTCAAGACCATGAGGGAAACATACGTGAGTAACATGAGCTCTAAGGTGGCAGCCCACCGCTCTCGTTACGGTATGATGGCTGCTATGCAAAACTCTATAGACTCAGCCGTAACCGTACTCTGGAGGAACTCTATTGAGAAGTGGCTCGTGCTCCCTGTAGCTCGCCAGATGTTACTCACAGCAAACTACGGTACCTTCAATATGTTTGAGTCTTTATTCCGTAGCGCTTTCTCAGGATATGGTTTATGGGGTAAGGCTGCTGCTGGCAGAGAAATTGTAGAGGAAGCAGAGCTTATCACTAGAGAGCTAATGAATGCCCCCCATGAGTTCGCTGAGAGCATAGTCTTTGAGCTACCCGCTCGTGGTGAGTTAAGTATTGCTGCTCGTGGTGAAGGCATACTACCTCTCATGACCACAGCTAATCTACCAAGTTGGCTCCCAGCACCATTCGGTGGTAAAACCCTCACAGTGCCACGAAAGATAGGTGAGTACGAGATACCATTCTTAGGTGGTAAGAGAGTATCCATGTATGACTGGAACCAGTGGTTTAACCGCTTGGGTGAACAGCACCGTGCTTACACCTACATCCAAATGCACAAGCGTAAGATGTGGGAAATGTTCCCAGATGATATGAATATGATAGCAGAGGTTATACCTCAGCCACTAAAGTATGCTGATTTCAAAACTCTATCCCGTAAAGATATAGATGGTATTAACAGGTCATTAGAGAACCGTATACCCCTTGGTTCAAACTATGTTGATGACCTCCACTGGGAAAGAAGTATCTTAGAACGTAAGAAGCTAACCCAAGATACCCAAGAGCTTCTTAACCAAGTTAGGGCTGTAGACCAAGACATTAAAGACTTCATATTACAGGAGGTACGGGCTGGTAACGTCAACAGTGGTAACGTGAGAGAGTTCGTAGATGAAGCCGTAGATGCCTATTACACCAACTATATTATGAAGATAGACATGTACAAGGAGTTAATGAGGTCGGCCACCGCCCAATTAGACGATTTCGTGCCACAGTCAGCAGATGAACTCATGGTGATGATTGGTAACGTAGACACCCTATTAAACGATATCTTACCTCGCTCCTGTACTGAATACTGGTCAGCAGTTACCCGCAAAGGCCATCGTATAGTTAAAGTATCTAAAGTGGAGAAGTTACATGCAGGGGCTCGTGATGAAATTTTAGGGTATATAGATGATGCTGTGACACAAGCACGCACTATGAAACAGAGATTAGAACAAGGTCTAAGGTTAATCCCAGATAAGACTAAGAGAGATTCAGCACGTGCCCTTATGAACAACTGGGAAGAATACATTGTCAACCTGAGAACCGTGAGAGAACGGGTATTTGCTACAATAGATGCTTACACATCCACCCATAGAGCTCCAGGTTCACGTACATTGGAAGGATGGAGAGCAGCACTCAAAGCTAGTGAACGTATCTGGGATGATTACTGGAGGCAAATAGCCCAAATACCACGAACAGAGCACGCTCTGAACCTTGCTCAAGATGTGGTGCCTAACGTTCAATCTCAGACTAAACGATTGTTAGTGAATGACATAGCAAAGTTGTTTGGTGCCACTGGGGAATCCATACGGGATAACCTTATATTTGCAGAAACCCGCACCATGATGGGTAAACCCCAATTTCAGGCTACCGTATACGAAAGAGCCTTGAAAGCAGCCAAACAACAGGGTAAGATGCCAGCAGAGATAGGTTTCTCATGGGAACGCATTGGTGAGGTATACGATGATATCTTGAGAGGTATGCAGGTAGACCCACAGGTAGCTTCTCGCTTTACTCCTGCTGTTGAAGAGCTTCGCCACTTTGCCAACCAGTACGAACGTTTGTACAATACAAAGGCAATAGACCCAGATGAATACTTCCGTGTTCAGAAGCATATCTCAGATGTAAGCGATAACATGAAGAAGCTGCCCATGTTCAGGAATGAAGTACCTGTAACCCAACCTGGATTCTACACGAAAGAGCTTAGGTTCAAACGCCCTTGGCAGATGAACCGTAAGGAATTCAAAAGGGAACATAAGAAGTACATGGAGCTTGCTCAGCAGAGTGAGCACTATGACGTTAGATTCTCTGATGTGGGTGATACCACTGTAACTACTGAACACATAAAAGAAGTTTGGGGTGAGGTTGATAACCACCACTTCTTCCTGAAAGATGATACAGGGAGGTCTCTAGGTGAAATCTCCTTACACGTTTTCCACGACTATAAGATTATGGACGTGGGTTGGTTAGGGTTAAACCCAAACAGTAGAGTAACCGCTATAAGAGATGCTCTTAGTATTATTCGTGACTACACCCCAGAAGGATACAAGATTGTTGCGGATGTGAACAACTTCTCAGGACAGCTTATTGAGAAGTTAGAGAGGCGTGGTATTATACGTGTGAAGGAGAGACTTGGGGGTGAGTTTAAACCACCAAAACCCGACGAGCAGTTTGCTTCTGTTGAAATAGAATTTATTACAGACCCGTCCAAAACAAATCTGTTAAAGAAACCTCGAATCGTTGAGGAAGACTTAACATATGAGCAAAAGATACAGAGCAGGATTAGAGAGTACCTTGAAACTGAGTCTGTATCTTTTGAACCTTCTATGGAAATGAGAAGTGACTTCGTTCTTGCTGGGGATGAAACAGTATCCACTCAATTTGACCGTTACCCCAACATGCCAGATAGGTTAAGGGAACTGGCAGAAGTCAACCCAAGCCTTATGGATGATGCAGAAGGTTTGTTTGAAGCTTGGCAGCGGAGAGCTATAGATGAAGGTTGGCTACCGAAATCAGGTCGCACTAAGAGAGAGGTATGGGTGGAGCCAAGAGAAGGTACAGAGATAAGGTTTGAGGCCACCCCAGAGTGGACAGCTAAACGTGATGCTGCTGCTGAGGCTGCTACCAAGGAATACCACCTTACCTTCACAGACTACACCTCTCAGAATATGATGGATTCCTTTATGAAAGGTATCTATCCATTCTGGATATACGAATCCCGTAGATACCCGTACCTGTGGCGTACTGGTATACGCACCCCAGGTGTTCCACTCTCTATGGGTCGCTTCATGGACTACACAGAAGGTGGGTACGTTAATATACCTGGGATGCCAATAGACATAAATCCTTTCCGTGGTACAGTATTCATGGGTGGATTCAGACGTATGTTCATCCGTGACTATCCTGAATACTATGATGCTCCTGTGTGGGGAACATTCGCTGGTGTGATGGATGCGTTTTCACGGGGTGGATTCTACCCAGGTGTACATATAGCTGCACCCCTAGCTTTCTTTGGCTCTAAGGTAGGTGCCCCTCAGATGTATGAGGTATTACCACCTGCTTTCACCACGTTGTTCAGTTTCTACCAGAGTATAGACCCTTCCAGTGAGACCTCTCGATGGCTACGTGACCGAGTGATGTCTGATAGGTTCCGTGAGTACATGATAGAGCAAGAGCTCACTGACCTTGGGGTAGATGGTAACTATGTGATGGCTAAGAAGTCAATGGGTATAGAGCTAACAGATGATGAACAGAAGCTCGTAGACCAAGCCATGAGAAAAGTGTCTTTACTCCAAATCCCCTTTGTGCAGATGGGACTGTTTAGGTTCCGTCCAGAGGATAGAGATAAAGCTTATGAGATGGCTCTTGAAGTTAAAGAGAAGCTCACTGGTATCCCCGTAGAGCAATGGAAACGAGAGAGTAGGCTATCTGATATCACAGGGGTTCGTACTTCAGATAGGTTCCCCCTATCCCCCTTGGAACAGAAGATACTGTTTGAAGCTGAAGAAGTTGAGCGGTGGAATAAGAACTTCGTTGCACCTCTACTTCCCTCAGAGCAGCGCAAAGAGGAAGAACGAATCATCATGTATCAATACGAAGTGAGTAAGATATATGAACAGGCTCGTACAGAAGGATTTCCAGACTACTCTGGTAAGCAGGACATAGTAAGTGAGGAGTTCTTAGAAGAGGAGTTTAGGGCTGGTCGTATCACAGGAGCCCAATACGATGCCATGTTAGAGGAGTTGGTAGAGGCTACGATTGAACGTGTTAACGCCTTAGCTGATACCGATATGTTTGCTGATGTGCCTAAGACACGTGAGGAGAGAGTGTCTCGCTACTTAGAGAGAGATGAACCTGTACCCATATGGCACCCAGCACAAGAACTCCTTTGGGAGTACAGAGAGATAAAGCCTGAGATGGCATTTGATTATGAGCTAGATACATGGCGCATTGATTGGGAAACTTACTTTGCTCGTGTTGATGCTATTATGAATGCACTTAGTGAAGAGAACCAGAGAAGTTTCTTAGAGAACCTACAATACGAGTGGACTGATACCAAGCGACTTCGCTGGAGGATAAGTAAAGAATATATACGACCCTATTACAATACACGGGTAGCCCTCTTAGATACGTATTCGGTTGAGGAGCGTAAGCTCATACAGGAATACTCTCTGGCTAATTCCGCTAGAAGAGAAGAAATTAGAAACGTTACTGATTCTGAAGGGTTGAAGCTGATAAGCAACTTTACTACCAAGTTAAAGAACATACACCAGAACATGCGTGTTAACGACCCTGAGCTAGACGCATGGTTAAGGTTCTGGGGTATTGTGGATAGTAACAGGAGCAAGGAAGCTGAAACCATGTACTTAAGATTACTAAGTACCTACCAGGGGATAGGATGACTAAGAAGCGTAGCCGTAAAGAAAGACAGACGGCAAAGAGAAATAAGTCACTAGAACGTAGGCTTAAGAACACAAGACACGTGAAACGTTAGGACATATTCTATTGACACGTGTGTTATAATGTGTTATAATAAGGAGGAAACATGGGTGAAGACTCAGGGGCAGAAACCCCAACTACGTCAGGAAACGTAGTTACATCCGTTGATATCGGGGATGGTAATAAATTTACTGTAGCTGATATCATAGCGATGAAAGGCGCAAAAGAAGGACTGGAGCGTGATGTTAATGGGCTGAGGGAGGCTAACACGGCGCTTAGCCAAGAGCTAGAGAAGCTTAAAACCCAAGCTTACAACATCAATCAGAACAGAATCCAGTCGGACTCCGCAAGAGAAGCTGCGGAAAAGTCCAGAGTAGAGTTAGAAGAAACTCTCAAATCCTCAAAATCTCAGGAGGAATACAATCAGATAGCCGAGGAGCGTGACCTCTTACTGCTAGAAAAATACTCTAGTAAGATTGATGCTCTAGCTGACACTCTGAAGATTGACAAGAAGGAGTTAGCTGGCAAGGACATGAAGGAGATTGATATATGGTTAGCCATAACTCAACTCACTCAAGAGAAAGCCAAAGACCCCACGCTTGATAGGTCTGGAGGTGGAGGCGGTGGCTCAATGTCGGAGAACGCACTGGAGGCTAACATGAGATTCCTCAAGGATTTAAAAGAGGGCAATAGAAAATAGAGGTGAGTAAGGATGGTTGTTCATCACTGGGATACGCTGTCTGAGGCTCAAAAGCTCACACAGTCAGTCCTGATTCCAGGGGTTATCGAAGAGAGTATCTACCGTAACCCTCCACTGGCTTTAGGTATACCTGTAGCTTGGACGCCTGGACAGACAATAAAGTATAACCGTGAAGACGCCACAATGGTTGGTCAAACTGCTGGTATTGATATCGGCGACCAGCTAAGTTGGTCTTCAAACATCACTTACGACCAGAAGGAAGTAACCCTCAAGAGACGTTACGTCCAGAGAATCGTGGATAATTTCATCCCCGATGTCTACGGTACGATTAACAACTACGAGGCTATTGTACTTCAGGAATGTAAGAAGGGTGTTTATGTTGACATCAACGACCTCATTATCTACGGCGACCTTACCTACTCGACTAGCAACAAGGAGTTCGACGGACTTCATGCTTGGGCTGCTGAGCAGGGTACACCTGCTACCAGTGGCACAGGGTTAAACTATGATGGTGAGAGTGCTGGGTTAAACCTCAGCAAAATGCGAGCCATGATAGATACCATGAAGCGAGAAGTAGATGCCCTGTTATTCCCGTTTGAGCTTGCACGCAGACTTAGTGCTTCGCTGCAAGAAGTCGGTGGAGAAGCAACCGGCATCTTCACTTCCCGTGGACAGATTTCCCAGTTGAGTTACGGTATAAACGACGTAGGTAAGAGGGTGGCGTTCTGGGATGGTATCCCCATCGTACCAACAGATTACCTCGTAGCAGAGGAAGATGGGACTGGAACTGGTTCGACCACGAATGCACGTGCAAAGTACTCTTCAGACTCGACGTTCAGTATATTCGGTATTAAGTTCGGTAACGTCTATATGGGTGAGCCTGGACTCATGTATGGGTTTGGCGCAACCGATATGGCTGGCGACATGTATCGAGTAGACTACTTTGAGAAGCTGGAAGACTACGATGCATCTGGTATTCGTGTGGTTTCCTATGGTGCTGTTCTTTTAGGCAGCAAGTACGGACTTTGCAGGATGTTTGACGTTGACGACGACGACGTTATCATCAGCACTTAGAGGAGATAATAATGGCTACAATACTACATCCCGCCCAAAAGCTCATTAACGAGCGTGGTATGGTGCTATTTATGCCCCCGAACTGCATGGATGCTGACAAGGTGTCTCTGTCTGAGCCCGACATCTACACGCAGAGTTCATCTCAGCTTTACCCTCTGGGTAGTAAGCTTGAGTTCTGTGATGGCCGTGTCTTTAGGTATTGTAAGCATGGAGCTACATCCACGGCTGCACCTATCGCACGTCTTGTCATGAACTCCAACTACTGTCCTGGAGCAACTGGTCATGCTGATGAAGACGGTTTTGAAGGCGCACCATACGCTAACGCTGCTGCTGCTGCCACCACAGTGCAGATAGCTGATACAGCATCAACCAAAAACGAATACGAAGACGCTATGCTGGTAGTGTATCCTTCGGGACACTACACTAGTTATCGTATCGCTGGTAATGATGCTTCTGGTGGAACGTACACTGAGTTGGTGTTGGATGACCCTAGTGGTCTGAAGACAGCAATCACCACGTCCACTGGTATCACTGTATACCTCAGTCGGTTCTCCAACTGTAGAACCTTTGGTGCTGAGGGAACGGCTGGCTATCAGAGTGCAATCGGAGTATCACAGGCTAGTGGCTTTACGTCTGCCTACTACAGTTGGCTACAGACTAAGGGTGCTTGTATCGTGACCCCGACTGCATACTTCGGTGACAGTGCTAACGAGCGAGCGTGTTTCTACAATCCTAGCGACGGTACAATTGGTACTGCTGCATCATATGACCCAAGTTCGGGTTATCAGTGCATCGGTTACCTACTGTCCCATACCATCAGCGGATACGGTGACCTTTGGGTCATGCTGATGCTGGAGTAAGGAGGAAAGGTGAAAACTGGTAAAGAGGTTTTCCCACCTGAGCATCCAGCTAGTGGGAAGAAAGACAAACCAAAACCCGTTAAGGGATAACGGCTTCGGGGGTGAGCCATAATCACCCCCCACACATTTTATTAAAGGAGTTAGACATGCCATCTGGTCTTATTGTGTCTGAATCCGCTCCAAGTAAAGATAACAGATACTATTGGTTCAAACCCAGCACTAGAGAGTGGTATGCGTTAAATGACGCAGCCACAGAATGGTTAGAAGTCTTTAATGAAGAATCCTGTACACTTACTAACTTGGTATTGGAGGGTACGCTTAGTATGGGTGGTGATATTGGAGTGAGTGGTCAGGTTGAGTTAGCTGGGTTTGGTGGTGGTAAGGTGAAGCTTACCATTACAGGTGGGGTTATTACTGAGATTGAGGAAGAATAATGCCATTAGCTGTGGAGAAGTTAACCAGACAGTCTACAATGGACGCTATACGTACCGCTATAGCTCAAACTATTCGTTATTTGATGCAGCGAGAAGGTAAAACTCAGCAAGAGGCTGCTGGTCAAGCTTATGGCATGGCCAGAGAAAAGACTGGTAGGTCTCTTGGTAAGAAAGGATAAACATGGCAAGGAGACAACGTAGAAGTATTGCTACAAAAGCAACTACACGCATTACCGCTACTGGTGCTGCCATCACTGGAGCTTGTATTGTTTGGTGGATGACTATAGCCCCCAGTGCTGCCACTACAGTGTTAGATATAAGTGACGGTACAGCTAGTGGTACAACTATTTGGACACACTCGTGTGTTAGTGGTAACGGTGCACACATAGACTTCGGTGAAGACGGCTTTGCGTTCACCAGCGGTGTGTATGTAGAAACCTTAACTGATATCACCGCAGTTACATTCTGTTATAGCCAATAATGAGACAGTTATCAAGGAGTCTCTATGCTGCTCAGGTGGGGGCAAGCGGGACTCCTTTTGTTAGATGTGAAGTAGCCGACGTAGGTGAAGGTGCAGGGGGTAGTGATAACTATGGCTTGGTGACCCCTGTGTATGAGAATGATATGGCTAATATCACTAAAGTACTAAGGGGTAATTTGGTGACACCAACACGTAGTGGCTACGGTAAATCCATATGGGCTTATATGGGTTATACCCCAAACGGTATAAATGCTAGAGCTTACGTGTACCTTAAGAGTGACGGCTCTCTCGTTGGTCAAACTGATGAATATGATGGTTCAAACATTCAAGCTGATTCATGGCATGAGTTTGAATTCTCTAGTAGACCAGCCTTAACTGCCAGTACTGATTACTGGATATTTGTTACATGTAGTGCTTCCTATATGGAAGTAGCCTACAAAGCTGTCAACAACGGTGTAACGTACGCTTACTACAATGCTGCTCAATACCCACCTCCAGACCCCATAGTCACTGGGGATGTCTATGAAAACATAGAACGCTCTTGTAATGTTTATATAACCGTTGAGTATGATGAAGTCGTCTATGATACCTCAGACCGTGTACTAGCGGTTAAACAATGGGAAGGTGAATATGAAGATGGTGCTGAGATACTCTTAGATAACTCCGATGAACACTTTTCAACACGTGATTATGTTGGGTGTTTAATTAACTTAGGCTTTGGGTTCACAACATGACGGACGAATATTCTAACGTACCAGATTTATACGTAGCTGCCCAAGAAGATATAAGTATCAACGGTAAACTCTACACCAAGCTTATCTGCATGGGTGATTGGGGTCGCATGGATAAGAACAAAATCATGGGCGACTCCATAGCTGCTGGCTTTGACTTCGGTACAGATACAGTCCAAGAGATAATAGAGGGTAACACTTACGACGCTATGTTGATGGCCGATATGACTGCTGAGGTAAACGATGACGATGCTGATGGAACAGAAGACTCAAAGGTACCTGGGTTAAAATACGAGGTATGGGTATCCAAGAGAAAGGTTATACAGGACTCAGTTGAGTTGACTACAAACCTTGCCAAGCTTAGGGGGGATGAATTATTCTTGGTAGCAGATACCACTGGGGAACAGCAACGACTTACTGGTACACTAGATGGAGAGTTAACTGCTGGTGAGACAGTTACGGGCAGTAGCTCTGGTGCCACAGGTAAGTTTGTCTACCAGAACGTAGCTAGTGGTGCTGGTTATATAGTTATAGAGAGTATAAATGGTACATGGGAAACCAGTGAGGATGCCGAAGGTGCATCCTACAAATGTGGGTCTATCACATCAATAGATGACGAGCATTATCTTTATGAGCTAGATGGAACCAATACCCATAACATATATGAACACCATCGTATCCAGTCTTTATTACAGGCTAATCGTGTTATTTGTGTGGATAAACTACCCGATAACTCCGAAACCAAACATACTTACAGCGGGACTGTAAACGATACCGATGACCAAGCTATTTTCGGTGTTGTTACTTATGTCTTTGAAGACCCAAGTGTTACCAGTAACGAAGAAGCAGAAGCTTCTGCAACGGCTATGTTAACCCATTTTCAGTCTGATGCATTCGGGGGGTATATAAAAGCTCCTATGAATTGTGGTCAGGAGATGCATGATATAGTTAAGGTAACGGATTCTCGTGGTGGATGGACTGGTGACGATGTTATTGAGGGTAGAGTTGGTGGTATAATTAGGGAATTTAAGGCTTGGGAAGGAGTTTATACCATAGAGTTAACTATTGGTGGGCTATGGGTTCCTCCTCCACCGCTAGACCTCCCTGCTCCAACACCAACACCTCCTCCTGTTACTTGGGACAAACCACCTCACCCTTGGCCTGGGGAAACTGATACAACTAAACCTACACCAACTAAGACTGATGACCACTTAAGACAACAACTACCACCCGTAGTTCCTCCTCCAGAGACATTTACTCCATACTCAAGGAGGGAATACGAAGAGGCGTGGAAATACCGCCCAGTGGAAACCTTAGAGATGGCTCCGCTACCAGAAGGCATCCCTGGGTTTGGTGAAGCACCATTGGAAGCTCCTGTGATGATACCCCCAGAGGGCGTAGAGTTAGGTAGAGTACGAATACCACGGGGCATACAGATAAGTGAGGAATTGGCTCAGTCAATAGAAGCTCAAAAGGCTTACGAAGCTGTCAGAGGAGTGGAACCTTATGCTGGTATGGTTAGACAGCCTAAAACACGCTGGCAAGCTTGGCAATATGCAGCTACAACTCTGTTAGGTATGACGACTATGTTAGCTGGTTTGTTTATGCCAGCACTGGCTCCATCACTAGCTCAACTTACCGCTAGAGTAGCAACCGTTGGTGGTATAACGGCTGGCGCTACCGTAGGCGTATCCGCTCAGGAGGCTGTAACACCACTAGCTCCATCCCCAGAGCAAGTCACAGCAGAAACCTTTAGTGGTGATGAATGGTGGAGAGGAGGTAGTTTGTGGTAACTTCTGATACATGGCGTTTCATAGAGAGCGTAGCTAAAGCCCTGTCTAAGAATGAAGCTTTTCTCAGGCTTTTGAATAGAACCCACTCACACTCTCACGGTGAGAATTCCTCTGACCCAATAGAAGATGCTATGTATGATAGCATCTTTGATGCCCACACCATACTCAAGGCTGATACTGATGACACCCCTGTGGCTCTAACTGTGAACGAGCAAGAGGTAGTCGGTAGGTTGACTGGCGGTAACATAGATGGTATTGCTATAGGAATATCCGACGATAACATGGTTCAGGTGGATGGCTCTCCCAACTCAGGTGAGGTAGCTCTGTGGACAGCCAACGGGCTAGAGGGTAGAGCTATAGGTGTAAACGATGATAATATACTTGAGGTTGATGATGCAACCGTTATCACTGGTGATTACGCTAAATTCACCGCTAATGGTTTAGAAGGTCAACAGGCATCTCAGGTGATGGCTGACCTTAGCGGTGAGGCTGGGTTTACCTTTGATTGGGTTGGGTGTATTCTGGAGAATGTTGAGGCTATTAAGGGTTTAACTGATGACACTCTCGACATTGTGGGTAAGCGTACTGACAGTGACGACAGTGTGAAAATCTCTACCCCTGGGGAAGCAATAAACTACGCTGATACCGTGAGAGTAACTTTCCAAGGTAGAGCAGCGGAAGCTGATGTTGTTTGGACAGACTGTGAACACACTGGATTAAAGTTAGGTGGTGACCTAAATGCTGATTCCCATAACATAACCAGCCTTGAGCAAGCAATAACAGATAACCACATAGTCACTGTAGATGGTAGTCCTAACGATGACGAGTACGCCCGCTGGACTGCGAGTGGGTTGGAAGGTAGAACGGCTGCTGAGGCAAAGACAGATTTGGGTTTCATGACTGACTTAGTAGACGATGCTACCCCTCAACTAGGTGGTGACCTTGACCTAAATGGTAACAATATTGACTTCCCCACTACTGCCGATATATCCGATTGTTTAGATGAAGACGATTTGGTTTCGGATTCTGCTACTGCGTTGGCCACTCAACAGAGCATCAAGGCGTACGCAGATGGGAAGATTACGACTCACGAAGCAGCAGCAGACCCACATACAGGATACGTGAAGGAGAGTGAGTTCACCGCAAAAGGTGATGTGTTGGGTGGAACTGGTGCAGGTACGTTAGCTGCACTTGGAGTAGGCACTGACGAATACTGTCTTATTGCTGATAGTGGAGAGACCACAGGACTAAACTGGGGTAAGAGGGCAACCATCACAACTGCCTCTGCAACCTACTATGTAGATGGCACTAATGGTAATGACTCCAATCCAGGTACCCAAGCTGACCCATTTGCAACTATTCAAGGTGCGTGGGATTCTCTCCCAGACATTATAGCACATGATATTACTATTATTGTAGAAGACAATGGGCGCAAGACTGGTACTGCTGATGGAAGAGTTGCTAACCATCTTCAAGATGACACCAACGCTCAGTTCGCAGCAGGAGACGTTGGCAAGACAGTATTTAATGTAACTGATGGGAACTTTGCCACTATTACTGCTTACAATGATACAGGTGATGTGACGTTAGATACTGACATCTTCGACAATGGCAATGAAGACTACGTGATATACGCAACTCCGTACAGAGAAGATGTAGACATCAGTGAGAGATACGTTATGGCCTCAGTAACCATTAGAGGTGAATACTACTGGCAGGGAGACTGTGAAGCAAATGTAGGTGGTGCAGGAGAAATAAAGGATACAGGTGCCTTTGGTGATGTAGCAGTTGGAGATAAAGTAGTAGTCTTAGACCTCTCTGGTGCAGACGGTAGAGCAGTCCAAGGTGAACTCTGCACTGTAGACGATATCTCAAACGCACCCGATAGGATAGGAACTACTGGTTCGTTAACTCCCACTACCAGTTGGATTTACTGGATAGTCCGCACTGAGATATCAGGTAGTGACGATGGTACAGATGGTGGTACGGCACGGGATAATTGCTTTCTATTGACGTCAATAGATAATATTACGGTTCAAGGTTTTTATTTGACGTATTCGGATATGTACGCATTTGATACATTTAATTGTCGTAAACTTATAAGCTATTATATGGTATTTGAAAATTGCGACTATGATTTGAGAGTAAAAGGGCATAGTTGTTTTGATGAGTCTGATTTTATATATTTCAGTGGGTCGTATGGTTGCGTCGTTGAGCAATCAAGTTATATGACACCTTGGTATTGTATGTATGAGGGTTGCACTTATGGAATAGATGTATATAGGAATAGTGGGGCAATACCAAGATATAGCTTTATAAAGGGTTGTAGTTATGGGGTGATAGTTCAGTTGTCGGGTGCAGTTGATTTTACTAGGTGTACTATAGATGCAGGAACAACTAACGGTATTTATGCTTTTAGGGCTGGATTCGTTTTTACTTCTAAGATTACTAATAATGCTACTACACCAAAGACTCCCGCAGCAGCTAGTGACCCTGCTTGGGTAACGTAATGATAATATTATACTTGAAGGACTCGCCAGATATTAATACCTGTACCTTCTTACAGGCTATACCAGATGTGATGGTGTTGGAAGAGAGCGGAAGCCAAGCGTTTATAGAAGGTCAGCCTGAACCAGTTATTAACGACTTAACAAAAGCTGGTTGGTTTGCTGTTCCTGAGCAGTATATAGAACCTGAGGGTGATTTAGATGGTGATATTATCCCTAGAGAGGTTTGTGAGCTTAACTTGGTGCATTTTACTCCAGATAACTTACCGCACTCTCAGTTTGTGGGTAAACTTATTGCCGTTAATCTAAGTGCAATCAAACCCGCTACGGTTCGTAGGGTATTCTATGGAGAGACTTACGATGTGAATTGTTTGGTTGGCGAGAATGCAGCACAATTATGGATAAGCGGTAAGTTATTGGTTGATGATTTTGTAATAGTAAGTTATATCACTGAGGTACCATTTGGTACAAAAGTTAATTTGCCTATACTGGTGGATAAAATAAACAAGACATGGTAGACTATCAATATATACACATACCAAAGACTGGGGGTACGTCTATATCAAAAGTTCTCGGTGTGTACGCACACCATGAAGATGTGGTAGATGACCATAGGTTTAAGTTTGCTTTTGTACGCCACCCCGTCACACGGTTTGTATCAGGCTTTCACTATTGGAAACGTAATAGGGAGCTAACTCCAGAGGAGTTTATAGATAACCCAGAGTACGCCAAGTACTGGGAGAACTTAATCTTTAGACCCCAGTGGAAGTTTATTTGTGACCTTGATGGTACTGTCAAAGTCGATTTCTTAGGGAGGTTTGAAACACTTAATTCTGATTGGGAGAGGTTATGTGGGGTAATTGGTTTACCATACGTAGAGTTGCCTTGGGTACGCAGGGGGGATTACCCCCAACCAAACTTGAATGATACCCACTTGAAATACCTTTATAATCGTTACAAGAAGGATTTTGAAATATTTGGATATGAGGTGAGAGATGACACTAACAGAGTTTGAGACTGCTCTACGGGTACACCTTAAGGATAGCGGTACCACGTGGTCAGATGCAGAGCTAGACAGATGCATTTACCATGCTATAGCCGACCTATCTAGGTTTATCCCACGTGAGCAGGTATATGAATTAACTTTAGACTTCGATGAAGTCAGTAATGAATCGGTTACTACTGAGTCTGCACATGGTACGTATAAGGCGTTGGCCAATAAACCCATCAAATGGGATAGTGAGACCGTCACTACCACGGCTGGCACCACTACCTATACTAGAGATACCGACTACACCATAGACTATTGGAACGGTAAGATAACCACTATCAGTGGTGGAAGCATGGCTGTGTCTACCGAGTACTACATTGATTACACTGTTGACCAGACTACCATAGACATCAGCAGCCTCACAGACTTAATCCGTGTAGACCGTGTTGAGTATCCAGTTGGTACACTACCACGACAGATGGTAGACTGTGATGTATTTGATGATAAGCTAACGGTTACGTTCTTCCCCCAGAGGGATGAAAGAGACCAGACTAACTTATTCGGTGGGAAGCATTTAAGGGTATATTACCACGCATACCATACCAACCCAACAGATAGTGCAGCGGGTTCACACCCACTGTTCTTGGATGAAGTGGTTGTGAAAGGTTCAGAGGCTTACTCATGGCTCATAGAAGCAGCCCAGTATGAGCATCAAGCAGTTACCGATTTAGCTAGTGCTCGTACAGAGCTTGGGAATATTTCCCATACCAACGTGGGTACGGCTCTGACTGCAATAGGAACAGAACTAGGGTTGGCTAACACTGCTCTTGATGACATAGGAGCTATAGGAGATACGGTACATGCTGCTGTTACTACAGCCTTAGCCCTCATTAACTCCAACCTAGATTCTACGGCTACACCACTTGGTGACGTAGCTGATGGAGCTTCCCCTGACTATCATGCACTAGCTGATACAGCCTTAGATGCTGCTGCTACCCAGATTGGTGCAGCTTCTACGCCTTTAGGTAATGTTGCCGATGGTCAGTCACCCGATTACCACGCTCTTGCTGATGCTGCACTAGACGCTGCCAACACAGAGCTAGACACACCATCTACCGCTACCACTGGAGATATAGACTTAGGTGAAACAGCACATACCGATGTAGAAACCTACACAACTGGTGCTACTGCTCCATCTATCAAGAAATACCTTGAGGATGGGGATGATACAATTACCACTGTGAATGTTGGTGACCGTGTAGCTGAGATGTACATCCAGTACGCACAGGCTTCTAAGTGGATAGCAGATGAATTCCAAAGGGAGCGGGAGCTATACCTACAGCAAGCTCAGATACGTGCCAACCTAGCCAACGGTTACTACAACGAATCAATGGGTAGGTTAGCCCAAGTCCAGAGGAAGATAGAGGAAGCCAACGCAAGGTCTAATCAGGGTTCCGTGTACGTCCAAGAAGCCAGAGAACGACTAGACCAAATAAACACTAAGATAAACGAGTCTAACGCTTATGTCACAGTGGCACGTGGGGCTGCTGAGGAAGCGAGAATGAGGTTGGCACAGATAGAAGCCATCGTTGGGGAAGCTAACGCTCGTATCGCTACTGCTAGGGGATATGCTGAGCAGGTTTCATTCTACCTGTACCAGATGGATAGGTACATAGCAGAAGCAGAATCTTATATCGCAGTAGCTCAAAGTAACTTTGCTCTTGCTGATAAATACCGTGACATGGGTATACTAAGGCGTAATGAGTTCTGGGGGATACTCGCCAGTAGAGCACAGGGTAAAGTCCATCGTCATGCTACCTCAACATCCACAATATAACTCTACCACCATGTGTGGCTAGAGTCACTATGAGGGGGGAAGCACCACCACTTCCCCCCTCTTGCTTACCTTGTTCTCCACTTGTTCCAGTAAGTGATTCCTGTTATTATGGAAAACCACATCCCCACCGCTAAGGCCATAAGAGTATCCTCCATATTGTCCTCTCAGTTAGTTCATTAAACATTACACGGAGGAAAACCCACCAGAAGACCATAGCAAAGTTAAGCCATAGTGGGTCTTCTCGCTTCCAGTCCCAATCCATTACGATACCAGTATTGTAGGTATACCCTCTCTTCTAAGGTACTCTACTATGATTGGGTTGTTGTCGAAGTGAACATCAATAATTATTTGATTTTTAATCACCTCATACTTACGTTTGGCTGCTTCGATTGAGGCAGCCTCATACGATAAGTTCGCCCAATCAATGGTATCATCAGCATCTACCCAAAATACGGGTAGAAAGATACCGTGACGTTGTAACCACTGTAACATTGTATGCTGTCCATAAGGTTTACACGATGTTACAATATACCCAGTGTCTCTATCACCCAAGAACAGGTAAGGGTTAAGCTTAGGTTTCATGTGGTCAAATATGTCATTTACCAGTTCCTCTAGGAAGCTATTCTCTACGTTAAGGTAACGTAACAGCTTGTATTTCCACTTAGTTCCATCTTCTGTTAGCACACCATGTAAGTCAAAGCTTATGTTCATCTTAATCAGTCTATATCTCGCAGCTTTTCTGCCAACTCGATAGCTTTGAGCATTGAGGCAGCGAATAGTTTAAATTGTTCTGTGTCGTTTAGACATACAACATCTTTTAGGTCTATCCAACCATTACTGTAGACCCTAGCTAGTATCACTGGGTCTTGTAAGTTAAGAATCCCTAGTGATGTTACTTCCACACACTTAAATAGAGACATGTACATCCCTCCTACTTCCATTAAATCGAATACGTGGTGCACCTACATTAGGTTTACGCCTTGCTATTCCCTCTTGAAACTTGGTGTACCTACAGAAGCAACCACACCCAACATGAACCTGTCGTAGTTCCATGTCATCTTTAATAAGGTCGCTATCCCACCTGCTCATGAATAGAGTGTGCTCATGGCCTGTGAGGAATACGTCTGCATCACGTACCACATCGCCCATTTGCTCACTCTTGTTTAGTTGACCACCAGTGAGGCGTGCTCCACCCCATCCATGCAGAGCATATACCACATATGTTATCTCACCTACACGCCAGTTTAATATCAAGGCGTCATGGCTCATTATCTTGTTGGTTATCCCAAGTCGTGGTAATAGTTCGTTAAGCTGGGTGGTACCAAACTTCTTGTACATCCTGTCTTCATGGTTCCCATGCACAACGCCTAGAATACGTGACGCTATGGGAGTTAATACCTCCACAGCCTTATTTACGCAGTCTTCTGGCTTCATACACAGTTCCCATAAGTCACTGGCTTTACTAAGCTTCTCTGGTGTCTCAAAGATATCCCCCATAAGGATTGTATATGCATTTTCATGCGCCTTTATCCAGTTAACGTAGTCAACCAGCTTTTCCTCTGCAAAGTTATTATCTCCTATGTGGAAGTCTCCCATCGGCACCAAATAGGAATCCGTATCTTTGGTGTTATACGTTAGTTTTAACATTGTTACCTCCAATTAGTTCTATCAACTCACTCATATGCCCTTACCTTCACACCTCCACCAGTCAGTATATCTAGACCAGTAACACCAGTTTTCTCATAGATAACGTTAGTGTTACAGACCACCTCTACTATACCAGCTTGCACTATGGATATAGCACAATCTTTACACGGTACCCCACAGGTTAAGTACATTACACAACCTTCAGTAGCGTGGCCTAATCTAGCAGCTATATCAATAGCATTACGCTCTGCGTGTGCAGCAGGACACAACTCTAATCCCTTACTAGACTCATATCCAAGGTATTTCCTTGGGCACCCACTTATTGGGATATCAGATTCCATATAAGTACAGTGTGGATAACCTATGGGTGCTCCATTGTACCCAGTAGACACTATGAATTTGTCTCTTACAAGAACAGCACCAATGTGCCTACTGTAACACTTAGAATTGTCTGCTACAGCTTGTGCCAATCCAAGAAAGTACTTATCCCAATTCTTCATGTATAATCCTTATCAGCTTAGCATACACACCCACATCTCTCATTCTATCATCAAAGCCTTCTACTTGACCTTCAAAGCCTTCGTTCATAAACCAGAGAGTGCAATCTAGTTGCTTCATCATATAGATAATAGCAACTACTCTTGGGTCTGCTGGGCTAAGGTTTGGGTATTGTTGGAAGATATCCGCTACTCTGTAGAAGTTACCAAGAGGGTCGCCACCCTTAGCATAGTCATGGTTCTTCTGACTGTGTAGCTCCATTTCTTCCAGAGCCATCTCTCTAAACCTCTTATGTCCGTTTGGACACCTCTTCCCTAATTCTTTTTCTAAGGACATATCTTTCATACTCCTTCCTAATCTCCTCTTGTTTGGCGTAGTCTATACTGGTAGCCATCAAACAGTGGTAGTTATTGAGGTGTTCGTATACCCCATCATCTACCTTAACTAGCGTCATATTGGCCTGACCGCATTTACGGCAAAGTATAGGTCTACTTGTTGGGGGTCTCTTGTACCTGTTCGACACTGAGCACCTCCTCAGCGTTCATCTTGATACGTACAAATGTACCACGTGGGGTAAGGTACACACGTATCTCTGTTTCTCCACTGGTTTTAACATCTATAGGATACCAGCCACACTTAGCTACCCAGTTAAGAAACCTCTGTCTTCTCAGGTTTGTCTTCATGTCTTTCTCCTTTCCAGTATTCTAATAGTAGAGCGTACTGTCTACCGTATCCTCTATCTAATTCCCACTTATAGTGGTTAAAGGTTTCAGCATCCACCCGATAAGTTATTCGGGTTACTTTATCCATAAGACGTATCTCATGGGTTGTATCTTTTATTTCATCCCACACATCGGCGTCTATCGCCCATGCTGGGGGTAACAGTAACATATGGCGTTGAGAGTTTACAAACTTACGAAACACACCTAAGTTAAGGGAGCCATAAATGCGTCCATTCTTACCGAAAGTCCTCATGACCATCTCTCTTTAATAGTTATGTTTATAGGCTGCACCCAAGGGCATAGTTTATCTAAACCATCTGGTAGTTCGACCTGCCCATCAAATAACATTTCATCGTGTACCACTAACATTAGGTCTAAGTGGGAGCACGCCAGTATCCAACGCTTAACAACTTCTGCTTCTGTTCCTTGGATAGGAAAGTTGACAGAACAGCGTCTAGCGTGTCCACGTCCTTTATCCATAGGTATATATAGCTTCCGTCCAAAAGCTGTATAAACGTACCCATCTCGTAATCCCACATCTTGTTGATACTGTATCCATTCCCAAGCTCTCTTGTACTTTTGCCCCCACTTCCTCCTAAGTTCAGCAGCCACTTTCCTATCTGTGATATTGGCTGTCTCCATAAGTGTTTCATCTGTACCTCCAAATATCATACCAAAATTAACCGATTTAATTGTGGCGCTACGCTCCATACCAAAGTGGTCAGCCGTCTCTTGGTGTATGTCTCCATTGTTATCAAATACTGATATCATCACAGGGTCTTCGGAAAGGTACGCCAGTATTCTCAACTGCATCTGGGATGCGTCCGCACAAGTCATTACACCCGAATCTGGGAGAAAACATTCCCTTGCTGAACCTTTCGGTATGTTCATAAGGTTCATGTCATAACTACTCATGCGGGAGGTCGAAGCATCCAAATGGAATCTACTATACTGACGCTCCTTTCCTACTAATGGGCGTGCATAATGGGTTAGAAAATAGTTCGCACCCCTATACAAAACTACCGCCTGTGCCAATAAGTTAGCTTTGTACTTCAAGTTATCCTTGGAAGTATCATACTTCCAGTCACCACCAACTTTCTTGGGAAACAAAGAGCCTTGTTTGGCCAACGCCCTTGCTACCTGTTGTGATGAACCTGGATTTTTACAGCCTAGTTGCTGACACAGGTTGAGGTAGTGGTCAACTTTACCTTCGTATTCGTTTACCAATGCCTCTACTTTTTCAGGGTCTAATAATATTCCTCTTTTTGAAGCTTTGAGTAATGGTGATACCATTTTACAATCAAGATGGTAAGCTTCTTTTGATGCCAAGTCAAGAGTTGGGTATAAGGCGTTGTGAGCGTCAAGTGTAGACTTACAATCAAGAGCACACTTCTCAGCAACACGCTCTTGAGGCATACCTTCAGTGGTCTTCGCATTAAACACCTCCATAACTTCCTTCATTGAGAAGGTGTAGTTGTGAGTTAACCCTTTCATCTTAAGTATAGTGGATAGTTTTGATAGCTCTGCTGGGTACCCAGATAACCTAGCTAAGAATGCTGTATCACCTATTGAGTTGGTATCTGGATTGTCCAACTCATAGAGGTCAAACATACAGTTATGGTATATCTTATGATAGTCAGGGTCTTGAATATATTGGTAAGCATGGTGGAACTCACCGTCTACAAAGTAGAAGGCTTCATCTGGGTTCGGGGCTATACCTATACCCACTATCGTAGGGTCTTTGAGGCTCTTAGTCTCAATGTCTACGGCTATATCATGGGACTCGGCCATGACCTCTTCAAATGTATCTGAAGTTATCTTACGGTTTCCGAAGTAATACACGTAGTCGCTCCGATAACGCTTTTAGTCTCTCCACCTGTTCCTTAGTCATAGGTAAACCTTGTATCTTCTTGCTCACATCTAAACCTCTCAGCACAATCTCTGCAATAAACTTCCTCCACACATTCCACAATAAAGTCTTCCTCTGGTGAGAACGCTAAAATTGCTTTGCCAGGGTATGTTATGTTATTCTTACATACGTCACACCGTAGGATTTCACCTTCGTTAAGTTCAAGTTCTGTCTCCATCATACCTCCTTAATTTTGTTAACCCTAGAGGGTTGAAGTTATCCACGAATCTTTCCATAACCAACCAATAGTCAAGACCATTTAGTTGTATCATCACCCGTACCCAAAAACCATCCATATCAAGGCTCTCTTCTACCTTAGCCTTTATCTCTTCTATATACATATTTACTCCTATAATATTTACATTGTACTGCTCCACTGACTTTTGTTGCATCAAATGGGCATGGTCTGGGGCTTACACACCACCCTTTCCTAAGACCACAGAGAGGCCACCATTCGATACTTTTTTGGGTTTTATGGCTTCCTTGTCTCGTGGGAGGGTGAACAACTTCTGTGCGATTAGCTTCCCTATGCCCTCTATCTGGCATAGTTCCTCCTTAGTAGCTTTTATAGTCTTGTATAGAGTGCCAAACTTATCTATTAGTCTCTTAGCTTTATCCTCACCTATACCTAAGCCATACGCAGATGACAAGCACATCAGGGCTATAACATGGGGATTCTTGTTGGGAATACATATCTTAGGTTTGATATGTCTACGTAGGGTTTTATGCTCTGGGTGCATAGTCACGTTAAACAGGGATATAACCCTCATAGCCCCTGCCTCTAAATCAGGAACCTCTATAACGTCTATCCCTGTGGCACGTATGGCTTCTAGCCATGCAGAATACTTGTAGTAAGACGATGGCGTACGCCACCTAGTCTTAAAGCCTTTGGTATGGGTGTAGACAGACGTACCCCCACGTTTGTTAGGTACAGCTAAGTCACGAACCAATAGATAGTTGTGCTTAGCATTGGGGTATTGTCTGGATAGTTGCTCCTCTATGGCATCTTGGTTATCTAGTATCTCGTTGACAGACTTATGCTCTATCTGGTGAGTATCTGCATAGATATCCACCCACCATATATCTGCCAACCCCATAGAGTTGAGTGGTCGTCTCACGACTTCTAGTTGTCGTGAGAGATAAGAGGCAAGATTATCCGATTCGTATATATCTAAGTAAATCATCGCTTATTGCACACTACTGAGGCTATGGGGTAGGTGGTTAACTCTTACCCTATACCTACCCCCCTGGTATCTATACACCCTTAGCCATATTCAAACGAGTTATGAGGTCATCGTATGTTAAGTCCTCTATCACCATTCCTCTCAAGCTTCTTGCTTCTCCACTCTTAACCAGAGTGGAATAGAACTTTGTGGCGTCCTGCTTACCATTCCCATAAGATTTACGTGGGTCACCTTGTGCCATCTCTATCACTATGTCAGATAGGTCAGAGGATGCTAGTCCACAGTTGTGCCAACCTTTAGCATCACGTCCCACCACACCATCCTTCACCTGACCATCCTTCATAACCTGCCCCCATATATCTGTCATATGGTGAATGATTATAAGATTCTTGTTGGCCTTAGCAACTACGTCAAAGATGGCGTGCATTCTCTGGTTGACTGCTCTGTATTCTATCTGAATTAGCTGCTCCCTGTACCGTTCCCCCTTTGGTAGCTTACCATCTACCTCTTGTGCTTCCTGCTTCTCCTGTAGTAGAGAATCAGCACATATGGGGTACATCTGTGAGAACGTATCTATCACTATGGATAAGATGTCCACACTATCTATATCATCCAATAGGTTATGAACAAACTCTTGCCATAGCTCCTTAAGGCCATATAGTCTTGGGGATACACTTACACCCAAGTCACCTTGCATATAGGAATCTGGTACTGGGTATGTGTAATGTTTAATCTTAGACCGTATTTTTGGGTCTGCGAGTTCAAAGTGAGGCAATGCCCTTTCAAACCCATTCATGTCTGTCTCATGCCAACCTATCTTTTTAGGGCATGACAAACCAAACCCACTCTTACCCGTGAAATTTTCACCTTTGAGACTGATTATCATTTATTACTCCTAACGCTTTATTACACGCATCTCTTAAAGCTCTTATACTTCTGTGGTGTTTCGATGTCCACCTGATAAAATGAGATTCTATGCCATTACTATACAAATCAATATTTAAGAATTCATTGCCACGTCCTATGTTAACGTCTGCCACAACCAAACCATTCTTACCCCTAAACCGCATCACACCGTTTGACACAGTATCATAACGTGGGTTTGTTGACTCATTACGATATTCCAGACAATTTTCTCCAGACACACATAGCGTTGACTTAATGGCACATAAGTATCGTAGGGTGCCAACTGAACCTTCTATTGGCCTACAAAACTCACAATCATAAGCATTAATGTCTGGCATGAGCGTTCCTTGCTAGGGATAAAGCCCAGTTAAGTCCATCCCTTAATCTTTTTATATCATCCACAGCCTCTATGATTATTGGATACTCCGACTCTGGTTCAATTATAATACGTTCTAATATTTGGTGCCTATCTATCCTCAGGTCTAATAAAGAACCCCCATTGTGCTTCCTTGTACGGATTATACCGTTTCTCAATTCGTCACAAGCTGGTCTGGGGTACGGAACTATACCTACACACGAGTCTATTTGGTTCCCAGATTCATCAAACTTACTGCAAGTACCACGTAGGGCAGGATTAAGACAGTTATATCCAACCCCAATTGGTTTAAGATACCGAAACATGCAATCCATTATTATCACCCCCTAGTAGTTGATGCGAACACTGTTCCTTCAGGATACTGGATATTCCAATTGGCCGAAGGTATTTCCTGTACAAGACCAAGTTTATCCATAGAGCTAAACTTACACAGAGGTGCTACCTCACAAAACCTTTCACACCTGGTTCCACCCCACCTCTCCTCTGGAGTACATGGCATATCCCACTCGTTATCTTCTAATGCTTTGAGCAGGTTTCTATGCTTCTCACCGAAGTAGTTGTCTATCACATGGCGTGGTACATCAGCTATGCTTCTCTTATAGATAAGTTTATCAACACCACGACTAGTGGCAACCTGCAAACCACCATCTCTCACTGTTATTTGTATAAATAGGTTTTTGACATTGATACCGTACTTATCCTCTAGGATGTAACGGTAGCGATTTAGTTGATAGGTAACTTCCCCATTGTCACCTTCTTCACTTACCTCTTCAAATATCTTCTTCTTACGTATTGACTGCTTCCCCTGTTTGTTCGTGTAGGGCTCGTCAACTTCCCTCACTACCTTTATACCTAGAGTCTTTGCTACCTTAAAACTACCCCATGTCTTGTAATCAGTGAGAGTGTATATCGGTAGGTTCTCTTCATCGAATTCTACCTCAAGTAAATCAAATATATTCTTATCGTTATCAGTGAGTGATATTTCAGCGGGTAAGCCTAGCTCCTTAGCTTGTTCCTCTAAGGTCTTATGGTGGATACTACCTAACAGAGCAAATGCTCTCGATTCTGGGTGTATACCATAGTCGTTCGTTAGTTTCAAGAACTCGTACATAGTACCGTTTAGTAACTGGGTAGTCGAAGGCTCACCACTCCATTCCCGCTCCTTCGATAGGTATCTTAGTGTTGGTTGAGTTAGACACCTCTCACCCATTCTACACCTATTTAAGCATTCCTCTATTAGCACCTGTTCATCATCTGGGCATACAAACCACTTAAGCATCTTTTCTCTCCTCTCTAATAGGTACGTATCCTTTTTCTGTCCATTCGTACGGTTGGGTTAACCACACAAGACAAACCTTATTAGTCCTTAGGCTACAAACTTGTGGGTTTGCCTTGAAAGTACACAACCCATTGTTATTAAAGATGCATTCCATATTTACCTCCCACTCGGTGCAAGATGTTAGCGTTCTGAATAGGATAGCAGCTTTCGCCAAACATGGGTTCCTACTCACTACCCTTCTACTTCGACTGGCGATTGGCTAAGTTGCCCATGCGTCCCAACCGCTGCTTGCTTTTCGAAGTTATCCTATCCAGAACGCTGGGCAGGAGAAAGGCTCCTGCCCTCCTGCGTATTCGGTTAAAGACGACCGTCTATGGCCATCTTCTCCAACTTTGCCAGCACTCCCTGGACGTATGCGATGGGGCAGTTACGCTGTAGGTAGCTAGCAAAGTTTCTTCCCAACTGGTTGTAGTCAGGGTCAAACTTACCGATGCAAGCGAGCTTAAGGAACTCACCTCTATCAGCCTTGTGAGTTTGGAGATACGACTTGGCAGTCTTAAGCGGGATTACATACCGCTTCTCTTCTCCAGCACCCTCACATCTGGGGCACTCCACGACCTCTTCCGAGTTTCCGCACGTGGGACAAGTTACTTCTGTGACGCCATCACCATTACACATCAGACAGTCCATCTGTTACCTCCTTTGTTGTTATGGTAGGCTATAGCTTCCATCCCCGTTGGCAACCAATTTCCCTGCTTCAACCATAGCAGGTATCCAAGTGCCACCAGAGATTGCTTGAACAAGAGCACTGTCCAAGCAGATGTTGACATTGGTAGCTACCGCTTGGGTAAATCCAACAATGTCAGTGCCCTTAGAGACTAACAGTCTCAGGGCTTCCTCTTCTGGAGTCATGGGAGGTTTTCCTGCCCCCTCAACCGATACGAGTTCCCAGGCGTTTACTGCTTTTTCAGCCCATTTACCAGTTTCATCGTCTTTGCGCCGAAGCATGTGACCACCTGTTCTACGTATCTCCACACCCTTACCGTCTAGGTGCTCATTAAAGATGTCTACGTAGCGTATCGGAGAGCCGTCTACACCTGTAGCATTCAGGTCAATGCCTAAAACACGGCCTACAGATGCTACCCATATCCCCCATAGAGATTTCTGTTTCTTACTTGCTGGGATTCGGAACTCAAGGCTATCGAAGTCAAAGGGTTCTTTGGTTTCCAGTACCTTAAGTTCAGTAACTTGATGAACGACATTTTGCCATTTGCGTCCACCTTGAGTGGCTTCGACCTCAGCGATATCGTATCCAGCCATAATTCCAGTGAAATGTATGACTGGGATATCACTACCACCGTCACCTTCTAGCCCTCCAGCTAGTAAATCTTCACGTGGGTCAGACATATATTACCTCCTTTCCCACGAGTTATTCTAGGCACGGCACCTAACCCCCATCATGCCGTTTGTCCGCATACCCACTATTTTGATGCGGATACCATACTTTATTTACGCTAAGGGGTGTAACGAGATATACCATTAAATACTCTCGACCCTATCTCTGTATATCTGCAATCTTATTATCATGGGCGTACTAAAGGTATGCGACTTACCATCTGTGCGCTACACATTCGGCCTACATCACTCAGATTGCTCCAGTTACAACCCCTTCATATTCATATGAGCAAATTTTGGATGACTCCATTATAACACAATCGAGAAAATTTGTCAAGTGGTCAAGGTTTATTGAGTCACCCCGTATTCGGCGTAAAATCTATTTGGTTTACATGTGTAAATAGTATACTTAGGAACGGTAAGTCTACCCATATATCTAACCATCCGTATTTGTACTCCGCACCTAAGCCTATCGCTATTTTTCGCCACTCCAACCCAATATACAGATACAAGGTTTTGTAGCTTTTGAACCAAGACATCTTACTACCTCCTGACTGATGAAAAAACTCTATATTATTATAATATTTATAATATGAAGAAAAATCATCATTTAACTTTATACATGAGTTGCCAAAGCTCTGTTAAGTCGGTACATACTTCCAACTTCCATAAGTTTCCATCTGTGTCAAGTAAGGAAACATAATTAATAGCGGAATCGTACCCCCAACGGTTTAACTTACACGTAGCATTAATTTCCGTTATAGTGGCACCTGTCAGTACCTTTAAAGCGTGGTCAGCAAACTCTATATCGTCTTGGGCAACTTTCCACGACTCTAGGGTTTCCTGGCACTTATCACATATGTCTTTTTTAGAGTTCTTTCTCGTTTTAAACTCCTCACCACAGCATATACAATCCTCCAAGTATACGACCTTATTTGTTGTTTTTATTATTTCCCGCATTATTCCTCCTCTATAGTACCTACCTTTAGGTCTTCATTTAACACACTAAAGTCGATGGTGTGTTTGTTATATACTAGGTCTAAGGGTACCAAGTCATCAGGTGCTAATCTTAAATCCTCAAAGCTCACTCTCACTAATTCCCTCTCGCTTAATCGCTCCACTCCAACATGACTGTCATACCAGTTGTTGAGTGTAGATGCACCAAGCGATGACTCAGTACCTCTATCTATTGGTATACCCTCCTCAGTGAACAGTGTCTTACCCTTATGGTGAATTAGTATAACAGCTAAACCCTTCACGCTCTCCTGTAGTAGCTCTATGTGGTCTAGGAATCTACCCATGTCTGAGTTATCATTAACGTTACCACTCATAAGCCTATATAGACAATCTAATATGAGTACATCTGGTTGTACCTTCTGCAATTGAGATAATACTTTTTGATAGTCATGGTTACGGTCTAGTTTACATCGTGTAGTCCAATAGTATAGGTTAGGTGGGGGTTCAGGTAGCCCATGCCCTACAATCCACTTACGTACCCTAGTTTGTAACGCCATCTGTGGTATCTCCACCTGTAGTACAAACACCCTACTCTTATGTGTTTGTAAACCCAACCATCTATCGCCCATAGCTATACGGAATGCCAAGTCTACACTAATCAACATAGACTTAAAGCTCTTCTTGGAACCCACCACAGCCATCTTACCCTCTGGTATGAGTAAGTCTGGTATAATCCAGTCTTGCTTAGGTGGTGTCCAGTCTAAGAGTTCCTCTACAGTGAATAGATTACCTTCCACCTATTTTAACCTCATAAGAAACACCCATTTGCTCCAGTAGTTCACATAAGTATAAACTACAATCTTCGCATACAAAGTGTCTCCCATTACAATCGTCCACCATTGACTTAAGAGATTCCATATCGTAGTTCTCACCACATACACAACAATCGAAGTTGTTATAGTTGGTTATAACAGCATTACAATCGAGTATATTCTCTAAATGTCTTATGGCCTCTACACATGAGTTGCAGTATAAACCACTTGACCTCCCTGTAATCTACCTCTGCACCACAGATGCAGCACTCTGGGTTTATCTCAATGAATTCCATGTTATTCCTCCACTTCTATTATTATATGACCAACAGCATAGTCTGAATGCTTCAAGCCATGTTCTGCTATGTCCTCTTGGACTAGTTCTATAGCTTCAATTATATCGTCTAACTCTGTCAATTGAAGCTCCCGCTCTGTCGTTGTTATTCGCACTTTTCCTCCTAACAAGAAAAGAATCCAAACTCTTCAGCACCCCAAGATGCAGGGTTATTATAACAATGGTATTCACGGCAATCGTCACACCGCCCATGACAATTGGGATACTTCTTCAAGTGGTCTTGTAGCGATACATCATCAGGTAAAAACCTTACAAATGTCTCGTTATTGTTCGCAGGTGGTAACTGCTTAACCTGGGTATTACGTTCCTGGAGCCACACTGTGTAAGGTTGGTTTGTCTCTCCTTTTTCTCTCGCTTTATTCCACTCAGTGTAGGAGTCTGAGACACGATTCGATGGGGTGTACGTAACATCCCAGGGTCTATGGACTCTGTGTAATTCCCTCCCACATAACCAACCATAAGCAGGGTCTAAATCTACACAGTTATCCTTGAGGTATTTATCGGAGGTAATGATGGTTTTAAGTGAACTCATATAATAATTACCACCGTATCTATAGAACCATAACGGGTGGTTTTTACCGACATAAATCAAACCATCAAATTCTGACATCAGAAGTAAATATGCAGAAGCACCATAGGCTTCACCAAGTTTCTTCAGGGCATCCTCAAACTCATTGTTATCTACTAGCTCCTCTAGGTAGTGAACAGCAAACTCGCTATCAGTTACACAAGAGGTATAACCTATTTTCCTATCAGACGACAGTATCACATGGGTGCTAAGTATCTCTGTCTCATACACGTGGTCATCACGTTCTTCTTTTGCATCAGATAACACACCATTATGCGCTAACATAAGAGTTCCATCTTCGTTACAAATGGGGTGGTTGCACTCAGGTTCATTGGGCGTTGAAGTTGGGTATCTATGATGAAAGATAAAGTAATCCCCACTCTCTATATAGCTCCATATATCAGAATTAAACACATCTTCCTTTACTCTACCTCTAACACGATACATAGAGCCATCACGTTTACGCACACCAACCCCATACCCCTGAGTACCACGTGTTTTCTGCTTTTCGTATATATTCAAAACGTGACCTTTTACCCTCTGTGGGTGCAGAGCATAGCCACCAATTAAACCGCACATGAATACCTCCTGTATCAAAGCCTGTATGATAATGTAAATTCAGCCGATGGTCTGGCTGTACGACTAACAGCCCGTAAATCAAATGCTATAAAACCTTCCGTTTCTGTAACATTACGAACTGCAAAGATACCATAGTATGAATCGTCTATTGCGTGTTCCCCCATATCCTCTAACATAGCCATCAACAAATGCCAATGGTGAGATGCAAGCCCTTCACGTAGTATAATAAACTGACCTGATACCGATGAAACAATACTTTCTGAGCCGTGACTTAGAGGCAGGGCTTCATCTGCTTGTACCGATACAGAAAATCCCGATTCTTGTGGTTCTGTAGTGTAGGCTTGACTTGGGTGCCTCACAGGAGCCTCAAACGGTAAGAATTCTATTTGTGCTGCTTCCGCTGTGCCGTTATCTGGTATCCATTCAACTGACGGTAACGAAACCCCTTCGGCCTTATCTTCTCTCTCATAGGGTTGAGTATGTATCCACTCAATCTTAGGTAACCTATCTACGACCGAATCTAGAGGTGGCACAGACCAATGGGATACCACATCTAATATCTCCGAAGCATTTGATACCATTAGCTTTATTGAATCTGCTAGGTACGTCAACATCTCATTGCGTAACTCTCCACAACCACCGTCAAATGCTCCAAGTTCATATATCTGACGAGTTGTCTCTTGCACATATTCCCAGTGATAGTTATGAAAACTAACAACACCTGATTTGGAGAGCTTTCCTGCTTCTAACAATAGTGCTGCGTTTATTAAACAAACTAGTTCGTGTTGCTTCCATCTTGGTGTCATGTCAGGGTACCTAAACTCAATTAGTCTTGGCTTATACTCAAGAGCTAGTTGGCCTTTAACGTGGCAAGCCTCATACTTGGTATTGAATACCTCACATCTATCACCCCAGCTTGGATTCTCTGGAAGGATGCGGTATTTACCACGAAAATGTGTTCCAAAGTGGTAGCAACCGATTGCCAGTAACGCTGGTAGATAATACCTAATCAATTGAACGATATTACGTGCTACTATGTCTGGGAATACTCCATCAAAGCTAAATGTCTGATGTGCCCCAGCCCTACAATCTTGTGCTGGGTATGCTTTAACTTCATACCGATTGAAGATATCCAACCCTTCTTTTACTACGTCACCAACCCTATATAACTGAATAGGAGCAGTCACCAGTTCTGTGTTAACACTACCATCATTGTAAACATAAAGCCAATTACTGTTAAACTTTAGGTTGGAGGTATCATATATCTTACCGCAGATTATACCCAATTCCTCTGCTATTGCTTTTAAGACTGGTTTTGTTTGTCCACGACCCCTAGCCCCTGATTCACATGTGTCGCACACAGTACAATCTGCACAATTCCTTATGTGACAATGGTTACAGACGTCACAAGACCTACAAATATCTCTGATATCGGCACGACTCATATCAGCGAAGTATCTCTGTACAACCTCATACTCAAGGGTTACAAGTGGGTGTGCGTTAGAAAAATACTGCACTAACTCACAGTAATTCTCACATAGGTAGTGTGGGCAATCCATTCCACGATGTACGTTACAATCCCTACACTCTGGGCATACAGAAGGATGACACACTCCACATGCAGCCCTATCAAAGTTACACACCTCTTCATAAGGAACATACTCTGGTGAAGTTCCTTCTAACTCTATACCACATGAGCCACTAACAAGAAACTTATGGGTGAATTCGTCTAGCTGCTCCTGGCTAAGCGTATCTGGGCGTTTCTTTACATAAGCGACCTTCATCTACCACACCTCCCTTGAGTATTTCAACATTAGTAACGTTGCTTATAAATTCTTCAGTCTTTACTCCAAGCTCACTGGCTTTGTATGCGATTGCATCCTGCAAATCTCTGTGGCTATCACATACATACAAAGTAGATTGTCTACTTTGCCGTAGTTCAAACCACCACACTATAGCGTTGCTTCCTTTAAGAGCTTCTGAAAGTGTTTTGTTAAACATAAAGCACCCTCTGGGTTAATGTTAGACCACCATTCCAATAGTGTTGTCAATAACAACATCTGCTGTTCATCCAACACCACATGAAAGGTCTTGCATCCATCTTTCACGGCTTCTTTCTACCTCCTTAATGAAGTATACAACTACCTCATAGGTTTCGTCAAGGACAGTCATTACATCGTATATGGCTGCCTGTAGGTTACTCATTTCGGATGTGATGCTTATCTCTGTATCCTGTTGTTTGTAATCCAACAGGCTAAATGCCCACATTACAACATATCCTGAGCTATCAACATGTCAGCTATCTTTTTGAACTGCATCAGATGGGTATCAGCGTAGCTTCTTTCCCCTATCTGTATGTTAGTCTTAATCACACCATCTATATCTCTACGCTGTATTACCGCCACCCTGTTACCGTTATGGTCTCGAATCTCAAAGTCTTCTATTGTCCCTATACCATTCAACGACCACTCGGTACCTTCCGTTGATTCAGTTGCTCGTCTTGCTCTTGGCATTTTGGCACCTCCTATTTAGATTAACGGACACCTTGTTTCTACCCCGATAGCATAAAACCGACAACTGCATTCAGATTACCACAAATTCAAAAACTTGTCAAACGGTCAAGGTTTATGCGTGTACCCTCTAACGCCTAGGTATTCGGCCTACTTGGTCTCTTAGTACCCTCCACATACATACATTCGCTCCACTGATTGTGAGGAGTGTGGTTACACCCCGTCTACCATAATGTAGCTCTGTATGCTTGACTAGGGCTATGAATGATGCCATTTCCATGCCTCCCTGAGGAATCTATTTCTCCTCATTGTGCGTTATGATTAGGGATATGAATAGTCCACATCTCCCAGAGATATGTAGTATACACACCCCTAGTCGTATGCGATGTGGGCTAGGGTACATGGTGTACCCCTTGTGTGCCTTGCTTGTGTTAACAAGCTGTGGTAGGCTTACCCCGCATATAAGCCTATGGTAGACGCACCTAGTAGCAATCTATTGAATGCCTATGGGTGCTATGCCTTGATAGGCAAAAGAATAGCCCCTAGTGAATGCCACTAGGGGCTAGACTTTCAACCATCATTTTGTAGACTCGTACATTTTATCCAAGGTGTTACATATATTTCCTACTTCGTCACAAAGCTCGTTATACAGGTTATAGAACTTCCTTAGGAATGGTTCTATACACTCTGCCTTTGGTATGGTACATGATATCAATGGACATGCAACACAACTAGTAGCGCACCTACCATACCGTATATCTTCATAGTCCTCAGTACCTACAACGTCTCTATAACATAGGCCACATGGCTCTTGTGATACGTCACCAATAGCCCTTAGACAGTCTCTTATGGAGTCCCATTTTAGGAAGCTATTGTAGGCTGGATTCATGCCACCCTTCACATGTAGCTTTGTTTGCTTGTGGTCGTGTAGTTTGATATGCTCCATATCTCCTCCTTTAGTTATTCACCTATCTTCTGCCATACGCAGTCATCTATACGTTCGAATCTGTCATCCCGCATAATTTTACGGCTTTGCTTCCCCATACATATGTAATACGCTTCCTCCTTCATCTCGTTCTCTATCTTCTCCTCTAGCTTCTGCTCTCTACGTACGTTGCCCACAGGACAGTACATATATATCACATCGTATTCTCTATACCCCTTGAACTTGAATGCATCACAATGGTATATGGTGTGAGTCTTTGGGTATGTATACTTTCCATAACCTACCATGTATATACGTTCTGTGTATATACTTGGGTATAGAGCTTGATTAAGTATACGGTAATCATACTCAATACCGTTTGGTTCCATACCTAAGCTCTCAGCGTATAACATTATGTTGCCTATACCACACCCTACATCCAGGAATAGTGGTTGTTTTGTAGTAAGCTTCTCCATGACTATGCTTAGTCTTTTTATGGCATCTCTACTATGCATGGGAATGAATTGGTAGTAGTCTGGGGATAGAGACATATGGCCTGTACTTTGGTTTACTTTATCTCGTAACCGACGAACCATAGTATCTAGCATCCAGTACAAGGTTTGCTCAGACATTACGCCTCCTAATTGTTATATTGTGTTTATAGCCCAAACTGTGATAGCTACTATACAGCATGTGGCTATAACTATTGCGCCGAGTGCGATGCAAAACTCTGCTAAGTCTCTCACTGTTTCCTCCTTATGTGTATGATTGTTATGGCCATAAGATAGGCCAGTACGACTGTAGCTACGCATATGTAGAATATCATAACGTTTCTAGCCAGTTAAGGAACAGCATTACTACACATCCACACGCTACTAGTACGATGACCGTCACGTAGAATGCCAGTAACCTTTTCATATCGCTACCTCCTCTAGTATGTTTCTTGTACCGTTGGCATACTCTATTACTTCCCTGTGTGTGGCCTTCCTCTCCAGTCTACCACTTAGCCATGTATGCAGGTAAGCGTACTCGTTATCATCGAGTTTACCTGCATATCCAAACACCCTGAGCTTAGCCTTTGTTCGTTTCGACATCGTACACCTCCCTACTGTACACAAGCGAGTGTGTACTTGTGTACAGGATGGGAAGCTATTTCTTTTTGCCCTTGCCTACCACCGCTTCCAGCATGGAGTCCGCACGCTTGTCTGTCTTAGCTTCGGACTTCTGAGGCGTGTCCTCTGGCAGGTACAGTTTCATTCCACCCTGCCAGGGTATCATACCTATCACGCCCTTATCCGCAAGCTCGTTGATGATACGAATCGTATCCTCCTTCGACTTGCCGAAGTGCTTCCTGAAGGCACGGTTGAAACCACTCCACACTACGTGCATACCAGCGTAGCCAGTGGTTTCCTTCGCATGACGTATGCAAGCAAGCGTAAACTCTGCGTATGTCATGCTATCGTTGTTCTGGCTTGGCCTCATGTTTTTTGCCATCTCATCCTCCTTTATGCTTACGAGCGTTCGCTTGAGTGTCTAGACGCACCCTTATTTGCGTATGCTCGTTGACCACTGTATTAGTAGCGTAAAATAATCTCTACACTTACGTCCATACACATGCGTGCGACTCACCACAAACCTGAACCTATGCCAATCGAGTACGATTGAGATAGATACCTTACCAGCGTCCACCCATGCGAACACGTCATCGTGTACTTCCAACCCTGCGTATTTGCAAACCTTATCAATTCGCATCGTACCTCCTTATCCGTCTGTCCCTGCGAGTATGTGTATCACGTAGTACAGCCCACAGCATATGTACGCATCTATGTCATCGTGTGGATTAGCTTGTGCTCCGCATCTAGGACAGATACGATAGTCTTCATACTCGTATGCATTATGAGTGATTGCGTATAGCTGTATCAATCCCATCTCACTTGTAGTTTCTCCACGAGTGTACCTGTCATATACGTCCTGTACGGCGCTCCTAAACTCACGTTCGTTATCAATTCGATGTGCTATTGTGTACCTCCCATGTACGTAATATGTATATGATGCGTGTATAACACACTGTGCGTAGCTACAACTCACGCCGTTTATGTGTACACGCTCTGCATCCCTACGTTCCACGTGCAGGGATTTAGCTTCGTGGATATCCTGCCTCACGTGCCTCACGCCTACACTGGGAATCCGTTGGCAATCCTGCTATCCTGTACGCACGCTTAACACTCGTTATCATTGGCTTGTGCTTGCCACAGAGCTTACACGTAGCGAGTACGCTTGTACACTTACCATCGCCGATGGGCATAATCCAATGGTGATTACACTTCGGCATAGCTTCACCTCCCATGTGTGATGCGTAGGTGAGCGTACACCCACCTACGCTTGTGTGTGCCTAGAACGTGACTGCGAGTCTAGCTTCGATTGAGCCAAGTTGCCTCATGTTCGCACATGCCTCTGTGTGTACAGGCTTGTGTGATGTGT
>Ga0180437_10001218_pt1 | contig 44379 bp, 35 predicted proteins | sample SS_ome_4_FD_132410 | JGI IMG/M metagenome (GOLD analysis project Ga0180437, IMG submission 132410) | Hypersaline lake sediment archaeal communities from the Salton Sea, California, USA - SS_3_D_1 metaG | ecosystem: Environmental > Aquatic > Non-marine Saline and Alkaline > Hypersaline >... | reverse complement strand
GTGGATCGAGGCCGACCACGGCACCCGGGTGACCATCGAGCTGGAGGCCAAGTACCAGCGCGGGCGGGGGAGCGTCGAGGAGTACCTCGAGCAGACGGCCATCGCCAACCCGCACGTCGCGGTCCACTACGTCGATCCCGATGGCAACGAGAAGCACTACGCCGCGGTGGCCGAGACCCTGCCGCCGGAACCCAAGGAGATCAAGCCCCACCCGTACGGCATCGAGCTGGGGCGGCTCGTGGGTATGCTCAAGAACACCAAGCAGCCGACCATCTCGCAGTTCCTGGTGAAATCGTTTTCGCGGGTCTCGCCGGCCGTGGCGCGGCGGATCTGCGAGGGGGCGAAGATCAGCACCCGCGCCCGCCCGAGCCGCATCGGACGCCACGAAGCCGACATGGTCTACCAGGCGATCCAGCAGACCAAGATCTCCAACCCGGCAACCGACTGCATTTCGCCGATCGGCGAGGAGCTGATCCTGAAGGGTTTGCACCAGGTCGTGCCGGGCGAGTTCTACGCCGCCGCCACGCGCCCGCCGTCGGTCTACCGCGGCAACCCGTTCCTGATCGAGGTCGGGCTGGCCTACGGCGGGGAACCCACGGTGCAGCGCGTCTCCCGCGAGGTGCTCGGCGAGCTGCTCGAGGAGACCGACGCACGCACGCTGCGCCAGTTCCTCACCACCACCTTCGACGGGGTGGGCCCCGACGTGGCCGACCGCATCCTCAGAGAGGCCAAGCTCAAGACCCGCAGCTCGCCCGGCAAGCTCAACCACGCCGAGGCCACCCGGCTGCACGAGGCCATGCGCAACGTCAACCTGCACGACGGGCAGTCGATGACCGTGCTGCGGTACGCCAATCGCGTGCCGCTGCAATTCCAGGCCGGCGGCTGCGCGATCACACAGACCGTGATGCAGACCAACTGGCGGCCCTACGGGCTGACGCAGTCGCGGGGGCAATTGCCCCGTGGGCCGGTCACCGTGATGGTCCACATGGGCAGCGTGTGGGTCCCGTTCACCAGCGAGTCGAAGGAGGCCATCGCCTCGTATCCCGAGATCCAGAAAGAGCTGCGCCTGGCCCTGCAAGCTGTGGGCCGAAAGCTGGGGATGTTCCTCCGCCGGCGCAAGAAGGTCAAGCACGAGGGGCAGCGCCGCGAGGTTTTCCTACGGTACTTGGGCGAAGTGGCCACGGCCGTCAGCGAGATCAACCGCGTCGATCGCGACCGCTTGTACCACCAGTTGCTCGCGGTGGCCAAACGGCGGACCCTGGAGGCCGACAAGAAGATCGACGAGAGCGGCCAGTTCGTCGACGAGTCGGAGTTCGGCGACAACGTGCTGATCGTCGACCCGAGCGAGGCCGTCGAAGCGGGCATCAACCGGCCGGAGGGGAACGGGAACGGCAGCGGGCAGAAGAAGCTGTTCTGAATGGAACCACCGATGAACACGGATGAACGCAGATGGATGAACGATCAGAATGAGTCTGATGAGCTGACGGGAAAGATCATTCGGTGTGCATTCACTGTCAGCAACACGCTTGGTGCGGGGTTTCTCGAGAAGGTGTACGAGAATGCCCTGACGCATGAGCTGAGGAAGGCCGGGCTGCGCGTCGAACAGCAGAAGCCGATTACGGTCGAGTACGACGGGGTTGTCGTCGGCGAGTACGTCGCCGATCTGGTCGTCAACGGTTCGGTGATCGTCGAGCTGAAGGCGGCCAAGGCACTCGACGAGATCCACTACGCCCAGTGCCTGAACTACCAGCGGGCAACCGGCATGAAAGTCTGCCTCCTGCTCAACTTCGGCACACCCAAGCTCCAAATCAAACGCTTCGTGAACTAACCAGCCCTTCGACAAGCCGACTCCATCGGTGTCCATCCGTGTTCATCGGTGGTTCCCCCCATTGACCCACCATGGCCAAGAAGAAGGCGACCCGCCGCAGGACCGCCCCCAAAACCACCGCAAAGGATGCGAAAGTGAAGCTCACTCCCCGCGACAAGAAGACGCTCACGTCGGTCAAGCGGCTGGCCGGGGGCGTGGCCAAGGCGGCGGAAAAGAAACGGGTTCCGCACGTAGACATCCCGGCCCGCGCGCTCTCCAACGTCCGCTACAACAAGAGCCGGCGGATCATCGAGATGGGCAAGAAGACCAACCGGCGCGAGCTGTTCAACCTCTCGCAGGCCAAGGCATTTATGCAAACGATGCTGGTCTCGCGCGGGGTGGCCGACCTGGTGCGCCAGGGGAAGACCAACAGCATTCGTGGCCTGTTCTACACGCTGCGGGGAAAGATCAAGGGCACGAACGAGCACACCTTCGACACCCAGTCGGAATGCGACCCGATCATCGAGGACGTGGAGGTCATGCTCGAAAGCCTCCGCGAGGAGATGCACCTGTTCGCCGATCCTAAGGGGGCCCTGGTGGGCAACGTCGTGCTGGTCGACAGCGGCGACGAGATCGACTGCTCGCGCATGGGGTCGGGCGGCTACGCGATCCCCTCGATCGTCGAGCCGAACGTGATGCAGTTCAAGGAGTGCGGCGCCAAGTTCGTGCTGCACGTCGAGAAGGGGACCGTCTGGCAGCGGTTCAACGAGGACAAGTTCTGGCGCGAGCACAACTGCATCCTCACCCACGGCGGGGGCCAACCGCCCCGGGGCGTGCGCCGGCTCTTGTACCGGATGCACAGCGAGCTGAAGCTGCCCGTCTACTGCCTCTTGGACAACGACCCATGGGGGTATTACATCTACAGCGTGATCAAGCAGGGGTCGATCAACCTGGCCTTCGAGTCGACGCGCATGGCCATTCCCGACGCCCGGTTCCTCGGCATCCGCAGCACCGACTTCGAGCGTTGCGGCCTCTCCGACAGCGTAAAAATCGACCTAAACGACACCGACCGCCGCCGGGCCAAGCAGATCGCCGGCTACCCGTGGTTCGCGCAGAAGAAGGCGTGGCAGAAGGAGATCAAACGCCTCTTGGACAACGGGTTCAAGCTCGAGGTGGAGGCCCTGATCAGCCGCGACATCAGCTACGTCACCGAGGAGTACACCCCGCAGCGGCTGCGGGACCGGGATTGGCTGGATTAGTGTCGCGGCGCAGCTATTCTCTTGCGAACGGCAATTGTCGCCCTGTCTTGAATGACCTGGTATGATGCAGTGAGGAATCAATGAAACCGTCGCTGTACCTGGAGACGACCATTCCGAGTTTCCTGGTAGGGGACGTATCACCGATCCTGATCACGGCGGCGCATCAGGCGGCGACCCGCCTGTGGTGGACGGATCGCCGCTCGGACTACAGGTTGTTCGTTTCGGCGCTGGTCGTCGAAGAGATTAGCCGTGGAACGCGCGAACTGGCCGAAGAGCGGCTTGCCCTGATTTCCGACCTGCCCAGACTCGCGGTCACAACCGAGGTCGAGGAATTGGCGGACGAGCTTCAACGATTCCTGGGCTTGCCTCCGACCGCGCGGGCCGACGCGGTTCATGTGGCCGCGGCGTGCCACTATGCGATGGACTACCTGCTGACCTGGAATCTGAAACACATTGCCAGCGGAAGGGTTCGCAAATCGTTGGACCGTTTCCACGACGCAACCGGTCGGCCGACCCCCACAATCTGCACACCCGAGGAACTCCTCGACTGGAGCGACGAGTTATGAAAGATGACATCGTCGATGAAATCCATCAGATCCGGCGACGCATCTGGGAGGAGTGCGATTGCGATCGAGAGAAGTTCCGCCAGTATCTCCTCGGTCTCCAGGACAAGTACCCCGGGCAGTACGTTACCGAGGTTCCAAGAACGGAAGACGAACCATCGACCGCCAAACGGGACTGATGGCCTCCGGTGTCGCCGTTCAGTTTGCCCCCGCCGGCACTTCCATCTCGACGCGAACCGGCCGCACACCGAGAGCTTGCAGGTTCGCCGCCGCGGAGTCGATGGCCGTCTCCAGAGAATCCGCCTCGCGATCGAAGGCGACGTACGGCGTCCCGTGGTGGCGGCCCGCGCTCGCGTCGGGGCACTGGGCGGAGATGCGTTCGGCCGTTTCGTCGTCCAGATTGGGCAGAATCAGCGTGAATCGATGGGTTTTCATGGCCCCATCATACAGAATCCCCCGTTTTCTTGACCCCTTTCGCCCTCCCCCTGCACTCTAAGGGCATGACAGCGGCAGCGGCAGAGCGGCGGGCCGACTTCGCCGGGCTGGTGCGCGGGCACCAGGCGGGCGTGTGGCGGTACCTCCGCTTCCTGGGCTGCGAGCCCGACGAGGCCGACGACCTGGTGCAGGAGACCTTCCTCGCCGTCTTGCGCGACGGGTTCGAGGAGCGGTCGCCGGCCCAAACGGCGGCTTACCTGCGGACGGTCGCCCGGAACCGGCTGCTGATGGCCCGGCGCAAGGAACGGGCCCGGCCGGCGGCGGTCGACATCGAGGCGGCCGAGGCGGTTTGGGCCCGGGTCGCCGGCGAGGACGGCCTGGGCGACTACCTCGTGGCCCTGGGCGAGTGCCTCGAAAAGGCCGTCAGCCCCCGGACACGCCGGGCCTTGGATCTGAAGTACCGCGACCGGGCGGGGCGCGAGGAGATCGCCGCCCAGCTCGGCCTGGCCGTCGAGGGCGTCAAGACGCTCCTGCGCCGTGCCCGGGCTGCCCTGCGGGATTGCGTGGAGAGGAAGATCGGACGATGAGCCAGCCAACCGACCCCAAGCACGACGAGCTTCGCGACCGGCTGATGGAACTGGCGCTGCGCGAGGCCCTCGGCGGCGAGGCCCCGCCCGATTTGTCCGAGACGATCCTTGCCGCTGTCGAGGAACAGTCACCTGTCTCTTCACAGCGAAAGGAGCGACTCATGGACAAGTCGAAACGAGGCGTCGGCACGTGGTTGGCCATCGCGGCAGCGGCGTGCCTGGTCGTGGGGGTCAGTATCGCGTTTCTTCTTCCCGGCGTGCAAAGCGCGCGGGACTCTTCCCGCCAGGTTGCGCGGGACGCAGAAAGGCGGGCTGCCAGCAGAAACTACCTCGGGGAGGACGGAGATTCCCGTGCTCAGGCGACGGCAGAGGAGCCCGGCGAGAGCGCGGAGACCGATCCCCGCGCCCCGCACCCCATGCTCCCCCCTGACGACATGGAGATGCCGACACCGACTCCGGTGCTGGCGGGGTCAGAAGGCGGGGACGCTGCCTACATCGTCTCGAAACCCCAGCCGGCTGCCGTCCCTCGAGAGCCCCCGCCGGCGTCGGCTCCCACGCCCCAGGGCGAATACTGGAGCACCGTCCCCGAGGGCCGCGGCCCCGGCCGGGCGGGCGACCGGTACGATCGGCTCGTGGAAAACCCGTTCCGCGCGGTCAAGGACCATCCGCTTTCCACGTTCTCGATCGACGTGGATACTGCCTCGTATGCCAACGTGCGGCGGTTTTTGTTGCAGGAAGGGCGGCTGCCGCCGCCGGGCGCGGTGCGGATCGAAGAGCTGGTGAACTACTTCGATTATGATTACGCCGGGCCGGAGGACGACGTGCCGTTCGCGGCCCACGTCGAGGTGGCCGGCTGCCCGTGGACGCCGGGCCACCGGCTGGTCCGCGTGGCTTTGAAGGGCAAGGAGGTCGACACCGAGCAGCGCCCGCCGAGCAACCTGGTGTTTTTGCTCGACGTGTCCGGCTCGATGAACTCGCCCGACAAGCTGCCGCTCTTGAAGCAGGGCATGAAGCTCCTGGCCGAACAGCTCGGCGAGAACGACCGCGTGGCGATCGTCGTCTACGCCGGCTCCGAGGGCCTGGTGCTCCCCTCCACGCCGGGAACGGACCAGGCGACGATCCTCGGTGCCCTCGAACGGCTCCAGGCCGGTGGCTCGACCAACGGCGGGGCCGGCATCGACCTGGCCTATCGGACCGCCCAGGAAAACTTCATCGAAGGGGGCGTCAACCGTGTGCTCCTTTGCACCGACGGCGACTTCAACGTCGGCACCACCAGCACCGACTCGCTGGTGCGCATGGTCGAGGAGCGGGCCACCGCCGGCGTGTTCCTCTCGGTGCTGGGGTTCGGACGCGGGAACCTCAACGACGCCATGATGGAGAACATCTCGAACAAGGGCAACGGCAACTACGCCTACATCGACGGCGCCACCGAGGCCCAAAAGGTCCTGGTCGAGCAGATGGGCGGCACGCTGGTCACCATCGCCAAGGACGTGAAGATCCAGATCGAGTTCAACCCGGCCCAAGTGGCCGCGTACCGGCTGATCGGCTACGAGAACCGCATCCTGGCAGCGGAAGACTTCAACGACGACAAGAAGGACGCCGGGGAGATCGGCGCCGGTCACACGGTCACCGCCCTGTACGAAGTGGTGCCGGCCGGCGCGGAGGGCGTGCAGGTCGACGTGCCGCCGGTCGATCCGCTGAAGTATCAGCAGCCGGCCCGGCCGGCTGAGGACGAGGCAGTAAGCAACGAGTTGCTCACGCTGAAGCTCCGCTACAAGGTCCCGGACGGCGACACCAGCAAGCTGCTGGAGTTCCCGGTGGTCGACGCGGGTGAGAGCTTCTCGGCCGCCAGCGGCGAGATGCAGTTCGCCTCGGCGGTGGCCGCGTTCGGGATGCTGCTTCGCGCCTCGGAGCACGGGGGCGACGCCACGTACGGCGCCGTGCTGGAGATCGCCGCGTCGGCCAAAGGGCCGGACGTGCACGGGTACCGGGCGGAGTTCCTGGAGATGGTCCGCCGGGCGAAGGCGCTTGCCGGAGACTAAGCGGCAATCCGGGGAGTTCGTAGTGACCGCATTCATGCGGTCGTCAGCCGGTCACTCCAAGCGTTTCGGCAGACAGACCCGATGAATCGGGTCATTACGAACATGTTCCGGACAGCCGCCGGGCGGCTACGGCTCCAGCACGATCTTGCCGGCCAGGGTGCCCTTGCCGTGGACGGTATTCTCTTCTTGTAGCTTGTGCGCGGCGGCGGTTTCCGAGAGCGGCATCACGCGGTCGATCTTGGGCTTGATGCGGTCCTTGGCCATCCAGCGGTTGATCTCGGCGGCGCACTTGCGCTGCTCGTCGGGCGGGGCGTTGAACATGGCGAAGCCGAAGACTTTACAGTCCTTGACGTAGAACGGTCCGACGGGGAAAGGCGGGCGCGAGTCGCGCCCGGCCATGAGCACCAGACGGCCGCCCATCGCCAGGTGGTCGACGGCCCGGACCAGGTCCTGCTCGCGGAGCGTCTCGAACCAGACGTCGACCCCGTCGGGGGCGAAGCTGCGCAGGGCCTCGTCGACGTTCTCGGTCTTGTAGTTCACGGCCAGGTTGGCCCCCAGGGCTTTGGCGGCCTGGGCCTTTTCGTCGCTGCCGACGGTGGTGATCACGCGGGCACCGACGGCATGGGCCATTTGCACGACCGAGGAGCCGACCCCGCCGGTGCCGCCGTTGACGAACACGGTCTCACCCATCTTCAGGTTGGCATCCCGAAAAAGCCCCAGGTGGGCGGTGATCCCCACCAGGGCCATGGCGGCGGCGTCGCGGTCGGCCACCTCGTCCGGCGTCGGGTAGAGCCAGCACTCGTCCACCGCAACGTACTCGGCGAACGTGCCCTGCCGGCCCAGCAGTCCCTGGTTGCTGCCCCAGACGCGATCACCGGGCTGGAAGCGGGTCGCGTCCGGTCCCACGGCCTCGACCGTGCCGGCCAGGTCGCAGCCGACGATGAACGGCTTCGGCAAGTCGAATGCGATTGCGCCGGAGCGGACGTACGTATCGACCGGATTGACGGCCACCGCCGCGACTTTGACCAACACCTGGCTGGCGCTGGGCTGGGGCGCTGGCAAGTCGCCGTAGACGATGCTCTCCGGCGGCCCCGTCTGTTGAATGTAGGCGGCCTTCATGGTTTCGTTCCGGTGGGTGGAAGAGAGGCGGGTGACGCGGGGGATCGGCGAGGGCGCCGGTAAGGATTGGGCAATTCGGGCGCCCCACGCGCGAGGCCCTTATAAGCCTACACGTCACGATGAGCGAAAACAAGACAAGATGAGAATGCCCGGCGGCGGACTGACGATTGTGGAAATGGCACAAAGCCGATAGACTCACGGCGTCCCCATTTGGCGTACCCCCGACAAGCCGTAAGTAATACTGCCCGTGATCCCGGAAAACCGATTCTCGGCCGGTCCGCTCGTGGTAGGCTTTGCGACCCGAAAGGGTTAAATACGTCGCACCGCAGGGTAACCATGGAAACCATCCACGCGAGTCTCTACGACTACCCGAAGTACTACGACCTGCTCTTCGGCTCCGACTGGAAGCCGGAGTTCGACTTCCTCGAGGGGTGCTTCCGGCGCCACGCCCGGCGCCGGGTGCGCCGGCTGTTCGAGCCGGCCTGTGGCACCGGCCGGCTGCTGTACCGCTTCGCCGAGGCCGGCTACGAAGTGGCCGGAAACGACCTGAACACCCGGGCAGTTGACTACTGCAACGCCCGGCTTAAGCGGCACGGGCACCACCCCGCTGCGGTGGTCGGCGACATGGCGGCCTTTCGGCTGCGGCGCAAGGTCGACGCGGCCTTCAGCACGATCAACAGCTTCCGGCACCTGCCCAGCGAGACGGCGGCCCGGCGGCACCTCGAATGCGTGGCCGCCGCCCTGGCCCGCGGCGGTATCTACGTGCTGGGGCTGCACCTCACCCCGGCCGGGCGCCCGAAGTGCCAGGAGGAGTCCTGGTCGGCCCGGCGGGGGCATCTCGCCGTCCGGTCTCACCTATGGTCGATTGAGCTGGACCGCCGTCACCGTCGGGAACGGGTGGGCATGGCCGTCGACGTCTACACGCCTCGTCGGCGCCTTCGAATGCTCGAGGAGATGAGCTTCCGCACCTACACGTGCGAGCAGTTCCGCCGGCTGCTTCGGCGCGCCGGCGCGTTCGAGGTGGTCGCCACGTACGATTTCGGCTACGACCTCGATCAGCCGATCCGGGTAGACCGAAAGACAGAAGACGTGGTCTACGTGCTGCGGCGTCATACCGCCCGCAGCTCGCGATGGCTCGATTAACCGCAAGCCGAAGGCGTGCGTGCCCCGTGCGGGCACGTCGACCTCACCGCGCTTACCGCGCACGCCTTCGGCTTGCGGTTAAAGGACGATTCCGGGCACCGGCCTCGTCTCGCGGAGCGAGACGGCTACGGTCCGGCCGGCTTCTTGAGCGAGCCCACGATCACCAGGGCCACGCCCAGCCCGCAGAACAGCGCCAGCACGGCGATGCTCAACTGGTACTTGAAGGAAAGCTCGTCGTAGGTGAGCACCGCTTCCTTGAACCCGAGCTGGTCGCGGACGAAGAGCGCGTTGACGTCGGAGCGTTCGAGCCGCCGCCAGACCACCCAGGCGTCCGTGGCGGAGAATGCCTGCGACTCTTCGCGTATCTGTTCCGGCGGCGGGATGACCTTCTGCGGGGGGCTGGGGAAGCAAAGGACCAGGACTACGATCGGCACCACGGCCAAGACGAAGATCACCGTGCCCAAGAGCCAGAGGCGGTGGCGAAGCCCCCAGGTTGCCCCGGACGGGGCGGCGGGGGCCGGCTCAGCGGCCGTCGGCAGGCTGGTCAGGCGCAGCAGGGTGGGCACCTCGAGTGACTCGCCGCAGGCGCAGCGGACCGTCTGGCCGGCCTGCCGGCGGGTTACCGGCACGTGGCGTCCACAGGGACACGGCAGCAGGTATCTCTCATCCACGCAACTGTCCTCTTGGGGCTTCGTTTGGGGGGCCAACTCCCACGGTACGCAGCGGGCCGCCGCGGAGTTTGCCGCGGCGGGGACGCCCCCGGCTGGGGCCCTGCTGTGAAGTAGTAACCGTGCAGCCGTCTGAGGTACGACGACGGCCTTCCAGGGCCGTCGAAGGCTTGCAGGCGGGGGCGACGGCCTCGGAAGGCCGTCGTACCAAGCGTTTCCCCAATGGCTGACGTGCTACGTGAAGTCTAACCTGGGCGGCCCGTCCTGACGAGCTGGCAGCCAAGTCCGCGTCAGGCGGTCCCCTCCGCCCGGGGGCCATCTGGCAGACAGCCGCCGATTCTCCCGGCCCCTTGATTTTTCTATATTTCCCAAAGCTTCCATCTTACACCCCGAAGGGTCCCTCTTTGCCCGCCTTGGGCCGGGGACGGTGGAAATCTCCACTAGACTCTGGACTCTCGGGATTCGCCGATTAGAATTGGATGAGGCCTCCCGAACACACTCTGCGCATCAGAAGGCGTGCGGGTGAGAAAGCGCACCTAGCTACCCGCCCTCCTGCCGGCCCGAGGGCCCTTCGCGCCGGCAGCTTGATGCCCTTTCGGCGTGTCAGGTCCTCCACCTGCTGATTGAATGGTTGCCCGGGCGATCGAGGTACGAACGGGGAGACGGTACGGCCGTATCGTTTTGTTTCGACGGGCTTGCGTGGGGGAGTTTGCGCGTCCGGGTCTTTGGGGAGCCGTGTTATTGTCGCCGCAGAACGAATCTCTTGCCAAATGAGGCATCGTGTCTGCAGCGAGTGAAATCGGTGGTAGAGTTTTCTGGCCTTCCGTACTTCACACACCCGAGGAGTACCGAGTTGTACGACGCACTGTTGGACGAACTGGAGGACGACGCGACGACTCGTTCCGAGGACGAGGAGAACCTCGACCTCTCCGAGCAAGACTCGGACGATTTTGACGAGGACGAGGAGGAGCTGGACGGAACGGATTCGGACGACGACGAGGGCGACGGGGATCAGGACGAAGAGCCCCAGGCCGTGGATCTGCTCGAAGCGGCCGAAGATACCGAGTCGTGGTCCGACGATCCGGTGCGCATGTACTTAACCCAAATGGGCGAGATTCCGCTGTTGACCCGCCAGCAGGAAATCGCCCTGGCCAAGCAGATCGAGACCACCCGCGCCATCTTCCGCCGCAAGGTGCTCGAGTGCGACTACGTCATGCAGACGGCCTTCAAGGTGCTCCGCCGGGTGCATCAGGGCGAGCTGCCGTTCGATCGCACCGTGCAAGTCTCGGTCACCGACCAGCTCCAGAAGCACCAAATCCTCGGCCGGATCCCGCATAATCTGCGTTCGCTCGAGACGTTGCTGAAACGGAACCGCCACGACTACGGCGTGGCCACGAGCAAGTCGCGGCCCTGGGCCCAGCGCCGGGCGGCCTGGCGGCGCCTGGGGCGGCGCCGGCGGCGGGCCGTGCGCCTGGTCGAAGAGCTGGGCCTGAGGACCCAGCGGATCGAGCCGATGATCAAGACGCTCGACGAGTTCAGCCGCCGGGTCGACGAGCTGAAGGCCCGGATCGAAGAGCACCGCAGGAACCGCGGCAGGCCCCGCCAGCGCGAGCCGTGGCTGACCGAGTACCGCAATATCCTCCGCGCCACGCAGGAGACCCCCACCAGTCTGCGAAACCGCGTACGACAGCTCAAGACCGTCTACGCCCAGTACCAGGAGGCCAAGCGAGGGCTCTCCGAAGGGAATCTGCGCCTGGTCGTCTCCATCGCCAAGAAGTACCGCAACCGGGGCTTGAGCTTCTTGGACCTGATCCAGGAGGGCAACGCGGGGCTGATGCGGGCGGTCGACAAGTTCGAGTACCGCCGGGGGTTCAAGTTTTGCACCTACGCCACCTGGTGGATCCGCCAGGCCATTACCCGGGCCGTGGCCGACCAGAGCCGCACGATCCGCATCCCCGTCCACATGGTCGAAACCATGTCGCGCGTACGGAACGTGTCGCGCAAGCTGCTGCAAAAGCTGGGTCGCGAGCCGACCATCGAGGAGACGGCCCGGGCCAGCAACACCTGCATCGACGAGACCCGCCGGGTGCTGGCCATGAGCCGTTACCCAATCAGTCTCGACCGGCCGGTGGGCAACAGCGAGGACAGCCAGTTCGGCGACCTGTTGCCCGACGGGGCGGTCAGGCCGCCTTCGATCGGGGCCACGCACGGGATGCTCCGCAGCCGCATCTCCAAGGTCCTAAAGACCCTAAGCTACCGCGAGCGGGAGATCATCAAGCTCCGATACGGCCTGGGCGACGGCTACAGCTACACGCTCGAGGAGGTGGGCCACATCTTCAAGGTCACCCGTGAGCGAATCCGCCAGATCGAGGCCAAAGCCGTGCGCAAGCTCCAACAGCCCGCCCGGAGCCAGGAGCTGGTGGGGTTCCTCGACTGATTCGACTGGCCATCTTGGTAGAGGCGACGCCGGCGGCGAGCACCTGCCGCCGCCGTCTCTCTGCCTGCGCGTATTCGCCCCGCCGTTTGGCTCCCCCCGACATCGACCGGGCAGAACCATCACTTCCGTTTCGAGACGCCCCGGGAGTTCTCGAGCGGTTTGAGCTGTGTGATGTGCAACGGGTCGCAGAGGACCATGTCGTCCGGGACTTCTTCCTCCGCCGCAACGAGGGCGACGGCGACCGTGGCGCGGGTCACCAATGCCATTTCCGGGTGCCGAATCTCGTACTTGGATCCGTCGGATAGACAAACGGCAAACGGTCGAAACGGCTCGCGTTTGAGCTGTTCAATGATTTTTGTCGGATTCATCCGCTTTCGTCCTCAGGTGTCCCGGATCGCCTGCCGCTGTGCGTGCCTTTTGCATGATTCTAGATCGGTTGAGTGCGGCAGGGAAGCCGGCTCTTGGGGCGGTTTCCGTTTTTCGCGGCCACCCCTTTGACAACTCTCGCCGGCCCTGCTACACTCATGGCATTGACAACGGTGCGTTGGTGGTCGGCCCCCCAGCTTTGGGGGTCGACGAACAGGGAACTCCGGTGCGATTCCGGGACGGTCCTCGCCGCTGTAACCGAGTGAACGAGGGAGGGTCCAGTCTTTGAGGCCATTGTCGTGCGTCGCTGTGGGGCAGCATGAACCTCAGGCACGATGAGAAGGCCGGACCTTCCACCAGCTCGGGAGTCAGAAGACCTACCAACGCTTTTCTGCGGCCCTCCGCGAGGAACGGAGGTCGGTAGTTGGGCTTGAGGGGACGTGGACCCCGCTGAAGGCGCCGGCGCGGTATGCCGTTCGCGCAATGCGCGGCTTTGCTTCAACGCGCTGCTGCGCCTGCGTGCTAACCCGGGTGCAACCATGACAGCACGGCGAAGCCGGACCGCGCCCGCGCGCGGTTTCACGCTGGTGGAGCTATTGGTGGTGATCGCGATCATCGGCGTCCTGATTGCGCTGTTGTTGCCGGCGGTGCAGGCGGCGCGCGAGGCCGGCCGGCGGACGTCCTGTTCGAACAACCTCCGGCAGATGGGCATCGGGCTGCACCACTACCACGGCACGCACGGGTGTTTCCCGCCGGGGGGAATCGAACCGAGGTCGAGAGTGCCCGGCGGACGGCAGTACGCCTGGTCCGCCTTCCTGCTCCCGTTCATCGAGCAGAGGCCGCTCTACGAGCGGATCGACTTCCACCAGGCCTTCGACGCGCCGGACAATGCGCAGGCCGCGGCCACGCTGCTGTCGGTCTACATCTGCCCGAGCGTCCCCAACGGTTCGGAACTGGTCGAAGGCCGCGGGCCGAGCCACTACGGCGGGCTCTACGGCGAGGCGATCCCTCCGAATCCCACCGACGGCTCGTGGACCGCGCAGAACGGCACGATGTTCTACGACCGGGCGATCAAAATCCGCGACGTCCGCGACGGCACCTCGAACACGCTGACGATCTCCGAGGACTCGGAATGGAAGGACGGCCAGTGGATCAACGGGCTGAACATCTTCGACCAGAAATACGCCATCAACTACGTGCCTCCCAACCCCATGTTCTTCGAGAACGAGATCCGCAGCACGCACCCCGGCGGCGCCAACGGACTGTTCTGCGACGGCTCGGCCCATTTCCTCAGCGAGACCATGGATCTGAGAACCCTGGAAGCCATCATCACCCGTGAGGGCGGTGAGATCGTGCATGCCTTTTGAGAGCGCGGCCTGTTTGCTACCTCGTGGCCCTGCTGCCGGCAGGGGAAAGGAGAAGTTGCTGAGATGTTGCACTGCATGACGAAGCCCCGTATCCTGCTCGGCGCCGCCGCGCTGGCGCTCGCCTTGTTGCCGGCGGGCGCGAGCGCGGATTCCGCCATCGTCGGCGTCGTCGATCCGGCCAGCTACCAAGCCAACGACGTCCTGACCGGCTACTCGGTCAGCAGCTACGACGTCGCCGGCTCGACCGTGGTGGCCTGGGCCGGCGCCTGGCCGAACTTCAGCTTGAAGCTCTTCGACCTGCAGGGCGGCTCGGTCGTCGATCTGGGCACCCCCTCCTATTCGGTCGACTACTGGAACAGCTTCGCCACGTTCGACCCCAGCGGCGGCTCGGTCTGGGTCGGCTTCACGGTGAGTGGGAACGTGGACGATCGCATCTACCAGGTCGACCTGACCGGAGGCGGCTGGACCCACAGGGCCACCCTGCCGAGCAACTTCGATCTGGCCTTTTCCGGCGGCAGCGCCTTCGTTTCGGGCCTAAACAGCACCGGCTGGGGCGACCCCAACCGAATCTGGATGCTCGACTCGTCCGGCGCGAACAACCACCGGGAAATCGCGCGGGTGGGCGGCGTGTCGGCCGGTCTGGCCTTCGACGCCGGCGGCAACCTCTACTACGGCACGTCCAACCCCACGGTGGACGAGGCCCTGCTCCGCTACTCGACCAGCCAGGTCGAGGGCGCCAAGACCGGCCCGCCCCTTACGCGCGGCGAGGCCGAGCTGCTCTCCAACCTGCCTAGCGGCGTCAACTATCCGCAGGGCGCGGTGGTCAGCGACGTGGTGGTGGACGCCGTCGGGAACGTCCTGTTCAACGTCAACCAGGTCGATACCTCCGACTACAAGAGCGACTTAAGCAGCGTGGTTCTGTGGAACAAGCAGTCGGGCCCGGGCGAGAACTTCACCACACTGACGACCGGCGTGATTCCCGGCGGGCAATGGCACACCATGCTGGCCGCCCAGGGCGACGTCACCGACGGAGGGAAGTTCTATCAGGGTGACTACTACGCGGCCGGCATTGCCGAGGTCTCGCACGTGCCCGAGCCGTCGGCCGCGGCGATGCTCCTGGCGGCCGCCGCTGTGGGGCTGCTGTGGTGGAAGCGGCGACGGTAAGCGAGATTCCTTGCCCAAACTCGGACATCTCCCCTCTCCCGCTTGCGGGAGAGGGGCAACGAAAAAGGGGACCTGGTTTGTTTTGTGCGAAGCACCCTTCGGGCCGTTCCGGCAAAACAAACCAGGTCCCCTTTTTCGTTGCAGACGGTGAACTCACGGAGGACCGCAACGGCCATGGCTGGCTACGTACACGTCTACACCGGCGAGGGGAAAGGGAAGACAACCGCCGCGCTGGGGCTGGCGCTCCGCGCGGCCGGGGCCGGGTGGAAAGTCTTCATCGGCCAATTCGCCAAGGGGCCCGCCGCGAGCGAGCTGGCCGCACTGCACCGCTTCGCCGATCGGATCACGGTCCGCCAGTTCGGCAGCGGCCGGTTCGTTCGCGGGCGCCCGGGGCCGGACGATCTGGCCGCCGCCCGGTGCGGTCTGGCCGAGTGCTGCGAGGCCCTCACCTCGGGCGAGTATGCCCTGGTGATCCTCGACGAGGCCAACCTGGGGCCGCTCTTGCACCTCTTCCCGCTCGAAGACCTCCTGGCCCTGATCGACCACAAGCCGCCCGAGGTCGAGCTGGTGCTCACCGGACGCTGGGCCGATCCCCGCCTGGTCGACCGGGCCGACCTGGTCACCGAAATGCGGGAAGTCAAGCATTACTACCGCGCCGGCGTGCTGGCCCGGACCGGGATCGAACAATGATCCGTGGAAGAGCCTTGCGGTCGCGCCGGGCTTCGGGGAGAATGCCGGTCCGGCTATTTCCCCCGCAACGAGAGGACCTAGATGCAACTCCCGAGAGCGGCCCGCCTTGCAGCTTTGGCATTCATCTGGTTGTCGTCGGTCGGTGATGCCGCCGCCGATGACGCGCCGTTCGGCGTGGCGCTGTTGCGGCCCGACTCGCTGGTGGGCTGGGACTACGGCGAGCAGCCGGTGCGCGGCTGGACGATTGCCGACGGCAAGCTCACCGGCCGAAGCGACGCGGCACCACTCTTGTCCGGCTTTTCGTTCGGCGACTTCGAGCTGCGGCTGTCCTGGTCGGCGGCCGAGGGCGGGGCGTGCCGGCTCACGCTGCCCGACGTGCCCGAGGGCCAGGGGCTCGCGCTGGTGCTCGAAGAGGGCGACGCCTGCGCCCGGCTCACCGACGGCGAGAAGGAGCTGGCGCCCGGGGGGAAGATCGAAGGCGGGCCCGACGCGGTACACACGGCCACGCTCCGCCGCGCCGGAGGGAAGCTCAGCGTATCGGTCGACGGGCGTGAGCCCTGCGAAGTGCCGATCGACCCCAAGCGGCGCTTCGGCCTGGGTCTGGCCGTGGTCCGCGGCAGCGTCACGCTGGCCGACTTGCGCGTCGAAGAGCCGATCGGCGAGCCGTTGGTCAAAAACGACCTATCGGGCTGGTGGTGCCCGGGCAACCTGAACGCCTGGAAAGTCGAAAACGGCGAGCTGGTGCTCCACGAGCGCGGCGGCAACTACATCCGCACCGAAAGGGACTACGGCAACTTCACGCTTACGATGGACTACCTGATTCGCAAGAACGGCAACTCGGGCATCGGCATCCGCACGCCGCACGACGGCTGGCCGTCGGGCGACGGCATGGAAATCCAGATCGAGGACCGGCCGGGCCTGAACAAGCACCGTACCGCCGCGATCTACGGCAACGTCCCGCCCATTGCCCGGGCCGACAAATCCGAGGAGTGGAACCGCGTCGTGGTGAAGGCCGACGGCTGGATGATCACCGTGTGGTGCAACGGCGAGATGGTCCAGCACTGCAACACGCGCCACCACCCCGAGCTAAAGCACCGCAACCTCGCCGGCTGGATCGGCTTCCAGGACCACGGGGCGTGGATCCGGGTGCGCGACCTGCGCGTGCGCGAGGCGCGGGATGGAAAGGGGCTGGCCGCTTGGGCCGCTGCACCGCCGAAACGGGCCACGACCGCCCTGGTCGACCGGCTGATGAATCCCGAACGAATCACCGTGCCCGACGGCATCACGTCCGGCGTGGTCTCGAAAACGATCGCCGCCGAAGAGCCGGGCGACCACGTGCTGGCCGAGCTTACCGGGCCCGGGGCGATCGTCCGTTTCGCGCGCGGCGGCGAGAATGGGGACGACGGCACGCTGGCGTTCTACTTCGACGGAGAGGCCGAGCCGCGCATCGAGTGCAAGCCGTCGGACGTCCGCGGCGCGCTGCCGCCGCTCTCCGAAGACCGCAATCCCGTGCCGACCTGCCTCTGCTATGAGAAGTCGCTTAAGGTCGTGCTCCGCGAGGCCGAGCAGGGCTCGTTCCGGATCGACTACGTGGGCTTTCCCAACGATTACCGGATCGAGACGTATCGCGATCCGCACTCGGGTTTCCCACGCGGCTGGCTTGCCCCGGTCGATTACCGGCTGGGACAGTGCCGGTGGGGTGTGGTGCGCCAGCACGACCCCATGCCGAAGTTCGAGGGCGGGCCGGCCACGCTGCCGCCGGGCGAGTCGGCGAGCCTTCTCGAAGTGGACGGGCCGGGCATCGTCCGCTATCTGAAGCTCCCCGGCGCCCGGCCGTGGCTCGCAAGCGGCGACCTCTGGCTGGAGGTGACGGTCGACGACGAGCCGGCCCCTTCGCTCGCCGCCCCGGTGCGGTTCCTCATCCCGGGACTCGTGGCCGAGGGACGCTACGGCAACTTCCTGTGGACCGACCGCGGCGGGCCCATCGTGCGCCTGCCGATCCCCTTTGTGAAGAAGCTGAAGATCGCCGCGCGGAACTGCGGGCCGAAGCCGATCGAAAACCTCAGCGCCCAGCTCTGCGTCGAGAGCGTGCCGGCCGACGAGGCGGCGTCCCGGCTGCGCCTCCGCGCCCGGTTCCTCGCGGCCGGCGACTCGGCCGGCGGGCAGCTCTTCGCCGAGGAGGGGCGCGGCCGCTGGGTCGGGCTGGTCTACCAGGAACATGAGGGACAGACCACCGGCATAGAACGCCTCGAAGTCGACGGCAAGCCGGCCGACGGCTGGGCTTCGCAGAGCCTCGACCTCTTCCTCGGCGCCCCGGGCGAGTTCCGCCGTGCTTTGAGCGGGCGCCGCGAGGGGCTCGCCTGGCGAAACATGCTGCTGGCACCGGTCGAGTTCGAGAAGTCGATCACGCTCAAGGCAGCCGGCGCGCAGCTCGGCGCCCGGCTGGTGCTGTTCTACGTGGCCAAGTGACACTGGCTCATTCCCATGTCGGCGAAGCAAACGACCGATCGCGTTCCCGGCCTGTTCATCACCGGCACCGACACCGAAGTGGGCAAGACCTACGTGGCAGCGATGATCGCTCGCGCGCTTTGCGAGTCGGGCCGCCGCGTGGGGGTGTATAAACCCGCGGCCAGCGGCTGCCGAGCGAAAAAGGGGACGGGGCTGATTTGCCGGAACGGCCCGAAGGGTGCTTCGCACAAATTAGCCCCGTCCCCTTTTTCCCTGCCGCCACTCGTCTCCGACGACGCGCTCGCACTATGGGAAGCGGCCGGGCGCCCGGGCGAGCTCGATCGGGTCTGCCCCCAGCGGTTCCTCGCCCCGCTGGCACCGCACCTGGCCGCGCGGGAAGAGGGCCGCACGGTGGACGCCGAGCTGCTGCGCGTCGGGTTGGCGTACTGGCAGCAGCGCAGCGACGTGGTGCTGGTCGAGGGCGTCGGCGGGCTGCTCTCGCCGGTGAGCGAAGAGGACTACGTGGCCGACCTGGCCGAGGAGTTCGGCTACCCGTTGGTGGTGGTCGCGCGCAACGCCCTGGGCACGATCAACGCCACGCTCCAGACGCTGATCACGGCGGCCACGTTCCGCGACGGCCTCGAAATCGCCGGCGTGGTGCTCAACCACCCCACGCCGCCGCCGCCCGCCGACCTCAGCATCGCCAGCAACCCCGGCGAGCTGGCCGCCCGATGCGTGCCGCCGCTTCTGGGCCAGGTCCCTTTCGGTGCCGAGCGGTTCGAGCCCGTGGTTGACTGGTACGAGCTGGCCCGGTAAGCACTGGACATACGCGGTCCTTCTTTCGTTTGGGTTTCACATGACTCGCTGCAGATGGCTCCTTTTGGCGGCCCTGCTGATCGGACCGGCCGCCGGCTGCGGAGACGCTTCGCCCGAAGCGGACTCAAGCAGGTCCGGCTCGCCGAGCCGGACCGACAAGCCGGACACGGCGGTCCCGGACGCGGGGCCGACCTCACAACCCGATGGGGGCGCATCGAGTCCCGCTCCCGTCTTAGGGGCGGCGCCCGTCCGAGCCGGGCTCGCGCGCGACGAGCTGCGCGGGGCGATCGACCGGGCGGCCGCGTACCTGGTCCGCGCGTGTGGCGAGGACGGCAAGTTCGTCTACTGTGTGGACCTCGACCCGACCGTCACGCCGGAGCCCAAGTACAACATGCTCCGCCACGCGGGGGCAATCTACGCCCTCGGTATGGCCGAGCAGCGGCGGGCCGACGCGGCGATCGAGGCGGCGATGGTCCGCGCAGCCGGGTTTCTCCAGCGTCGGGCGATCGGCCCCGTACCGCAGCAGGAGGGGATGCGGGCCGTGTGGTCCGACCCGGAGCTCACCGGCACGGACGGCCCGCTCCAGGCCAAGCTCGGCGGGGCCGGGCTGGGGCTGGTGGCCTTGCTCAGCGTCGAGCGGGCCCGGCCCGGCCTCATCTCTCGGGACGAGCTGCGGGCGCTGGGCCGCTTCGTGGTCTGGATGCAGAAGGAGGACGGCGGCTTCTACTCGAAGTACCTGCCGGAGGGGTCGGGCCGCGACGACTCCTGGACGTCGCTCTATTACCCGGGCGAGGCGGCCTTGGGTCTCTTGATGCTCGACGAGCACGATCCGTCGCCCGAGTGGCGCGCAGCCGCGGCCCGGGCGATCGCGTATCTGGCGCGGATGCGCCGCGATCGGGTTCGGGTCGAGGCCGACCATTGGGCACTGTTGGCCACGGCCAAGCTGCTCGAGGCGGCCGAGGGACGTTCCGCGGCGGTCGACCGCGAGGCGGCGCTGCGCCACGCCGCGCAGGTCTGCGAGGCCATCCTGGAAGCCAAGCCCCGCTACACCCCGAGCCGGCGGACCGCCGGTTGCCTGACGGCCGACGGGCGGACCTGTCCCACGGCGACGCGGCTGGAGGGTCTGCTGGCGGCGCTAACGTTCCTGCCGCCGGAGAAGGCGGCACTGCGTGCCCGAATCGAAGAGGCGGTGCACGAGGGGATCGCGTTTCTCGTCCGGGCCCAGGTGCAAGATGGCCCGCACTCGGGCGCCATGCCCCGTGCGCCCGAGCCGAGCGGTCCCGATGACCGGCGCGCCACCGAGGTGCGAATCGACTACGTGCAGCACGCCCTAAGCGCGATGATCCAGTACGAGCGGACGTTCTACGACGACGCGGAGCGTCGGGGCCACCTACCTTCCCGCCGCGGAGCGTCGGGACCACAAGGTCAGTCGAAGATCAAGTACCCGAACCCTTCGGCCACGGGGTCGATTGCCGCGGGGGTGCTCCAGGACTGGAAGCCCAGGCCGGGGACGGTCCGCTGCAAGCCCACGGCCCAGACGCTCCGCGCCCGGGGGAACTCGCCCGTGAGCTGATCGAGCGGCACGGCGGCCTCGACGGTCCACACGCCCTCGGCGCTGTCGGCGGCCACGAACCAGGTGGGGTCCCAGGTCGAATCGCCCCAGCAGCCCTCCCCGGTCCAGCCGCGGTGGTCGACCGTCAGCCGGTAGTAGCTCACGAAGTCGCGGTCGACGTCCAAGAGCACGTCGACGCGGTCGCGGGCCGAGAGGTCGGCGTCGCGCGGGCGCGGGTCCTCGGTCCGAAAAGGGGTCAGACCCCCTTGGCTTAAGGGGTCAGACCCCTTTTCGGATACGCGGCAGGTGACCGCCACGTAGAGGAACTCCCGATCGTACGCGAGCATCACCGCGCCGGGCCAGACCAGATCGTCCTGCTGGGCGCTGGCCAGCGAGGCCGGCTTGGCCCGCTGCCACACGGCGTCGTCGAGCCGGCCGTCGAGCCGCGGTTTTGCCGGGGCCGCGGCGCAGTGCAGCACCGGCTTCGGCGGCAGACCGTTCGGCTGGGCAAGCCACTGCTCCCCCTGGGCCGCCGCGCGCCAGGCGTCGTCGGTGGGGCTGCGGGCCTGGACCAGGAAGAACCGCTCGGCGTCGCGCCCGTAGCCCAGGCGCCGCTGCGCCGCGGCCAGGGGGAATCGCACCATAGGCTCGGCGAACAGCTCGGGCCGGGTCCGCTCGATCAGCCGTCCCAAGGCGGTCGCCCGCTCGAGCACCGACCCCTGCGCCGAAGGGTCGATTGCCAGGGTCGACGTCTGGCGCACCGTGTAGCGCTGTTTCCCCTGCTCACGCCACGCCGCCTCGCCCGAGGCCCGGTACTGCAACAGCCGGACCAAAGCCGGGCGCGCGAGCGGGTGCTCGGGATAGCGATCGACCAGTAACTCGAGGGTCTCGGCCGCCACGGGGCCGTGGCCGCTGCGCCGGAGCTGCTCGGCTAAGTGGTAGAGCACGCGTCCGGCCGCCGGGCCGTCCAGCCCGCGCACCAGCTCGGCGGTCTGGCCCACCAGCCGGGGGCTGCCCTGGGGATCGGACTCGGCCTGTTCGATGATCGCCCTGACGTTGCGCCGCTTCCGGGCGGTGCGGCGGAGCATGTCGAGCCCTTGTGCCGGGGCGTCGAACAGCTCGCGGCGGGCGTCGCCGCCGGGATAGAGCACGATGCCGGCGAAAAAGTCGTCCCGGCCGGTGTCCCGCGGCAGGTCGTCGAGCATCTGCCGAAACCCCAGCGACGCCGGACCCGCCCGAAAACGGTCCTCGATCAGCCCTCGTGACACGGCGGCCACGTCGGCCAGCGAGCCGCCCAGGCGCGGGGCGAGCTGTGAAGTGCTCAAATCGGTGGCCCCGTGGGCCCCCTCGCCCAGCGAGGCAAAGACCTTTTTCACGCGCCACGGGGCGAGGCCCGCTTGGGTGATCTGATCGGGGAAGCTGGTCGGGTCGGCCGCCCGTTGGACTGCTTCGAGCACCGCCTGGTTGACCAAGTGCGCCAGGGGCTTTTTACCAGCGGGGTCGGGCTCATGGGTGACGATCACCTCGGGACGCCATAACCGGATTTGGCGCGTCAGGTGGCGTGAAAGGCTACGCATCCCCTGGCCGTCGCTCACCCGGTCCCAAATCGCCACGAGCTGTTCCGCGCCGAGCTCGAGCCCGGCCTGGCGAACCGGGAATTGCCAGGCGGCGGCCGTGTCGCTCGCGCCGGTGGCGACCACGGCCTCGTGCAGCCGGTCGGCCGAGTCGACCTCGGCCCGCTCGGGCACCTCGACGTCGCGGCGCGCAAGCACCTCGACCACGCCCAAGTAGCCCTCCTGGCCGCAGAGCTGCACGAGCAGCTCCAGCGGCACGTCATGCGGCGTGGCCAGCAGCGCCATCAGGGCTGCCCGGGTGCCGCCGGAGCGTTGCCGCTGCCAGGTTTGGCCGCCGTCGCCGGTAGAGAGTATCGTACCCAGCCCGCCCACGGCCCAGCCGTGCCGCTCGTCAGTAAACGCCAAGGCGTAGATCGGCAGTTGCGTGCCCGTAGAAAACGCTTGCCAGGTCTGCCCGGCGTCGGGCGTGAAGAAGACCCGACTGCCCGGCGAGCCGGCAACCCAGCACTTCTCGCCCTGGACGTCCAGGGCGTGGAAGTCGAACTCCTCGGCGGCCAACGGGGGCAGTTCGCCGGGCGGGAGCTGCCAGCTCGCGCCGCCATCGGTGGTGGTGAGCAGAAGCCCGCCGTCGCCGGCCAGCCAGCCGCCGGTCGGGCCGCTGAGCTTGATCGCGCGGAGGTTGCGCAGGCCGAAGGGGCCTTGTGGTCCCGGCTCGACGCCGCCGCGTCTGACCATGGCCGTGATCCCCTGGCGGCCGGCCAGGGCACCGTGGTGCGGGCCGACGAAGTCGGCCGCCAGCCAGCGCCCGGTTCTGCCGCCCGACAGCGGCCGGAAGCCGCGGCAACCCTCCTCGGTGGCAAAGACGCCCGAAGGATACATCGCCGACGAGCACCCGATCGCCAGGCCGTTCTTCTCGTCGAACATGCACAGCCGCCGGACGGCCGGCAGCGTCAGGTTCTCGTCGCGTTGCCAGTGGCGCCCGCCGTCCCGGGTCCTCAAGACCACGCCGCGGCTGGTGTGGGTGTAGGGGTGGGTGAAGCCGCCGGCCGCGAAGCCCGTCTGGCGGTCGGCGAACCAGACGGCCCTGAGCGGGCAGGTCACGCCCGAGGGCTGAAGCGTCCAGGAGCGGCCGCCGTCGCGGGTGTGCCAGATGGTGCCACGGTCGCCCACGGCCCAGCCGAAGCTGGCGTCGACGAAGCAGACATCGGCCAGGCGGGCGTCGCTGCGCATGGCCTCGGTGGCCAGGGGATCGTGCTGGAAGGCCCCGACCGGCACGGAGTCGGCCTCGGCAACGAACTGCCGGGGTTGGGCCGGCGCCGGCCCGGCCAGCAGGCCGGCCGCGAAGGCGAGGGCCAAAGTAAGTGCGATCCGTCGTTCTCGGTTGCCATGCATGGCATCCTGCCTTTCGCCGCTGCTTTCCTTGGGCCGGTCTTGCCCAGGCGGGGGGGAGGCGATTGTAGCCGAAAGCCGCTGCTACCCCAAATGCCAAAGAAAGGGGACCAGGTTTAATAAACGGTAGCCCGGGAAGACTGGGCAATGTAGTGCGTCACAACGGTCTTGAGGTACGGCGCAGCCCCCGGGCGGCTGGTTGTTGGCTCGGGACCGCTCACTGCGCACTTCTCCAACAGCCTCTCAGTCGTCCCTTCTTCTTCCGCCGTCGGCGAAGCGGAAATCACCCAAACTACCGTTTATTAAACCTGGTCCCTTTTCTGTGGGCTGGTTGACTCTCTGTTCTTGTGGCCTTAGAATGGTCGGTCTCGGACGACTCCATCCAGGAGGGAGGCCGGTCGTGGAGACCCTCGGTCTCGAAGACCGAATCGTTGTGGCGTTGAGGCGGTTGACGCGGGCGATCGCCCTGCACTCTCGGGAACTGCTTCAACGTTGCGGGCTGACGGACCCGCAGTTGGCCACCCTGCCGACGACCGAGTGGCTCCGGCCGGTCAACGTGGGCGCGACGGTCCCCTCGATCCATCTCAGCCGGGCCAGGGTGACCGGCGTTCTCGATCGCTTGGCGCGTCGGGGCCCGATCCGCGGTGTTCAAGACGGCGACGACGGCCGGAGCGCGGCGGTGGAGCCGACCACCTCGCAGTTTGAAGGGAAACCCCCAACAAGGAGGCAGTAGCCATGGCCGGTCCATCCAGACGGATCGTGATGATTTCAACCCATGGATACGTTTCCGCCAATCCGGAGTTCGGCAAGCCGGATACGGGCGGGCAGGTGGTCTACGTGTTGGAGCTGTCGAAGTGCCTGGCGAGGCTGGGCTATCGGGTCGATATTCTCACCCGGCGTTTCGAGGACCAGCCGGCCGGCGAGACGGTGGCCGATCGGGTGCGGATCCTGCGCTTCCCGTGCGGCGGCAAGGAGTTCATTCCCAAGGAAACCCTCTGCGATTCGATTCCGGAGTGGGTCACCAACGCCGAGCGCTTCATCAAGGGCAAGAGGCTGCGATACGCGTTCATCAACAGCCATTACTGGGACGCCGGCCTGGCCGGCCAGGCCCTGTGCAACCGGCTGGGCATCCCCCACCTGCACACGCCCCACTCGATCGGCGCCTGGAAGCGCGACAACATGGACGGCGATCCCGAGGAGCTGGAGCGGCAGTACAACTTCCGGCAGCGCATCCGCGAGGAGAAGATCATCTACGACGAGTGCAACGTGCTGGTGGCGACCACGCCGCAACAGCGGGACATCCTGGCCGGGACGGAGTACGACGTGCCTCGCGAGAAGATCCAGACGATCCCGCCCGGCTACGACGACCGGCGGTTCTTTCCCGTCTCCACCGCGACCCGAGCCGCCCTGAAAAGCGAGCTGGACGCCGAAGGGCCGATCGTGCTGGCCTTGGGGCGGATCGCGCGGAACAAGGGTTACGATCTGTTGCTTCGGGCGATGCCGGCCGTGTTCCAGCGCGTGGAGGGCGCCCGGCTCCTGCTGGCCATCGGCTCGACCGAGCCGAATGAGCAGGAGCACCGCCAGGTGGACGAGCTGCGAGCGTTGGCCCGGGAGCTGGGGATCTACAACCGCGTGATCTTCCGCGACTACATCCCCGACGAGCAGCTAGCCGACTACTACCGCGTGGCCGATGTCTTTGCGCTCTCCAGCCGGTACGAGCCGTTCGGTATGACGGCCGTGGAAGCGATGGCCTGCGGCACGCCCGCCGTGGTGACCACCGAGGGGGGGCTTTGGGAGCAGGTCACCTGGGGACTCGAGGCCATCTACGCCAACCCCTTCGACTCCGAAGCGTTCGGCCACGCGATCGCCGCGATCCTGAAGTATCCCCGCGTGGCTGCCCAGTTGGCGAAGTTCGGTTCGCAGAAGGCCCGCGCGCGATTCACCTGGACCGGGGTGGCGCAGCAGTTGCTTCGCGTACTCGATGGCGTGGACGTGGTGGGGGGGCACGTCGGCGAGGGAAACCCTACCCACGCGGTGCCCGAGCACGTGGGCCGGGACATGGAGGAGGATGAGTGGCCGGTGCCAGCCCTGTCTTAACCGGTCAGCGCAAGGACCAAGAGCAGCACCAGCCAGGCGACCTCGGCCACGGCCGCCGCGGCCAGCAGCAACTTGTTCGGGCGAGCGGCTGGGGGGGCCGGCGACGGGGGCGCGGGCGGCGCCGGCGAAGGCCGCGCGCCGGCCGGTTGCGATTCCCGCTTCCCGCTCGCCCCGGAGCGTTTTTTGCGACGGCTCATGTCTGCTCTCGGCTGACTCCCGGCTCCGAACCGACACGGGTCGAAGCGACACCCCTCCGCAGGCTGCCGCCTTCGTAGGCGGTGCCCTTGCCACCCCGGAGTCTCTTGTCGCCGCTGCCCGCGCCGTTATCCGTCATGTAGATCAAGAGGGTTTCCTCACTGAGCCCCGACTGATCGAGGAACTTCATCATCTTGCCGACGTTGTCGTCCAGGTTCTCCATGATGTCGCCCAAGGAACCGTCGGGCAGGATCGGCGGGATGTGCGGGCCGTGGTTCACGTTGGGGGTGATGTACGCGAAGAACGGTTTTCCGGCTCGCTTCTGCTCGCCGATCCGGCGGATGGCCCGGCCAAAGAAGAGGTCCGTGCAGTACCCCTTCGTCTCGATCACCCTGCCGTTGTAGTAGAGGACAGGGTTGTTGTAGTCGTTGTTGGGGGAGTCGGCAATCGTGCGCGAGTTGAGGCTGAGGCGGTCGCGCATGAGAATCGTGTGCGTCACGCCGCCGTAACGCTCGTGGCGCCCCGTCATCAGGGCGGCCCGGGGCGGCGAGCACGTGGGGGACACGTGGAAGTCTTCGAACCGCAGCCCTTGTCTGTAAAGCTCATCGACGTTAGGGCTCGGGGTTCCTCATAGTAGGTACCTCCCCGCAACACGACGGTAATGGGGCCCGCCTGCGTAACCTTTGCTTTGCGGACCGCGTCGCGAGCGGCGGCGATGGTGGCGAGCGGCTTTTCCAGCGTGCCCGGGTTCTGGTCGCTGCCGCCCGGCGCTACGAAAAACGTGGGACTGTCAGCCCCGGCGGCGATCGGCAGGAGGAGGAGTAAGACGAAGGTGAGCAGGTGTTGAATGATCTTTGAATTCATGGGAAGTCCTTTGCAGAGCAGGTCAGTTTGCCGTCGACCGTACTCACGAACAGCTTGTTGTTCGCCGGCGCGATTCCGTCCCACACGACCGCCGCGGGCAGTCGGATTTCACCGGAAGGCTCCCCGTCCTCGGCAGAGAACAACTGGATCAGCCCGGCGCGTTCGTCTTCGGCCACCTCGTAGGTGAACGCCTCGTTCTGCTCCGTCGGCATGCCGCCCACAACGAGGGCATCACCGGCCTTGACGATGGTCCTCGGGCGAACATGGAGGAGTTGTCTCCACTCCTCCCTTTCATATTCCGCGCCTTCGCCCGGTTTCACGAAGTCGCGTTGTGCGGGCCCGCTCGGATCGAAGGGCCGGTTCTTGTGTCGCCTCAGTTCGTAACCGCCCTTGCCCCGGTCCACGACATAGGCGTGCTGGTCGTCATAGGCCAACATGATGCCCTTGATCGACTTCATGACGTCAAACCGCGGTCCGTTCGTCATCCACTCGTAGGCCACGGCGATTCTGCTGAAATCGCCGTAGCCCAGGAACCAGTGCGAGCGGTGGTTCTCGGCGTCGTCGAGGAAGTGGGACGTCGAGAAGATGTGTCTGGCCTTCTCCTCTTGCTTTTGAAGGTTCGGGTTGAGACGAAGGTGATGAAGGAATATGGATGTACCGTCGGTCGACATCAGGTCGTTCATGCAGCCGGCCATGGAGAACGCGTCGCTATGGTCGGGCTGTTCGATGGTCTTGACGTCCCACCGGTTCTGCGAATGGCCGCCCACTCCCCGGCCGCCTTCGGGATGCTCCGTCCCGTGAGCCGTCGTGATGTGGTTCGAGGCGACCAGCCTTCCGCTCTTGATGTCAACGGCATGGAGCTGCATCCCGCCGTCGAGGAACGTGTTGTGCCCGGCGGCGAAATATGCCTTGCCGTCCTTGACGAGGACCGACCCGTTGACCGGCCACACCGATGCCAACTGTCCACGCGATACGTTGTTCAGCACGAGGGGCGCGGCCTGGAACTTCCATGCCAGATGGCCTGTCTTGGCCGACAGGCAATACACGTTACCGTCCAGGCAGCCGAAGACGACGGCGTCCCCGGCAATGGTGGGCGCCGAATCGACAGGCCCGCCGGCGGTGAACGCCCACAGCTCTTTGCCGTCCTCCTCGTGGAATGCGCGAATCGTGTGGGCACCGATGTCCGAGAGGATCACGATCCCATCCGAGACGACCGGCGGCGAGATTCTGGTGCCGGCTTGGATGCTCCATGCCGGCTTCATTTCGCCGTTCACCGTTGACGCGGAAACTCCCCGCCGCATGCCGTCGCCGCGGAAAGTCGGCCAGGAAGCATTGCCCGCCTGCAATTCGCAGTTTGCGAGTCTTCCATACATCGGGCCTTTTTCGAGCCGGTCCTGCATCCTGGTGGCCGGCGGCAGTTCTCTCTCCGGCGCGAGGGCATAGAACCCGAACACTTTCGCTTCCATGTAGCAGCAACAGGAATGGCTCGGCGAATAGATCAACCCGTTGGCGGGCATGACCCCGTATTGGCACGAACCGCGGACCCAGTTGTTGCGGAAATGGTTATCGCCGTGCAGGTCATACATCTCAACGCCGCGATAACCGCCAATCAAATAGTTGAGAGACGCCTTGCTGCGATAGCAGCGATGGTGGTGCCCGACCGTCTCGACCTTTTCGGGGGAAATAATCCTCCCTGCCGGCTCGCCGGTCTTGACGTCATACGCGGTGCCGAAATCCGTGCCGGTCCACACCAAGCCGTTGATGACGAATATGTCGGGAGGCGACCTGAAGCCGGCGAGGCGTGCCCCTTGCCGCCAAAGCTTCTTGCCGTCGACGGCCGAGTACGCCGTAAGTCCGTCGTACGGGGTGAGCACCACGCCGTCCGCGACAACGAGAACCGCATCCATCCCGCTTCCGTTGAACCTTCCGCCTTCTTGCGGGGCGATCCAAACCTGATTCCCACTCTGGACGTCGAGGGCGATGACGCCGGCCTTGCTGCAGAAGTAGACACGTTTGCCGTCGCTGGCGATGGTCTGCGGTTGCGGAGTTTCCTCGCCCGTCAATCCGCGCGTGGATATGGCCGTGCCGCTCTGCACGTCGACAACAACGACGGACCTGCCGTTTCTGGCAGAATCATCCGAATTGGCTTTCCGCCTCTTTTTCCTGTCCCGCTGCTCGGCTTGGGCCGGTGGTCCCTCCGATTTGAGGACAACGAGCTTGGAATCGACGAGCAGCAGTTCCTCGGCGTTTTCGGTGCCTTCAAACTCGCGGAGGGTTTCGCCGGTGGCCGCATCGAGCGCGGAAACCGGCTTGGTATTGCCCAGCGGCAGGAAGACCTGCTTGCCGTCCGTCACCAGCAGGCGCGTCACCTGGACCGGGCCGCTGCGGAAGCCTCGGTTGATCGGCGTCCACGACGCGATGTCCCGCTCCCATAGCTTGATACCGTTGAAGGCGTCGCGTGCCACGATGCGCCATCTTGCGGGAACATGGGCGAAGGTTGCCGTGGTGGCAGTGTCCAGGACGCAGAACATCCGGCCCCTGGCGGTCACCACCGCACTGATGCTCGAGAGTTTATGGTGCGTACGCGTCCAGTCCGGTTCGGCACGCCACTGAACATGCCGCGGGGCGCCGACCACCGTGTCTTTCGCCACGGCGTTGTTGCCGGCATCGTGCAGGTAGTGCGTCCACTCGTCGATCTGCTGCGGGAACGGTTTTGTAGACGACTTGCCCTGGATGATCGACATCCCTCCCGGAGCCAATACCCTGGTGATTTCTTCACCGGCCACTTGCCCCCCACCGCTCTCGTCAATGAGGAGATTCACGAGATTATCGCAGTACGGCAGGGTCCGGCCGTTCCAGGCGGCTGCCGAAACCCTCCCGTAGAGCCCCTTGGCTCGAATGTGCTTTCTCGCGTTTTCGACCTCGGCGGGATCCGTGTCGATGGCGTGGACCAGGAACGTGTCGTTCGCGTGAAGACCCGTTATCAAATCGGGGTCGTCGCAGCCGATCACCACAATCAATCCGCCCTTGAAACCGGTGTCCTTGAGGATGGAGTGAGCGTTCTCGGCGACACCGGCCCAGGCCACGAAAGCTGCTTGGCCGAACACAACTGTCGAGAGTATCGGCATCCGGATCTTCATAACTGGCCATACTATCGAGCTTGTGTTCCCCGGATTGCCAAACTTGAAGTTCCTGGTAACGGCCATTAGCAGACACATTACACCGATCGTGACACGTATCATGGCTTGGCCCTGTCAATTTTCCAAACGGAAATCGCCGTCGGCGCCGGCGATGGTGAACTCATGGATGGCAAGACTCCGGGGCCGGGGGGCCCTGTCCTGCCTTCCGCCCCCACGCCGGACTTCACTTCACCGGCCTCAGCGTGAAGTCCTTAATGGTCAATCCCTTGACCGGCTCGTTGCGCGAGAAGCGAAGGACATTTTGGCCCTTGACCAGCAAGACCTCGATCGGTTGAGTCTTATCCCACATACCGACGGTGAAAGGCACCGCGACGTCGGTCGGCTCCTTGGCATCGTTGGCCGCGACCAGGAGGTGCTGGTCGGCGCTGGTCGTCACCACCCTTGCGCTGAGCGCATATCTCCCGGCTGCCGGCGCCTCGAAAGTGTATTCGAACCCCTCGGCCCCCCCGAGCCGGTTGTAGTGCAACTGCATCCCGCCCAGGTAGCTCTTCATGAAGAGGATCTTCCCTGTGCTCTTCGTCGGTTTGCTACAGGCCACGGCCGGAATCGTGATCACCCCGTCGTGGCCGACCACGATCTTCCTGTCCGCCTCGGTGATGGTCACTGCTTCAATGGCATCCTTCTCCTTGGATTCATTCGCCTCGCCAATGTCCGTACCGACCGCGGCCAGCGCCGACGCCTTGGCCTTTTCAATAATCGCCCGCTGCCGGTAGAGCGCCACGTCATTCCAGAAGCCGCTCGCCGGGGCGTGGAAGCCGAAGGCCCTCTGTTCGCCCAGGACCGTGCCCACCCACTGGGCACGCAGCACCTGGAGGAATGACTCCGGGACCGCTCTCGCCTGCGTATGCGCCAGGAAATCGACGTCCTGGCCATACGAGGTCCAGCCCCACCCCCAGGTGGCGCCAAGGCAGATCACCCAGCCTTTGGGCGTCCAATGAACCAATGTGGCATGGCCGCGCTGGGGACGAGCCAGGGTCGGGATGCCGAAGCTGCGCAGGATGAAACGTCCGAAGAACGCTCGCCGACCACAGACACCGCCGTTCATGATGATATTCTGGTACTTTTGCAGCGAGGGCAGGTCGTTCTTTGTGTCTTGCGACCCGTACTTGACTTCCGTCTTGACGGCTTTCACATAACGCCAGCGATAGTCCGCAGTGGAGATCTCGTCAGGCCGGTAGTTCCGGAGCATCTGGCGCCCCCAGGCCAGAATACGATCCGGCTCATCGCCGTTGACGACCCATCGATACTCCCAAGCGGTCAGATCCTTGAAACCGGGATCCAGCTCGCCATCCAAGAAAGCCTTCTCGAAGTGCAGATAGCGCTTCACCGGGTCTACCGTGGCCGGAGCACCGGTTTCGGCCTGAGCGTTGCCCTGCGCAATCGGCACCGCATGCTCCAAGCTGATGCCCAGTGCCAGCCGCTGCAAGGTGCCATTCTCGGCCTTCGTGCTCGCCTCCTGGATCTCGGTGTAGATCTTCATGGCCTGGCCATACTTGCCATCCTTGGCGCCATCCGCGATGACCATCTGCTTCATCAGATCAGCATCTGCCAACAGCATCTCGACCAGCGCCTCCTGCTCTTTCCCCTGCTGGGCAAACTCCGCCAAGCCATGCGGCGTGGCCTCGGCCAGGACGACGTATTTCACCAGTTGCGAGTCCAGTTTGTCGCTGGCCAGGAACTTCTCCAAGTCCGCCAGCATGGCCTTGGCCGGCGCCTGCGCACTAGTCGCCGCCCGCGCAAGCGCCTCCTTGGCGGCACGGTAAGACTTTGCCGCCTCCTCCTTGTCCTTGCTCTTGACTTGAGCTCGCATCGCATTGAGTTCGGCAGCCGTCGCCGCTGCCTCGTCCTGATACGCTTTCAGGAAGGCGGCCTTCTGCTGCTCGTCAACCTTCGGCAACGCCTTCTCGATCTCCGCCTGCAGGGCGTTGAGCTGCTCGGCGTATCGCGCTTCGAGTTTCTGGCCGGCCTCGGTGAGCGGCGTTTCCGCCGCCACCTCTTCTTTGGCCGCCCATACGCTCGATACCCCGATCGCCGCGACGATCAGCGCCCCACAGACCCCTGTCATTGTGTTCGCTCTCATTGCTTCGTGTCCTCTCCTTTACTGATTTACTGACAGCAATTGTGGTTTTGCGGCTAGGCCCTCGTGCCGACGGGTGGCTCCGCCGCGACGTGGGGAGGCCGATCCGGTGCACATTGTTCACTTGGACGAACCGCCGCTCGTTTCCATCATCCCAACCATTGCCCGGCCCATGGCTTCGCCAATATCCATATAGGTTTCAGCGTTGCCGCCGTAATGGCTGTTGGAGGCGCCGCCATGACAGAAGGGATTGGAATAGACAGTGGCCACGTTGCCGTTGAACACCGGGTACTTGGCGCTATTGCCGTCCACCGCGAGCTGGGCCTCGAGTATCTTTCCCTCATTGCCCCCGGCGCCCTTCTTGGTTTGCCCAAGGGTGGCGACGACGAACTTCGCGTTGGGGGCATTGAAGTCCGTGCGCAGTTGCTTGATCAGGTGGACGAGATTCAGCTCGTAGCGGCTGGCGTGTGCGTCATTGTAGCGATCCTTGTCGCCCTGCCACCAGAAGAACCCCGCGATCTCGTACCCCTTGGCCCCGGGGTAGTACTTGTCGAGCTCCGCGAGCACCTTCTTCGCGTTGGCAATATCGCCGTCGTACTGCATGCCGGCATACCAGGTGATCGGCTTGGGCTCGGTGCCCTTTTCCCATTTGGCCGGCGAATCTTTATAACCGGCGTAGACAAAGGTCTTCGTTTCTCCAGTCTTCTTGTCCTTCTCCTCGACCTCGTAGCGCTCGCTGCCCGGCGGCAGGAGGTCCCAACCGAGGCTGCGGTTGCCGATGCAGCTCTTGAGGATCATTATGGGTGCATCCGTTACCTGCCTTAGGCAATGCGCGATGCCGAACTCCGGGCCGATGGTTCTGCCCTTGACGGTCATCCACTCGTTGTTGAAGACCCTCATGGGGCCCGTGCCGCTGCCCATGACGCGGACATTGCGGACATCCTTCCACTCGGTCCAGTTGCCGGCTTCATCCACAAGGTAGGGGTATTTCTTCTTGACCTTGATCGCGTGCTCTAGCGAACCCTCCTTGTCGCCGGCTACATGGCCCATACCCAACATATTGGACTGGCCCAGCAGGATGTAAACCTGCACGGGTTTGCTCATATCCGCTTCCTTGCCGTCCGGAACCAACGGTTCCTTCGGCACCTCGGCGGCCAGGACTGTCAGGCTGCACGATATCAGGGCGGCCAGTACCAGTGCTGCTTTCTTGTGCGCTCTCTTCATGTCTTCGTCTCCTTTTTCAACCGGGATTTCCCATTTGGGTTCGGCCCGGAACTGTTCCGAGCCTGAATGACTCAACATTCTTGCATGGCACCCCTCCCCGCCTCGAACGCCTGGGCGGATTGCATCTGTTTCGTCTTGTCGTCCGGCTCGACCAGCACGCAAAAGCCCACGTTGTAGACCGGCTGGTAGGGCGGGTAGGTGCTCCGGCACCAATCGGCCACATTGCCATGCATGTCCAACAGGCCCCAGGCGTTCGGCGGTAACCGGCCGGCCGGCATGCTGTAGTCGCAGCCGTCGTTGTAGCCCGGCTCGCCACGCTCGTAGTTCCATTTGGCGAGGCTGTCGTCGGCGATGTTGCGCATCTGCTGCTGGGCCTGCAATGCCGTCATCGGCAGGATGCGGCCCACGGCACGAAGGAGAGATTTAGCGCAAAGAGGTTGCGCAAAATGCATGGCGGGACTCCTGGTGAGTTGTGGCGGGACACCTCCGGGGAGGCGCGGCTGCTTCGGGCGGGGCACGCCGGGATCGCGGGGGCGCACGCCGGATTCCCGGCGCCACCTATTATTTTGACCGCAACGCCGTCGATTTGCTATAGGAGCCGGACGTAGCCGGCGGGCCGGGACGGCCGGTTTTGCAGCAGCCGGGGGGACCCGGCGGCGCTGCCGGTCGCCCTTTCAAGCTGGGCGAGGCTAGGCCGGGGCGCTCACATGCCACGCCCGAGCCAAGACGGCTCATCGCGGGCTTGCGCGCAAGGAAAAAATCCTGAAAATGCCGGAACTGCCAGCGTATTTCGAGGCACACCCCCCGAACGGTCGTATTCTCCTCGCGAGTGCCCCGGCCCATCACAGCGATTGCGGTTGCGCCGATTCGACGGTTCTTGCGCCGCGACGGCCGGGCTGTCACCGTGGCGCTGGCTCCTGAGAGGCCGCGACGACTATCATGGGTTATCAGGTGCCGTTTCAATCCCAGCCAGCGGCGGCCCTCCCACTGGTCGAGCCCGACTTCCTGCTTCCCGTCTTCGAAGCACCGCTCCACGCGCCAGCGGGAGAAGCCCACCAGCAACAAGGTTTGTGAGCATGCCAAACCGAAATCTGCTGATTCTGATGCTAAGTGTCTGGGCGAGCACCGCCACAATAGCATGCGCGGAGCCGAAGCCAAACGTCGTCTACCTTCTCGCGGACGATGTGGGGTGGAGCGACATCAGCACCCACCCCGGCGGCGCCGACTATTTCACGCGGCGCACGGTCCAGGGCAGAGGCCCGGTAAGCTGGTGGCACAATCGCCAGTTCCGCCCCCAGGATGAAGGCTACACGGAGGACTTCATCACCCAACACGCCATCGGTTTCATCCGTGGACACAAGGATCGGCCCTTCTTCTACTACGTGCCGTTCCACATCGTCCACGCACCCTTGCAGGCCAAGGAAGAGGACCTCAACGGCGTCGACCCCAAGGTTACCAATGAGACGAAACGCACCTACGCGGCGATGGTGCGGGCCATGGACCGGAACGTCGCGGCCATCCTCAACAAACTGGATCGACTGGGCTTGCGTGAGAACACCATTGTCGTCTTCACCAGCGACAACGGCGCGACGAAGAACGGGAGCAACCTGCCGCTCCGCGGCGGCAAGCACTCGATCTACGAGGGTGGCGTGCGCCTGCCCACGGTGATCCGCTGGCCGAAGGGCGGACTGGTGACCGGGCAGTGGAACGGGCTCTGCGGCTCGCCGGATATGTTCCCGACGTTGATGGCGATGGCGGGTTGCACGATGCCCGAGACGCGCCCGCTGGACGGTAGGAACATCTGGCCCGCGCTGCGTGACGGCGGCGCGAGCCCCGTGGAGAGTTACTACTGGGTCTGGCACGGCGAGGATGCCGTTCGCACCGCCCAGTGGAAGCTCCATCGCTTCAGCGATCGCTTCGAACTGTACGACATCCGCACGGACGAAGGCGAAGGGACCAACGTCGCCGACGCGCATCCCGACGTCCTGAAGTCGCTCACGGCGAAGATGGATGCCTGGGCCGAGTCGCTCGGCGCCGCGCTGACGCGTCGGCCTCCTCCCGCGAAGTTTGACCCCCGGCCGGCACCCGAAGGCGAGATGCTCGAAGTCACCGTGACCGTTACCGACGGCGCCAAGCCGAAAGACCGGCTGATTGTCCCGTTTGCGGGATGCGACGGTTTGCAGGAAGCCACGGATTGGGTGGAATTCGACATCTGCTTCGCGCGCGACAGCCTGCCGCGTGGCTGTTTCTACTCGCCGGTCCTAGGCAACGCGAAGAAGCCGTACCAGATCTTCTTCAAACGCGGCGACGGCGTCAACCAATTCGGGCGCGAGCAGGCCGCGGGTCCGGCGCCGGCGGGCGGTCCGGGCGCCTGGGAACACCGCGTGATCGGTTTGAGCAGCTTTGCCCCCGGTCCGCTGGGGCAGCATGCGCTGGTCTTCACCCGCGGCAAAGCCGCCACTTACAAGACCTACCTCGACAACCTGCGAATCCGGCGCGCCGACGGCCGCGTCTCCTCCCTCTGGGCCGAGGGCAAGGATGCGCGGTTCCCCAGGAACCTGACGCCTTCCCCCGGCTTCCGCGACATCGGCGTGCGTGCGGTCTTGCGGACAGCCATCGCTACAGACAACCGAAGATCGTGAACACGATCTACATTAACCCGAGTCGCAGCACACTTGGCTGCTTCCTCCCAAACACAAAGATCGATTATCCTCCCTGGCAGAACGTCCACAACACCGCTTTCCGAATCGTGTTGTATGACGAAGCGACGGTGAAAGATGCCTTGGTGGGAAGGACCCCCGAACTTACCATTTCTTTAAAATGAACTTTCGCAAGTTTCAAGCTGCTCAGACAGCGAGGTTTAAGTAGCTGTCAAGTTGTCTGAGTAATTGCTGCAGGTCGGCTCTTGTAGCCGAGGTTGGGGTAATTGTATGATCGAGGATAGTGGCACGAAGAACGCGGAGCATGTGGGCGAGAGACCATTCGGTGTCCCACTCCCCGAAACGCTTCCGCGCGGCTCCCCGCTTGCTCTTCGGCTGCCAAGGTGGCTTCGCCCGGCTGGCCCTGGCCGGGCAAGTGCAGCCGGGCGTGGATCGGCAAGCAGTAGATCTTCTCGGTTCCCGGGATGCGGATCGCCAGCCCGATCACCACCCAATGGTTGCCGCTGGCGGTGGCCACCCGCTTGGCCGTCGAGGCCACGGCGTCGCGGAACCAGCCCAAGCCCCAGACGTGTTTGCCCCGCTTGTGCAACAGCGTGTCGTCGACGACCAGGTACAACAAGCCCTTCGGGTTCAGCCGCAGCACAATCGTCACGGCCACCTCGCGGGCCAACCCCGCACCGTCCACGCCGTACTCGGTCCGCCTGCCCAAGCACATCACCCAGCCGAGAAACACCTCGACGTGCGTCTGAAACGACGGTTGGGTGAAAGCCGGCAACAGACATTGCACCACCACATCGACAGAGGGTATGCTCGCAAACATCGACGGGGACCTCCTTGTCCTTCGCGCGCGTCAGTGACGCCAAAAACCATGCGAAGTGTACAAGGAACCCCGTCTTCATTACGCTATCAAAATACACGCTGAAATCTGCGAAAGTTCAGGTCCATGAAACGGCGTGATTTCTTGAAGACGGCGGCCGCCGTGGCGGCGCCCCTGGTGATCTCCCGGCGGGCTCTGTCGGCGCCCGGGCAACCCGGCACGAACGACCGCATACGCATGGCCGGGATCGGCATTGGCGGGCGCGGCTCCGGCGTGCTAGGGGAATTCCTCGGCCAGCCGGACGTGCAGTGCGTGGCCGTCTGCGACGCGCGGGCCGATCGCCGCGAACGCACGAAGAAGATGGTCGATGACCGGTACGGCAACGAGGACTGCGTGATGTATCGCGACTTCCGCGACTTGCTGGCCCGCGACGACCTCGACGCCGTGCTGATCACCACCGGCTCGAACAACCACGCGATGCTCTCGATGTACGCGGCCCGGGCCGGCAAGGACGTGTACTGCGAGAAGCCCTGCACGAAGACCATTGCGGAGAGCCTCGCGCTGGCCGAGACGTTCCGCCGCACCGGGCGCGTCTACCAGGGCGGCATGCAGCGGCGGAACGTGCCCAACTTCGAGCTGGCGATCGCCCTGGCGCGGACCGGAAAGCTGGGCAAGCTCCACACGGTCCATGCCCATCCCGGCGGCATGGGGACCCGAACCAGCGGCTGGCCCACGCCCCAGCCGGAGCCGCCTGAGGAGGAGGTCGATTGGGACCTGTTCCTCGGGACCGCGGCCTGGCGCCCGTTCAGCCCCGGCTTGCTGAATTCGGGCTTTGAAAAAGGCGGGGGGCTGGTCGGCGGCGGCGTCCTGGAATGGGGCTCCCACTGCGTCGATATGTGCCAGTGGGCCAACAACGCCGACGACACCGTCCCGGTCGAGTACTACCCGATCGGCGATGACGACCGGGCGAGCGCGCTGTATGCGAACGGCGTGAAGCTGGTCCTGCGCCACGACGATTGGCTGCCGCTGGGCTCGTGCCCGGTGCGTTTCGAAGGCGACGCCGGCTGGGTGGAGACGGGCGACAGCGGCAAGTTCGGCGCCAGCTCCCAGGCGCTGCTGGCATCCGGCGTGTCCGGAGAGCTCCCCGGCCAGCCGCACGTCTCCCATGTCCGCGATTTCCTCGACTGTGTGAAGTCGCGGGGCAACCCCCGGGTCAATGCCGACGTGGCCTGTCAATCCCACATCGCTTGCCACGCCGTAAACATCGCAATCTTCCTGGACCGAAAGCTCGCCTACGACCCCAAGAAGAACGAGTTTCTCGGCGACGAACAGGCCAATCGTCTTCGCGCCGAGGCCGCACGCGAGCCGTGGCGGACCTACTGACGCCGGCGCAGCAGTCACGGGCTATGTGGATCTCAAGAGAACGCGAAACTCGAATACTCGGAGTGAATCATCCATGTTCAGGACACAATATGGTCTGGTGTGTGCCGTTCTGATCGCGGCGGCCGGGTTTCTCACGACGGCCGCGCCAACCTGTGCCGCTGAGGCCGACGACCAGGAAGCCAAGCATCTTGCCGTGCTCCAGTCGGACGCTCCGGCGGCCGAGAAAGCGCTCGCCTGCAAGGGACTGGCCATCTACGGCGGCAAGGACGCCGTGCCCGCGCTGGCCCCCCTGCTGGCCGACGAGCAACTTGCCTCCTGGGCCCGCATCGCCTTGCAGGCCATTCCCGACCCGGCCGCGGACGACGCATTGCGCCAGGCCATGGGCGAGCTTCAAGGCAGATTGCTGATCGGGGTCATCAACTCGATCGCCGTGCGCCGCGACGCGAAGGCCGTCGACGGGCTGATCGAGCGGCTCAAAGACGCCGACCCCGAGGTCGCCACGGCCGCGGCCGTGGCCTTGGGCCACATCGGCGGCCCGGTAGCCGCAAAAACGCTCGAGGCATCCTTGGCCGACGCGCCGGCCCCGGTCCGCTCGGCCGTGGCGGAAGGCTGTGTCCGCTGCGCCGAGGATCTCCAGGCCGAGGGCAACATCGAGCAAGCCGTGAAATTGTTCGACGCCGTTTGCCGGGCAGAGGTGCCCAAGCAGAGACTCGTCGAGGCAACTCGCGGGGCGATCCTCGCCCGGGGCCCGGCCGGAACGCCGCTGCTGGTCGAGCAATTGAGGTCGCCGGACAAGGCCCGGTTCGCCATCGGACTGCGCGTTGCCCGGGAGTTGGCCGGGCGCGCGGCGACCGAGGCGTTGGCAGCCGAACTCCCCCGGGCGACGCCCGAGCGGCAGGCCCTGCTGCTGCTGGCCCTGGCCGACCGCGGTGACACGGCTGCGCTGCCCGCGGTGCTGGAAGCGGCCAAGAGCGGCGCCGACGAGGTGCGCGGCGCAGCGATCCGCGCGCTGGGGCAATTGGGCAATGCCTCCTGCGTGCCGATGCTCCTCGAAGCGGCCCTGGACGCCGACGCGGGTCTGTCGCAGACCGCCTTGAGCGTGCTGGCCAACGTGCCGGGCAAGGAGATGGATGAAGACGTGATCGCGCGCTTGGCAAAGGCCCAAGGCAAGACGCGGCTGGTCCTGATCGAATTGGCCGGCCTGCGATCGATCGGTGCGGCAGTCCCTCTGCTGCTGAAGGCCGCCGAGGATCCCGATGTCCAGGTCCGCTCGGCGGCCCTGATCGCCTTGGGGCACACGGTTGCGGCCGACGGCCTGCCGCTGCTGATCGCGCGGGTCGCCGGCACAGAGAATCCGGACGAGGCGGCTGCGGCCGTCCGGGCTGTTGGGGCCGCGTGTCAGCGCATGCCGGATCGCGAAGCCTGCGCCGAACAGTTGGCAGCCGCCCTGTCCTCGTCACCCGTCGCGGCAAAGTGCCGGTTCCTGGAAGTGCTGGCCGCCGTGGGCGGAACCAAGGCCCTACAGACGGTCGCCGCGGCCGCGAAAGACAACCAGCCGGAAATGCAGGATGCCGCCACTCGTCTGCTGGGCGAGTGGATGACGATCGACGCAGCGCCGGTGCTCTTGGACCTGGCCAACAACGCGCCCGAGGATAAGTACAAGGTCCGTGCCCTGCGCGGCTATATCCGGCTGGTGCGGCAGTTCCCGCTGACGGACGGGCAGCGGGCCGAGATGTGCCAAAGCGCGATGGCCGTTGCCGAGCGTGACGACGAACGGAAGTTGGTCCTCGAAGTGCTGGATCGTTATCCCAGCGCAGAGACGCTGCGGCTGGCCACCGAAACGGTCAAGATCCCGTCGCTGAAGAACGAGGCCACGGCGATCTCGTTGGCCATTGCCCAGAAGATCCGCGCCGAGCCCGCCGAAATCCGAAAGCTGCTGGCCAACGTGAACTACACCCCAACGAAGGTGGATATCCTCCGGGCCGAATACGGGGTCGGGAAGCAGACCAAGGACGTGACCGAGATCCTCCGCCGGCACGTGGGCGATTTTCCGGTGATCGTGCTGCCCAGCGCAAACTACAACGCCGGCCTCGGCGGCGACCCGGCGCCCGGGATCCCAAAAGTGTTGAATATCCAGTACCGGATCAACGGCAAGCCGGGCGAGGTCTCGCTGCCGGAAAACGCCATGATCCTGCTGCCCGTGCTGGAGTAGGTCACCCTGCGATCATTACTGCCTCAAACCGTAGGTGTAGAAGAACCATGCTCCGTTGCCTTTTGTCCGTCATCGCGTTAAGTCTCCTGGTCATCGTGCCCGCCCGCGCCGACGAGGCGTCTTGGAATCGTTTTCGCGGTCCGAATGGCAGCGGCATCAGCCATGCCAAGACCGTACCCGTCCGGTGGACGGAGAAGGACTACAACTGGAGAATTGCCCTGCCCGGCCCCGGCCACTCCTCGCCGGTGGTCTGGGACAAGCGTATCTTCGTCACCTGCGGCGACCCGACCACGGCCCTCCGCACGTTGCTTTGCGTGGACGCACCGACGGGCCGTACGCTTTGGAGGCACGAGGAGCCGTCGCAAACCTACGGCCAGCACCGAGACAACTCCTACGCGTCGGCGACGCCGACGGTGGACGCCGACGGCGTGGTGACCACCTGGACCACGCCCGAAGCGGTCATGTTGCTGGCGCTGGATCTAAAGGGCCGCGAGCTTTGGCGCCGCGACCTGGGTCCCCTGATTTCACTTCAAGGCAGCGGTTCCTCTCCGATCCTGTACCGGGACCTGGTGGTCCTGGCCAATGACCAGGAGGACATGCAGCGAAGCCCGGGCCGCAGGAAGGACGGACCCAATCCGGCCGGCCGGAGCTTCGTAGTCGGCGTCGATCGCAACAGCGGCGAGATCCGTTGGCAGACGGAAACCAATACATGGCTCGCCGGCTACTCGACGCCGTGCGTCTACCAGGCCGAAGGTGGCCGCCTGGAGCTGATCTTCTCCAACACCGCCCACGGCATCATGGCGGTCGATCCGGCCACGGGGGAGATCACCTGGGAATTCGGCCAGCCTTTCGTGGATCGGGCCGTGATGTCGCCCGTCGTGGCGCCGGGCTTGGTGATCGCGGGCCACGGGGCGGGGCTCCGCGGAACTCGCTGCATCGCGGTCCGACCCGGTTCGTCCGATCAGGGAACCGCGCCCGCTCTGGCATACACGATCACCAAGAGCCTCCCCATGGTGCCCACGCCGTTGGTCAAGGATGGGCGGCTGTTTCTCTGGGCCGACGACGGCGTCGTGTCGTGTCTGCGCGTGGCTACCGGCGAGACAGTTTGGCGAGAGCGGGTCGAGGGAGGGTTCTATGCGTCGCCCGTCTGGGTCGACGGCTATCTGTACAACGTGTCGAAGAAGGGCGAGGTCGTCGTTCTGGCGGCGGGAGACAAGTTCGAGGTCCTCCACCGGATCGCGCTCGGTGAACCGAGCTATGCCACGCCCGCGGTGGCCGGCGGGGTGATGTACCTGCGGACCAGCTCTCACCTCTTCTCGTTGGGCGGCCCGCGGTAGCGGCGCCACGCTCGTCGGGCAGAGTGCGGTGGAAACTGGTTTGGTGGGCGAGATTGCCGATTGACCTTGGTAGAATAGGTGACCAAACGAGCCTGGGTCGGTTCCGGGCTCACTGCAAATGCGACATTTCAACCGGGAGAACGACGATGCGAGTCCGTTTGATGCAGCGTGTGTCCACGAAGCGAGATCCTTCCTCGCGGCGTGGTTTCCTAAAGACCTCGGCGACGGCGCTGGGGACGGCGGCGTTCGGCCAGCCGCTGATCTTGTCAGGCGCCGAGGCCGGTTCCACGGCCGCCAACAGCAAGCTGACCCTCGCGGTGGTCGGGTGCGGCGGGCAGGGACGCGGTGTGATGAGAGGCTTGCTCTCCAGCGGCGCAATCCTGGTGGCCCTGTGCGATCCGGATCAGGGAATGATCGACAAGGCCCGGGCCGATGCCTTGAAATCCGGCGACGAGGCGGCTAAGGGCGCCAAGGCGTACGAGGACTATCGCCGGTTGCTCGACGACGCGTCGAGCTTCGACGCCGTGCTGGTCGCCACGCCCGACCACTGGCATTTCCACGTGTGCAAGGCGTTGATGAAGGCCGGCAAGCACGTCTACTGCGAGAAGCCGCTGACGCACAGCGTGGCCGAAGCCCGCGGACTCCGGGAGCTGTCGCGGACCGCGAACGTCGTCACCCAGATGGGCAACCAGGGCAGCGCCAGCGAGTCGCTCCGCCGCTGCACCGAGATCATCCGGGCCGGCGCGCTGGGCCAGATCCGCGAAATCTACCAATGGGGCATCGGCGTCACGGCAAACGAAGGCAGCGCGGAGGGCGAAGATCCCGTTCCACAGGGCTTCAACTGGGACCTGTGGGTCGGGCCGTCGGCCATGCGGCCGTTCAAGAAGGACGTGTATCATCCCTTCCGCTGGCGAAGCTGGTTCGACTTCGGCAACGGCGGCCTGGCTGACTTCTGCTGCCACGCGATCAATCTGCCCATGCGGGCGCTCGACCTGGGCTATCCCGAGAAGATCGTCGTCAACATGCAGGACGGCAAGCAGGTCGCCGACAAGGCCGCGGTGGAGTTCCACTTCCCCGCGCGCGGCGACCTCCCGCCCGTCACTCTGCACTGGCAGGGAAGCGGCAAACCACCGGCCGAAGTGCTCCAGCCTCTGAGCGACGTATACGGGGACAGTGTGCCCAACGGCGTGTTGATTCTCGGCGGAAAGGGCTGCATCCACACGAGTCACTGGAACACAGGCGGCAAGATCCGTCTCAAAGGCGAGCCCGGCCTGAGTGATGTGACCCGCCATGAAGCCACCAAGGAGATCCCCCAGACCCTTCCGCGGAACCCAAATCACGGCAAGGAGTGGATCGACGCCTGTCGTGGCCAGGGCAAGACCTTCTCTGACTTCGACATCGGCGGCAAGCTTACCGAGATCGGCCTGGCGGGCGTGGTCGGCGTCCGCGCCGGCAAGAGCCTGGACTGGAACGGCGAGAAGATGGAGGCCACCAACGCCCCCGAGGCCGCCCGGTTCGTTCATACCACGTACCGGGCGAAATGGCTGCCTTGAGACCACTCGTCTCGGTCAGGATTGCGTCTTGTGTCGCATTCCTGTGGGCCTTGTTGGCGTTCTGGTCTTGCGGTGCCCTGTCGGCCGAGGTCATTCCACCTGACTGGAAGGCCGACCGGACGCGCCGGGCGTCACCGTGGGCGTGCCCGGTGGTATCCCGACGGCCCGCGCTCGTCGGATCGATGTGACACAAGCCCCATACATGCCGACAACACCGGGATGGCAGACTCGCAACCAGCCATTCAGAAACCCGCTCAGGGAGTTGAAACGGCTAATACCGGCGGTCGAAAGCTACCTGAAGATCGTGCGTCAATTCAACCGCCTTGCCGGGCTAAACCGGCTGCTGACGGAAGCCCGCGCGGCCATTGGCCGCAGGAAACCGCGGTAGCGGTGAAAAGAGAGAAGGGTGAAGTCAAGGATCAATTGCAACAGATTCGTTTTGCGAGAATTTCGCTGGGCGATCGATAGTCGAGGCGTTTACGTGGACGTTCGTTGAGTACTTGCTCCACGCGGGCCACCCTGCAACAGGGGGGCGGGAGATCAGCAGACGCCGTTATGAGCCCCGTCTGGAAAGCCTGAACGTCGTGACTTGGGTAGCACTGCTCGCCGAGTCCGAGGGCGCTGCGCGCAGCGAGCCCGCTCGCGGTCTGGGGCTGCCCGGCGTAAAGGGTGAGCATCCTCGGGACCCTGCTTGAATGGCGCACGCTCTAGTCAGGAGGGTGGGTGTGTCGATACGCGTGGACGGCGGGCTCTCGGTGATCGGCGTGGGGCCGACCTCCGCCTTCGGCGCCCTCGAACGGCAGATTGACCGTTCGGGGTCTTGCAAGGAGGAAGGCACGGGGCAACGTGTGGCGCGCGAGCATTCCACGTTGACAACATTTGTGTCGCGGACCGGGCCAATTGCCACTTCTTGTGTCCCGGCCTTGACAAGACTTAGGTCTGAACCGACCATGAGTCGTTATTCTATGGGGGCGGGCTGACAACAATTATGTCCGCCACCACGCTGACAGGTTCAATACGAGCCGTACTCAGGTAGTAACCAGTGGTGTACGAGGACAAACTCCGGCAAATCCACGAGCATGGCGAGCACTGGATCTCGGTTCGTGTCACGGGTTGGATAGCTTGTCCTCATCCAAGGGTTTGTCGGGGGCACTAGCACCAAACGGTTTTTCTGGAAACTGGCATTAACCTTGGGCTGCCCCATGATTATACTGCCGCGGCGAGGGGGGGAACCCGCGCGGAGGGCTTGCGATGGCCAGGGAAGGTCAGGCGTTCGAGCAGTGGTTGCATGGAGCCGGGGTCTCGCCGGAGCGGTTGAGCGATCAACAGCGGGC